>ERZ795049.4356-NODE-4356-length-14087-cov-9.862457_pt1 | contig 14087 bp, 13 predicted proteins | sample MGYA00375133_ERZ795049 | MGnify/ENA primary metagenome ERZ795049 (study PRJEB30178, sample SAMN05720147) | activated sludge metagenome | isolation source: anaerobic digester from wastewater treatment plant | place: Japan | collected 2015-04-20 ...
CCCCAGCGGCTTCCGCCCTTGCGGGCTTTCCACCTAAGCGCCTCACGCAGCCAACAAGTTGAAAGTGCAAACTAAAATACCAAATCAAAACACCCGAAATTCTCTTCTCTTAATTGCTCATTTATCTCTTCAAGGTCAAAATAATCAGGCTCAAAATCCTCATCTAACCAATCCAGAACGGCTTCGCGGTCTTTATATCATGCTCCCATTTGATAAAATGGTGAAAATGTGAATTTGTCCAGCCCATTGTGGTTTGGATTATCTTGTGAAAATCAGATAATAGCAAATCTTCAGGAACTAATATTCTTCTCCAGATTTTAGGCTTAATATCTCTTAATGAAATTTGTATTTGAAATATTCTCATAATTAATCTCTTTTTTTAATGAATAATAATTTTATACATATTGTTCAAATAATGATTTATATCAGCACTCTTTTCATAACTTTTAATGTTACAAAATTTTCACAAAAGTAAGTAATATTTTTTTAGTTCAGCTCTCCTAAAACAGAGTTCCCAAAAAAATTGTATTTTTGCCCGTTGCGTTTTATTTTTTTGTTCGTACAAAACAATAAAAGGGAAGAATCGAGGCAGATTGAAAAGTTTTCTTCTCAATTTATTAATTTTCATCGGACAACAATGAATAAAAATCAATTCTAACAAATATGCGTTTATTTTTATTATTTCTTTCTTTTTTTGCATGTACACAACTCTTCGCACAATCGCAAGACGACACTCTTTACGTACCACACAACAGTAAAAATGAAATTTCAAACAAGACCGATTCCATTCTTGATTTTGGTAGAACTATGTTAGGTAAGCCTTACAGATATCTTACTTCTGATGGCAGGGTGTTGGATTGTGGCGGCTACATCAGTTACATACATGCGTATGCCGGAATTACTTTGCCTCGCTCTTCCGCTTCTATTGCAACTGTTACTGAAAAGATTAGCTTGAAAGACGTAAAAAAAGGAGATTTAATGTTTTTTAAAGGGAGAAATATTCAAAGTACGAGAGTCGGTCATGTTTCCATAGTTACGTCCGTTCAGGGAGACACTATTGAAATGATGCACAGCTGTCGAAGAGGTATCATCATAGAGAAGTACCAAACTAATAAGCACTACACATCTCGATTTTTATTTGCCGGAAAACTGCCGCAAGTATATCCGAAAGACTCTTTATTAGTTGATTATGTGCTAATTGCAGAAGCCGTAGAAATTGCCGACACGTTAGAAGGGGGCGACACAATGAAAATAATTTACCGCCAAGAACAACTCGTTTCAATGAAGCCGATTGCAGATAAGGATACGACACACTCCCCCCCCCAAATAGTTAAAATTATAGGTGTCGGCGACATTATGTTAGGCACCAATTACCCGAATAGTAGCTACTTGCCGCCCAATGACGGAAAGGATATTTTACTTCCTGTTAAAGAGATTATAAGTAAAGGAGATGTCTCATTCGGTAACTTGGAAGGAGTTTTGCTAACCGGCGAAGGTGAGCGAAAAAAATGTTCTAATCCTGCGATATGTTACGCTTTCAAGATGCCCGATCACTACATTGATTATTTGGTAGATGCAGGATTTAACTTATTGAGTATCGCCAATAATCACATTCGTGACTTTGGTCGCACGGGGACAGCTAATACGATTCGGATTTTAGAGAACTCGCCCATCAACTTTGCAGGACTGGAGGAGTGTCCTTACACTACTTTTGAAAAGGATGGGGTTCGTTATGGTTTTGCCGCATTTGCGCCTAATACGGGAACTGTCAAGATAAACGATTATACCAATGCTAAAGCGATAATTTCCCATTTGGACAGTGTTAGTGATATTGTCATCGTCTCTTTTCATGGTGGAGCGGAGGGGTCGACCATGAGACATATTACACGAAAAAGGGAAATGTTTCTTGGCGAAAATAGAGGGAATCCGTACGAATTTGCGAGAATGGCAATCGATGCCGGAGCGGATATCGTTTTAGGACACGGACCTCATGTTACTCGCGCCATCGACATTTACAAAGACCGGTTTATCGCTTACAGCTTAGGCAATTTCGCAACGTACGGACGTTTTAATCTGTCCGGACCGAACGGAATAGCCCCTATCGTTGAATTAAATTTAAGTAAAACCGGAGAATTTATTTCCGGGAAAATCTATTCCACAAAACAAATAGGCGAAGGCGGACCCATTTTAGATGAACAAAATCGTGCGTTAAAAGAGATTCAGCAGTTAACCCGAAAAGATATTCCTGAATGTACCTTGGAAATTGAAGCTGATGGGAGTATTAAACACAGCAACGCCAGCGAAGGGGACACGCCCTAATAAAAAATAAAATAAAAATACTCTATATACGTAAAGTTATTCCTTTTTTAATCGAAATTTGTCAATAAATGGCTTAAAATAAATATTTTTTCTTACTTTTGCACGGTCAAAAGTCTTCGTAGCTCAGGAGGTAGAGCAATTGACTCTTAATCAATGGGTCCAGGGTTCGAATCCCTGCGAGGACACCACAACCCAAACAAGCACTCTTTTTCCAGAGTGCTGTTTTTTTTATTTAAAAAATGAAGATTAGTACATTAAATGCATTTTTTCGCGATTCAGCCACCCTGCTTGACTCTCATAAGTTACAAAGTAAATCTTTAAATCAGCTTGGCTTTCATCATCGACAAAATAAATCTTTTTCTTCGCTTGACTCTCATAATTAGTGAAAAACCATTTGCCGCTATTACCAACAGCCTGACTTTCGTAAGTTACTTTGTAAACCTTTAAATCGGCTTGGCTTTCGTATGTAACAACATATACTTTAACATCTGCTTGACTTTCATATTTAACAGAGTAAACTTTTTGTGCTTGTGTTGATAAAAATAGCACACTTAAAACGATAATTAAAATTATTTTTTTCATTTTCATCAGGTCGTTTTGTGAATTTTAAATAAGGTCTTTTCAGGGTTAAAAATAGTGCTTTTTTTAAAATGAAGTGAACAAAAAATAAAAAACACGCGTTTTTTATTTTAAAAAAGTATACCTTTGCATTTGTTTTATGGAGAATAGGTGATGAACTTAATTCATTGCTAAATTTTTTAAAAGTTTAGTAAAACAAAATCGAAAATTATTAACATTATTTAAAATTACAAAAATGAAAAAAATCAGTTTATTTTTATTAAGTGCCATTTTCATGTTTAATATGGCACAAGCACAAGAGCAAAGTCTCGTCAAAAGTATTCAGTTGCTTGAAACAGCCTCAGCCACTCAATTTAAAGATATTCAAGGAGCTGAAATAGCGAAACAGATGAAGAACGAAGATGTATTAACTATTTATGATAGTAAATTAAAAGTTGAAAAGGCTCTTTCTAATACAGTTATTGCTAAAACTTCGACTAAGCGAAATACTGCCACGTTTGAAGCCTTATTAGGTGAGTTTCAGACGCTTGCCGAGGCGGAAAGATTCTTAACAACCGTTGTTAGTGATTTTAACAAGAATAATGATGAGGGGTATATTGCCCGTAAAATTGATAGATATATGGTAGAATATCCTGCATACGTTGTTCTTAATTTAACTTCAATTTCAATAACTTTATTTAGCAATGCTTCTTTTGAAATAAACGGTGGGAAAGATAAATTTTATGTCTCCTTTTACTACGGGAGCGATATTCCCAAAAAAGAATATATCGCTGTAACGAAGGAAAAAAGTTACAATGAATTAGATAATGAACTTCGTGCTATGCTTCAAGAAGCAAAGAATAATTTTGCTGCATATAAAGGGAAAGAGATGAAAAATGCAAAAACTACATTAGGAACTTTTGATAAACAATACGAATCAATTGTGAACGTTGGTGGTGTAGCAGCCCCTTGTTTCCTTATTGAACGCTTGTCGGTATTGGAAATGGTTGTTCCCTTTAAAAAAGGAATTAAAAATAATAATATAAATGAAGAACTTAAGAATACGATGGCTTTCATGGAGTCTCTACTAGGAATAGGATATGCGTATTCAATCACTCCTTTATGGGGAAGTGTGAGCTATGTGGTGATTAATGATTATGATTATTTTAACCGTTTTATTAAAGTAGCGGAAATCCAAATTAGTGAAGCGGAAAATTCCACATCTGATATTTATATTATTCTAAAACCTTATAATAAGTTGGTTAATTACTAAGATTTAGAAATTATCCATTTTATCGTAGAAACTCTATTTTTCTCCATAATACGACAGAAATAGAGTCCCGACGCCAAAGAACTACAGTTAATAAGAATATTGTAATTTCCTGAAGCATAAGTTGTTTCAGGAAATTCAATAATTTTTCGTCCTGTCATGTCGGTTATTACAATTTGAATAGCTGTTTCTTCATTAACTGAAATTTGCAAAGTTGCCCGTTCAGTAGCAGGATTAGGATAAATTGAGTAGTGGGAAAGGGCGGAGGGGAGCGAAATAGCCGATGGAAGGGTGGTGTCAATAGGAGTATCTGAAGTGTCAATAGGTAGTTGTAGACGAGAAAAATCAAAAAGAGCCGCAAAATTCATTCTCGCTATATCAGCCATGTAATTGTAATTAAGGAAAGTGCTACTATCATTTAAGGTATGATAGTAGGGAGAAAACCAATTTTCAGAAGAGAAAACAGTTTTAAATCCTTCTAAATAATAGGAATAACTGTCGCTGTACTTGGCAATATTGTTATTGGCACTATCAGGTATAATAGGGGTAATAGCTGTATAATTTTCGCAGTATTCTCTCATTTTATGTACAATATCTATGGAATTATCGTACCAAGATAACTTGACTTCCCAAAGGATTGTATCAGGTTGATAACCAACCATATCGTTGTTAAGCATTAATAGAACATTCTCGTTGCTATCTGCACGGCAGCGAGCGTCATAGTCGGAGCCGATTAATCCTAATTCTTCGCCGTCAAAAGCCATAAAATCAATTGAAATGTTAGGGGTGAGATTATGAAAATGTATGATACGAGCCATCTCTATCATTACCGCAATTCCGGAAGCGTTATCATCAGCTCCCGGTGTTTGTGCATAAAGTTGATAATATCGGTTGTACGAAATAGCATCTAAATGAGCTCCTATAATTATCACAGAATCAGGCTGTTCGCTTCCTGAAATACGTCCTTTTACATTGTACATATTTACGTCAAATTCTCCTGTGAAAAATGAACTTCCTGTAACGCGGAAAGAATCAATAGCAGCATTATCAATACCATAACTTTTAAGTCGTTGCACTAAATATTCTGCCACATCTTTATTATCACGAGTAGCAAATCTATCGCCAAAATTTTCTAAATCTCGTACGGTTCGAGCTAAACTATCGGCGTTAATATAACGAGCTAAAGAATCAATAATGGGATTAAATTGGGCTGATAAAATGTTGCAATGGAATAGAAAAAAGCACGAGAAAAATAGATAAATCAATTTTTTCATAGATTTTCTAATTTTAAATTAATTGTACAAAAGTAATATTAATTTTTTGTTTCATTATTGTTTTTTAGTAGAAAATGATACGATTGAGAAAATAATCGTGTGAACCGTTTTTTATAAAATTATGCAGAAATTTATAATTACCAAACTACAAACATATATTAATATGAGTTACAAGCTGATACCATGCCTCATATTGTAAAGAGATTCCAAAAATAAAAATCTTATTTTTAATGCTTATTCTTTGAGAATGAACAATTTTTGTATTTTTGCTGTCTCAAAAATACAAAAATGAAGCTAATTTGTGTAGAAGGAAATTACACGGAGAGTCCTGAAGTTGTTGATAATCAAATGACTAAAAAGACGGTTTTCTTCTTAAAACCGGATTCTTCTATTGTAACTCGTAACCGTCCCTTTTTTCTACCCGATTTTTCGAAAGATATTCGTGCTACAATGGCTCTTTTGATAAGAATTTGTAAAGTCGGGAAGCACATTAGTGAAAAGTTTGCTCATACCTATTACGATGAGGTTGGCTTGGGAGTCAATATGTCTGCCTATGATTTGCAACAGCAGTGCATAGAAAAGGGAGAACCATGGGAAATTGCTAATTGTTTTGACGGCTCTCTTGCCATTAGTAATTTTGTAAAGAAAGATAATTTTAAGGATATCAACTCTATTAATTTTCAATTACGCATTAATAACGAGTGTGTTCAACAAGCTAATAGTGCCTTTTTTACTTTAGAAATTGATGACTTTATTGTTTATGTTTCACAGTTTATGACGCTAAAAATGGGAGATGTTATTTGTTTTGGGACTTTCGTTACAAATGAAAAATTACAGATAAACGATAAATTACAAGGTTTTATAGAGACGGAAAAATTTCTTGATTTTAGAATCAAATAGATACTTTTTTAAATATTCACTTTTAATCACAAAATTATGAAGTTAAAAATCAAATTAATCATTATGAATTTTCTCCAATATTTTATTTGGGGAGCATGGCTTATTTCTTTAGGAAGCTACTTAGGCGGAGCACTTGGATTTAGTGGTGTACAAATAGGTAGTTTTTATGCCATTATGGGGATTACTTCGCTTTTCATGCCTGCTGTGATGGGGATTATTGCGGATAGATGGATACCGGCGGAAAAACTATTAGGGATTTCTCACTTACTGGGCGGGTTTTTTATATTTATGGCTTCCACGACTACCGATTATAATCTATTGTATGCTTATATTTTTCTGGGTGTGGGTTTTTATATGCCTACGATTGCTTTGTCTAATTCAGTAGCTTATAATGCGTTAGAGAAATACGGTTATGACACGATTAAGGATTTCCCTCCGATTCGGGTTTTTGGCACTATCGGTTTTATTGCCGCTATGTGGACGGTTGATTTAACGGGTTTTAAACAGTCGGAAGTGCAATTTTATGTTTCAGCGATAGCCTCCTTAATACTTGGAGTTTACTCTTTTACTTTACCGCACTGTCCGGTTAGTAAGTCGAACGAAAAACGTAGCTTTGTGGAAGCACTTGGGCTAAAAGCATTTACTCTTTTTAAGGATAAAAAAATGGCGATATTTTTTATCTTTTCGATGCTTTTGGGTGCAGCCTTACAAATTACGAACGGATTTGGCGATTTATATATCAATAGTTACGCTAATGACCCCGCTTATGCCGACACTTTCGGAGTTAAACATTCCGTGATACTGATTTCTCTTTCACAAATTTCAGAAACACTTTGCATTTTACTTATACCATTTGTTTTAAAGCGGTTTGGTATTAAAAAAGTTATGCTAATGAGCATGTTTGCATGGGTGTTACGTTTTGGACTGTTCGGAACAGGGGATCCGGGTCCGGGAATTTGGATGCTTATTCTATCCATGATTGTCTATGGTTTGGCTTTCGACTTCTTTAACATTTCAGGAGCGTTGTTTGTTAATCAAGAGACAGACACTTCTATACGTTCAAGTGCCCAAGGGTTATTTATGATTATGACAAATGGCTTTGGAGCTACGATAGGCTCTTTGGCGGCTGGTGCTGTGGTTAGTCGTGTTGTGCCCGATCCGGCAAATAGTCCGGTTGGATGGGATCGTGCGTGGTTTATATTTGCCGCTTATTCTTTAGTGGTAGCCATCGCTTTTGCGTTAATATTTAAGTATAAACACGACCCAAATGCTATTCAAGATGTTAAACATTAATACTTGGCAAAGAGGATTATCCGCTAAATACTAAACATTGTAAAAAGTATTAATTAGAAAATTCTTATGGCTAAAAAGAAGAAAAAAGGAATTTTTAAAAAATGTTTTTCTGTTTTAGGAAAATTCATTGTTTTCTTATTCCTTTTTTCTATTTTACTTACACTGCTTTATCGTTGGGTAAATCCGCCAATTACCTATTTAATGATTGAGAGGAAAATAGCGAAAGACCTACCCATTAAGAAGAAATGGACTCTCATAGAGGAAATTTCTCCCCATTTTATCAATTGTGCCGTTGCCGCTGAGGATAATAATTTTTTAGCTCATAATGGATTTGACTTCGGGGCAATACAAAAAGCGATAGATGAACGTGAACAGGGAAAACGAAAACGTGGCGCAAGTACCATCTCTCAACAAACAGCTAAAAATGTTTTTCTATGGCCCAAACAATCGTGGTTTCGTAAAGGATGTGAGGTCTATTTCACCTTTTTAATTGAGACTTTTTGGAGTAAAGAGCGAATCATGGAGGTCTATTTGAATGTGATAGAAATGGGACCGGGTATTTATGGCTGCGAGGCGGCGTCTCAACACTATTTTCGTAAAAGTGCAAGCAAAGTCTCCGCTAGAGAAGCTTCCCTGATAACCGCCATTTACCCCAATCCGTTTAAGGGAAATCCGAGCCGTCCTTCGAACTATCTGCAAAAACGCTCCTCAAATATTAGGTCGCTCTCGTCGAAGATAGGAAATATAAAATTCGATAAAGAGAGTATTAAAAAAGCGAAAGAGAGATATCAAAAACGAGAAGAGTTAAGACGAAAGAAAAATGATGGAAAAGTGTTGGACATCTTTTAAAGTTTACTGTTTTGAAAATAATGGTTTATAAATAGTTGTATGCGATGAGACACAAAGTGGACTTTTTAGTTATCGGTTCGGGGATTGCAGGCTTGAGTTTTGCCTTAAAAGCTGCAAATTACGGAAAAGTCGGTATGATAACGAAATCGAAAATTGACGATACCGCTACAAAATATGCGCAGGGTGGCGTAGCAGCAGTTATTTATTCTCCTGATACCTACGAAAAACATATTCGCGATACGATGATTGCCGGTGACGAACTTTCAAATCCTAAAATTGTTGATATTACGATTCGAGAATCTACGGCACGGGTCTTGGAGTTAGTAGAGTGGGGCGTCAATTTTGATAAAACCGATAGTGGAAAATATGCCCTTGCCAAGGAAGGAGGACACTCCGAGTTCCGAGTGCTTCACCATAAAGATATTACGGGAGCAGAAATAGAACAGAAACTGATATTAGCTGCTAAAAGAAATAAAAATATTACTATTTTAGAGAACTGTTTAGCCATAGACATAATCACTCAACACCATTTAGGAGTTGAGGTTAGTAGGAAAACACCCGATATTCGTTGTTTCGGAGCGTATGTCTATAATCCTAACAATAAAAAAGTTGAAACGGTGCTCTCTAAGGTTACTATGATGGCTACCGGCGGCATCGGTACGGTGTATGGACATACTACGAATCCGAATATTGCAACCGGAGACGGAATTGCAATGGTCTACAGAGCCAAAGGAACTGTCGAAGGAATGGAATTCGTACAGTTCCACCCAACTACACTTTACAATCCGAAGGAAACCCCTTCTTTTTTGATAACGGAAGCGATGAGAGGTGCCGGTGCCATCTTAAAAGATAGAAACGGCGATGAATTTATGAGTAAATATGATGCACGTGGTGCGTTGGCACCACGCGATATTGTAGCAAGAGCGATAGATAATGAGTTGAAAATCAGCGGTTCGGATTTTGTATATTTAGATGCCACTGCTTTGCCTAAAGATGTGATTTTTAGCCATTTCCCTAATATTTATGCGAAGTGTTTGAGTATCGGTATAGATATTATGCGCGATATGATACCGGTTGTTCCCGCCGCCCACTACTCTTGTGGAGGTATTAAAACGGACGAGTGGGGAGAATCCTCCATTCAACATCTTTTTGCTTCGGGCGAGTGTGCATCGACAGGCTTGCACGGTGCGAACAGATTAGCCTCGAACTCGCTCTTGGAAGCCTTGGTCTTTTCGCACCGTGCAAGCCTGAAAGCCGTGGAAGATATAAAAAAGATTGACTTTTGTGATGAAATTCCGGAATGGGATACCGAAGGTACCGTGCTGAACGAAGAGATGGTACTGATTACACAAACAAAGAAAGAACTGCAAACAATTATGTCAAATTATGTCGGCATTGTACGCTCTAACTTGCGATTACAACGAGCTTTCGATAGATTGGAGATTTTATACGGCGAAACGGAAGAACTTTATAAAAAATCTATCCTTTTCCCGGAAATTTGTGAATTGAGAAATATGATTAATGTGGGATACCTCATTATTAAAAATGCAATGGATAGGAAAGAGAGCCGAGGGTTACACTACTCTCTCGATTATCCGGAACATAGAGATGTGAGTCAAGTAACAAGAGATATGTTGTAGAATTTATTCTACCTTGTTGATTTTTAATAATTCACCTCTTTTACTTTTTGATTTTTTGGGAATCTTAACCTGATAAGATTTGGTTTTTACTTTCAATAATGTAGAAGAACGAAGCCATGGGTTATGCTCTTTCAGTTCACGATAAGTAATGCCGTGCTCCGTAGCAAATTGATATAAATCTTGAATGGGCTCGGAAATCGTTATCTCTTTACAAGGAATCGGATAGTAGAAATCATCATTTTTTAAGTGGAAGTTATATTGATAAGGTTTTTCAAAAATTAATTTGTACGATAAGATACGATAAACATAACGAGCCGTCTCGGCGTTGAGGAGCAAATCCCAGTAGTTATTACATGTTTGATTAGTGAGATTTCTTTCCAGTCCGTTTTCACCCATATTGTATGCAGCAGCACATAACGACCAACTGCCGAATTTTTGCTTTAAATCTTTCAAAAATCGGCACGCGGCACGAGTCGATTTTTCAAGGTCGTAACGTTCATCGATTTCGTCATTAATCTCCAATCCGTACTTCCTTCCCGTACTTTCCATAAACTGCCAATAACCCGTCGCTTTAGCAGGAGAAACGACATTCTGTAAATTACTTTCCGCTACACATAAATATTTGAAATCATCAGGAATTTTCTCTTCCGCTAAAATCTTTTCTATAGTCGGGAAAAAACGTGTCGAACGTTTTAACGATAACATCGTTACGGAATGCTGATAAGTAGAAATAATCAATTCGCGGTCTAAACCTTCATACACCCAATAAATATCCAGAGGAACGGGTTCGCCTGCAAATTCTAATTCACTCGGGATAAAGGGAGCAACCGTAGCCGTTGTATCCACCTTATTTTGAACATCTCCGCCTGCTTTAGCTTCTTTTAAAGAAAAATTTGAAATTAAATAGTATACCAAAAATGATACAATTACTAACCCAATAACGGAAGGATAAATTAATCGTTTTCTTTCACTTTGCATAAATTATTTACGTTTAATCATTAAATCACTTAATCATTCTTTTCTTATTCAAACGAAACAAAAGTTGCATAATTATTTTGCGAAGTTTTAATTTTCTTATTTTTGCAAAAAAAATAACGGGATTTTATGAAACCTATCAAAATATTATTTTTTTCTATTTTTATTTCGTTCTCTATCAGTAATATTCAAACAGCCAAAGCACAGAATATACATCTGTTTTATGATTTTGGAAGTGTAATTTACGAAGAGTGCAAGGACCGTGCTTTTTTTACCACGACAGTCGATTTATTTCATCGTGACGCCTGGGGAAGTACTTTTTTCTTTATTGATATGAATTACGCCGACCATGGTATTACATACGTCTATTGGGAAATTAATCGGGATTTTACATTTCCTCGGGTTCCTATTTCTCTCTCTTTAGAGTATAATGGCGGGCTAACCAATACTTTTTCGTTGTCAAATTCATATTTGGCGGGAGTGCGGTATAGCTATGATAATGAAGGATTTACGAAAGGCGTTTCACTTACTTGTTTTTATAAATATATTCAAGGTAATGTGGAACCGCACAATTTTCAAGCGACTGCAATTTGGTATCTTCACTTTGCTAAGAAGAAGTTCTCTTTTTTGGGATTTGCCGATTTTTGGCGAGAGCCGAGAGCAACTATCGCCGAAAGTGACTATATTTTTCTGACGGAGCCGCAAATTTGGTTTAATTTTGATGCGTTGCCCAACGTAAGCGATAAATTAAAATTGAGTATCGGCAGCGAAGTTAAAATAAGTTATAATTTTGTTCTTCCTGATAAATTTATGGTTATTCCTACGATAGCTCTTAAATGGAGATTTGAATAGAAAGAATTTATGATGAGAATTAACAAAAAACCGTCTAATTTCTATTTTTTATTACATCATTGTACGTTTTTTTTAATACTTTTTTCAATTATCGCTTGTAGTGAACGGTACGATAATCGGGATAAGATGATTTTTCGTTATAACGAGTCCAGCGGCATTTCCTCGTTAGATCCTGCTTACGCTTCGGGACAATCTACGATTTGGCCCTGCAATTTGCTTTATAACGGACTGGTCGATTTAGATGACTCCTTACATATTATCCCCGCAATTGCCAAAAGTTGGGAAATTAGCGAAGACGGAACCGTTTATACTTTCACTTTACGAAATGATGTGTTTTTTCATAACAACCCTTTTTATACATTTAAAAATAAGAGAAAAGTTGTTGCGAAAGATTTTGTCTATAGCTTTAATAGAATTGTAAGTCCGGAAGTTGCCTCACCGGGAGCGTGGATATTTCAACAAGTGAAAAGAGATGAAAACGGACAACTTGATGTTAAAGCATTGAATGATACGATTTTGCAAATAAAATTAAATAAAATATTCCCGCCTTTTTTGGGTATTTTGACTATGAAATACTGCTCTGTCGTTCCACAAGAAGCGGTAGAATATTTTGGTAAAGAGTTCCGCAGATTTCCCGTTGGAACAGGTCCGTTTCAATTTCAGTTATGGGAAGAAGGGGTAAAACTTGTGCTAAGGAAAAATCCGTACTATTTTGAAAAAGATGACCGGGGACGTCAACTACCGTACCTTGATGCCGTGGCGATTACCTTTATCGTGGATAAACAGACCGGTTTTATGGAATTTATGAAAGGCTCACTCGATTTTATGTCCGGAATCGATGCTTCTTACAAAGATGCTTTGTTAACTAAACGAGGTGAGTTGAAGCCCGAGTTTAACGGAAAAATAGCAATGTTAACCTCTCCCTATCTCAATACGGAATATTTGGGTTTTGTTTTGAAAGAGGGGAATGTCAATAATCCGCTATTGGATAAAAAGGTGCGACAAGCTATCAATTACGGTTTTGACAGAGCTAAGATGATACGATATTTACGTAATAATATTGGTTATCCCGGGACCAGCGGTTTTATTCCAATGGGAATGCAAGCGTTTGACAGTGAGAAAGTTAAAGGTTATGATTATGACCAAGCAAAAGCGTTGCAGCTCTTAGCGGAGGCGGGCTACCCGAATGGCAAGGGGCTACCTGAAATATCGCTTGCCGTTTCACCCACTTATCTCGATTTGACTCAATATATTCAGCATGAATTAGAGCAAATTGGAATTAAAATCAAGTTAGATGTACAGCAGGCGGCGCAGCAACGACAGATGATGCGAAGCTATCAATTGCCTTTCTTCCGAGCCTCGTGGATAGCCGATTATCCGGACGCCGAAAACTATTTGTCTCTCTTCTATTCCAAGAATTTGCAGCCCTTCGGCTCCAATTACACTCACTATGTTAATGCCGATTTCGACCGTCTTTATGAGAAGTCGCAGAGCATTATTGACGATTCTCTGCGAAACCGCTATTACACCAAAATGGATTCTCTATTGATGGCGGATGCTCCTGTCGTGGTGCTCTTTTATGACAAAGCGATTCGGTTTACCCAAGCGAATGTTAAGCAATTGGGTATCAATCCTGTAAACATGCTAAATTTAAAGTATACCTATCTTACCGATACAAAATAGCAGATTTATTTTTAGGTTATTCCGGTGTCGAAGCCGTGAGTTCTACATTAAGATAACGCATCACAATTCCTATTCTTAACATTCTAATATTTTAATAATCAAGCAGTTAATTATATTTATTATTAGGGCGTGTCCCCTCGCTACGCTCGGGGTCGGCGCCCGGTTCCAAGTCCGCGGTCGCAAGCCGTGGGGACGCAAGGCGGCAAAAAGAGCTTACAAGCTCGCTTTTTTGCCGCCGCGTCCCCAGCGGCTTCCGCCCTTGCGGGCTTTCCACCTAAGCGCCTCACGCGAGATAAGTGGAAAATTGAAAGTGAAAAATAAACCCCAAATGTCTCGTCCTAAAAAAAGTTGACACTTTTTGTTATACATATTACTTTTTTTACTTTCCGTTTTTCATTTTAAACCTAAATGGCTCTGTACGAGCAAGTTGGCTGCGTGAGGGCGCAGCCGTATAGCCCGCAAAGGAAGGAGCTT
>ERZ795049.4357-NODE-4357-length-14087-cov-8.217645_pt1 | contig 14087 bp, 8 predicted proteins | sample MGYA00375133_ERZ795049 | MGnify/ENA primary metagenome ERZ795049 (study PRJEB30178, sample SAMN05720147) | activated sludge metagenome | isolation source: anaerobic digester from wastewater treatment plant | place: Japan | collected 2015-04-20 ...
AGCCAGATGGTGCCCGGCCCGCTCACCTTTTGCAGGATGAACCCCTCGCCACCAAACAGCCCCGCGCCCAGCCGCTTCTGGAAGGCGGTCTCCAGCTTGACCGTGCTCTCGGCGGCCAGAAAGGCGCCCTTCTGGCAGATGAGGCTCTGCCCGGCGGTGAGGCTCATGGCCACCGCCTTGCCGGGGGCGCTGGGCGTAAAGACGACCGTGCCCTGGCCGCGCGCGCAGGTGTACGTGGTCAAGAAGAGCGACTCGCCCGCCAGCATGCGCCCCAGCCCGGCCATCAGGCCGCCCTTGGTGCCGGTCGACATCTCGATCTCGCCGGTCTGCCAGGCCATGCCGCCCCGCTGCGTGTACACCGACTCGCCCTGCCGCAAATGCACATCGACCGATTGGAACACCGTGCCGTGGATCTCGTACTTCATGCTGAACTCCTTCCTTGGTACTACCATGGGGGCATGTTTTGTGGGTTGGCTGAGCCGTGGCCGCCCGAGGGCGGCCACGGCTCAGCCAACCCACAAAACATGCCCCCAAAAAGGCTCGGCTCCGGTCGTGCGCGAAGCGTAACGCCCGGACTAGAGGCCCTGCACTGCCTGGATGGAGATGGTGTAGAGCTGCTGCTCGGGCGTGAGCTCGCACTCAAAGATCGGCTCGTCCTCGGGACAGTTGGCGTCAGGCGACGGCCGCCAGCCGACCGCGGCGATGGCGAGCACATCGCCCTGGCGATAGCCGCGCGCCGTGCCGGTCGGGCCGTCGGCGACATACATGGCGTCCTCCGTCCAGCCATGCGAGGTCAGGACGAGGTCGAGCGCATCCATCACCACGTCCATGCTCTCGAAGAGCTCGCCGGTGCCTGTAGCGACGAGCTCGTAGCAGGTGCCGGTTTTGTCGGTCAAGGGGTCCATAAAGGGCACCTCGGCGCCTGTGACCTCGACCCCCAGCGCCTTGAAGATGGCGGGCTCGAGGGCCTGGGCAGCCTCGGCGGCGGGCGTGAGCTCGCCCTCCACCGGGAGCTGCGGCGGCATGGGTAGCGGCGTCTGCGTGGGCGCTGGGGCTGCGACGTGGGTCGGCTCGGCCGGGGCGACGGGGGCGTCGCATGCTGCAACCAGCGCCACGACCAGGAGCAGGCCGAGCAGCGAGCAGCATTGGGCAAAGGAGCGTGGCTTGAACATGATGGGCTATCTCCCCAGATAGAGTATCGCACAGCGCCAGGCACCGGACGTGCAGAGGATGGACTCCTGGCGCATATGCTCTCGTCGATGCCGCAAGTCCGGGCGAACAGGCAGAGCGGGCCGCATGGAGCTGTTCCGGAGCAAAAGAGCGCTCGGGCCATGATACATCGACATCCAGGCGACGTCAAAGGGGCGGGCTCGTTGAGCAGGGCATTGACAAAGTCCTGTCCCTGTCACCCTGAGCGGGTTCTGCGAGTCTACCAAAGTGGCCGTCGCCTCGACCGCGAAGGGTCCTCCCTGCGCAGGTGGGACCCTTCGCGGACCAGACGATCGCCACCTTGCCGGACTCGCAAAAGCCGCTCAGGGTGACATGAAGCGACTTTGGAAAAGCCCTGCGCCCGCTGGCGAACGATTTGGCAAAGTGCGCATTCTCTGTTAAGCTAGCACATAGCCGCAATCTGCGCACTCTGCGCCGATGTGGATGCAGAGGCGCGCTGGTGGACGCCGCTTGCGCACTGGCCCACGACTCGGGGGGGCGGTGAGCGCAAGGCCTCGCGATCAAGGTGGCTGCACGGTGAGCTGGCGCTTCGTCTATGCCCCCAATATCTGGCCGTTGGCCTTCGCCGCCGTCTTCCTGCTCTTCCTGAGTTGGGTGGGCTGGCGCAACCGCCACGTGCCCGGCGCACTGCCCTTTGCCCTGGCCGCGCTGTGCCTGGCGCTGTGGGCCGCGGCCGCCACGCTGGAAGTCGCGGCAGCCGACGTCGCTACCGCGGTCTTTTGGGTCAGGTTCGCGGCGCTGTGGCAGCTCCCCTCGACGATCGCTATGCTCTGCTTTGCGCTGCAGTTCGCCGGGCTGGGCCGCTGGCTGAGCCGGTGCACACTGGCGCTGCTCTGTCTCCCCGTCCTGCTGGCCGATGGACTGATGCTGACCAACGACCTGCATCACCTGGTATGGCAGGGCTTTGTCTACGTGGGGCACGTGCGGCCGCTGTATGGCGCCCTGATCACGCCAATGGTGGCCTATGGCTACCTGCCGGCTACCGCGACCATTGTGATCCTGGTCTGGCTCTTCAGCCGCTCGCCAAGGCACCGGCGGCCGGTGGCGCTGGCCTTGTGCGGGCAGGCCGTAATCCGGGTCGCGTATGCGATCGACTTTGCCGGGGCCAACCCGCTGGCCCCGCTCGACCTCACCATCCTCGCTGCGCTCGTCGCCGCGACGCTGTACGCCATCGCGCTATTCCACTTCCGGGTGTTCGACCCGGCCGCCGTCGCACGAGCCGCGGTCATCGACCAGATGGGCGAAGGTATGGTGGTGCTGGATGATGACGGCTGCGTGGCCGATCTGAATGCCACCGCCGAGAGCATCCTGGACATCTCGGCGGCGCAGGCCAGGGGGCTACAGGCCGCTTCTGTGCTGCCATGGTGGCAGAAACAAAGCGTGAGCCCGCGGGGGGGGGGGGGGGGGGGGGGGCGCAATGCTTGCGCGCATCAGCCTGGAGGGCGGTAGCGGGGCCCGCCACTACCTGCTGCACATCTCGCCGCTGCAGGATCGCTACGGCCCGCTGGGGCAGTTGGTCCTGCTGCGCGATGTGACCGAAGAGGTGACTGCGCAGGCGCGGCTGCTGCAGGAGCAACGGGCGGTGGCCACCATGCAAGAGCGCGAGCACCTGGCGCGCGAGCTGCACGACAGCCTGGGGCAGGTGCTCGGCTATGTGAGCCTGCAGGCGCAGGCCATCGGCAAGCGGGTGCACGATGGCGACGCGGCCACGGCCGAGGCGCAGTTGGCCCGCCTGGCCCACGTCGCGCAGACAGCCCACCTCGACCTGCGCGAGTCGATCTTTGGCCTCAAGGCCGGCGCGCAAGACGGCTGGTCGTTCCTGGCCGCACTGCGGCAGCACCTGCAGTCATACCAGGCGCAGTACGGCGTGCACGTCACGTTGGCCCTGCCCCCGCACCTGCAGGAGGGCGACCTGCCGTCGAGCGCCGGGGTGCAGGTGCTGCGGGTGATCCAGGAGGCGCTGACCAACGCGCGACGGCACGGGCGGGCGCGCTCCGTCGAGGTGAGCCTGGCGCGTGCGGGCAGCCAGGTGCGGGTCGTGGTGGCCAACGACGGCTGCGGCTTTGACCCGGCCCAGGTCGCCGGCAGCGAGGCGCAGCACTTTGGGCTGGCCGGCATGCGCGAGCGCATGGCGCAGGCCGGCGGCTGCGTGACCATCGACAGCCGGCCGGGCGCGGGCACGCGGGTGGTGCTGCAGGTGCCCGCGGGCGACGAGGGGAGGGGCGAGGATGAGGGTGCTCCTGGCGGATGACCACCAACTGCTCTTGGAGGGGCTGCGTAACCTGCTGGAGGTACACGGCATCGAGGTGGCCGGGGCGGCGTGCGACGGGCTGGAGGCGCTGAGCCTGGCGCGCACGCTGCAGCCCGACGTCATCCTGATGGATATCCGTATGCCCGGCTGCGATGGCCTGGAGGCGACGCGGCGCATCAAGGCTGAGATGCCGGCGGCGAGGATCGTGATGCTCACCACCTCGGACGGGGACGAGGACCTCTTCGAGGCAGTGAAGAGCGGGGCCTGCGGCTACCTGCTCAAGAGCATCGACGCCGAGGCGCTCGTGGCGAGCCTCGAGCAGGCGCTGCAAGGCGTGCCGCCCTTTTCGCCGGGGCTGGCCGGCAGGCTGCTCGGCGAGTTTGCGCGGCTGGCGGCGCCGGGGGCCAAGGGTGAGGAAGCGCCGGCCCAGCGGTTGACGGCGCGGCAGCGCGAGGTGCTGGCGCTGGTGGCGCAGGGGCTGGCCTACAAGGAGGTGGGCGTGCGGTTGAGCTTGAGCGCACGCACCGTCAAGTATCACATGGCCGAGATCATGCGCCTGCTGCACCTGGAGCACCGCGCCCAGGTGCTGGCCTATGCCGGGCGAGCGGGCCTGGGCGGCACGCAGCCAGGCGAATAGGCCCCGGCGCCGGGCCGGGCACTGTCCCTGGGGACAGTCTCCACACAGAGTGGGGACTGTCCTTTTTCTGTCTCAGGGGACATTGTGGGCCGCCACCTTTGCTGATATGCTGGTGTCGGAGGGGGATGCGATGGAGAGACCGCGGCGGGTCGTGCTCTACGGGCAATCGATCATCCTGGGCGCGGTGGGCGAGAGCCTGCGGCGCTGCCCGGGCATCGAGGTCATCCCGCTCGAGCTGCCGCTGCCCACCGCGCAGGAACTGGCCGCCTGGCGCCCGACGTCATCCTCTTCGATACGACCTCGGAGCGCCCCGATGCGGCGCCGGCCATGCTCGCCGTCGGGCGCCACCTCCTGCTCATCGGCATCAGCCCCAAGAACGCGGCAACGGCCGTGTGGTGCGGGCGGCAGATCAATATCTCTTCGGCACAGGAACTGGTCGACAGCATCTTTGGGCCGGAGGAGGGAGGCGCGCAGCAGTAGAGCGCGCCTGGCGATGGCGGCCATGCTCGAGCCGTGGCTGCCGAGGGCCTCGGCGACGGGGCCGGGTGCCCGGCCGCGGCGGGCTGGCGCCAAGGGGGGAGAGATGAAACGCATCACGCTGGTGTTGACGGCGTTGGCGCTGCTCCTGGGCAGTGGCCTGAGTTCAGGGCCGTGGTGCCTGCCGGCGCAGGCTGCACCGCCGCCGACCGCCGTGGTCGCCTGGGGCACCAGCCATGGTGATGTGCCGGCCGGGCTGACCGACGTCACTGCTATCGCTGCAGGCGGCGCCCACAGCCTGGCGCTGCGGAGCGACGGAAGTGTCGTCGGCTGGGGCGACAACAGCAAGGGGCAGGCGACCGTGCCGGCGGCGGGGCTGAGCGGGGTGGTGGCCATCGCAGCCGGCCATCTTCACAGCCTGGCGTTGAAGAGTGACGGGACCGTTGTCGCCCGGGGCGACTTTTCGTCGCCAGATCCCTTCGGCTGGTTCCCGACCACTGCCAACTATGGCCAGGCAACAGTGCCGGCCGATCTGAAAAACCCGAGCACGGCGCACGTCACCGCCATCGCCGCGGGCGCGTATCACAGCCTGGCGCTGAGGGATGATGGGACGGTGGTCGCCTGGGGGGTCAAAGCGGGCGATGCCGACTACCGTGGCCAGACGGTTGTGCCGGCGGGCCTGGGCAAGGTGGCGGCCATCGCCGCGAGTACACATCATTCGCTGGCCCTGCTGGCACCGCCGGTCATCGTGAAGGCGGGCACGGCGACGGCGCTCAGCTCTTCGCCTGCATCGCCGGCGCACGGCCAGACGGTGACGCTCACGGCGACGGTGTCACCGCTGTCGCCGGCCACGGGCACGCCGACGGGGACCGTGGTCTTCCGGGAGGGCACGACAGAGCTGTTCAGAAGAGAGCTGGCGGGCGGCGTGGTTTCGGGGGGTGTAGCCGGCTTCAGTGAGGGCACTCATACCCTCACGGCCGAGTACCTCGGCGACACGGACTATGACGGGAGCACCTCGGACCCCGTGACCCTCACGGTGGGCCCGGGCCCGACGATTGCGCTGGACGGCGCGGCGAGCGTGGACGAGGGGTCGGAATACTGGCTGGCGCTGGGCGCCATCACGCCTGACACCTACACGCCCAGCGCCTGGATCGTGTTCTGGGGCGACGGCAGCACCTGGACCTACTACAGCAGCGCGTACCCGGTGAGCCACACGTATGCCGACGGGCCGAGCCAGCCGGGGATCGTCGTACAACTGCGCAACCCCGACGGCACGGGCTTTGCCGCGGGCACGAAATCGATCACGGTGAAGGACGTGGCGCCGACCATCGCACTGGATGGCGCGGCGAGCGCTGACATAGGTGCGAGCTATGCGCTGACGCTCGGCACCATCAGCGACCCGGGCAGCGATACGGTCGTGGAGTGGCTCGTGCACTGGGGCGACAGCAACTCCAACAGCTACCCGAGCGGCGGCGCCGTAAGCCACGTGTACGCCGGCGGGCCGAGCAGCGCAACCATCACGGTGGACCTGCGCGACGAGGATGGGTGGCATACAGGCGCAGGCAGCAAGACGATCAGTGTGGGCGGCACAGGCGAGACGGACAGCGATGGCGACGGCGTGCCCGACTCGGGCGACAACTGCCCGGCGGTGGCCAACCCGGAGCAGACCGACACCGACGGCGACGGCGTCGGCGATGCCTGCACGGTCCCGACCATCGAGCTGGGCGGCGCGGAGAGCGTGGACGAAGGGTCGAGCTACGTGCTGACGCTCGGCGCCATCACGCCCGCGAGCTACACGCCCAGCGTGTGGACCGTACACTGGGCCGACGGCAGTTCCAACAGCTACACCAGCGCCGGCACTGCGACCCACACATACGCCAATGGGCCCAGCAGCCCGACGATCACCGTCGACCTGGGCGACGGGAAGACGACCTACGCCGGCGCGGGCTGCACGTCGATCACCGTGAACAACGTCGCGCCGACGGTGGCCATCACCGGCGCGCCGGGGAGCAGCCCGGAGGGCACGGCGATCACGCTCCATAGTTCGGTCACCGACCCCGGTGCCGATACGCTCAGCTACGCCTGGAGCGTCATCAAGGACGGCGTGGCCTACGGCACGGCCGGCAGCGTCGCGACCCTCAACTTTACGCCCGACGACAACGCCAGCTGCGTGGTGACGCTCAGCGTGAGCGACGGCGACGGCGGCGAGGGCAGCGCGAGCACGACCATCGACGTCACGAACGTGGCGCCAGCGGCGACGCTGGGGAACAATGGGCCGGTGGACGAAGGCAGCGCGGCGACGATCAGCTTCAGCGGGGCGACAGATCCCTCGACGCCCGACACCACGGCGGGCTTGCGCTATGCCTACGCCTGCAATGGCGCCAGCCTGGCGAGCGCGACCTATGCCACGAGCGATACGGCTGCCTCCTGCCAGTGCACCTACCCCGACGGCCCGAGCGACCACACCGTGCGCGGGCGCATCATCGACAAGGATGGCGGCTACTCGGAGTACACCACTGTCGTCCACGTCGAGAACGTAGCGCCGGCGCCCACGATCCATGGCGCGCCGGCCGCGAGCCCCGAGGCCACCGAGATCGCGCTGACGAGCACCGTCAAGGACCCCGGCGCCGATACCTTCACCTACGCCTGGACCGTGACCAGGGGCTCCACCATCTATGCCAGCGGCGATGCCCCGGACCTCAGCTTTACGCCCGACGACAACGGCGCCTACGACGTGCGGCTGACCGTCACCGACCAAGACGGCGGCGCGGGCGGCGCCAGGGCGATCGTCGAGGTCACTAACGTCGCGCCCGCGGTAACCCCGCCCGACGACCAGCTCGCCGACGAGGGCACGCTGGCTTCCTTCAGCCTGGGCAGCTTTGCCGACCCCGGCGCCGACAGCCCGTGGGCCGTCGCCGTCGCTTGGGGCGATGGCTCGGCGCACACCACATTCACGACAGCAACGACAGGGCCGCTCGGCACCCAGCCCCACGCCTACACCGACAACGGCGAGTATACCGTGACCGTCACCGTCACCGACAAGGACACGGCAGCGAGTGACGTGACCTTCACAGTCACTATCGCCAACGTCGTGCCCACGGTCGAGGCGGGCGCAGACGCCGCCATCGACGAGGGCGATACCTTCACCGGCTCGGGCTCGTTCAGCGACCCCGGCGCCGATACCTGGACGGCCAGCGTCGACTATGGCGACGGCTCGAGCACGCAGCCCCTGGCGCTGAGCGGCAAGGCCTTTGCGCTCAGCCATGCCTACGCGCAGGATGGCGCCTACACAGTTGCCGTGACCGTCAACGACGACGACGGCGCGACGGGCAGCGACACCCTCACGGTCACCGTGCGCAATGTGGCGCCGGCAGTCACCGCAGCCAAGGATCAGACCGCCGACGAGGGCACAGCGGCCTCTTTCAGCCTCGGCTCCTTCGCCGACCCCGGCCTCGACAGCCCCTGGGCGGCCCACGTGAGCTGGGGCGACGGCTCGAGCGACCTGATCCCCGGCCTCAGCGCCGCCGGCGCCCTGCCCCAGCGCAGCCACGTCTATGGCCAGGACGGCCGCTACGCCGTCACCCTCCGCGTGACCGACAAGGACGGCGCGGCCGGCGAGGCCACCTTCCTGGTCGACGTCGCCAACGTGGCCCCCACCCTCTCGGGCCAGTTCGATCAGCTCGCCGCCGAGGGCACGCTCACCTCCTTCAACCTGGGCCGCTTTGCCGACCCCGGCGCCGACAGCCCCTGGACGGTGCGCGTTGAATGGGGCGACGGCACGATGAGCACCTTCAGCGCCACGACGCCCGGCGCCCTGGGCTTCCGCGCCCACGCCTACGACGACGACGGCACCTACAGCGTGCGCATCACCGTCAGCGACAAGGATGGCGCCGGCGTCGCGGCCGGCTTCCGGGCCATCATCCGCAACGTGGCGCCGGCGGTGACCATCGACCCGCACGTCAGCGCCGGGCCTGGCGGCGCGCAGGTCGGCCTCTGGGCGCATGCGACGGACCCCAGCGCCGCCGACACCGCCGCCGGCTTCCAGTACCAGTGGAGCTTGAAGCGCGACGGCGTGGAGATCGGCCACGGCCATGCCGATAGCCTCGGCTTCACCATCCCCGCCGGCGATGGCGCCATCTACCTCGCCGACGTCCAGGCCAAGGACAAGGACGGCGGCATTGGCAGTGCATCATGGCACCTGCGCGGCGAGGTGCGCACGGCCCTCGACGCCCGCATCGAGATCCTCTGGCCACACGGCGGCGCCCACGTGCAGGGCGCGAGCCTGGCCAACCTGACGGCCATGCTCTTCCGGCCGGGCACGCTGGAGTCGGCCCCGCCCGACTGGAGCCCGACGATGCGGCTGTGGCGCGCGCTGGACAATGGGGTGGCAGAGCCGGTGGGGGTGGGGGTCAAGCGGCTGGTGACGCGGGGCGGCCTGACCTACCCGGTGTGGGATTTCGACAACGTCGACGTCGCGGCGGCGCAGGACCCGGCGCACAAGCTCACCTTCACCCTCACCGTCGACGGCGTGGAGACATACTCGACCGCCTGGGTGCACGGAGCGGATGCGCGCACGATCTTCCCCGTGTGGGATGTGGTGCAGTAGGGGCGAGGTCTCCTCGCCCTGGTTCGTGGTCGATACATGAGCGCCTGTTTGCAGTGAGGGAGAGGGGGTTGGGCGTCAGGGCCAAGCCTGTGGCTTGGCCCTGACGCCCAACCCCCTCTCCCTCACTACGAGCGCAGTGTGTCGAGCAATGCCCTGGCCTCACGCAGGTCGGCGGTGTCGAACCCTTCGGTGAACCAGCCATAGATGGCGGCGAGCATCTCTTGGGCCTCGGCGCGCCGGCCCTGGCTATCGAGCAGGCGCGCCAGGCTCATGGTGGCGCGCAGCTCCCAGCCGCGGGCCCCCTGGCGCCTGGCGACCTCGATCGCTCGCCGCAAGCAGGCCCTGGCCTCGCGAGCGACTCCCGGGCCGGCCCCAGGGGCTTGCGCCAACAGCTCCCCTCGCAGCCGGTGCAGCTCGGCCTCGCAGCAGCGCTCGCCCGTCCGCTCCACCAGGGCCAGAGCCTCGTCCACAGCGCCCAGCCCCTCCGCAGCCCGCCCGCTGCGCCGGCACGCTTCCGCCAGCAACTGCAACTGGAAGATGGACCCGGTCACGGCGCCCGCGGCCCGCCAGGCCTCCACGCCCTGGCGCATCGCAGCAATGCCTGTGGCAGGCTGCCCCTGCCGGGCCTGCTCCCACCCCTGGAACACTGCCGCCCAGACCTGCATGGCGACCAGGCCCTCGCGGGCCACCAGTTCGGCCAGCGCCTCGATCGCTGGTTGGGCCGCCTCATCCTCGCGCCGCAAGAGGCGAACGGTGGCGCCTCCAAAGGCCAGGGCAAAGGCCAGCGAGAAGGGCTGTGCCAGCTCTTGGGCCTGGCGCACCGCCAGTTGGCCCTGGGCCAGCGCCTGGTCGGCGTAGCCCAGGACCCACAGCTCCCAGGCCAGCCAACTGCGGCAGGCCGCCTGCAGGTCGGGCCCACAGAGTGCGGTCAGGCCACCGTGCATCTGGTGATCGTAGAGGGCGAGCGCCTGCTCGAGGTGGTGCCGCGCCCGGCCTGGCCTGCCGAGGAAAAAGTGGGTTTCGCCCAGCGTCCAGTGGGCCGGCGCCAGGTGCGCCGCCTCGCCGGCCGAGGTGGCCAGGCGCAGGTACTGGTGCCCCAGCTCCAGGGAGCGCCGGTGCTCACCCTGCGCCCTGCTCTGGTCGGCCAGCAGGAACATGGCCTGCAACAACTGCTCTGTGGTGCCCGCCTGCCGGCAGAGCGCGTAGGCGCGGGCGACCGACTGTGCATGCTGTGGCGCGCCCCAGCCCCGGCCCGCCATGAGCGGCGTGCCCAGGGCCAGGAAGAGCTCGAGCTCTTGCCGGCTGCGCTCGGGCGACTCGGGCAGCGCCTCCAGCAGCGCCAGCCCGCGGGTGAAGAGCCCGATGGCCGCCTCGTAGGCCGAGAGCCGCACAGCCCGCTGGCCGGCCTGGAGCAAATAGCCGATAGCCCTGGCCGGCAGCCCCGCGATCTCAAAGTGGCGCCCCAACTGGATGGCCACCTCCCCCGCTCGCGGGCCATACAGCGCCTCCAGGGCCTCGCCCACCACCTGGTGCAACCGGGCACGCTCCACCGCATCGAGCCGATTGTACAGGTATCGCTGAAAGAGCGTGTGGCAGAAGCGGTAGCGCGAGAGAGGCTGCCCAACGAGCCGGTCGCGGCTCGTGGCCTGCACCAGGTGGTGGACCCTGCCCAGGGGGCCGCTGAGCCATCCGATGGCCTCCTCCTGGCTCACGCCCTGCACGCGCGCCACCACCTCGGCGGTGAACTCTTCCCCCTCCACGCTGGCGGCCACGAGCGCTGCCTGCCACGCCACAGGCAGACGGCCGATGCGCTCGGCGATCACCGCCTCCACGCGGGGCGGCAGCCGGTCCCACGCCAGGGCCGGCCCCTCTATCCAGCGCCCGACCTCATCCTGCTGCAGGTCGCCCCGCTCCTGCATGCCGCTCAGCAGCTCGACGGTGAAGAGGGGCTGGCCGGCGGTGTGGCGGTAGAGGGTGGTGCGGAAGGCATCGCCCAGGTCGTTTGGCCGGCTATCCAGGTAGGCATCGACGAAGCGCCGGCTATCGGCCGCGTTGAGGTCCACGACAATGTCGCCCAGGCTGCGCCGCAGCTCGTTGACCACGGCCGCCAGGGGGTGCCGTGCGACGCCCGGCGTGTGGGCCACGTCGGCCGGGCGGTACGCGCCCACGATCAGCAGACGGCCGGCCGGCAGGCGCCGCGCCAGGTGAAAGAGGAGGCTGAGCGAGCCGTCATCGATCCACTGCAGGTCATCGAACAGGAGCAGCAGCGAGCACTGCCGCGCCAGCGCCCCCAGCACCCGGCGGACCTGCTCGTAGAGGTCGGCCTGCTCCAGGCCCGGGGGGTCGGCAGCCTGGCGCTGCAGCAATGCCTCCAGCGCGCCGAGGCGAGGGAGCCACGCCGGGCCAAGGGCATAGGCGCGGGCCAGCAGCTCCTCGCCCGGCACCAGCAGGCCGACCAGGCCGGGCCCGGCCTTCACCAGCGCCTCCAGGGCGGCCGGCAGCAGGGCCCACAGGCGGCGCGCCTGCTCGGCCGAGATGGCGCCCCCCGCCCGCTGGGCCTCCACGCAGGCGGTCAGCATGCCCAGGATATCGCGGAAGGGGAGGTAGGGATCACCCAGGCCCGTCTGGGCGTTGCACGACCCGCTCGCGACCACCAGGTCGGCGTGCTGCTCCATGGCGCGGCGCGCAAACTCGGCCAGCAGCGCCGTCTTGCCGCTGCCCGCCTCGCCGGCCACCAGGGCCACCCCCGCCTGCCCGGCCAGGGCGAGCGCGAGGTGCTGCTCCAGCCGGGCCAGCTCCCGTTCGCGGGCCACAAAGACCGCTGTCGGCGCCTCGTCGCCGGCGTGCAGGCCGTAACTGGGCGCAGCCGCGGGGAGCAGCGCGCCCTCGCGGATGGCCTCGAAGAGGGCCACGGTCTCGGGCACCGGCTCCACGCCCAGCCCCTCGGCGAGGGTGCGCCGGCAGGCCGCGTACTGGGCCAGGGCTGCGCTGCGCCGGGCGCTCAGCGCCAGCGCCCGCATCAGTTGGCGGTGCGCCTCCTCCAGCCAGGGCTCGAGTTCGAGCTGGCGGCGGGCGCAGGCGATGGCCTCCTCGTACTCGCCACGCGCCTCATGAGCCGCCGCCAGGGTGCCCAGGGCCACCAGCACCTGTTGGCTCAGCTCCTCCCGCTTGAGCAGCGCCCACCCCTCAAAGGGCGAGCTATCGGCGAGAGAAAAGCCCTCCAGGAAAGGGCCACGGTAGAGGGCAACGGCCGACTGCAGCTCCCCCATGGTTGGGGCCTTGCGGGTGGCTGCTGACCGCTGGCGGCCTATGGCCGATCGTTGATCGCTGATAGCTGACAGCTTTTGTTGAAAGGCGGTCACATCGAGCTGGCAGCCGGCCTCCGCGTTGAAGCGGAGCGTGTCGCGCCCGATCAGCAGCAGGGGGACGGAAGCGCCGCGGTCGCCGAGGGCGCCGCGCAGGTCCGAGAGGGCATGGCGCAGCGCCGAGAGAGCGGCGGAGTCGGGCTGGTCGGGCCAGAGGAGCGCCGCCAGCACCCGGCGGGCGTGAGGGCGCGTCGCTTCGACCGCCAGGTAGGCCAAGAGCGCGCGCACCTTGTTGGACGTAAAGCCAGAGATGGGCTCCCCATCCAGCAACGCCTGGAAGGGGCCGAGCAGAGACAGCGTCAGATGGGCCATGGCTGTAGCTCCGACCCCGGCAGTGGCTCGCACAGACCCCGATGGGCACGCCAAGGCTCTGCAGCCGCCATCGCAGCCATCATCATCGATGCGGTCGGCCACCGGGCAGAGGTCGTCCGCATTGTACATCATCTGCAGAAACCAGGCAAGAACACTCCAGGCCGCAACTGTGCAATTTATCATTGCGAGGAGGCCGCAGCCGACGAAGCAATCTCCAGCCCGCGAATCGGGGATTGCTTCGTCGGCGCTGCGGCGCCTCCTCGCAATGACAGAGTAGGAGCCCCAGGCCACGTTCTCTGGACGTTCTCAGGACGCTGGCATCTTAGAATCATCCCTAGAAGGCATGCTGCCTGTACTCGCAGAGGAGCGCGGTTGATGGACAAGCGACGGCACCATCGATCCTACCTGCTCCGGCTTTGGCAGGCCGAGGGGAGCGCCTGGCGGGCCTCGCTGGAGAGCCCGCACACCGGGGAGCGCCACGGCTTTGCCAGCCTGGAGGCGCTGTTCGCCTTTCTGGAGGCCGAGACGGCAGCGGCAGCCCGGCGCGGGCCGCAAGAGGGCAGCCCCGGCGATGCACATCGACTGCCTGGCAGCGACGCCGGACGGGGGTGCGGGTAGGGCAAGCTGCCAATCAGCGGTCTACCACGTCGACCTGAGCACAATCGGGCCACGCACGCGGCGCCGGATTGGCAAACACCGATCTGCTCTCCGCTCGATGAGCGGCTGGGCTGCGCATTCTGGCAGAAACTCGGTGCAGTTGGCATAGTAACCGACGCATGGCGCCATTGCGCTGCGGGCGGGAGACCCCCTACCGTTCCCCCCGCGAGGGGGAATAGGTTCACGTTGCGGTGGGCGTCGCGCTGCGCATGGCAAGCCAGGAGCATCACCTGCGAGCGCAACCTATTCCCCCTCGCGGGGGGAACGGTAGGGGGTCTCCCACCCCTCACACAAACGAACGCATGGCTGATTTGTTGCCAATCGCTCCTGCGTCAGGGAAATCGCTGTGTCAGGTCACGCTCGTGGGCGCGAGCCCCAAGGAGGTCGCGATGAAACGTCACCCACTGGCCACCCTCGCACTGGCCGCGCTGCTGCTCGCGCTCGGCGCCGGCGCCGCGCTGGCCGGCCCGCCGGCACGGCCGCTTGGGGCGAGCAGCGCGCCCACCGTCGTCAGCTACCAGGGCCAGGTCACGGTCGGCGGCGTGCCCCACA
>ERZ795049.4358-NODE-4358-length-14087-cov-7.016676_pt1 | contig 14087 bp, 10 predicted proteins | sample MGYA00375133_ERZ795049 | MGnify/ENA primary metagenome ERZ795049 (study PRJEB30178, sample SAMN05720147) | activated sludge metagenome | isolation source: anaerobic digester from wastewater treatment plant | place: Japan | collected 2015-04-20 ...
ATCTACACAACTGAGGACACTCTTTCCCTACACGACGCTCTTCCGATCTCTCGGCCTGCCACCGCGCTCTCCCGAGGTGAAGCGCATCACGCTGCAGATCTTCCGCAACCAGGCCAAGAACTATTTCGACCTCTTGCGCGTCGACAGGCTCAGCTCGCAGGATATCCGGCGGGCGGTGCGCGAGGTGCGTGGCCTCGCGCATCTGGACCGGGCGCTGGCGCGCGGCCACGGCGTCGTCCTGGCCAGCGCCCACTTTGGCAACATCGATTTCGCGGGGCAGATCCTGGCGGTGCTCGGCTATCGCGTCACAGCCCTGGCCGAACACCTCAAGCCCGAGCGGCTATTCCAGTACGTGCGCCGGCAGCGTGAGAGCCACGGGCTGAGCTTCGTCCCGATCGACCAGTTGCTGCGCCCTGCCTTCCGCGCCCTGCGCGCCAACGAGATCGTCGGCTCGGCCCTCGACCGCAACGTCACCGATGCGGGGCGGCTCGTCGAGTTCTTGGGCTGCCCAGCGCGCCTTCCCGACGGCTATGTGCGGCTCGCCCTGCACACCCAGGCCGCCCTGGTGCTCTGCTTCTGCCGCCGCCTGGAAGACAACACCTTTGTCATCACTGTCGAGCCGGAGATCGAGCTCGATCGCGCCGCTGATCGCGAACGCGCCATCGTCGCCGGCATGGCCAAGGCGACGGCGATATTTGCCGCCTATCTGAAGCGTTACCCCGACCAGTGGGTGTACTTTCAACCTGTGTGGGAATGAGCATGCGACCAGCAAGTCTGGCTAGCGCGGTGTCTGGGCTCTGCCGAACCACTCGCACCTGGCCAGCCAATACTGTTGTGGAGAGCGCGTGGTGAAGATCGCTTTGGTCACGCCCTATGACTATCCCTACCCGGGGGGCGTCACGGAGCACATCGCCAGCCTCGACCGGGTGTTCCGCGAGTGGGGCCACGACGTGTGGGTGCTGGCTGCCTCCACGCGTGATGCCGACGAACTGGATCACAACGTCCTCAAAGTCGGCGGCGGGGTCGTGCCCCTGCCGACGAGCGGGTCGGTGGCCCGCATCTCGTTGTCGCCGCGCGTCTACCGGCGAGTCAGAGACATCCTGCGCGAGAGAGACTTTGACATCGTGCACGTGCACGAGCCGATGATGCCGATCCTGCCGCTGGTGGTGCTGCGGCACTCTCACACGGTCAACGTGGGCACCTTTCACGCCTACCGCGAGAACGGCAACCCCGGCTACGAATACGGGCGCCATCTGCTGCAGCCCTTCTTCGACCGCCTCGACGGCAAGATCGCCGTCTCCGACTCCGCTCGCGATGCGGTCGCCCGCTACTTCCCGGGCTCCTACACCATCATCCCCAACGGCATCGCCTACGAGCGCTTTGGCGACGGCGTGGAGCCGCTGCCCCCGTACGCCGACGGCCGCCCGACCATCCTCTTCATCGGGCGCCTCGAGAAGCGCAAAGGGTTCCAGTACCTGCTCGAGGCCTTTGCCCGCGTGCGCATGGCCATACCCGATGCCCGCCTGCTCGTCGCTGGCGCCTACAGCAAAGACGACAAGGAGCCCTACGTGTACCAGGCGCGCCGCGAGGGCATTCACGGCGTCCATTTCGTCGGCTATGTCTCCGAGGAAGACAAGCCGCGCTACTTCCACTCGTGCGACGTGTGCTGTGCGCCCTCCACCGGCTTTGAGAGCTTTGGCATTGTCCTCCTCGAAGCGATGGCCTCGGGCCGGCCGCTCGTCGCCTCCGGCATCCCCGGCTACCGCGAGGTGGTGACCGACGGCCATGAGGGCCTGCTCGTGGAGCCGGGCGATCCGCAGGCCCTGGCGGCAGCGCTCATCCGCCTGCTGCGCGACCCCGACCTGCGGGCGCGCATGGGCGCTGCGGGCAAGGCGACGGCCGAGGGCTACGCCTGGGAGAGCGTCGCGGCCCGCGTCCTCGCCTTCTACAATGCGCTGTTGCAAGCAAAGGGAGCCAAACCCCATGATCAGTGATCGCCTGCGTGCCTGGAGCCGCTGGCTCGTCGAGCCGATCGCACGCGCGCTGCATCGCCTGGGCTTCACGCCCAATGTGCTGACCGTGCTCGGCTTTCTGCTCAGTTTCATCCCCGCGGCGCTGCTGGCCACCGGCCGCCTGCCCCTCGCCGGCGTGCTCATCCTCGTCTGCAGTGCCCTGGACGCGTTCGACGGCACCCTGGCGCGCCTGTCGGGCCGGGCCACCACCTTTGGCGCCTTTCTCGACTCGGTGCTCGACCGCTTCTCGGAGGGCATCATCTACTTTGGCCTGATCGCCTACTGCGCGCAGACCGGCCGGCAGGAGGAGCTCTATCTCACCTACGCGGCCATCATCGGCTCGCAGCTCGTCAGCTACACCCGCGCCCGCGCCGAGGGCCTGGGCCTGCGCTGCACGGCGGGCTGGTTCTCGCGCGTCGAGCGCATCATCGGGCTCTCTGTGGGCCTGATGGTGGGCTGGTTGCGGCCGGTGCTCTGGCTACTCGCCATCCTCACCAACCTGACGGCCCTGCAGCGCATGGTCCACGTCTACCGGGCGACGCGAGGAGAAGAACCGCGCGCCGCTTGACATGCCCCAGGCGCGATGCTACACTCGCGCCATGTCGGTCTTTGGCATATTCCGTCGTTCAGCTCCAGGGCCTTGGCCTAGTCAGGATGTCTACGGTGCAACCACGCCTGCCGTTCCTACAGATGCTCCGCCGCGGCGGCCGTGCCGCACTGCTGCTGGGCCTCGCCGTCCTCCTGGCCGCGTGCAGCGCGCTGCCCAGCCTGGCGACGCCCACGGCCACGCCGACCATCACGCCCACAGCGACGCCCTCGCCGACAGCCACGCCCACCCCCACCGCCACACCGACGCCGCAGCCGCTGACCCTCACGCTGCGGCTCGAGCCAGAGGCCGTGTTCCAGGGGCAGTTGGCCACGCTCGCCATCGAGGCCAGTCGCCCGGCGTTTCTCGCAGCCACGCTCGGCGACCACCCCCTGCCCCTCTTCGAAGAAGCCGGCCACTGGTACGGCCTCGTCCCCATCTGGGCGGGCGCAGCGGCGGGAAGCCTACCGCTCACGATCACCGCCACCGACCCGCTGGGCGGCCCCGACGCCCACGAGCAGCGCAACCTCACGATTGTCGCGTGCGACTTTCCCATCGATTATGTCGTTCTGGAACCGGCCGTGCTGGCCCTGCTCAGCGACCAGGAGGCTGTGCGGGCAGAGAACGACCTGCTGGAGAGGGTGCTCGCGCCACGAACGCCCACGCGGCTCTGGCAGGAGCCGTTCCTGCGGCCGGTGCCTGGCGAGGTCACGACCCTCTACGGCCAGCGCCGCAGCTACAACGGCGGCCCGGCTTCGAGCTATCACGACGGCCTGGACCTGGGGATCGCTGCGGGGCTGCCGGTAGCGGCGAGCGCCGCGGGGAAGGTCGTCTTTGCGGGGCCACTCACGGTGCGCGGCAACGCGGTGATTATCGATCACGGCTGGGGGCTGTATAGCGGCTACTACCACATGAGCCAGGTCGACGTCCAGGCCGGGCAAGACGTCGCGCGCGGCCAGACCGTCGGGCTCGTCGGTAGCACCGGCCTCTCCACCGGCCCCCACGTACACTGGCAGACCTGGATCGACGGCCAGCCCATCGATCCTACATTCCTGGAGCAGTGGCAGTTGCCGAGCTAGCCGTCGCAGCGATTCGCCCCGGTTCTGCAACCGGGTTTGATGCTGCGCACACGCCCGGTCCGGAGCCCCCAAAAGCGGGGTTTGGGCGGGGTTGGTCCTGGCGCGCCCGCGGGCGCGCCAGGACCAACCCCGCCCAAACCCCTTCCTGGTCAGAGCCGGGCGAGGGCGAAGCCGGCACCCGGCTATTGCCGGGATGCCGGATGATGAGGAGGCGAAGATGACTCCCGAAAAGCACCATCCGCTGGTCGAGCTGGCCAGGCAGACCATCGAGGCGTACGTTCGCACAGGCAAACAGATCGCGCCGCCCGAGCCGCTGCCACCCGAGATGCAGCAGCGCGCGGGCGCCTTTGTCTCGCTGCACGCGCATGGCGACCTGCGCGGCTGCATCGGCACCATCGAGCCCACCCAGGCCAGCCTGGCGTCGGAAGTGATCAACAACGCCATCATGGCCGCCACCGAAGACCCGCGCTTTCCGCCGGTCAGGCCCGGCGAGCTGGCCGGCCTGGAGATCTCGGTCGATGTGCTCACCGCGCCCGAGCCCGTCTCTTCGCCGGCCCAGCTCGACCCCAAGGTCTACGGCGTCATCGTGCAGAGCGGCTTTCGGCGCGGCCTGCTCCTGCCTGACCTCGACGGCGTCGACACTGTCGAGTGCCAAGTCGACATCGCGCGCCGCAAGGCCGGCATCAGCCCGCACGAGCGCGCCCAGCTCTACCGCTTCGAGGTCAGGCGCTACCACTGAGGTGATAGGGTCTGTTTTGGTGGGTTAGCTGAGCCATGGCCGCCCCTGCGGGGGCGGCCATGGCTCAGCTAACCCACCAAAACAGACCCTTACTTCTCTTCTTCGAGCACTTGCACCTGCGCCTGGCACAGCCTCTGGAACTGCTCGACATCCTCGCGGCCACCGATGATGCGGCCCCAGTGCATGGGCACGGCGGTCGTGGGCCTGATGGCGTTGGCGGCAGCGGCGGCCTCGCTCGCCGTCATGGTATACGTGCCCCCGATGGGCAGGAGCACCACGTCGGCACGCACGGCGTCCATCTCGAGCGTGTGATCGCTATCCCCGGCGTGGTAGATGCGTTGCCCATTCACGGTCACAATGTAGCCCACGCCATTGTCCTGCCGCGGGTGGAACGTCTTGCCGATATTGTAGGCCGGCACCGCCTCGATGGCGATGCCCTGCACCGTCAGCCGGTCGCCGGGCTTGACCACCTGCACCTCGCCGCCCAGCTTCTCGCACCCCTCCGCGGCCACCACTGCCGTCTTGGGGCTGCGAATCTTGGCTACGTCCTCGGGTGAGCAGTGGTCATAGTGGCCGTGCGTGATGAGGATGATGTCGGCCGTCTCGCCGCCGCCGATCTGCCAGGGGTCGATGTAGATGACCCTCTCGCCGGTCAGCTTGAAACTCGCATGCCCCAGCCAATGCACGTTCGACAGCATCTCCTGCCTCCTCTCTTGAGGTCTTGGAGGGTGTCAGGCGCGGCCTGGTGCTCGCCCCGCGGGGCGAGCACCAGGCCGCGCCTGACACCCTCCAAGACCCCTACCGCTAGAACCCCTCGAGTCTGCTAAGATCGGCGATGCCCTTGGGCAGGGCGGCGATGCGCTGCAGCAGGGCCAGGCGGTTGGCGCGCACCGCCGGGTCCTCGGCCATGACCAGCACGGCGTCGAAGAAGCGCGTGATCGGCCCCACCAGGCCGCGCAGCGCATCGACCAGCGCATCCACCTCGCGCCGCTCGGCCACCTGCTCGACGGCCACGGCGTAGGCCGTGTTCAGCTCCCGTTCGGCAGGCTCGGTAAAGCGCCTGGGGTCCAGCTCGTGCAGCGCCGTCAGGTCGCGCGTGATGCGCAGCGTGCGCGCATAGGCCACGAGCACGCTGCCCCAATCCGCCTGTTGTACGGCCGCCTGCAGCGCCTCCACCGCGCGCGTCGCCCGCAGCGGCTCCTCGCCGCGCTCGGCCAGCACCGCATCCACCACATCGTAGCGATAGGCCTGGTCGAGCAGTAGCCCACGCAGGCGCTGCTGGATGAAGGCGAGCACGTCAGCCTGCACCTCGGACGTTGCCGCCAACGGCTGCACGCCGGCCGCCGCCTCGACGGCCTCGCGCAGTGAGAACGACAGCCCGCCGCCGACGAGGAGCTGCACCACCCCCAGCGCCGCCCGGCGCAGCGCGTAGGGGTCCGACGAGCCAGTTGGCGCCAGGCCCACCGCAAAGAGCCCCACCAGGCTGTCGAGGCGATCGGCCAGCCCCAGCACCATCCCTGGCCGGGTGACCGGCAGGGCATCGCCCACGAAGCGCGGCAGGTACTGCTCGGCGATCGCCCTGGCCACGTCCTCCAGCTCGCCCGAGCGCAGCGCATAGTGCTCGCCCATCACGCCCTGCAGCGAGGTGTGCTCCACCACCATCTTGGTGGCCAGGTCGGCCTTGCTCAGGAACGCCGCGCGCTCCACCGTCACCATCTCTTCGGCCCCCAGGCCTGCCAGCCGGGCGATCACCGGCACCAGCCGCTCTAGCCGCCGCACCTTGTCGAGCATCGAACCGAGGTCGGCCTGGAAGGTCAGGGTCGCCAGTTGCGGCACCAAGTCGGCCAGTGCCTGCTCGCGGTCCGAGCGGTAAAAGTAGGCCGCATCGGCAAAGCGGGCGCGCAGCACTTCTTCGTTGCCGTGGCGCACCACGTCCCAGGCGAGCTCCGGCCCATTGGCCACGGTGAGGAACGCCGGTAGCAGCCGCCCGTCGCTCACCAGTGGGAAGTAGCGTTGGTGCTCGCGCATCACGGTGATCAGCACCGGCTCGGGCAGGTGCAGATACTCGTCGGCAAAGCCCCCGCGCACCACTACCGGCCACTCCACCATGTTGGCCGTCTCGGCCAGCAACTCCGCGCTCTCCACCATCTCGCCGCCGGCCTCCGCTGCCAGGCGCCGCCCCTGTTCGAGGATCGCGGCGCGGCGCTCGTCGACCGAGAGCATGATGTGGTGCGTGCGCACCGTCTCGGCGTACGCCTCGGCCGACGCGACGGCAAACTCGGGCGTGCCCTCCGGGCGGATGCCGCGTGAGACCCGGCTCGAGGCCACGCCGGCGTACACCAAGGGCACGACGGCCTCGCCCAAGAGCGCCACCAGCCAGCGGATGGGCCGCGAAAAGTTGACGCCGCTCTCGTTCCAGCGCATCGACATGCCAAAGCGCATATGGTTGAGCAGCTCCACGACCATCGGTCCCAGCACTTGGCTCGCCGGCAGCCCGTGCTCGACCTGCACCGCCGCCACATACTCGCGCCCCTCGTAGGCGCGCACCTCGAGGCGCTCCACCGGCACATCGTTCGAGCGGGCAAAGCCCAGCGCCGCCTTGGTGGGCCGGCCCTCGGCGTCAAAGGCCACCTTCGCCGGCGGCCCCTTGATGACGCGCTCCTCGTCGGGCTGCACAGGCGCCACGCCATCCACCAGCACCGCGAGCCGCCGCGGCGTGCCCTCCACTGTCACCGCCCCATGCTCCAGCCGCAGCGCCGCCAGATGCTCGGTGACGGCCTCGCGCAGGTACTCGATGGCCGTCGTGAGGTCGCCGGCCGGCAGCTCCTCGCAGCCCACCTCGAGCACGAACGTGCGCGGCACGGCCGGCACCGGGGCCGGTGCCGGCTCCTGCGCCGGCTGCAGGCCCGCCCCGCCGAACGCGCGCTGCAGCAGCGGATAGCCCAGCTCCTCGCGCCCGGCCAGGTAGGTCTCGGCCACCGCGCGCGACAGATCGCGCAGGCGCCCGAAAAAGTGCGCCCGCTCCGTCACGCCGACGGCGCCGCGCGCATCCAGGACGTTGAAGGTGTGCGAGCATTGGAGCGCATGGTCGTAGGCGGGCAGCGCCAGCCCCGCAGCCAGCGCGTCGCGCGCCTCGGCCTCGTAGAGGTCGAACAGCTCGCGCAGGCGCGGCACGCTCGCCACCTCAAAGTTGTAGCGGCACTGCTCCACCTCGCCGCGGAAGAGCACGTCGCCATAGGTCACCTGGTCGGTCCACACGATATCCTGGAAGACCGGCACGTCCTGCAGCGCCATCACGATGCGTTCGAGGCCATAGGTGATCTCGACCGCTACCGGATCCACGTCAAAGCCGCCCGCCTGCTGGAAGTAGGTGAACTGGCTGATCTCCTGCCCGTCGAGCCAGACTTCCCAACCCAGCCCCCAGGCGCCGAGCGCGGGCGTCTGCCAGTTATCCTCCACAAAGCGCACGTCGTGGCGGCTCGGGTCCAGGCCGAGGGCGCGCAGGCTGCTCAGGTAGAGCTCCTGCGGGTTGCCCGGGTCGGGCTTGAGGATGACCTGGTACTGATAGTACTGGCCCCAGCGATTGGGGTTCTCACCATAGCGCCCGTCGGCCGGCCGCACCGAGGGCTCCACATAGCCCACCCGCCACGGCTCCGGGCCCAAAACGCGCAGGAAGGTGGCGGGGTTCATCGTGCCCGCCCCCACCTTGACGTTGTACGGCTGCCAGATCAGGCAGCCCTGGCCGGCCCAGTAACCCTGCAGGCGCATGATAACATCTTGAAAATTCATCAATCCCTCACTCCCCCACGGCGGCGGGGCCAGTCCTCAGCCGCCAGGCACATCGCTGCACGACAATCTACACAACTTGAGCGGCCGCGTCAAGCTTCGTCGCAGCCAACGCCCGACCTGACACACCATATTCCCTGGCGAGCGGTCAGCCCTCGCCTTCCGGCAAGAACTCGATCCCGCTGGCGCCGCGCCCGACAGGCGGCTTCCCCTTCTGCAGGCTGGGGCCCCCCTACCGTTCCCCCGTCGCGGGGGAATTGAGTTGGCCTTTGTCATCCCGCAGGGCTTGTTTGCCGCTTCTTGGCCAGACAGACCGCGGTCTTGCGACCCAATTCTCCCGCGACGGGGGAATGGTAGGGGGGCCCAGCCGCCGGCATGAGCAGACGTCTGATTGGGCTTCTGCCAATTGCCTTCCTGCCAGGGAAATCGGTGTGTCAGGTCTACCGGTGATACAGGCGTGCGCTCTACGGACTCTGGCCGGCCTGCACCAGGCTCAAGAAGCTCAACGACTTTAAGTTGCGCTCGAGGACAAAGGTCAGGTAGCGGCGCAGGACCCGCTCCACTTCGCGGGCCGTCTCGGGGCGCAGTTGCAGGGCGCGGACGGCGGCGTACTCTTGGCTCTGCAGGTAGCGCAGCACCTTGAAGGCGCCCAGTGATACCTCGAGCGCGCCGCCTGCAGCCTGGCCGCAGCGCGGGCAGCGCATGCCGCCTTCGTTGGCGCTCAAGAACACCGCCGCCGGCTCGTGGGTCACGCCGCAGGCCACACAGCGCTGCAACTCGGGCCGGTAGCCCACCAGGCCGAGCAGGCGCACCTCGAAGAAGCGCGCCAGGAGCGCCGGCGCATCGCCAGCCGCCAGGCGCCCCAGGGCATGGGCCAGCAGGTCATACAGCGCGGCGTTCTCCTCGCCTTCCTCGGCAAAGGCATCGACCAGCTCCACGAGGTAGTAGGCATAGGTCGCCGGCACGAGCGACTCGCGCAGGCCCTGGTAGGCTTCCACCGTCTCGGCCTGGGTCACGATATCCAGGTTGCGGCCGCGGGCCAGCAGGAAGCGAGTGCGCATGAAAGGCTCGACATGGCCCGCCTTGCGGCTGGGCACCTTGCGCACGCCCTTGGCCAGCACGCGCAACTTGCCCACGCCCGGCGTAAAGAGCACGAGCAGGCGGTCGGCCTCGCCGAAATCGCTGCGTTTGAGGACGATGCCTTCCGTGCGGTACAGTCGTTCTCGATCCATCGTACTTCCTAAGGGGTTTTGGTGGGTTGTCTGGCGGCTGGGCAGCCTGCGGGCTGCCCAGCCGCCAGACAACCCACCAAAACCCAACCCGCTATCCCTTGGCCGCGTTCTCGACAATCTGCACGCTGGCGCTGGCGCCGATGCGCGTGGCGCCGGCGGCGATCATCTCGCGGGCCGTCTCGTAGCTGCGGATGCCGCCCGCAGCCTTGACGCCTACGCCAGGCCCCACCGTGGCCCGCATCAGCGCCACGTCGGCCACCGTGGCGCCGGCCGGCCCGAAGCCGGTCGAGGTCTTGACGAAATCGGCGCCGGCGCTCACCGCGCGGCGGCAAGCCTCCACCTTTTCGGCATCGCTCAGGTAGCAGGTCTCGATGATGACCTTGCACAGCGCGCCGCCAACATGCGCCACGCGCACCACGGCTGCGATACCCTGCTCCACCCGCTCCAGGTCGCCGGCCTTGAGCGCGCCGATGTTGAGCACCATATCGACTTCGTGCGCGCCGTCGGCGATGGCCTGCTCGGCCTCGCGCGCCTTGATCTCGGAAGTGCTCGCGCCCAACGGGAAGCCGACCACGCTGCACACGCGCACCTGCGAGACGCGCACCTGCTCGGCCGCCAGCCGCACGTTGGCCGGGTTCACGCACACCGAGCAGAAGCCATATTCCACCGCTTCGGCGCACAGCGCGCGCACCTGCACCGGCGTCGCATCGGGCTTGAGCAGTGTGTGATCGATCATCGCCGCCAGCTTGCGCTGCGCGTCGTTCATGCCGCATCCCTCCTGCACCAGAGCCGCGGCCGAATGCCCGGCCGGTGGCCATTCTAGCATATCTTGTGACCTGCCGCAAGGGCTCTGAAGACACGGAAGGCGCAACCCCGGACTCCCCAACTTGTTGGGGCGTACCGACGCGAACAGCCGCCCGAACAGGTTCGGGACTCCGGCCCGCCCGAACAGGTTCGGGACTCCGGCCCGCCCGAACAGGTTCGGGACTCTGGCCGGCCCGAACAAGTTCGGGACTCCGGCCCGCCCGAACAAGTTCGGGACTCCGGCCGGCCCAAACAAGTTCGGGACTCCGGCCTGCCCAAACAAGTTCGGGACTCCGGGCTTAGCGGATGCGATAGAGCATGCCGGTCAGTTGCGCTGGCTCGCCATAGAGGGGCACGCCGAGCGCGGCGATGGCGGTGAGCCGGCCCTCGCGCTGCAGCCGCGCGACGGTAGCCGCGTGCTCGTTGCCGTCGTCGACGATGTAGGCCGGCCGCCCGGCCACACTCATGGCCGCCAGGAAGGCGTCGAGGTGCGCCGCGCTCCAGTCGCCGGGGCGGAAGGTCCAGCGCCCCGTGTATAGCTCGACCGGGCCGCTGTTCAGCGCGGTGCCGACGACGGCCGCCGGCTCCACCAGGCTGCCCAGGCGGTCGAAGGCCTGCCGTTGCTCGGCGGTCATGTAGCCAAAGATCATCTCGGCTTTGAGCAAGGGCCACCCCAGCACCGTGCCGCTGCGCCAGGCCACCAAGAGCGCCAGCGCCAGGGCCAGCCAGCCCGGCGCCCAGGCCCGCCGCCGCGCCACCCGGCCGGCCCAGCGCAGCAGGCCCGTCGCGCCGTAGGCCGTGATCAACGCCAGCGCCGGCAGCAGCGAGAGCAGGTCGCGCCAGCGCAGGGGGCCATAGAGGAACTGCGTGCCCGCGCTCAGCGCCACCCAGGCCACGAGCACCGCCGCGTCGCGCCGCCGTTCGCGCCACAAGAGCACCAGGCCGGCGAGCAGCCAGGGCAGGAGCAGGCCGAACTCGGCGCGCGTCGCCAGCGCCGCGGCCATGCGCTGCGCGTTGCCCCACCAATGGCTGAGGCCGATCAGGTTCAGCTCCGGCGACTCCGGCCGCCAGACGCTGCCAAAGGCGAGCCGGTGGTACCACAGGTCCGGCGCCGCGGCCAGCAATGCCCCCGCTGCAGCCGCCGCCACGAGGCCGAATACACCGCAGAGGCGCAGAGAACGCAGAGGTTGTAGGGGCGAGGTGACCTCGCCCCTACTCTGCGTCCTCTGCGCCTCTGCGGTGGAATCCGTGGGTGTCGTCCAGAGCGCCAGGGCGAGCACGGGGGCCAGGAAGACCTGGGTGTGGCGAATGTCGTAGGCCACGCCGAGGGCCAGGCCGGCCAGCGCCGCGAGGGGCACGGAGCCCCGGCGGCCTGCGCGCAGCGCCAGCCACACGGCCAGCGTGGTGAAGAGCTGCGCCGGCACGTCGGCCATGGGCACGAGGAGCTGCAGCACCTGCTCGCGCGAGGTGGCCAGGATGAACAGCGCCAGCGCCACGCCCAGCCAGCGCTCGCGGCCCCGCGGCCAGAGCTCGAGCGCCAGCGCCGCCGTCACCACGAGCGCCAGCAGGCCCGCCAGCGGCGCCCAGACGTAGAGCCCCGTCTCGCCCAGCAGCCGATAGCCCGCCGCCAGCAGCACCGGCCAGCCGACGGGCCACACCGTCGCCGCCAGCCCAGTGGCGCCGCTGGGCACGTGATAGCCCACGTGCACCAGCGGCCACCAGGGGAGGCCCGTATCGCGCACCAGCGGCAGCAGGCCAAAGGTGTGGCGCACATCGCCGGTGCGCGCCAGGTCCACCGCCATCTGCGCGTAGCAGTAGGGGTCGCTGCCGGTCACACCCCGGGTGCGGCTGCCCAGGTAGGCCCAGAGCGCCCAAGCGCCCGTGCCCGCCAGCGCCACGAGCGGCGCCGCCCTGCCCCCCCAGCGGCGCTGCACCTGCGCCAGGAGCGCATAGCCGGCCGCCGCCGCCTCGGTGCCCTGCAAAAGCAGCAGGCCAGGGTCGTCGGGCAGCAGGTGCAGGCCGCAGGCGAGGCCGAGCGCATAGGGCAGGGCCAGCGCGCTGAGCACGGTTACGTCGAGCTTTTGCCGCCTGCAGGGCGCCGGCCACTGCGGCAGGAGCAGCAGCGCCGCGGTCGCCAGGCCCAGGGGCAGGGCTGCGGCGTAGTTCTGCCCGCGCAGGCGCCAGAGGTAGGCCACACCCCCCGCGTGCAGCAGCCACAGCAGCGCGCTGTCCATAGCGCCCAGGCCGGCGAGCGGTGAGGGCGCGTCCCAGCTCAGACCCGCGCCCAGCGCGTCCACAAAGCGCCACGGCCCCATGCGCCAGGCGCGCCAGCCCACCGAGCCCAGCAGAACGAGCGCCCCAAACACTACCAGCAGCTTGTCCAATACCCTCTCCTGGTTAGGGGTTTTGTCTGTCTGGCTGGAGCCGCCGGTCGCCCCCCCGCGGGGGGGCGACCGGCGGCTCCAGCCAGACAGACAAAACCCCTAACTGAAGGCGCGGGCGATTTCGTCGCGGTCGTAGCGCGGCAGGGGCTCGACGCGCCCCTGGCGCAGCAGGCACACGCCCTCGGCCGCCGGCCGCACCTCGGCGATGCGCGCCCAGGCGATGCCCTCACGGCTCCAGGCCGCACCCACCGCCGCCACGTCCTGCGGCGCCACGGCCGCCACGAGCGCGCCCGAGGCGATCAGCCCCAGCGGCTCGAGCCCAAACGCCGCGCACAGCCGGGCGCACGCCGGCAGCACCGGGATGGCGTCCCCATCCACGCGCAGCCCCGTGCCGCTCGCCCAGGCCAGCTCGTGCAGGCCGGTGGCCAGGCCGCCCTCCGTCGGGTCGTGCATGGCGTGCACGCGCACCGTCGCCGCCGCCAGCAGCGCCGGCCGTACCACGCTGATGCCGGGGTCGTCGAGGTAGCCGCGCGCCTCGGCCAACGTGGCCTCGCTCACGCCGCGCGCCCGCGCCGCGTCGCCCAGCTCGCGCGCCAGGATGGCCGCGCCCTCGGCCGCGACCCCGCCCGCCAACAGCACCGCATCGCCCACCTGCGCGCCGCCGGTCGTCACCAGGCGCTCCCTGGCCACCTCGCCCAGCATGTGGCCCACCAAGAGCGGCCGCGCCAGCCCGTACGTCACCTCGGTGTGGCCGCCCACCAGCGACACCCCCAGCCCGCGACAGGCCGCCGCCATCTGCGCCATGACCTCCTGCGCCATGGCGAACGTCGCTGTGCCCTCGGGCATGAGCAGCGTCGCCAGCATCCAGCGCGGCGCCGCCCCGCGGGTGGCAATGTCGTTGGCGTTCACGTGCGCCGCGTACCAGCCGATACGGTCGCTGGCAAAGGTGATGGGGTCCGACTTGGCCACCAGCAGGCGGTCGCCCATGTCGATGACGGCGGCATCCTCGCCCACGCGCGCCCCCACGAGCACGCGAGGGTCCGTGGTCGTGCAGCAGGCGAGCAGTTGCTGCAGCAACTCCATGGGCAGCTTGCCGGTGGCGAGCGGTTTGTCGGCCAAGGCGGGTGACCTCCACGAGTAAGAGTGAACGACGGCGCGAGTATGCCACGGCGGGCGGGAGGTGTCAATGTTGGGCTACCCCCCACCGTCCCCCCCACGGGGGGGATGGGTTGGTCGCCGGCCTTTAGGGGCGGTTCGTGAACCCATACTGTCCGATGAACCTGGCGCGGTAGGCCAGCGTCCGTCCCACGGGGTTCAAATCAGGCCCCGCCGGCGGGAGGGGTGGCGGGCTAGAAAGCCCGCCCTACAGGGCCGTGAGACGGGCTATCGAGCACGTCAGGCCCCGCCGCTGGGAGGGGTGGCGGGCTAGAAAGCCCGCCCTACAGGGCCGTGAGACGGGCTATCG
>ERZ795049.4361-NODE-4361-length-14079-cov-5.228751_pt1 | contig 14079 bp, 8 predicted proteins | sample MGYA00375133_ERZ795049 | MGnify/ENA primary metagenome ERZ795049 (study PRJEB30178, sample SAMN05720147) | activated sludge metagenome | isolation source: anaerobic digester from wastewater treatment plant | place: Japan | collected 2015-04-20 ...
ATCGTAGGGATTCGTGGACTCTCCCCTCCCCGAAATATCGATGCCTGGAGCAAAGTAAGAATGGTCCAGAATCAGATGATGGAACCCGCGAACGTTTGTTGACAGCGCCCTGGCGATCTCCTCCCATGCCTCCGTGACCAGGAAGGGGTCCCCGTAGCCCTTGATTTTCAGATTCCGATCGGCGTCCATGTAGAATTCCGTCCGGAATCGGTAGGACAACCCCCAATGATGCATCGCTGCGAGCGCCGTCAGCAGCTTGAGCGTGGACGCCGGGACATATTGGGTAACCTTGTTCTGTTCGACGAGGATGTCGCCGCCGCCATCGGTGACGAGGACGGCCCCACGCGGATCCACGGTCTCCAGGCAGGGCGAAAGCCCGCCCGCGGCCACCGGACAATCGAGGGCCAGCATCAGAGCGCAGATCATGGCCGCCGCCGACAGGCGTTTCCGGTTCATTGCCCGATTCGCTCGTATGCGTATCGACCCATGCACTTTCCGCATGTCAGGTAGAAGCGTCACGACTTGCACTCATTTCACTGTGAAGACACGAACATCCCTCTGCGGGAATGGAATGGAGATGCCCTGCATGTCGAATTCCTTTTTCACGGCCTCGATCAGGTCGAAATAAACGCCCCAGTAGTCGCCGGTCTTGACCCAGGCCCTCAACTGAAAGACGACGCTGCTTTCGGCGAGTTGCTTGACCAGAATCGCGGCTCCGGGATCCTTCAGAATTCTGCGGTCCTTTTCGAGCACGGCCTGAATCGCCTTTCTGGCCTTGTCGATGTCATCGCCATAGCTCACCCCGAAATCCAGATCCACCCTTCGGGTTGGCTTGGCCGAATAATTGACGATGTTGTCGCCCATCATCTTCGAGTTCGGGATGATAACCACCTTGTTGTCCACGGTTACGAGTTGGGTGGTGAAAATCTGGATTTTCTCGACGGATCCCGATGAGCCGCCCCCATCGACATAATCCCCGACCCTGAAAGGCTTGAAGATCAGCATGAGGAATCCGGCCGCAAAATTCGCCAGGGACCCCTGAAGGGCCAGACCGATGGCCAGGCCCGCGGCGCCGATGACCGCGATAAAGGACGTCGTCTGTATCCCGAGCTGGGCGAGCGCCGCCAGGATGACGAACATCATCATCGCCACGTAGACCAGGCTCTCCGTAAATGAAACAATGGCGGGATCGACGCTGTGCCTGCGCAGGATTCGTGCCGTCAACTTCTGGACACCCTTTGCAACCCATCGGCCGAGGATCAGGATGATAAGGGCCGCAATCGCCTTCAGTCCGTAGAGCGCTACCAGTTCCTGCCCCTTCACAAAGACTTCTTCCATAAATCACCTCCATTGGGTTCCGGGCCAATACCCTATCCCGGTCTTTCCATCAACCACCCGTCATCCGGGTGATCTATTCCGCTGAAATTCATAATACACGACGACCCTGCTGAGGGCGGAGGCCGCCCGGGGGAGGCCCTCGTACAGGGGAACGCCCCCGTTAATCAGGGTTTCGTAAAGCCGATCGGCGGCCGCGACGATGCCGGGGAGGGTTCGGTAACGCTGCCAGCTGACGAGATACGGTTTTCCTGCCGTATGCTCCCGCGCCGGTCCGGCGAGGTAGTGCGCGAGTCGATCGATGTGCCTGCCCTCGTCGAAATTGAAGGTCCAGTCGACGTGGATCGTGATGACAATCGCATCGACGAGCGGATCCGCCGAGATGATCCTGAGGGCCCGCTCCAGGAGCCCCAGATCCGTGAAGGCGATGCCGGCATCGATGGGATTGCGGAGGATATTCCCCGCCTCGGGGATGAAGGCGCGGAATTCCGCCTGAGTTTTCTCGCCGAGGATCGGGAGTTCGAGTCCCGCCCGGGCGATGGCATCCGCCGCCCAGACGCCGATGCCGCCCCCCGTACCGATCACGGCGACGCGTCGTCCCGCCGGTTTTCCGAGGTTCCGGAAGGCCAGGACGACATCGGCCATTTCCTCCAGGGAATCGACCCGGACCGCCCCGGTTTGGCGGAAGAGGGTCTCCCAGAGGTGCGGTCCTCCGGCCAGGGAGCCCGTGTGGGAGGCAACGGCGCGCGCGCCGGATTCGGTCAGGCCGCCCTTCATGATGATGACGGGCTTGCGGGGATTGATCTCGGCAATCTGTTTGCTCAGTCGTCGGCCGTCACGAATCCCCTCAAGATACAGGCAGATGATGCGCGTCTGGTCGTCGTGCTTGAGGTATTCGAGAAAATCCGTGCTGTCCAGGGTCAGGGCATTCCCGTAGCTGATGGCCTTGCTGAAATAGACACCCGCACGCTCGGCCAGGGCGGCCAGGTCGCCCGCATGACCGCCGCTCTGCGAGACGAAGGCGACGTCGCCGCTCCGTGTCGGGGCGGAACGCCATGTGGCGAGGCGCAGGGCGGGATTGTAGAGTCCCATGCAATTCGGGCCCATGACGTTCAGTCCGCCGCGTATCGCGATCTCCTCGATCTCCCTCTGGAGCCGCAGTCCCTCCTCTTCCCCGGTTTCCTTGAAGCCGGCCGCAAAGATGTGCACGTTTCGGTTTCCGGTGGCGATGCACTCCTCCAGGGCCGCGGGCACCATCGTCGCCGCGACGGCGACGATCACCAGATCCACGGGCTCCGGGAGTTCACGGAGGCTCGGGTAGGCCCGGATTCCTTCGATCTCCGCTGCCCCGGGATTGATCGGGTAAAGCCGCCCCGTGTAGCCCATTCCGGCGATGACCCGCATGAGGTTCTGCCAGCCGCCGTTCCTGGAGCGCCGGGCGCCGATGATGGCGATGCTACGTGGGGCGAGCATCGTATCCAGGAAGGAAAGGTCCCTCGGGGCACTGTCGGGAAGGAGGGATCCGCCGAGCACGACGAGGGCGTCGACCGCGCAGACCCGGCCGTCCGGTCCGATCAAGAGGGGGTTGATGTCGATCTCCGCGACTTCTGGATGCTCCAGGGCCAGTCGGGAAAGACCGGTCAACACGCGGACGATCTGGTTTCGGTCGACGGCCGTCTCCCCGCGGAAGTCGCCGAGCAGGGCCGAACTCTTCAACTCGCCCGGCATGCGCCCCGACTCCGCCTGGTCCAGCGGGGCGAAGCGGAAGGTGACGTCCCGGAGGGCCTCGGTGTAGACCCCGCCGAGACCGAACATGATCACCGGTCCGAACCGTTCGTCGCGAATCATGCCCGCCACGAATTCCCGCTTCCCTGCGAGCATGGGCTGGACGAGAAATCCTTCGAGGTCACGGCCGGCCGCTACGGCGATGTCCCCCGCGGCCCGGGCGACGTCTGTCCGATCCTTCAGGTTCAGGCGGACGAGCCCCCGCTCCGTTTTATGGGTCAGTTTGGCCCCCAGTCCCTTGAGGACGACCGGGAACCCGATGGCGTCCGCGCGTTCCGCCGCCTCCTCCGCGTCGTTCGCGGTCAGTTCGGCAACCACGGGTATGCCGTAGGCGGCAAGAAACCGCTTCGCCTCCGCCTCCGTCAATGCGTCGTGCCCGGCGGCCTTCACTGCTTCTATCCGTTCACTCGGCGTCAACCTATCCTCTCCCCCCTCAAACACCAATGGCTCCCTCCCTTCTCGTTTCGTAGGTCAGCCTGAAGACCGTGTCGGTCATCCAACGCTTGAACGACTCACTGTCCCTGAGTTGTTTGAAAACGATTGCCATCCTTCCTTTGAATGTAAGGCGAAATCTCAGTGGCATCGGTCATTTCGATTTCGGTATGCATACCACCCTGCCCCGTGTTGTCAAGACAAAATGACTGAAATAACGGATGCCTGATGCTGGTGTTGTGCCGGCTCAAGATTTTGGGGAGTTTGATATCGGGAAGTGTTGCGTGCCTCCTGCGAGGATGTCGTCGCATCACCGAGATGCGAGCTCTTGCGGAATTCAGCGGAATTATTCGTTATGGCAAAGGAAGGATACTCAGCGGAGCGTCATCAGGACGAGCCGGGCGCCGGACAGGGTCATCCGTGTCAGCTTCACATCGAAAATCTTCGCCCTGTCCCGGACGTCGAGAAATTCAACGAAGACATCGTCGGACGGTCCCATCCAGGCCTGCCGCAACGCCCGGAAGAAGTCGTCGTGGTACTCTTCCTTGATCAATTCCCGTATGCCTTGGCCGATCAGCTTATCGCGCGATTTTCTAAGATACTCCATGACCTTCTCCGAAACGCCTTCGATCGATCCACCGGTGTCCAACAGGATTCCCATCTCTTCCCGGACTAGTTGGCGCTTCAATTGGTCCTTCTTGTCCCGCATCCAGGCATAGGCATGCCCCAGTTCCCGATTGGCCGCTTCAAGTTGGCTGTTCGCGTTCTTCAGGGCCTCCTCGGTTTGTTTGCGGTTCGTGACGTCCACCAACCCGCCGTAGAGACGGCGCCTTTCCGGGAACTTGGCATCTTCGATACATTCAGCATGAGAAGTCAGCCAGGAGATCATCCCGTCCTTATGGCGAATGCGAAGATCGACCGACATCGACTGCCCCGGGGACAGTCCCGTGACATGCGTCTCAAAGAGGGGGAGATCTTCGTCCGTCACCAGAAATTGCCAGCAGGATTGCGCCTTGATCTCGTCAATCGTATAGCCCGTGATGGTTTCGGTGTTCCCTGACATCCAGTCGATCGAAAAAACACCATGCGCATCGGTCACGCAGGAGTAGATAATATCGGTCATGAGGTTTGAGATCTGTCGAAATCGCTCTTCACTCGTCCGAAGCGCCTCCTCCGTCCTTTTTCGCTGAGTGATATCTCTCGACACCCCGTGAATGCCGACGATGCGGCCGTCATCCGCGCGAATCGCGCGAACCTTGTTTTCGAGCCAGACGGTCCCGCCCTTCTTATGATAATACTCCATCTCCAGCAGGATCGTCCGGTCGGGGTCGCCTGTCCCATCACGTTCCTTCTGAAGTTCCCGGGCAAGCAGTTCGCTGATCCGTGCATACGTTTCCGGCGTCACCATTTCAGACAGATGTTGCGTCAACCTTTCTTACGGAGCGTACCCCAGGACCTCAACCGTTGCCGGACTCACGTAAGTCGGTTTCATGTTCATGTCGAGCGTCCAGACCGTGTCGGTCATCTTTTCCAAAAGGAGGCGGTTCTTCGCCTCGCTTTCTCGCAAAGCCTCCGCGGTCTCCACGGCTTTCCTCAATTCATCTTCCAGCTGCTTGATTTTTTTCGTCAGTTCTTCCGGTGTGGGTTTTGCGCTCATCGGGTGGTTCCCCTCTTGCGAACCCATTGGGACCTTGAATGTCGCCTGGTGCCTGGGGCGGGAATCGAACCCGCACAGCCGCGAGGACCGAGGGATTTTAAGTCCCTTGCGTCTACCAATTCCGCCACCCAGGCTTTGTCGTGCGCGCCTCACGCTATAGTATGTTTGTTTTGGGGTGTCAACAAGATCGTCCTCCGGCGCCGCGGCCCTCCCTTGAGACCGGTTTTAAAGTCATTTCCGAAAGGTTCGCCCGTCTTGAATTAGGTTGAAGAGCCTTTCTTCAATGTGCTAATGGCAGATCAATACCCAATGCAAGAGGATGCGAAGATGCAAACAGTCGATATCCTGGTAACCAGCGGAACCGTCCTGACGTTCGACGATAAGGACACGAAACTGATCGACGGGGCGCTGGCCGTCCACGGCGACCGCATTGTCGCGCTGGGTCGCCGGGACGAATTGGCCCGAACCTTTGAGGCCAGGGAGACGATCGACGCGACCGGCGCCATCGTTATGCCGGGGCTCATCAACGCCCACACGCACGCCGCCATGACTTGCTTCCGCGGCATCGCCGACGACATGGAACTCATGGACTGGCTGAACAATTACATCTTCCCGGCCGAGGCCCGCAACGTGAACCCCGAACTGGCCTACTGGGGCAGCCTGCTCGCCTGCGCCGAGATGATCAAGTCGGGGACGACCACCTTCGCGGACATGTACATCTTCCAAGGGGAAACGGCCCGCGCGGCCAAAGAGGCGGGGATGCGGTGCCTGATCGGCGAGGTCCTCTTCGACTTCCCCTCTCCCAACATCAACACCCCCGCCGAAGGCCTCGCCTATACGGAAAAACTCATCCAAACCTGGGCCGACGACCCGCTCGTCAACGTCATGGTCGAACCGCATGCGCTGTACACGTGCTCACCGGATCTTTTGAAGGACTGCAAGGCCCTGGCGAACCGCTACCAGGTCCCCCTCGCGACGCACCTGCTGGAAAACGCGGGCGAGGTCAAACAGCTACGGGACAAGCTGGGCCGCCGGGCGACGGCCTTTCTTGAGGACATCGGCCTGCTCGATGAACGGTTTATCGGCTTTCACTGCGTCATGATGGACGAACAGGACATGCGCCTCTTCGCCGATCACGGCTGCAAGGTGGTGCACAACCCCGAGAGCAACATGAAGCTGGCCTCCGGCGTCGCGCCGATCTCCGCCATGCTCGGGCACGGGATCGCCGTCGGTCTTGGCACGGACGGTTGCGCGAGCAACAACAACCTGGACATGTTCCAGGAGCTGGACACCGCGGCCAAACTGGAAAAGTCCGCCCGGCTCGATCCCACGGTCATGTCGGCCCGGACCGTCCTCAGGATGGCGACGTCCGACGGGGCGAAGGTCCTCGGCTTGGATCATCTCGTCGGCACACTCGCGGTCGGCAAAAAGGCCGATCTCTGTATCATCGATATGAACAAGCCCCATTTGACGCCCCTGTACGACGAATACTCGCACCTGACCTATGCCGTCTCCGGCGCCGACGTGGACACGGTTCTCATCAACGGCCGGGTGGTCCTGCGGAGCCGGAGACTGACCACGATCGACGAGATCGAGGTCATGCGGCGGGTGCGCGAGATCGCCGTGCGCATCCGCGAGAGCCTCCGGAGGTAAGGCATGCCCGCGCTCGATCTCCTCATCCGGGGCGGAACGGCCCTGACCCTGACCGACGACCGGCCACGGATTCAGCCGGCCATGATCGGCATCCGGGACGGCCTCATCACCCTGCTTGAAGAAGGGTTCGCCACCGAATCCCGAAGCGACCTGAGCGCTGCCGAAACCCTTGACGCCTCCGGGACGATCATTCTGCCGGGTCTTGTCAATACGCACACCCATCTCCCCATGACCCTTTTCCGCGGTCTCGCCGATGACCTGCCTCTGATGGACTGGCTGAACCACCATATTTTCCCCGCTGAGGCGCGCCATATTCATCCGGATACCGTCTATGCCGGGTCGCTTCTCGCTCTGGCCGAGATGATCCTGTCCGGAACGACCACGTTCTGCGACGGCTATTTTTACGAGGAACACGTCGCCCAGGCGGCGCTCGACACCAGGATGCGGGGAATCGTGGCCGAGGGATTCCTCGACCCTCCCCTGCCGGAGGCGCCCGATACCGCGGCCCAGGTGCGCCGGGCGGAGCGCTTCCTCGCCAAGTGGCAGGGCGCCTCCCCGCTCGTCACCCCCGCCCTCTTCCTTCATTCACCGTACACCTGCTCGCCAGCCACCCTAACGGCCATCAAGGACGTCGCCCGTCATCACGGTGCACTCTGCTGCATTCACGTGGCGGAAACGAGGGAGGAGACCGCCATCGTCCGGGACCGGTACGGAACGACGCCCGTCCGCCACCTCCACCGTCTGGGCGTGCTTGACGAGAAGACCCTGGCGGTTCATGTCAACTGGGTGGACGAGGAAGAGATGACGATCCTCCTTGATTGCGGCGTGGCCGTCTCCCACTGCCCGGAGAGCAGCATGAAGCTCTCCGCCGGCATCGCACCCGTTCCGGCTCTGCTCAATCGCGGCATTCCAGTCGGACTTGGAACGGATGGTTGTGCCAGCAACAACGACCTCGATCTGTTCGGAGAAATGGACACCGCCGCGAAGCTTCACAAGGTCCGGCTCGAAGACCCGACCGTCATGGACGCGCAGACGGTCCTTCGAATGGCCACCCGCGGAGGCGCGCGCTGCCTGGGGCTCAACGATCGCATCGGCACCTTGAGTCTCGGGTCCGCGGCTGACCTCATCATCGTCGAGCTGAAAAACAAACCCCACCTGACGCCCCTGTACAACCCGTGGTCGCAACTGGTCTATGCCGCCTCAGGTTCGGACGTCGCCACTGTCGTCATCAATGGAAGGATCGTTCTGCAGGACCGGAGGCTTGTCACGATCGATCTCCCCGCTGTGATCGAGGATGTCGAGAGGATCGCCGACCGCATTCGATCATCCTGATCGGATCGCCCGGCAGGGACCTCGAACGACGTCACGAAGGAAGGAGGATTCGCCATGAAGCTGCCCCGCTTTGAAACCCTGACCACACGGTTGACGCTCCTCGGGCTCGGCCTGCTTTGGCTCTTCACCGGCCCTCAGGCCGCTGCTGCGGCCGTCCAGGAGGTCACCCTCTTCCCCGATTCGGCGGAGGTCGTCGAGACGGCAAAGTGCGCCGTACAGGGAAGCGCAACCACCCAGCAGGCCATTTTCACCCTGCCCGCTCAGGCGGACCCGGAAACCCTCGTGACGAAAACCGCTCCGGGCGCCGGCTGGCGGATCGAGGACCAGTCCTGGCGGAAAATCAACCGCCAGGACGATGAAGGGATCCGGGTTTTGAAGGCAAAAATCGCAAAGCTCAAGGAGGAGCGCGGGGGTCTCCAAGCCTCCCTGCAGGGCATCGACACCCAGATCCAGTTCTGGCAGAACCAGGCCAAGGCCAAAACGAAAACGCTCGCGGAGACGGTAAACCTCGCCGCCGCCATCGGCAAGAACAGCCGCCGCGTCTTTCAGGAGAAGGCCCAGTTGGAGCCGCAAATAGAAAAGATCGACCGGGAGATTGCCCTGACCCAGGAGGAGCTGAAACGCGCCACCGGGAGTCAGGAGACGGCCTGGGAGGTCACGCTGCTCCTGGGCGGACGGGGTCCGGCTGAGCTGTCGCTGACCTATTCCTACGTCCTGAACGGTTGTGGGTGGCTCCCCCTTTACCGGATCGAGGCCCGACCCCAAGAGCAGCGGATCTTCCTCGTCTGGGACGCCGAAGTCTGGCAGAGTTCCGGCAAGGACTGGGTCGATACCCGGGTCAACATCGCCACCCTCCAACCTCCGCGATCCCTGACGCCCCCGGAGTTTCGACCCTGGATTATTCAGCCCCGGCCGCTCTATCGCCCCATGGTGCGGAGCAAGGCCGCCCGCGCCGATGACCTTCAGCTCCTGGCGGAGGCGACCGACGAGAGGGTGGGCGTAATGGCCGCGCCCGTGCCGAAGACGAAAAGCACCTTCACCCTCTGGTCGCTGGGGAAGCGAACGATCCCTGCCGGACCGAAACGGAAATTCAGCATCCGGGAGGAATACTGGCCGGCCGCGTTCACCTATCTCCTGCGGCCGAGCGTCTCCAATCAGGCGTTTGTCCGGGCGGATGTCACGCTCGCTGAACCCCGGGACATCCCCGCCGGATCGGGTCAGTTCGTGATCGACGGGGCAGTTCTCGGTAAGCGTGAATTCGCCTTCTCCGGGCGGGAGGGCGAGATCTACTTCGGCGTGGATCCGCTTGTCAGCGCCCGCGCCGAACTGCTCCAGCGCCAGTCCGGGGAAAAAGGGTTCATCGCCGACCGGCAGACGCAGACATGGGACTGGCGCCTTGAGATTCAGAACGAACGGACGATCCCGGTCCGGATCCGCCTCGAAGAGCCGAACCCGCAGGTCCGTGACGAACGGATCCGTCTCAAGACCGTGCTGGATCCGGACACGACGGAAAAGAACGCCGGAACGCTGATCTGGTCTTTCGACCTTGCGGCGGGGGCGAAGAAATCCCTGCACACGACCTATCAGCTCGACGCCCCGAAAGACATGAACTTGGATACGGGCTGGCGCTGATCGCCTCACCCGCTCAGACCAGCGGCCGCCCGTCGTTCAGCATTTCATAGATGCGGATGTACTGAGCGATCATCTTCCGGAGGTCGTACTGCTCGCGCGCCTCGGTCATGATGCGCTTCAACTGGGGCTCACGGATTTCCGGCGGCCGCCGGTGAAAGGCAAGGCTTTTCTCCAAGGCGTAGCGGAGCCCCCCCGCGTCATAGTCCCGGAAGAGAAATCCGTTCCCCATATCCTGGGGCGCCCCGTCCACCTTCAGGCGCAGTTCCCGAATCTTGTCGTGGTACCCGCCGGTGTCCCGGTTGGTGGCCGTTGTCCCGAAGAGGTTTCCGACCTGGTCGATCTGGCCGCAGGGTTCGTACAGGGAGGCGCCGAAGACGTCGTGCGCGGCGGCAAACCCCTGCATGGACAGCTTTTCGTTGTAGGAATGGTAAGCGATCCGGCCCTTGGAGGCATAGGCAATGCGCCCCAGGATATCGACGTGCGTCCGGTCGCTGCCGATCCCGTCCGCCACGATGGCGATCTGCGCGTTTTCGTTCGCCTCAACGAATGCCTGGGCCTGATCCTCCAGGAGCTCCACCCCCTTCTGAACCGGGTCCAGCCGTGAGGGCCAGTAGAAAAGGATCGCGTCCGGGTTGACGTTCAAGCCCGTCTCGTTCTGAAACGCGATCAGATTCTGACGCTTCGCCGCGATGATGTCGTCCTCGGGGCCGTATTTTCTCATGAGGACCCCGCAATGCTCCGGATACATGTTCGACGCCGGCGCGTTCAGGACCGAGATGGCCGAGTCGTGATGATACTTGGCCTTGACCTCGTTCCGGACATTCGGGGGAACGATGGGCCGGTCGAGGAAGAAGTCCTCCACAACCTCCCGAAGGAACCGCTCGCCGACGAAATTGATGAGGGTCGCGTTCTTGATGCCCGTGGCCTGACAATCGACACAGATTCTCCCGCCGTCCTCCGACCAGAAAATCATTTCCGAAAGCTGGCTCAAATCGAGGCCGCCCAGCATCTCGACGGGCAGATGGGCCGTAAAGACGTTGTGGACGGTATGCAGAACGGGGATACCCGTCGCTTTCGCGTAGGCCGTGATGAGGCCTCCCGCCATCCAGTCGTGACTGTGAATCAGCAGACGTCCCTGATGGCGGGCGCGCACCGACTTGATCACGTTGTTGACGACCTGACGCTGGAACTCCACCGCCGTGCGGATCGGATCGCCCGAATAGGCACTCATCAACCCCGAGAAAACCGCGGAGCTGACAAGGTGAATCTTCTTCGAATCGATCTTGTAGCGCACCTCCCGCCATTGGTCCTCGTTCATGCCGCGCTCACGCTGAAAGCGCTTTTTCAGGTTCAGGGTCGCGAGATGGACGTCGATGCCCCGCTCCACCAGGCCCTCGCACAGGGCGGAGACAACCTCGCCCTGGCCGCCGCTCTTTCCGGAAACGTACTGGGCCAGGGCGTCCATGTCTTCGGGCAGCCGACCCGTTTCCGGGGTAATGATGAGGAGCGCCGTCCGCTCCGAGCGCTTCAGGATCTCAAACCGCTTCAGGGCGCCGCCGAGTTCGTCAATCTTGCGCGTCAGAACATAGGTCGGCTGCGCGATCGATCCGCCGTAGGGGTTGAAGTAAGAATGGACGGCGTGATCGTCGCCGGTGGACTCATGCAAAAAATAGATGTGATCGGAAGTCGTCAGGTGCCGCCATTTCGTGAGCAGCTCCGTTCCCGACCGGCGCGCTTCCCCCTCCATCGCCTCGATTTCGTGAAACAGGGCATATTGGGTCAGGGTTCCCAGCCAGCCGGAGGTGTCGCGTCCGACATCCGCCCACGAGGAGGTGGCCAGTCCGTGAATATCGAGTAGGGGACAATCGGCGTCGCGGAACCGCTGTGCGACCGCCGACGGGTTCATACAGAGGATGCTTTCGTGCTTCTCGAGGCTGGCCGGGAGTCCGCGCCAGAAATCGAAGATGCCTGAATCCTTCCAGAGATGCTCGCCGATGTGTTCATAATCATACCCGAGGCAGACGGCTTCCCCGTCAATCCGCGCCAGGTAGCCGGCGTAGTCGTCCGGGGTCAGCGGACGGTGGGGAAAACGAAAGGCCACGTCATCGCTGAGTTCGCGATTGCGAGGCAGGACGATCAGGGAAGATCCCCGGGCGCGGAAGACGGCGTTCGGGGAAACGGGTGGATCCTGGTCCTTGAACATGTCGGCCCGCTTTTCACACAGGATCGACTGGTAACCCATGTCGGCGACGACGTCGGCGATGTGGTTGTTGTACATCAATTCGGTGTTCCGAAAGGAGGTCGGAAAAATCCCGAAGAGCCGGCGCATCTTTTCGCGATGCAGGGAGACCTGGGCCCTGAATTCCGTTTTCTGTGGATCTGAAAAGAGGCTGGTAAGGGAGTGGTAGTAGGTCTCGTCCAGGTATTCGACCTGGTCATGCACGCTGCCGGCCTGCAGAAGCTCCTGGAGGGCCTCGATGACGGCAGGCTGGTACACTTCCGCCTGTTCGAGGAAGATCCCCGACATGCTCAGGGTGATCCGAAAGCGGGGGTAGGCCCGGATCAGCTCCGTGAAGAGGCGCGTGGTCGGCAGGTAACACTTCTCGGCCACTTTGAGAAAGATCTCCCGGTTCTTTTCCTCCCAGAGAAACTTATCCCGATCCGGATGGAGACGGCAGGGCTGGTGCAACTGGAAGTAAAAGGTGACCAACGGCATGCTTTGCCCTCCTTGTAACCGCATTCCTTATCATTATGGTGGTTTATACGATCCGGCACCCTGAATGTCAACCGGTTATTCCGTCTCTGCCGCTGTGCGCGATTGACAGGCGGGCGTCCTTTGTGAAATAGCTGCCCCGCGAGGGAGGTGGCATCGATGCAGGAAGATCAAGACAGATCCGTTCGGGCGGACGGGCGGGCCCGGCGGGACTCTCTCCTCGAGCGGCTGAACTATCCCGCGGGGCTTCCCATCGTTTCGTCGCGGACGGAGATTATTCGGGCCCTCAGGACGCACCGCGTCGTCGTGATCGCCGGTGAAACCGGATCCGGCAAGACCACCCAGATTCCCAAGATGTGTCTGGAGGCGGGCCGGGGCATGGCCGGGCTCATCGGATGCACGCAGCCGCGACGGATTGCGGCGGTAACGGTCGCGCAGCGGCTGGCCGAGGAGCTGAACGAACCCCTCGGCCGCTCGGTCGGATACAAGATCCGCTTCGAGGAGTGCCGCGGTCCCGGGCAACGGATCAAGTTCATGACGGATGGGGTTCTCCTGGCGGAAACGCAGCGCGATCGCCTGCTCCGCCGTTACGACACCCTGATCGTCGACGAGGCGCACGAGCGAAGCCTAAACATCGATTTCGTCCTTGGGATCGTCAAGACGCTCCTCGACCGCCGGAACGATCTCCATCTTGTGATCACCTCGGCGACCATCGATACCGAGAAATTCTCGCTCGCCTTCGACCGGGCGCCTGTGATCGAGGTGACGGGCCGGACCTATCCGGTGGAGATGCTTTACCGCCCCCCGGAACCCGGCGTATCGGAGGGTGACGAAGAAACCCACGTCGAAGCCGCCGTGGCGGCGGCCGTAGACATCACGGCGCGGCATCCGGACGGCGACCTCCTGGTCTTCATGCCGACGGAGCCGGACATCCGGGAGACTTGCACCCTGCTCGAGGGCCGCAACACCGGGGCGTGGGCCGTTTTGCCCCTGTACGCCCGGCTCCCCGCCTCCGAACAGCGGCGCGTCTTTCAGCCGGCCCGCGCGTCGCGCAAAATCATCGTCGCCACGAACGTGGCCGAAACCTCGCTCACTATCCCGAACATCCGGTTCGTCATCGACACCGGCCTCGCGCGGATCGGCCAGTACAACCCGCGGACGCGAACCTACAGCCTGCCCATCCGGGGCATTTCGCGTAGCAGCGCCGATCAGCGTCAAGGTCGTTGCGGACGGGTGCGGAACGGCGTCTGCATCCGACTGTACAGCGAGGAGAACTATCTCAAGCGTGCGCCCTTCACGGCGCCTGAGATCCTCCGGGCGAATCTGGCCGCGGTGATCCTGAACATGATGGCGCTGAAGCTGGGGTCGATCCAGCAGTTCCCATTTATCGACAAGCCCAGCCCGAAGCGCATTCGGGACGGCATCGAGCTTCTGCTGGAACTGGGCGCGCTGGAGCCCGCGGACCGCACCGACAGGCAGGAAACGGCCCGGGAGCACTACCGCCTGACGCCCCGCGGGCGATCCATGGCGCGGCTGCCCC
>ERZ795049.4367-NODE-4367-length-14070-cov-3.980949_pt1 | contig 14070 bp, 10 predicted proteins | sample MGYA00375133_ERZ795049 | MGnify/ENA primary metagenome ERZ795049 (study PRJEB30178, sample SAMN05720147) | activated sludge metagenome | isolation source: anaerobic digester from wastewater treatment plant | place: Japan | collected 2015-04-20 ...
AACCATCAATCCTGATTTTAAATTAGCGGCTTTGTTTTTGTGTATCACACCTCTCTTTGCTGTTTTGTCAATAAGCGATACTATCTCGGACATTTTGGTTTTCAATTCCGATGCATCGTTAATGTTTCTTGCTTTCTTGAGTGCGTTACGCATTGTTTTAGCCCAATAACGATTTTCTAAACGTTTCTTTTCGTTTTGTCTGATTCGTTTTAGAGCCGATTTATGATTTGCCATTTTTATTTAATATTTAAAATGATATTATGCTTAATTTTTTAGAACGCAAAAGTACAATTTTTTTCTATTCGGCAACCGCCTTTTCGTAAAATTTTAACAAATTAAAATAATGCTTTAATAATAAGCGAAATAAGCCTATTCAAGCATCAAACTCATATAGGAATGTGCAGGGGGAAATATTGCATAATCGGATGAGCATTCCCGGAGATGAGAGCCAAGTAATATTCTGGTTAATAAATCAATACTAACTGAATATTCTTTAACATTTGCGTATATCCGGTTTGCGTCAATTTTTCGGCACTTCCCTTTATAGATTAAATATTTTGCATTGTTTTGACTAATATTCTTATCCGTTATTGAAAAAATCAATGACAACTGAGGCTGTGCTGCGGCATAGATATTTAATAAAGGTTGAGGATTCACTATACGTGCCATACCTTTAAACCGGATGATTTCCTGATTGTTTACCGGTTTATGCAATTTGATGTTTCGACAACTGTATTGACGACATAAATATCCGAGTAAAGCATCTTTTATTCCTATGAGATCTTTCACAAAAACCGTTGATTGATGATAAGAAATAAAACAAATCCCCGCAATTTTTCGGTTTTCATAGGCCGTTAGCACTTCACCCTGATCCAAGACATAGGAATTAACAATGGCTTTGAAATCTTGGAAACTTTTTTGTATGCAAAGATTAATTTTAGAAAAATAATCGGAATAAAAGTTGTAAGCCTCTTTTATGTTTTTAGGTGTTAATGCACGAATTTCGATTGAATCGGAAAGCGGAATGCTTTCGTTGCATTTTATTTCTTCTTCGGCATATTCAAAGGCGGGAGTATAAGCGGCTTTTTCATAAAAACGTATTAACCAATCTTCTTGTGGAATAAGGGTAGTTAAGTGGATTTTACGTCGGCTCATTTCATGGAATGCGTAAACGAGTAATGCTTTCATGATTCCTTTGTTTTGGTATGACGGTAAAGTGGCGGCACCTGAGATATAGGCCGTAGGAATAAGTTTACCGTAGAATGTCATGGCATAAGGGAGCATTTGCAAACAGGCAACAGCTTTTCCTTCCGAAAGATAAACCAAAGTGTTTTCGTTTTTATATTTTTCTTTGAAATAGAAATGGATAAACTCATCGGTATCGTCGGGAAAACACGTTTTCCATATATATTTTACTTCGTTTTTAAGTTTGTTATCAGCATAAACTATCATTGATCTTCTTTTAATGTGGCTACATATTTTTTCAAAAGTAAAGTTGGATGATAGGATAATTTGGCTTGACGTAAACCCGGTTCGTTCAGGTCTTCTTCGCGGTTTACGTAAAGATAATTTTGCATTTCATGTTCAACAAATTGTTGATTAATCATCGGATAGGCTCCATGGTATTGTTTCAAAGCTTTTTCAATCTGAACGTCGAAAACGTTGGCATTGAGTGCTTGGCCAAGGGTAAAAGCAACCACACGATTGTCAATACGTAAAACGCCGCCTTTCATGTTTAATCGGTCAAAAAGTTCCAAAGCGATTTTAACGGCACAATGTTCTAATTCCATTAAACAATTATCGCCGCCACAATCATTTTCTTCTATCCATTGGTTTTGCATCTCCCAGCATTCGGCCACATCTTTAGTTGTTAACGGAGAGTAGTGATAATTATAAGACTTAATGAATTTATTGATATGGTTCCTTTTGGCTTGGTATTTTTTCCCTTTTAAGTATAATAAGTCTTCTACTTTATAGATATAATCGAATTGATCCCTTCTTTCTTCAAAGTTAAATTGTTGAGGATATGATTCTTCGATTATCGATTTCATTTCGTCGGTCAAGTTAGCCATCCGGAAAGCCATGCCTGCTTGTTTGGTATAGGCAAGTAAATGATCAATTGTTTCTTTCACATTTCCGTTTCCAATCGGGAAATTAAAGATAGGTTTCGTTTTATCTTTCATTACAGCCAGTATAAGCATATCATTAATGAATGCATAATGTGGATGGAAAGCTTCCTCCCATAGTATCATATTAGAAAAACTCCAATTGCAGAGAAGAGAAGGATTTTGATAAAGTAATGGTTGCAAAACAGCTTGATCCGACAAAGTAACCGCTTTAAATGTTAGCATATGAAAATATAGATATAACGAATAATAAATATTTTAAAAACAGTTAAAATCTGTTTTTGTTTGTAAGATGTTTATTAAATCATATTTTGCTTGTAACAATTAATAAATGTAAAGACATACAATCCCATGTCTGAAAGTCAAATGTAAGGCAGCAACCAAGGTTATTGAAGTCGTTTGAAATTTCAAGTAGGAGAACATCTTTATCCTACACTTCGTTTCAGGAATAGATTTTTGAGAGCAGGCACATAGTCTTTATCGGTAAGTAGTTTCACATAGTCGACACCGGTTTTTTGGAAAATGTCGTTTAAGGCTTTATCTTTTTCTTGCCACCATTGTCGGTAGTTTTTTTGAAATTTAGAGTCGGAAGTATCTATTAAAGAGATTTTAGCTGTTTCGGCATCTTTAATTTGCAACAAACCCATGGGTTGAAAAACAGGTTCTCCTTTGTCGCGGGTTTGGATAGCAACGAGGTCGTGTTTGTTTTTTGCAATTTTCAGGGCCTGTTCAAAATCGCTATCCAGAAAATCGGAAATAAGAAAGGCGGTACATCTTTTTTTTATGGCATTGCTCAGGTAGCGCAGGGATTCGGCAATGTTGGTGGTCCTTTGTTGGGGTTGATGATTCAGTAACTCCTGTATAATGCGAAGTATATGTGTGCGACCCTTTTGCGGCGGGATAAACTTTTCAACTTTATCGCTGAAAAAAATCACGCCTACTTTATCGTTGTTGGTAATGGCCGAGAATGATAATACAGCCGCCAGTTCGGTAATTAAGTCTTTTTTATACATACCCCTGGTTCCGAACAAATTCGACGAGCTTACATCGATTAACAGCACGACGGTAAGTTCGCGTTCTTCTTCGAACACTTTCACATAGGGATGATTGAATCGTGCGGTTACATTCCAATCAATGGAACGGATGTCATCGCCATAATGATATTCACGCACTTCGCTAAAAGCCATCCCACGTCCTTTAAAAGCACTGTGATATTGTCCGGAAAAGACTTGTTGTGTCAATGCGCGGGTGCGAATTTCAATCTTTCTTACTTTTTTTAATAAGTCTGATGATTCCATAGGTCAATGCTTACTGTGTTTTCGGTGTTGTTTTCATTGTAATAAACCAAAAGAATAAGATGGTTCTAAGGAACTTCAACGGTATTGAGTATGGTGTTAACGATATCGTCGGTGGTAATGTTTTCGGCTTCGGCTTCGTAGGTCAATCCGATGCGGTGGCGCATCACGGGCAGGCATACGGCTCGGATATCTTCCGGAATCACATAACCGCGGCGTTTGATGAAGGCATAAGCTTTGGCTGCCAATGCCATGTTAATGGAAGCACGCGGTGAGGCTCCGTAATTAATCATATTTTCAAATTGTTTAAGTCCGTATTGAGCAGGATAACGGGAGGCGAAAACGATGTCGGTGATATAGTTTTCTATTTTCTCATCCACATACACTTCTCTCACCACTTCGCGGGCATGGATAATGTCGTCGGCTTTTAGGCAGGCACCGGTTTGGGCTTTATCGCATCCGATGTTTTGTCGAAGAATTTGTTTTTCTTCTTCTTTTGTCGGATAACCTATCACTACTTTTAACATAAAACGGTCTAATTGCGCTTCCGGTAGAGGATAGGTTCCTTCTTGCTCGATAGGATTTTGTGTGGCCATGACCAAAAAAGGTTCCGAAAGTGAATACGATATCTCGCCTATGGTAACTTGTCGTTCTTGCATAGCTTCCAACAAAGCACTTTGCACTTTGGCCGGGGCACGGTTGATTTCGTCGGCAAGAATGAAATTGGCGAAGATAGGTCCTTTTTTAACTACAAACTCCTCTTTTTTCTGACTGTAGATCATTGTACCGAGTAAATCGGCGGGAAGCAAATCGGGGGTAAATTGTATACGACTGAATTTAGCTTGGATTACGTTTGCCAAAGATTTAATGGCTAACGTTTTAGCCAACCCGGGAACCCCTTCCAACAAAATGTGTCCGTTCGACAGCAAGCCTATGAGCAATTGTTCAAGCATGGCCCTTTGTCCGACTATCACTTTGTTCATTTCCATGTTGATAATGTCAACAAAAGAACTTTCTCTTTGAATGCGTTCGTTTAATTCTTTTATATCCACTGTATTTGTCATAGCAATTGTTTTATAATTATCTATTCATTAAAAACAACCATATTAACGAAGCAGCCGCTTTAATTATTTTTTGAATAAAGAAATTTTTTATTCAATATTCAAAAAAAATTTAATCCACTTATGACTTCTTCCGGCTCCTCTTTTTTTCGGCATGATTATTGATTTTTTATGCTTGTAATCGAAAGTAAAAAAAGCGAAGAATAAAACGAAATTTAATAAAGATAAAATAGATAACCCAAAAACACTACTAAGATGTAAACTTTAAGAGAGATTAACCAACAAGCTTACAATTACATATATATTAATGTAAAGAATATAAAAAACCATTAAAACTATTTAATAACCATTAAAAAATTAAAGATGAAAAAGTTAGAAAACAAAGTATCAATCGTAACCGGTGCGGGAGCGGGAATGGGGAAAGCCATTGCCCAATTGTTTGCTGCCGAAGGAAGTAAAGTAGTAGCTACCGATATTAACCAAGAGAGCTTGAACACTCTTAAAAAAGCCATCGAAGCCGAAGGCGGTGAAGTAAGCATCCTTATTGCCAATATGGCAGTAGAAGCTGACATTGAAAAAATGATAGCATTTGCGGTTAAAACTTACGGAACTTTAGACATTTTAGTGAATAATGCCGGCATTATGGACAGTTACCAACCTACCGCCGAAGTGGATAACAGTACCATGGAAAAATTGATGAAAGTTAACTTCGAAGGACCCTTTAAAGCCATGCGCAGTGCATTGAAAATTTTTCTTGCCAAAGGTAAGGGAGTAATTGTAAACAATGCTTCAGTTGCAGGTATTAAAGGAGGTGCCGCCGGAACGGCTTATACCGTCAGCAAACATGCACTCATAGGTTTAACAAAAAGCACAGGTTATTTGTATTCCAAATCGGGTATACGTTGCAATGCCATTGCCACAGGTGCCGTAAACACCAATATGAGTCAATCACTCGACATGAGTAAAGTTACACCCCTTGTGAACGATCGCATTATGACAGGGATTGCATTAAATCCCCGTTTTGCTGAACCTGTTGAAATTGCCAAAGTCGCCCTGTTCCTGGCAAGCGACGATTCCTCTTTCATCAACGGTCATGCACTCGTAGCCGACGGCGGCTGGTCGGTGTACTAAAAACATCATTCACGGTTGATACCTTAACCATTTAATCGTTTATAACAACATCAAATTCCTAAGCTTTTATCTAAGGCTTAGGAATTTTTACTATCTTTGCAGCCTTATAAAGAACATTGGAATTTTAAAGATAGAGAGAACGTTACGCAAAGGAAAGAACATGAACGGAGATCCTAAATTATATGCCATATTAGAAAAGCTTCAGATAAACTATCAATACATTGAGCATCCCCCCGCTCCTACCATACACATTGCCAAACAATATTGGGAAGGCCACGATGCCAAGCATTGTAAAAATTTGTTTTTCAGAAACCATAAAGGCGATAAACATTTTATTGTCATCCTTGATTGCGACCGGAACATGGACATCCATGCTATCGAAAAACAATTACACCAAGGGAAACTAAGTTTTGCATCCGAACAACGTTTACGTACTTATCTCGGACTTAGCCCCGGTTCTGTTACCCCTTTCGGTTTAATCAACGACACGCATAAACACGTCCATCTCTTTATTGACGAAAACCTCCGACAAGCAAAGAAGTTGAGTTTTCATCCTTGTATCAATACCGCTTCTTTGTTGATCGACACAACCGATTTTATCAAATTCCTGCAATATTGCGGCAACACCTATGAATGGATCACCCTCTATTAAACCCATGGAAAAAGAATCGTATAATTACCATACGTTACCTAACGGTATCCGATTAATTCACAAACAAGTATCCTCTCCCATTTGCCATGTGGGTCTTGTGGTAAATACAGGCACACGCGATGAACGAAAGGAAGAAAACGGCATGGCCCATTTTATTGAACACATTATCTTTAAAGGAACCAAGAAACGGAACACCTATCAGGTTTTATCATACCTTGAAAATGTAGGCGGCGACCTGAATGCTTATACCACAAAAGAAGAAACTTTTTTCTATGCTTCAGTATTAAATACTTATCTTGGAAGAGCTTTGGAATTGCTTTGTGATATTGTTTTTAATTCTTCTTTCAACACCAAAGATATTGAAACCGAAAAGGATGTAGTGATAGAAGAAATCAAATCCTATCAAGATAATCCTTCCGAAGCGATTTTCGATGAATTCGAAAACCTTATTTTCGATGGTCATCCATTAGGGACCAACATTTTGGGAACTAAAAAGAGCGTAAAATCTTTTACTCAAAAAAAGATTAATGAATTCATAAAGCAAAACTATCACACTGATCAAATGGTCATTGCCATAGTGGGTAATGTAAGCTTTAATAAGTGCATAGCATTAACAGAAAAACATGCAGGTGTAATTTCTGAAAACATGCGAAATATTCAACGACAAGCATTTACTCAATACAGTGTGCTATCAAAAACAAAAAGAATCCACGGCCTTCAAGCCCATGCCATGATAGGTCGGGCATTACCTCATTACGATGAAAAGAAAAATCAAACGGCCGTTTTGTTAAATAATATTTTAGGAGGTCCCGGACTGAACAGTCGTTTAAACTTAGCTATCAGAGAAAAAAACGGTTATGTTTACAACATCGAATCCTCTTATGCCGCTTTGAGCGACGCAGGAATATTCTCCGTATATGCCGCTTCAGATACTAAAAACATTGAAAGAATAACAGATCTCATTTATAAGGAAATGCATAAACTACAAACACTAAAACTCGGAACCTTACAACTACACCGCACCCACCTTCAACTCATCGGACAAACCTGCATTACTTATGAATCGAATCTCAACGAAATGCTTTCCATTGGGAAAAACCATTTGATTTACAAAGAAGTGGAACCAATCGACTGTATTATCAAAAGAATTGAAAGTATCACTGCTTCAGACTTAATTGAACTTGCCCGGGATTTATTCAACAAGGAAAGTTTAAGTACTTTATTATTTAAAAAGTAATAACATCTGTTAACTTACTTTATTTTTTTATGTTGAACTATAAAAACGTATAGGTATTTCACCTACTTTTGCATCAAAAATAAACTATTATGAAAAATGGAAATTCCAAAGTGAAAGTAGCCCGTTTATCCATAGCCTCTAATACATTATTAATTATAATGAAATTAACCGTTGGTATCATCAGTGGATCGGTCAGTATTATATCGGAAGCCATACATTCAGGCATGGATTTGATAGCGGCAGTTATCGCATATGTTTCCGTTAAACTTTCCGACAATCCCCCCGACAAGGGACATCCTTACGGACACGGGAAAATTGAAAACATTTCGGGTGTTATCGAGGCATTGTTAATTTTTATTGCTGCCGCTTTAATCATTATCGAAGCTGTTAAGAAACTTACGGGTGAAGGCGGTAAACTGGAAGTTATCGGCTTAGGCGCAGTAGTAATGTTTATTTCCGCTTTGGTAAATTTCTATGTATCGCGCAAACTATATAAAGTAGCTAAACAAACCAAATCCATTGCCCTCGAGGCGGATGCACTCCATCTTAAAACCGATGTGTATACTTCGTTAGGAGTAGCCGTCGGATTGGCTCTTATTTATTTCACAGGCATTACTTGGTTGGACCCTATTGTGGCTATTATGGTTGCTTTAATGATAGTTTATGAATCATTTCGACTATTAAGAAAGGCATTCACCCCGCTTATCGACACTTGTTGGAGCAAGGAAGAAGAATGCGCTCTGGTTGAAAAACTAAATGAAATGGGAGTTCACTATCACGACTTAAGAACCCGTACTGCGGGCAATTATAAATTTCTTGATCTTCATATTGAAATACCCAAGGAACAATCGGTAGGCGAAGCCCACCAATATTGCGATTTTATTGAAGATGAACTATGTAAATCGTTTGAAAACTTATCGGTTATTACACATGTGGAACCGAAATAAAAGATGATTATATAATAAACATTTTATAAGAGAATTTTCTTAACATAACATTTTAAACCAAAACACTATGAAACAAGACAACAAACAGCTTCTCAAACTGACAATTGACCCCTTTTTCGAACCTTTGTGCTCCTTTGCAGAAGCTATTTTTTTGGAATAAAATCATCAAAAAATTACGAATTACGAAAAGAATAATGAATCAAAATCCTTCTTAAATAATTAACATTTCATTGTTTATAAAAAATTTAAAAGCTCTTTATAGTAAGGTATTAGTTTATTACCTTTGCAATCAAGTTAATTAACTATTTATATGTTTATTATTTAATTCCGTATGGTTTATTTAAGCCGGCAGAATGAATAATGATGAACTATATATTAATGTATGGCAAATCAAATACTAAAGAACAAAGAAGTCGTTAAAAAAAATAAGAAAAAAAAGGGAAAGAAAACGGTTGCGAATAAAAAAACCAATAAGTCTTCTTTCATTGATTTTCTGAAAAACAGGAAATTTCATTTGGTTTTAGGGATATTTTTATTCTTATTTACCATCTTTCTTTTTTGTTCTTTTATTTCATTTTTCGGTTCGCATGAAGCCGACGATTCAATTTTTAAAACTAATTTTTTCGAAACACTATCGACCAACGGAACACCTAAAAACAGTTTGGGAATTTTGGGTTTATATTTTTCTTTTTTGTTTATAAAAGATTCTTTCGGTATAGCCTCTTTCGGATTTTTATGGTTGTTTTTTCTTTGGTCGATTTATTTAATACGAAAAAAACATCTGTTTTCTCCCTTCAAAATGCTTACGGTAATCACTATCTCAATCATTTGGTTTTCACTAGTGTTGGGAGCCATTTTCGGAAAATCGGAAACATTGAGTTGGTTAGGAGGAGATATAGGCAATCAGTTAAGTGCAACGCTTATCGAAAGTTCTATCGGATTGATAGGCTTTATTCTTTTAATAACCTTTATCGGATTAACTACCCTGATTGTTTTTGCAGGATTCAATTTCAATTTTATGATTCCAAAAGAAACGGAAGAAGTGGATGAAGATGAAGAAGTAAATCCTGTAATTGAATCCAATGCGGTGATTCCATCAGAAAACAATCAAAAAGGCCAAAAGAAAAAATCCGTTTTTTCATTTTTCCATAGAGAAAAAGACAAATCCCAAGAAAACGTAAAAACGATACCTGAAATAGCGAATGAAACGGAAGATGAGGATTTTGAGGAAGAAGTTGCACAAACAAAACCAATAGAGGAAGAAATAATGATTCATGAACTTGTTCAAAATCAACCTAATGTTTCGATAGATGAAAGGGAAACGCTTCCGGGTGATGACATTATTTTTAACGACGAAGAAGAAGGTATGGAAATAATAATTGAAGAAACAATCGACGATTTGGAAACGGAAATCGGCACAAGCGAGCCCGTTGAATTGGAACCTTATGATCCTTATGCCGAATTATCTCAATACCAATTCCCTCCCGTTGAATTATTGGAAGAATACACCAACACCATTCGTACCCTCGAAGAAAAAGAGGCGGAAATACGATCCAATAAAATCAGGATACAAGACACCTTATCAAATTACGGTGTTCAAATTCAATCCATCAGTGCCATAGAAGGCCCTACCATTACCCTTTATGAAATTGTGCCGGCGCCGGGGGTGAGAATCAGCAAAATTAAAAACCTGGAAGACGATATAGCCTTAAGCCTATCGGCTTTAGGTATTCGTATCATTGCTCCCATGCCGGGGAAAGGAACCATAGGAATTGAAGTGCCAAATTCAGTTCCAAAGATTGTTCCCATGCGTTCAACGGTTCAATCGGAAAAATTCCAACATGCCAGCAAAATGATATTACCTATAGCGATTGGTAAAACCATATCCAATGAAGTGTTTGTTTTCGATTTAGCAAAAATGCCCCATGTGTTAATGGCGGGGGCGACCGGACAAGGTAAATCGGTAGGATTAAATGCCGTTTTGGTTTCATTATTATATAAGAAGCATCCGGCTGAATTGAAATTGGTGTTGGTTGATCCTAAAAAGGTGGAATTAACACTTTATTCCAAAATCGAACGACATTATCTGGCCAAGCTACCCGATTTAGAAGAAGCTATCATTACCGATACCAAAAAAGTGGTTAGAACCTTGAATTCATTATGTATCGAAATGGACCTACGCTATGACTTATTAAAAGAAGCACAATGCCGTAATATCGTCGAATATAACGAAAAATTCAAATCACGAAGATTAAATCCCGAAAAAGGACATAGGTTTTTACCATATATAGTGCTTATTTTCGATGAGTTTGCCGATTGCATTATGACAGCCGGTCGTGAAATAGAATCTCCGATAGCTCGTTTGGCACAATTAGCGAGAGCTATCGGTATTCATTTGATTATAGCAACACAACGACCATCGGTTAATATTATTACCGGTATAATAAAAGCTAACTTTCCGGCTCGTATTGCTTTTAAAGTATCCTCAAAAATCGATTCACGTACCATCTTGGATTCGGGAGGTGCCGAACGTTTGATTGGGAAAGGAGACATGCTTATTTCAACCGGAAACGATATTATTCGCTTACAATGTGCATTGGTAGATACGCCCGAAGTGGAAAAAATTTGCGATTTCATTGGCGAACAACACGGGTTTACAAGCGCTTTACATTTGCCTGAGGTTCCCGACGAACAAGAAGACAATTCTCAAGAAGCTGATGATGGGGATATTGATTCCATGTTTGCCGATGCTGCTTATGTGGTTGTTAACAGCGGTCATGGTTCCACTTCTTTATTACAGCGTAAACTTAAACTGGGGTATAACCGTGCCGGAAGAATTATGGATCAATTAGAAAGAGTTGGAATTGTAGGTCCTTTTGAAGGCAGCAAAGCACGTGAAGTACGCATTAAAGATCCTATGACTTTAGAAGAAAAATTAAAAGAAATGGGACTTTCTTAATAAATCTTTTATTTTGGTTCGATTTTTTCATATTAGATAATCAATAAAACATAGCATCATGAAAAAACATTTGTTTATAACCGGATTGATTATCGTAAGCGTGCATATATTGTGGTCGCAAACACAACCGAAAAAAATTCCTGACGACGAATCGATAGTCATTCTTAAAGAAATCAAAGAAAAACTTAGTGTATTAAAAACGGCGGAAATAAAATTTTCTTTATATACCGAAAAAGAAGGAAAAACTTTTAACATTACAAAAGGACATTTATGGATTAAAGGCGATAGATATAAATTGATTATTCCCTCTCAACACGTATATTGTGATTCGGTGAATATGTGGAATTATCTTCCCCAACAAAATGAAGTAACCATATCTCTTTACGACCCACAAGATGAAGAAAACGCCATTAATCCCATAAAACTTATTTCAAACTATCAAAAACATTATCGCTCCGCGTTTATCCGTGAAATTGTTGAAAAAGGTATTAGTATTCAGATTATTGATCTCTATCCCTTAAAAGCATCATCTTTTTATAAAGTTCGCTTATATATTGATAAAAGTAAAAAAGAAATCTTTAAAATAAGCATTTCGGAACACGATGGATATACTTATACTTACACTTTCGATACATTTTTAAAAAATCCGAAACTATCCAATCAGTTGTTCATATTCAATTCATCACAATATCAAGACGTGGAAATTATTGACATCAGATAAACAGACATAAACATGAAAATAAGGCAAGTGTTAAATATAATATTCCTTTGCATCGGAATGCTAATATTAATATCAGCTTGCACTCCTACCCGAAATTTGCATCAAGGACAATACATGCTAACCAAAAACAAGGTTATTGCCGATAAAAAAGAAATTCCCGTTAAAGATATTATCTATGTGGTAAGACCCATTCCAAATAGAAAGTTTCTTCAATTATTTTATTGGAAAGTCGGAATCTATCAATCAATGATGCCAAGTGATACAACGAAAGACAACAAAGCAAAAAAATGGATGCGTAAAAACTTCGGTGAGCCTATTGTTATGCTTGATACGACTTTGGTAGAGTATTCAAACTCACAGATCCAGTTATTTATGAAAAACAAAGGTTATTTCCAGGCAAAGGTCGATTATGAAATCCAAACCAAAAAGAAAAAAACTAAAGTAAAATATTTCATTAAAGCCGGACAAGCATGCATAATTCAACAGATAAAATATAATATTGAAGATCCTAAAATAGCGGAATTGATTTATAAAGATACTGTTAATTGTGTTTTGAAAATCGGAAACAATTTCGATGTAGATGAATTCAGCGAGGAGAGATCCCGTATGACATATTATTTGAATAACCTAGGGTATTTTAACTTTACCGAAGATTATATCACTTATAAAATCGATAGTAATTTAACCGATTATACAGTAAAGGTAAAAATAGAAATCTATAATCCTCAACGCATTGTTGACGATGAAGCCATTTCAACTAAACACCGAAAATACTATATTCAAAACATTTTTATTCATTCCGATTTCAATAAATCCGATAAACAATCCGATACTATTTATTTCACGCAAATTGTTAAAAAAACAGACACCAATCAGTATTTACTATATTTTAACGATAAAATAAACTACAAATCAAAAGCATTGGTATTTCCTTTATCGTTTACCCCGGGAGATTTGTATAGAGCCGATGATGCCAAACAAAGTTATAACCGCTTTAATGACATGAAAAATTTTAGTTTTATTAAAATTTCATATGCAGAAACCGAAAAGAGTCAAACCGATTATTTATCCGATTCTGGTTTTATTAATTGTGACGTATATCTCTCAAAAATGGAGAGAAACAGCCTTAGTTATGATTTATTAGGTAAAAACATCGGTAAAGATTTCGGTATGGGAATTAATATCGGATATATTAACACTAATATATTTAAGTCTGGAGAAATATTTTCAATAACCGGAATGTATGCCAACGAATTCCAACGACAAACAGATGAAAACGATCGAAAAAAATGGATGTTTCGGAATTTTGAAGTAGGAGGAGATATCATATTGGAATTCTCTAGTTTTTTGTTTCCTGTTAAACAACAGAATATTTCAAAAAAAATCAGAGCCAAAACCATTCTAAATATTGGTAGTAATTTTCAATTGCAAGATCATTATTCAAGGTTTATAACCAGTACAGGTTTTAAATACGAATGGCGTACTTCTTCCCAAATAACACACAACCTGTCGATATTAAGTATAAATTTAATTAAAATTTACCCCGATTCAATATTTAAAGAACAACTAAAAACTTATAATATACGTATCCAAGAAAAATACACGGATCACTTATTGTTGGGATCAAACTATCAGTTATTATACAGTAGTTTTAAAGGAATTAAACGAAAGAACTATTATTTATTTCGATTCAATGTGGATGCATACGGCAATTTACTCTATTGGATGTTTGCCGTTTTTAATGCTGAAAAAGATGAAAACAATCAATATAATTTTTGGGGCATTCCCTTTGCCGGATATGTGTCGACAAACATTGATTTTGCTTACAACATAATGATAGGTAAAAAATCGTCGCTTGTTTTACATACGGATTTCGGTTTAGGTGTTCCTACCTATAATTCCAAATCACTTCCATTTGAAAAAAGTTTTTATCTTGGAGGT
>ERZ795049.4368-NODE-4368-length-14067-cov-5.543106_pt1 | contig 14067 bp, 9 predicted proteins | sample MGYA00375133_ERZ795049 | MGnify/ENA primary metagenome ERZ795049 (study PRJEB30178, sample SAMN05720147) | activated sludge metagenome | isolation source: anaerobic digester from wastewater treatment plant | place: Japan | collected 2015-04-20 ...
CCAGCCAGGGTGTTGGGAAAATAACAGAAATCAAGGAAAAGAAGTTTAAAGATCAGGTTCTTTTATACTACGTCATTTACCTTGAAGTATCCGACATGACTGTTATGATTCCCGTAGACAGATGTGAAGAGATGGGAATTCGGGCTATCGTTAGTCCCGAAGAAGCTGAAAAGGCTCTTACTATGATTGGAGAGGAATTTGAACCGGTAACTTCCGATTGGAAGCTCAGGTATCAGATGAATCTGGAGCTGCTTAAAAAAGGCAGTGTAACCGATATAGCAACCATAGTACGCTGTCTGTATCATCGTAGTAAGGTAAAAGAACTTCCTATTCTTGAACGTAAACTTTACGATTCTGCAAAAAAACTTTTAGAAGACGAAATATCATTTGCGCTGGACAAAACCACCAAAGAAGTTGAAGCTATGATTCATGCAAAACTTGAACCTTTGGGATTACTTCATGCAAAACAGGCTCCAAATCTCACCAAGGCATTTGTAGACAATGATGACGAGGACTTTATTGTAGCCGACGAAGAAGAAGAGGAAGAAGAAGATGAAGACCTCCCGGACGATGATTCAGACGAATAAGTACGTATGCATGTTGCCGTGGTATTAACAGCCGGCGGTCTTTCGACCCGGCTTGGAATGGGAATAAAAAAAGAATTCTTTACATTCCCCGACGGAAAAACAGTACTTTCAACCTGTGCTGAATCTTTTTTACGTTTTTTTCTTAATACATCAAACATAGAACTTTCATCCCTCGTAATTACTCTCCCGAAGCACACACTAGCAGAGGGAGAGAACGTTTTTTATACCGGAGAGACAGAAGACTTGTGTAAAAATCTTTCCGTTAAGCCGTCTTTTATTGAAGGCGGTACCTCAAGACAGGAATCTGTAAGTAATGCACTTAATTATATAAGCAGGACAGATACCTCCTGCAGTGCTGTCCTTATTCATGATGCTGCCCGTCCGTATGCAAGTACAGCTTTAATCCAGAGGGTTATTGAAGGAGTGCAGATACACGGATCCTGTGTTCCGGTTATTCAATCAACAGATACACAAAAAAGAATTGATCCTGAATCAGGCTGCATAATTAGTCATCTCGACCGCAGAAGCATTGTCTGTGTTCAAACCCCTCAGGGTTTTGCTTTTCCTGAAATTTTAAAGGCTCATCAGGCAGCTGCTGTATCAGCAAAGACATATACCGATGATTCAGAAATATGGGCTGATTACTTCACTGATGATCCGGTAATGGCCAACGTCCTGTCTTGTGAAGGCGAAGCAGCAAATAAAAAAATCACGTTTTCGTCAGATCTTTCCATGTAAGGAAGCATATATGATAAAAATCGGATTAGGCTACGACCTGCATGCTCTTGAAAAGGGAAGACCGCTTATCTTAGGCGGTGTTGTTATACCCTTTGATAAAGGCGAGAAAGGACATTCCGACGGGGATGTACTGCTGCATGCAATAACAGACGCGCTCCTGGGCGCAGCAGGACTCAGCGATATTGGTGAACTTTTTCCTCCATCACAAGAACAATGGAAAGGAGCTGATTCTTCTTTGCTTTTACAAAAAGCATGGCAATTAGTTACCGATCATGGATGGACTCTTGACAATATTGACTGCGTCATTGCTATAGAAAAACCAAAAATTCTGTCCTTTAGAAAAGAAATAATTTCACGCATAGCTGAAATTCTTCAATGCCGGGATGACCAGATTTTTGTAAAAGCAAAAACAGGCGAAAAGCTTGGAGAAATAGGAAGAGAAGAGGCTGTGTGTGTTTGGGCGGTCTGCCTTCTTTCAAAAGAGTAACCTGCCGGAAGCAGCAGTAACCCGTTTATTTATTGTACGTTTCTAATATTAGTTCTACTTCACTCACTGCAAGCCCGAGTCTCGAAGCAATATCTTCCGGCCGCCAGTTTGCATGAGCAAGTTTTACAACACTCTCTCTTATTTTTGGCGGAGGAGCACCCTCTTCTCTTCTCGGCTTAGGATTAGCATTTTTCTGTATTTCGCCGAACAGCTTTATATTACTTTCAGCCTCTTTGCTTATTTCCTGAAGTCTGCTTTCCGTTCTTGCAAGCCATTCTCTGGAATTCTGGAGTTCTTCCATGCGCGTCTCTGTCTGAGTAAGAATATTTTCTAATGAATTAACCTTTTCCAAAGCTTCGGAAACCTTCGGATTTATTGTCATCAGCTTATCGACACCTTTTTTTAAGTCCCCTATTTGTTCGGGAAGCTCAATAGTTTCCTTTGAGCAGGAAGCAAGCCGTTTTTCAATGTCCTTAAGCATCTCAAATGTTTTATCAACACCGGTAATTGTCTGATCAAGTACTTCATTTTTCTTCTCAAAACGTTCATACCTGCTGGAAATATCGGCCAGAGTTTCCTGGAATTTTCTAACCTCAATCTGCATTCCCTGAAGGTCATCATTAGTAGTTCGAAGTTCCTCCATCTTTTGATCCATAGTATTTGACAAGGTCAGAAGACGGTTAAACGTAGTTTCCATTGCCTCAATATGCTTCTTTTCCTGAGTAAACTTAGCAGTTTTTTGATTTATTTCTTCTTCGGATTTTTTTATTTTAGCAAACTGCTGTTCAAGAGCGCCGATGGTTTTCCCGAAAGTCTGTACCTCGGCAATCTCTGTTTTAAGCTCAGCTATTTTTGTTTCCAATTCATCCTTAAGTTTATCGGTTCGGTCAAAAAGCTGCGTCTGTGCCACAAACTGCTTAATTCTTCGATCAATGTCATCCATTGTTTTATTTAAATTATCTGCATCAGACTGCATTTTAAGAATCATTTTCTCCTGAGCAGTTTCATTACGTTCTTTTATTTCCTGAACAAGACGTTTTTCCTCACGAAGTTTCTGATCCGCTTCGCTGTTATATTCTTTTATTCTGCGTTGTGTTTCTTCGAGCATCTGATCATAAGAGTTTTTAAACTCTGTCACCATCTCTCCTGCTCTTTGTTCATACGTTTCTAAGGTTTCTCGTGTTTCATCAGATAGACGCTGAATGTCCTGCTCTATAAGATTTCGGGCCTGTTCTGTTTTTTCCCTGTAGTCGTCTACTTCGGATTTAAAAGTATTTTCAATCTGTCCGATCATTTCTTTTGAATTACTATCAAAATTGTTCAATTTACCCGTAAAAATAACGCTGGCTTCTTCAAACTGGTCATTCATCCGTTCTTTCCATTGGCCGAAATCGCTTCTCATTGACTCAAGCAGGGCGCTGGCCTGTTCACTGGAAGAACCAATACGGTCAGACATCTTTTCAAGTTCCTGACCAACCTCTTTTTCATGCCTTTTTATCTGCTCATCTATGCCTGCAATGTAGGACGCAAGTTCCTTTTTAAGATAACTATTGGCATCCTCTTTTGATTTTTCAAGTTCTGCAGCATAATTCCGGGTAAATTCCTGAATTTCAGCATCAAAACGGACAGAAGCGTCCTGTATCTGCTTATCTTTAGAATTAATGGAATCCGAAAGAAACGCTGTTTGTTCTTTAAGCCGCTCGCTTAAAGCTGCAAGCCTCTCTTTTAAATCTTCTGCATATTTAATTTCCAGACTGCGTCTTTCATCCTCGTAGGATAAGGCCATAGACTCAATTTTTGAATCAAAACCGCCTCTCCATTGAGCTAAGGAATCATTGAGGGCATTACTTCTCTGTTCAAGATCGGCAAAGAAGTCATCTTCAAAGCCCTTTAATTTCTCAGATACATTATCGTAGGCACGCTGTTTAAGCTCATTGAGCTCACCCTCGAGGGTCTGAACCTTTCCGCTAATATCATCAGCTTGAAGTGCAATTTCCTGCTTGAATTCTGCGTAAGACTTTTTCTGGTCTTTGGCAAAAAGAGAAAAATCTGCAAGGACACGGTTGCTTACTTCGTTCATTGCTTTTTGCAGATGTTCTTCTAAATCATCAATATCGGTCACTGTTTTTTCAAGCCGTTCAAACCGGTACAAAATATCTTCGTTGTATTCCTTAATTCGATTATCCATGTTTTCAAAAGCTGATGAAGCTTTTTCTTCCTGAATTTTCGCAATATCACGGAACGATTTATCAAGCTCTGCCGTTATGCGAACTGATTCCTGCTGGAGTTTTTCTTTTGCATCATTCGTCTGCATTGCAACACTTTGACTCAGCTCAGAAGTCGTCTGTTCAACATACTCTCTTATACTACCTGTTTTTTCTTCTGAATCTTTCCGGATGGAATCTATTTCTGTTTCAACAAAACTGCGTATCTGCAGCAGAGAACTCTGTGATAAATCCTGAATTTCCCTTGTTTTTAATTCAAGTGTCTGTGTCTGTTCATTCACCGATGCATTAATGGCATTAATAACTTCCTGATTTTTCTGATCAAAAAGAAGTCTTGTTTCATTGGTAAGGGAATGAATAAGGTCTTTAGTCTGTGCAGCTTCCTCTTGTGAAAGAGCTCTTAACTGTGAAGTTTCATGTTCTACCAGTTCTCTTACCTGTGCAGTTTCATTCTCTGCCAGCGCCCTTGTCTGCGCCGTTTCATTCTCAATTAAAGCTCGTGTTTCTGAAAGCTGCGTATCTGCGCGGCTCTTTGTCTGCAATGTTTCTTCTTCTACAAAGGCTTTAAGACTTTGTATCTCTGTACTGATAAGAGATTGTATATACTGCGCTCTTTCATCGGCAAGCGACTCGAGTGAGGAAGATGTTTCATGAATAAGAGAAGCAAGTGAATTTGTTTCTGATTCCACCTTCTGTCTCATTTTCTGAAGAAGGTCGTCCCCTGCAAAAAGTTCTTCATTAATTCTGCGGGATAGATCTTTTGTTTCATTCTCGAAACTTGAAAAGTTTTCTGTAATTTTTTGTGTTACTTCATCATACTCTTCCGTTGTCTTCTGCAGTTCCATTCGCATGGTATTTAAATATTCAGAAGCTTCCTGCTGCCAGGAATTCTTGAAATTTTTTACGAGCACCTGAGTCTCATCAATTTTCTGTTTTATAATTTCACTTAGACTGCTTGTTTTTTCATCCAGGAACTGATGATATTTTTCAACACGTTCGACAGCCTTATTTCGAAGTTTATCAAAGGCTGCGTGTTCAAGATTATCAGCCCGTTCCGCAGCCTGCTCAAAGGCTGTCTCGTAGGACTGTTTTATAGCAGAAAGTATTTCATCATTTTTCTTAAGAGAGTTAACCGTCGAATGTTCAATTTGTGCAATATCAGATTGTATTGATGAAAGCAGGCCCGATACCGCCTGCTGGAGCTGTGCCTCATTTTTAATAGAAAACTCATTTTGAATAGAGGGAATTTTCTTTTCAAGAATATCTATTGTTTTACGCTGTTCTGTTAATTTTGCATCTACCTTGTCTACAACACTTGATTCTTTTTTAATCCGCAGCAGGTTTTCCTCAACCCGTTCAGTCATGTCAAAAAGTGTTTTTATAAGTGTATCATATTCACCCGCACGCTGCTCAAGCTGTGTTACCGCTGATATATGGTTTTCATATGTTTTAGTTTTAGCGTCAAATTCTTCTATTATTTTTTCAAGCCGTTTTACGGCTGCAACAGACTGTGACTGTTTTAAATCAAGTTCAACAGAAGCGTTTTGAAGTTCTTCCTTTTTTTTTGCAAAATGAAGTTCAAACTCGCCTTTTACTTTATCTGAAAATTTACGAACCTTATCTATAGACCTGCTGTTTTTATCGAGCTGTCTAAAAATAAGCACAATCGACAAACAGAGAGCAAGAGTAATAACATTTATTATATACATTGTTCCCACCAAAAAAACAAATATATATTAGTGTAACACAATTTCCTGTAATTGGCGATAGTTTTTGAAAGAAATATCCGCATGGCGCAGCTTTAAACCGAACAATCTTCTCCAAAACGGCATCAAATACGCTGTTTTCATACCCGCGTTTCGAGCGCCAATAATATCAGCTTTAATATTATTTCCCACATAAAGTATTTCTTCACTCTTAAGACCAAGCTTCTCTGCAAGGGTTCCAAAAGTGTAAACAGAGGGTTTTAAAGCACCGCAGCCCTCTGAGCCGAGAACAACATCACAGAATTTTTCGGCTCCCCATATGTCGCCCTTCTGTTGAGGAGGAAAATCGGAAAGAATGGCACATTTTAATCCGGCTTTTTTAAAGACCTCAAAACTTTCAACAGCATTTTTATACGGTGTAATTTTAGGAAAATACTTGCATAAACCGCAGTATACCTTGTCGTTAATAAGAGTCCGGGCAGTATCAACAGAAACATGCATAGCGTCGGCTAAAAGTCTTGCCTGGTACTCATAAAAGTCCGGCAGCGGTGCTGTTCGGTGAAGTATGTCGCGTACTTTTTTATAGGAGAGGAAAAAATTGAGATTTTTTAAAAAATGAGGAACTATGCGTATATATAAACGCCAGTTAGCATAGAGTGTTCCGTCAATGTCAAAGGCTACAGCTTTAATTGAATTCATTACTTAACATTTATACTATATGTTAAGCGCGCCTGTCCATCACTTTTTTCTTCTTCAAACCGCCACCGGGCAATTTGAGAGCGAATTTCCGTCTGAACACTGACAGGAAGAATACCGGCCGGCTGAAAACTGATATTTCCCGGCGGAACAGTACCGTTTGCAAGCACAGTAAAGACAATGGTAAGAGTGCGCGAACTGGTTATGAGTTTTTCACTTTCAGCTGATAACACAATGGCCGGTTTTTCAGGATACAAGAGCAGACGGCTGCTTCCATCGGCTAAATCCATAGAAACTCCATCCCCTTCGGATCTTGAAGAACTTTGGGTTTCAAAACTCTTGCTCTGATCACTTCCCTGCGATGTATAGACTCCGGGTTTAGCCGAAAGAATATTCTGGAGCGCGGCCTCTGTACTGCTCATAGCCTGGGAAGAAGAGGCGCTGCGCGTAGTTTGAACAGAAGAAACAGCAGCGGTATCCTTTTTAGCAGAAGCTGCTGTTCCCGAAAGAGCCTGTACCGGTTCCGCAGAATTTATTTTCGGCACCGCCGCTGCTTGAGACTGCTCCTCTACTGCAGAGGATTCAAAAATACTCTCATCCCAGACAGCTTCTTTTTTTACCGGTTTAGAATTTTGAGCCATTAATTCTTCCATGCTTTGAACAAGCTGCGGTTCAGCTCTTTTTTCGACCGGTGCAGCAGGAGCAGGTGCAGTTTTAACCGCTGGTTTTACTTCAGCTTTAACAGCCGGTATAATCTCAGGAGATTTAATCTCAGGAGATTTGGCAGCATCCGGCTTGACTGCAGGAGCAGGGTCCGTTTTCTTTTCTGTACTTACTTCCTTTATTTCTTGAGGACGGGGAACTTCGATTACTTTTTCTACTGGAGTCTCTATGACCTGTTTCTCCGCCTCCTGAACGGGCTCATCTTCGAATACTAATTGAATTACTTCATAACGGGTTTCTATTTCAGGCTGTATTGTTAAAGACAAAACTAGAAGAATTATCCAAATAACAGCAGTTGAAGAGGCGCTTATTATGTCTTTTTTAGAAAGAAACCCTTTGCTTGTCATTTTTTAATACCGGTTGTCCGTAAATTTACGGCTGCAAAACCATTTGAACGTAAAAGATCAAATATTCCAACTATTGTTCCGTTTGTAACAAGATCATCTGCCTCAAGCCGGACAGGGAAGGTTTTTCGTTCTTCCGGTGAAAGTTCATAGGACGACAGATACGTTCCCAGTTCAGTTATGTTCACTTTTTCTGTATTAAACCATAGGGTTCCGTCCTTTTCTGCGGTTATTGTTATGCTTCCGCCCGATGTAGATTCTGCTGTAGTAGAAGAAGGAAGCCGTAACGAGATTGCAGGAAGAAGTGCAAAGGTTGTAGAAACAAGGAAAAAGAGAATAAGCTGAAAAACAATATCAATCATTGGTATGAGATCGAGTTGTGCATGTTCGGCTTTTATCTTTCTAAATTTCACAAATTTTCTCCTTTAACCTTTAACGCAACAACCAGTTCCGATGCGGTGTATTCCATCTCTATCATTCTGCGGTTAATTCGTGATACAAAATAATTGTGAAATATCAGAGCAGGAATTGAAACGGCAAGCCCTGCAGCAGTAGTCACCAGTGCTTCTGCAATTGCTCCTGCAAGAATTTCAGGGTTTCCCATTGAACCGCCTGATCCTAAAACACCAAAGGCCTGAATGTTGCCGGTAACGGTACCCATGAGCCCCAGCAGTGTTGCAATATTTGCAATAGTTCCTAAAGGGGTAATGAAGCGCTCTAACAAAGGAATTTGATGCGTAGCTTCATTTGTAACTGCTTCCCGAATTTCGCTTACAGGGAAATTTCTGCATTCGACCGCTTTTTTCAAAATATTTGTAAGCGGAGTATTTATGGCCCTGCAGTACTCTATGGCACCGTCATAATTCCGTTTTTTTACTAAACTAATAATTTCTGCTGAAACAGCAGTTCGATTTTTACCAATTGCGTAAAAATAAATCATCCTTTCAATAATAATAAAGGTTTCCAATACTGCACAAACAAGAATTGGAATAATAAGTACACCGCCGCTTTTTAATACTTCAAACATAATAACTCCGCTTAAAAATAAAATTTTGCTGTAATTAATGCGCTGCCGCTTCTTGAAGTATAGGGGTAGGCAATAATTCTGTCAGTACCGGTCACCAATTTTACGACATCTTCAATTTCAAGAGCAAGTGAAAATGAAGGCGTAACTGAATAATATGCACCAAGTGAAATATCTGGAACAAGGTCCCTCATCGGCTCAAATTCAATTTCCGCCCGAGAGCGGAGCTTTGATTCCTTTGAAGTAATAAAGGTGCTTACATATATGAGCTGTCTTTGATCAACAACAGAGGCATCAAGCCATGAAGATCGCCATCCTAAGGCAAGGCTGAAAAGATCTATACTATATTTTAATGCAATATCGGAAATTAATTCATTTCTTGCAGCTGCAGACAGGTCAAATAATGAGTTTTGTTCATTTTGAACCGTATAATCGGGCATAAGAACGCCGTTTTCAAATGCAGTAGATTTAAATCCAAGATTAATATCTGAACTTAAGAAATCTGCAATCGGAAGATAAAATTTTACATCAGCGAACCAGTCACTCTGTTCAGAGGGAATTGTATTGTATAAGGTAAAAAGATGCTCATCCTGCATTTCGAAGAGAGAAACCTGTTTTGATTCCATACCTCCTGCAAAGGTAACAGAAAGATCCTTTTCAGATAAAGCTGTTTTACCCCGCAAGGTAAGATACAAGTCAAAGGGAACAAGCTGCATAGTATTCAGAAAAACCCCGCCAACCCTTAATCCTGCATCAAAAATACTTGCCTTTGTACTCAAAGCGGCATAAACAGCCCCTCTATGTCCGTACTCCGATGATCGTATAGAACCGGTAAAATTGTATTGAGCATCAAGAGAAAAAGATATTGAAGAACCTTTAAAAGAAAAACCGGCAGAAGGCACAAGAAGGAAGGTAGAAAAATCGGGATTGTCAGAAGAAGATGATTCTTCCGGAGTAAATTTTACCGAACCGTATTGGTTAGTTACAAAGCCGTCAAGGCTTGAATAAAAAGAAAGAATATTAGAAAAATTCAATCCTCCGGTCACGCTGCCCTGCATTGTCTGAGAAGAAAGAGAGGAAAACAAAGGACTTTGATTCTGCAGGCCAATGGTATTTGAGTGGTACAAACCCCGTGTTTTTAAACTAAAAGCATCTGATACATTAAAAACCGCCTCACCGTCCAGACGGGTAAGGCTGTCATAAAACCCGTCCGAAGGAGAATTCATACCGTATCCGTTATGCGCAGAATGAAGAAAATGAAAGGTAAAGGGATTTTTCAATGAGGTTTTGAATATTGAAAAATCTCCAATAAACAGACCGGGAAAACCTCCCCCGAAAAAGCCTGATAAATACATATCATTCTCGTTCATCCCTCCGCTGCCGAGATTAAGAGTATTTGACTCGGGAGAAAACCTTGAATCATTCAATTGAGGCAGCACATTCTCCTCCGGCGGAAGCACCTGCGAAAAATCGGGCAAGGCCTCTTCATCGGCCTCCTCTGTCTCACCGGTAATTGTGCTTGTTACCGAAGGCAATTCAATATTCTGTGAAAAGATAGATGGTATAAAGAAGAACAGTATTACAGCTGTTCCTAAAAAAACCCTGCGTGATGATGTTGTTGTCATTGAGTTATCCCCCTAAGAAGTACAGCCGCACGGCTGACCCATTTTGATTGCGGAAATTTTTGTACCAGAAGCTCATATACAGAACGTGCATCCGCATACAATGCATTACAGTCGAAAGCTTCAATTGCGCAGTACAAAGACTGTGCTGCTTTTTCAGCATCAAAAACGGATTGAAGTTCTGCTGATTTTAGAAACTGATCAGAAGCATTGGCATAATCATGTATTTCCCGGTAATATGATCCTAATAAAAAGTGTGCATAGGCAGCCCGTTCCTGCTCCTTACGTGATGTTTTATCGTAAAAGGAGAGCATTTTCTTAAGCATGGCAGCTCCGTCTGCTCTAAGAAGTGGGGAGGCAATATATAATTCACCAAGCGTAAAACCGGACATTCTGCCCTCAGGTGTTTTTTCCTGGTCGTTGCCCGTGTAGGATGCAAGTGCAACCGCAATTTTTTCATCTTCGCCCGATATCAGTATTGCAAGTTCATCCATCTGTCTTTGAATCGTACTATTCTGCACCTGATCGGGATATTTTTTTATGAGCAGCCCGGCTGTTTCCAGTGCAGAATAATACTCTTTTTTATTTCTGTACAACTGAACAAGATTGAGCATGGCGCTGTACTCGTATGAATTTCCCGGATAGTTTTTTAACAATTCCTGATACGTTAAAATTGCCTGTCCCTCATTTTTATCCTGAATACAGCTTTCGGCCCCGTAATTTAGTGCGGCAGTTATAAATAAGCCCTGCGGATACGAACGCTTATATTGCGTAAACCGTTCGACAGCCTCCGGCCAAAGTGAATTTTTAAACTGCAGGTCGCCTGCGGCGTACAAGGCCTGCTCTGCAAGAGGGTGTACTGGAAACTTCTGCAGCAGTGCATCATATGATGAGACTGCTTTTTTAATATCCTTTTTCTTTGCATATAAATCTGCGCTGTAAATAAGAGCATAAACGGTAAATGAATCTTGAGCGTCAGTATATGGAGAAAGAAGGGTAAGAGCTTCATCAATTTTTTTACCCTCGCCCAGAATATCTGCAAGTAAAAGCACAGCCTGCTGGTTTTCAGCTTCGGTTCCGGCTCTGCTATAACTCAACCGCGCCTTATGTTCCGCCTTTTGAAGCCAGCCGGCAAGCGGCGAAGACTGATGCACATAAAGTGCAGATAAGGCTCCGTAGTAATGGGATTTCCAAAGATACGGTATTCCCTGAGGAAGTTTTTCATATGCCGTGAAGGAATCATACGCTGCCTCATATTTACCCTGCATATATTGACTATAGGCCAGATTGTATTGTGCATAGGCTGATAATGTTTCATCAGGTTTTGTACGCAGGTAGGCAAGAAACAAAGATTCTGCTTCCATCCATTGCTTCTGGACAAAAGCGGCTGTCCCTGTCAAATACGGGGCAAGAGGAGATTCAAATGACTTTATAACGCCTGCGACCTGCTCACTTTTTTTTGAGACAAGAAGAGACACAGCATAATTTTCTTTATGCATAACAAGAGGACTATTCACAGTAATTTTTTCAAATAAGGCAAGAGCTTCGGCCTGTTTTTGAGCTCCAAGAAGAGCTCTAGCATACGCAACTGCATAGGCAGTATCGGAATCGGATCCGGAAGATGGAAAAGAATCTGAATAGTAATTTTCAAGAATATCTGCAGCATCCCCGGCCTTGCCAATTTCTAATAAAGAAAGCCCGTACCAAAAAGCTGTCATACGGCCGGGCGATACAGTATAGGCATCGGCTGCATAAAGAACGGCTTTTTCCCATTCTTTTCTTTGCGCATGAGCATAGGTTGAAAAAACAAGAGCCTGATAATAAAAATCTGTGTTTTTATCGACACTTTGCAAAAGAGACGTAATGTGTTGAGAAATATCCGGCTTGTTTTCCTTTACAGCAACGGCGGCCCTATAAAACTCTGCATGAGTCGATGCATAATTCGGCGTGTCCGCCTTGGCAAAGCTTTCAAGTACCTTTCCATATTCTCCGCCTTCAAATTGTGCTATACCAAGGCGTATCCAGAATTCTGATGTCAGCTCAGGATAATCATCAAGCCTCGAAGAAGCTGAAACAAGAAGTGCTTCCACATCGGCATTTCCCAGTTTTTCTGCTGTTGTATAGGCTTTTTGAAGAGCAATAACTAAATCCTCTCCGCCTGCCCCGTTCATAACCCTTTCATAGAGTGTAAAAGCCTGTTTATAGTCCCCAATTCCGGTATATGCATCACCTGCTTTAATAGTCATTCTGTTGCTTGCATTAAAAGAAAACTTAAAAAGGGGAATTTGATTATAAAACGCAATAGTTTTTTCATACGCTCCTTTTTTTTGATAGGCACGTATGAGTATTTCTGCAGTTTCCTCTTTTATTGGAACATCACTCATTGAATACACTAAGTATTCATACACAGGAATAAGTTCCTCGAATTTTTCAAGCTGATACAGGGCTTTTCCGGTATACTCAAGTATTGAAGCTGTCAATAGATTATCGGCAGGATTTTCAGACCGGTGTTCAAAGGCCTTATAAAAATACTTAACAGCCTGTGTAAATTCACTGCTGTCGTACTCTATGCGGCCGAGAAAATAGAAATCTCGCTGATTTTGTTTTTTCTGCAGAAAGACAGTCTTTGCCTGTTCATTTTTACCTGAATAGTAAAGAGCCCGGCCCTTGGCGCTTAAGGCTTCATCAATATACATTGAGTTTGGAAATGATGAAACTAAGGCATCGGCAAAAACAATTACAGACGGATAGTATCCGACGTTTTCTGCAGAGCGGATATCGGTCACTAAGCGGAAATCATCCGTAAGCGCAGATTTCTGGGTAAAACCGGGAATAATGCAGAAAATAAGGGCATACATACCCAAAAATATTTTTTTAAACCCGGATTTTTTATCAATTAGTATAGTAGTTTTCATGTTAATCTTCACCTTACTGATTCATCAGCCGAAATATTATCGGTTTTGATAGTCCAAAATACAGAATTTTCAATTCTGATTTAGTACGGATTTGTATACTAAACAATCGGGGTACTATGACAGTTACTTTTTATTCAAAGGAAAAAATCTTTGAGAAGTTTTTAAACGAACAAGATTTACAAATGAACCCTGCCATTTTTCTGTAAACTCATCAATAGTCATCTCTCTCGATCCTTCATATACAATACAATGAAAAAGTCCTTCATCGTCAAAGAAGGGGAAAAATACAGCAGCTTCATTATAATACACAATCTCAGGACTGTTTCCGTCAGACTGCCGTATAGCTCCCAAATACATCCGTTCAGGCTCTGTTGCAGCCAAAACATACATCAGCGGCTTTAAAGTAGGCGTGCTGTAGCCGGTTCCTGCTATATGAGGAATAGACCGCTCAACCCCTCTTTCTGTTTGAACAGCCGCAAAGGGGCTAAGTGTCACCTCTGCACCTGTATTTTCGAACATTAAATCTTTTCCGGAAATAATTGAAAGCCATGCTGCTGCAAGATTTCTGGTCCAGTCCAGAGAAAAATAAATATTGTATTTTCCCATTAAAGATTGAGCCATAGTTCCGGTTTTTGTTAGTACTGTTTCTCTCTTTAAGGGGTCTAAGTTTAGATAAGAGCCTGTTTGTGCGTAAACAAGACCGTCAACCACCCATTTTGCAAATCCGGCTGTGTCAAGGTACAGAAGCCCGTCATTTTCTACGGAACGAAGCTCTCCGCTGGAAATAAATACAGAACGTCCTGCATGATCGTAAGCACCGTCGGATGCATAGGTAAATAAATCCTTATGATCCCGAATAACACCTATCATTTGAAGATTTGCACGGTACATTCCCTTTTCGATCGAAAAATAATTCCAGGGAAGAAAATAAGAAGTAAGCTTATAGAGCCGGGCAAAGGAGAGTGTATAGTAGTTTTCAATAGCAAGCCCAATACTTACT
>ERZ795049.4369-NODE-4369-length-14065-cov-6.755246_pt1 | contig 14065 bp, 14 predicted proteins | sample MGYA00375133_ERZ795049 | MGnify/ENA primary metagenome ERZ795049 (study PRJEB30178, sample SAMN05720147) | activated sludge metagenome | isolation source: anaerobic digester from wastewater treatment plant | place: Japan | collected 2015-04-20 ...
TGCCAGAAAGCCTTGATTTCCGAGGCGAACAACATGCGCTGGCCGTCGTCCATGACGTAGAGCGGCTTGACGCCGATGCGGTCGCGCGCCAGATACAGCGCGTCCTCGCGCGCATCGTCGATGGCGATCGCGAACATGCCGTTCAGGCGCTTCAGGCAGGCGATGCCCTCACGCTCGTACAGGCGCAGGATGACCTCGGTGTCCGAGCCGCTCCTGAGCTGGACGCCCTGCGCGCGCAGCTCGGCGGCCAGCTCCACGTGGTTGAAGATCTCGCCGTTCTGCACCACGGCGATCTGCCCGTCGTCGCTGACGAAGGGCTGGTGGCCGCCGCCGATGTCGATGATCGACAGGCGCCGGTTGCCGATCGCCACGCCGCGCGCGGCCGGGTGCCAGATGCCCTCATCGTCCGGACCGCGGTGCACGAGGCTCTGCGCCATGGCGCGCAGGACGCCGTCCTGCAACGGCCGGCGCGAGCGATCCCAGTAGCCGAAGATGCCGCACATGGTTCAGGCGTCCCGCCGGGCCGCCCCAGGGCGGGCCTGCGCCCCCTCGGAGGGCAGCGAAACCACGACGTGATGGGCGTGGGGACTCATCAGTTGCTCCCCTTGCCCGTGAGGCGCCCCAGCGTCCACGCCATGATCTTCAGGTCGAACCACACGGACACCTCGCGGGTGTAGCGCAGGTCCAGCGCCAGACGCTGCGCCTCGGTTCCCTCGGAACGCAGCAGTGCCTGCGCCAAGCCGGTGATGCCGGGGCGCACACTGCAGCGCTGCGCCCAGTCGGCATCGCTGTAGAGCGCCCGCTGCGCCGGCACGTCGGGGCGCGGGCCGACCAGGCTCATGTCACCGCGCAGCACGTTCAGGATCTGCGGCAGCTCGTCGATGCTGGTGCGGCGGATGAAGCGGCCCACCCGGGTGATGCGCGGGTCGCTGGTGGACGTGAAATACGGGCCGATGGACGCCGCGTTCTTCACCATGCTGCGGAACTTCAACATGCCGAACTCGCGCCCGTGCAGGCCGAGCCGGGTCTGACGAAACAGGACCGGAAAGCCGCTTTCAAGCGCTATCGCCAGCGCTGCGCCGAACAGCACGGGGCTCAGGATCAGCAGGGCCACCAGGGACAGGGCGAGGTCCAGGGTGCGCTTCAAGCGGCGGCCTCCGCAGCGCGCCGCGCCATGGCAGCGCCAATGCCTTCAATCACCGCGGTGATGCGCACCCGGTCCTGCTCGACCTGCGTTGCCGTGCGGCGCGACAGTTCAGCTTCCGCCCGTCGCAGTGCCGCCACCTCGGCCTCGAACGGATGCGCCGCGCTGCCGGGCTCGTCGGGCCGGTGAAAGGTGCGCGACAGGATCACCGCCTGCGAGCCGAGCCGCAGGTGCTCGGCCAGCACGTCGCGCCCAGGCAGCAGGCCTTCAGCGAGCCGCGCGATGCCGCCAAAACCGAAGCGAAGGCCGTGGCCCTGGGCGGCCCGGGCGACGCGCTCGACGATGCCCAGCGCGAGCGGCTCGAACATGAAATGCAGTCCGAGGGAAAGATGCAGGTCGTTCAGTCCCACGAACACCTCGTGCAAACCCGGCGTGCCGATCCAGTCGTCCAGCGTCGCGAGCGCGCCCGCCGTTTCCAGCAGCGCAACGAGGGGCGCCCGGCCGGCCACCAGCGCGGAAAACGCCCGCAACTCCTCGCCTCCGGTGAACATCGGCAGCATCAGCAGGTCGGCACCGCGTGCCAGCACGGCCTGCACCTCCGCCGCACTGTCCGAATTCATCGGGTTCACGCGCACCATCAGCCGGGCGCGCTTCAGAACGGCCTTCACACGCGCCACGTCGTCCATCTGGTGCACGCTGATGAAGGTGTTGCGCCCAGCCTGGCGTTCGGCCTTGCCCAGGCGCTCCAGATCGACGAAGACACGCACGCCATCCAGAGCGTCGCAGCGGCGCGCAAAATCGGGGTCGTTGGTGATCTGGAACAGTTCGATCATGGCAGCGCCGGATTATCGCCGCAGCGCCTGCCGCAGATCGGGTCCGGCCATCGCCCCGAGCCCCACCATGGCCAGCGCCGCCGCCAGGGCCAGGGCCAGGGCGGGCACGCCCTGCCCCGCAGACGCCGGCAAGCCGCCGGCCGCCTGCGCCAGCGCCAGCACCCCCAGCGCAGCGCCCGTCACGGCCATCAGCCGCGCCGGCAGCCACCGCCACACCGCCGGACCCAGGGCCACCATGATGCCCAAGGCCACCCCGGCCAGCACCGCGTTGAGCGCGCCCATCAGCCGCAGCCCGTCGCCACCGGCCCAGCACGCCGCAGCCAGCAACGCCCCAAAGGCCAGGGCGTAGGCCCCCGCCGCCCAGCGCATGCGCCCCTGCGTGGCCAGCACGGTCAGCGCCACGGCGATCAGCGCCTGCGGCAACAGCCCCCAGGCGCCCGCGGCGCCCCAAGCCGCCACGCGCGCGAGCGCATCTGGCCCCATGCGACCCCAGCCGAACAGCAGCTGGGTGAGCGCCGGCGCGCCCAGCAGCAGCCCTGCTGCTGCTGCGCAGGCCAGCGTCCAGGCGAGTGCAAAGGCATTTCGGACCGCCTGCGTGGCGTCGGCGCCGGGCTGTCCTGCCGCACCAGCGTCCCTGGCGAATGCCTGGGTGATGGCTGGAAACGCCAGCGTTGCCACCAGCTGGATCGCCAGTATCAGGGGCAGCTCGACCAGTTTCCAGGCATAGTTGAAGGTGGCCAGCGCGCCCTCCCCACCGCTTGACGCCATGGAACGCGCCGCGAACGGCAGCGCCAGCGGCAGGCCAGCGGACAGCGCGGCCCACAGCCACACCGAGGTCGCCGGCAGATGCGCCGGCGTGGGCACCGAGCGCTGCCCAGCGTCAGCCACCTGGGGCAAGCCCGGTCTTTGCGTGCCACGGGCCTCGTTCCGAATCTCGGGCACGGTTTCGTCGCGTCCGATGACCGCTGCCGCGAGCCCCGGCCGGGCGCGCTGCCGCCAAAACAGCCAGCCCAGCCGCAACCCCATGGCCAGCAGGAAATACCCGCCCAGATGGATCAAGCCCTTCGTCGAAGGGTCATTGACAGCTATGAATAAAAGAGCAATCACCAGCACCCCATTAACCACCAGATTGGCGCCGTACATCCCGACGAAGTCGCGCTCATGCTGCAGGCGCGTGGCCCACAGCGCGGCCAGCAACGCGGCCGGCAGCGCCAGCGCGCTCCAGCCCAGCGACTGGCCGGCCAGGCCGCGCAAATCCGGCGCCAGTCCCGCCGCCAACAGAACGACAAGTGGCCCCCGGCCGATCCAGATCGCCAGCCCCAGCATGCCGCCCAGCGCCAGCAGGGCCAAAGCCACGGCGCGCTGCGTCGCGGCCTGCGCCGCCGGTGCCTGCTTTGCCCAGTGCGGCAACAGCACGTAAGCCAAGGCGCCGCTGGCAAGCAATCCTGCCAGCCAGTCAGGCAGCGCGAGCATCAGCACAGCCACATCTCCCAGGCCCGAGGTGCCAAAGGCTGCCGCCTGCGCCGACTCGCGCGCCAGGCCCAGCAGCCGGCTGGCCAGCAGCAGGGCAAGGGACAGCGCGCCAGCTTTGAGAAACATGGCCTGAATTATCGATTGACGCCCATGGCCTGCCGCGGGCAGTCGTGTGCAAAAAACTAAAATATAGGGTTTAGGCAAGAAATGCCTCCCGCGCGGCACCTCGGTGCCGGGCCTCAACCCACGGTTCCCCATGTCTGACCCTCAAAACACGCCAGCCCCCCAGGACGAAAACCAGCTCATCGCCGAGCGCCGCGAAAAGCTCAAGGCGCTGCGCGAAGCCCAAGCCCAGGGCAAGGGCGTGGCCTTCCCCAACAACTTCAAGCCCGAGGACCACGCCACCGCCCTGCTGGCCGCGCACGGCGAAAAAACTGCGGAAGAACTGACGGCCGAGGGCACGCCCCCGGTCACCGCCAAGATCGCCGGGCGCATGATGCTCAAGCGCGTCATGGGCAAGGCCAGCTTTGCCACGCTGCAGGACAGCACCGGCCGTTTCCAGATCTACGTGACGCGTGACGAGGTCGGCGAAGAGGTCTATGCCGCCTTCAAGCACTGGGACCTTGGCGACATCGTCGGGGCCGAGGGCCATCTGTTCAAGACACGCACCGGCGAGCTGTCGATCCACGTCACCCGCGTTCGCCTGCTGACCAAGAGCCTGCGCCCCATGCCCGACAAGTTCCATGGCATCGCCGACCAGGAGGTCAAATACCGTCAGCGCTATGTGGACCTGATGACCGATGAGGCAGCCCGCAAACGCTTTGCCGCGCGCAGCCGGGCTGTCAGCGGCATCCGAGAGTTCATGGTGACGAACGATTTCCTGGAGGTCGAGACGCCGATGCTGCACCCGATCCCGGGTGGCGCCAACGCCAAGCCGTTCAAGACGCACCATAACGCGCTGGATCAGGAGATGTTCCTGCGCATCGCGCCGGAGCTGTACCTCAAGCGCCTGCTGGTGGGCGGTTTCGAGCGGGTGTTCGAGATCAACCGCAGCTACCGCAACGAAGGCATCTCGGTGCGCCACAACCCCGAGTTCACCATGATGGAGTTCTACGCGGCCTACTGGAACTACCTGGACCTGATGGACTTCACCGAGGCGCTGATCCGCGATGCGGCCGTGAAGGCGGTGGGCACGCTGCAATTGACCTACCAGGGCCGTGAGGTGGACCTCTCCCAGCCCTTTGTACGCCTGACCATCCGCGAGGCGATCTTCCAGCACACCGAAGCCGGCGCCCATGTGGACGACGCCGCTTGGTTGATCAGTGCGCTGAAGAAGCTCGGCTTGACCGAGGCCAAGGACAAGCTGTCCACGCGCAGCCTGGCCAGCCTGCAGGTGCTGTACTTTGAAGAAACGGTGGAAGACAAGCTCTGGCAGCCCACGTTCATCATGGAACACCCGACCGAGATTTCACCGCTGGCGCGCGCCAACGACGCCCGCCCGGAGGTCACCGAGCGCTTCGAGCTCTACATCACCGGCCGCGAATTCGGCAACGGCTTCAGCGAGTTGAACGACGCGGAAGACCAGGCCGCACGCTTCATGGCCCAGGTGGCAGCCAAGGACAGCGGCGACGACGAAGCCATGTTCTATGACCACGATTTCGTGCGGGCGCTGGAATACGGCATGCCGCCCGCCGGCGGCTGCGGGATCGGCATCGACCGCCTGATGATGCTGCTGACGGACAGCGCCAGCATCCGTGACGTGATCCTCTTCCCGGCGCTGCGCAACGAAGCACCTGCCGCCGAGCGCAAACGCGAAGCCTGACCGGCAGCACCCATCGCACTGAGCCTGGCGGAGGGTCCATTTACAGGTTCAGTGTCGCCAACATGGCGTCACCGTTTGCGGCCAACGACCTTCAGTGCGGCGGGATGTCGCGCGGCGTTACATCCTCGACATCGGCCGATGCCGGCCTCGCACCCCGTGCAGTCGGCGCGCCCGATGGGCCTGGTGTACCTGGGGGTTTCGTACGGTTCGTCCAGCGTTCTGAACTCGCCCGTGAAGCGTCTCGGTAGCGTTGCCAGACCATGACCGGGGCCGGCTTGCGCCCTGTCAGCAGCGAGCGTAGCAACATGAAGAACACGGCGATCAGGCCGGCCACCAGCAGACTCAGGGCAAACACCAAAGCAAAGAGCCCGAACACCAGGCGCAGCGCTAGCGAGACGATCTGGCTGGCCATATCAGCAATCAGGGACATGAGGCAAGAGCCGGCAAGGCTCCAAAAAGTTCGGCAAACGGGGAGATGGGGGCTGGCGCGCCGGCTTTCAAGGCAGCAGCCCCAGCGCATGGATGTATTCGTGCGAGCACATCAGGTCATCCCAAGGCAGCGCCTGCGAGCGCGGCAGCAAGGCCAGACGGCGCACCTCGCTGGCTTCGCGGGGCTGCCAGCCGCCCTTGACCTGGGCCTCGGCCAGCCCATCGAGCAGGGCATCGACCGCCGCGCCGCCATCCAGGCTCTGGTTGCAAAGCAGCACCAGATCACACCCAGCCTCCAGCGCAGCCACCGCCGCCTCGGTATATGTGACCGCGCGGCCGTCGATCTGCCGAGCGCCGGCCATCGAGAGGTCGTCGCTGAAGATGGCGCCACCGAAGCCGAACTCGTGGCGCAGGATGTCGTTCAGCCAGCGGCTGGAAAACCCGGCCGGCCGTGCGTCCACCTTGGGGTAGATCACATGGGCCGGCATGACGCTGTCGAGCGTGGTGTCCAGCCAGCCATACGGTGCGGCATCCTCGGCGAGGATTGCCTTGAGGCTGCGCCGGTCCACCGGGATGTCGGTGTGCGAGTCGGCCATGACGAAACCGTGGCCGGGAAAGTGCTTGCCACAGTTGGACATGCCGGCGCGAAGCAGACCGTGCATCAGGCTCTTCGCCAGCAGGCTGACCACGCGCGGGTCGCGGGCAAAGGCACGGTCGCCAATCACGGTGCTTGGGCCATGGTCCAGGTCAAGCACCGGCGTAAAGCTGAGGTCCACGCCACAGGCGCGCAACTCGGCGGCCAGCACGTAGCCCGCAGCACTGGCTGCGTTGGTGGCGCGCATCGCGCCGCTGCCGGGCCCGCCCTTGCCGTCCTGCATCCAGAGTTCGCCCAGAGCGCGCATCGGCGACAGGTGGGTAAAGCCGTCGGTCTTGAAACGCTGCACGCGCCCGCCTTCGTGGTCGACGCAGATCAGCAGGTCGGCGCGCAGGTGCTTGATCTCGGCGCACAAGGCACTGAGCTGCGCGCGGCTTTCCCAGTTGCGAGCAAACAGGATGATCCCGCCGGTGAGCGGGTGCCCGAGGCGCTGGCGGTCCGCAGCGGTCAGCCGGGTGCCGGCAATATCGAGGATGACGGGGGCAGCGTGCATCATGAAAGCTCCGGAATATAGGTACGAATAGTCATCAATTGATAGCAAACAGTGACCCATCGACGCTGGGATTGTGCAGATATTTCTTCAAATCGTCTCCACGACGCAGAAACTGGCGGCGTAGTCGGTCTCGTCGGTCACGCTGACGTGCGCGGTGAGGCTCCTCGCCTCAAACCAGTCCTTCAGGCCCCCGTGCAGCACTATGGTTGGCTTTCCACTGGGCAGCTTCCCGACTTCGCACAGGCGCCAGCTCATGGGCATGCGCATGCCCAGGCCGATCGCCTTGCTGAAGGCCTCTTTCGCAGAAAACCGCGTGGCCAGGAAGCGCACGCCGCGTTCGGGCCAGCGCGCGCTGCGGGCGCGCCACTGAACCAACTCCGCATCACTCAGGATCTTGTGGGCAAAGCGCTCGCCATGGCGATCCAGACTGGCGCGGATGCGGCGCACGTCGCAGATGTCGGTGCCGATGCCGTAGATCATGTGTGAGCGTTCAAGGGGCGCGCACCCGCGCGGCATCGATGCAGGCGAGGTAGCCCTTGACGGTCTCGGTGTAGCCCAGCTCCAGCGCGTCGGCGATCAGCGCGTGACCGATCGACACCTCGGCCACGTCCGGCACGGCGCGCAGGAAATCGGTGAGGTTGTCACGGCTCAGGTCGTGCCCGGCATTGACGCCCAGGCCGGCATCCCGCGCGGCGCGCGCCGCCGCCGCGTACCGGCGCAACTGCTCATCCTGCCCCGGCTGGCCCCAGGCGGCCGCGTAGGGCTCGGTGTACAACTCGACCCGGTCGGCGCCCACCGCCCGGGCCAACGCCATCGCCGCCGGCAGCGGGTCCATGAACAGGCTGACCTGAACGCCAAGCGCCTGGCACTCCCGGATCAACGGGCGCAAACGGTCAGCGTCGTCAGGAAAGTTCCAGCCGTGGTCACTGGTGAATTGCCCTTCGCTGTCCGGCACAAACGTCGCCTGGTTCGGACGCACCTCGCGCACAAAGTCCATCAGGTTGTGGAACGGATTGCCTTCGATGTTGTATTCGCGGCCGGGCCAGTTCTTCAGCAGGTTGGCGAGGTCGAACACGTCCTGCGCGCGGATGTGGCGCTCGTCCGGGCGCGGGTGCACGGTGATGCCGTGCGCACCGGCCTGCAGGCATTGGGTGGCCGCGCGGGTGAGGCTGGGAATGCCCAGGTGGCGCGTGTTGCGCACCAGGGCGACTTTGTTCAGGTTGACCGACAGGGCTGTTTTCATGGTGGGCAAGCGGGCGAGGTTGCAGCGCCGCACATTTACAGATTCTGGAGATCCATCATCATCTGGCGCGTGCGCAGCGTCGTGACCCCGCAATGGTAGTTCAGCAGCGCGCGCAATTGCGGGCGCAACTCCGACATGAGCGGCCCGCTGGCGCGCAGTACGGACAGGAAAGCAGCGCCCTCGCCGAGCGCGGCCTGCAGGCTTTCCCATTCGGCGCCGCGCAGGCTGGCGCGATCGTCGTCATGGAATTCGCGCAGCCCCCCCTCGGGCACCAGGCAGTAGCGGCCTTCGGGCGCCAGGGGCTCCAGCGTGAGTGTCTGGGCATCGAGCAGCGGCAGCAATCCGATCTCACGCAACAGCAACAGTTCGAACGCGCGCAGAGCCACATGCAGGACTTCGCCCTCCAGCGCAGGACCAATGCCAGTGGGGCTGCCGTGCCCGGCCAGCACCTGCACCACCGACGCGTAGGCATCGAACAGACCAGGGTGGGGGTCATCTCGCGCCAGCAAGCGCAAAAGAAGTTCGTTGAGGTAGTAGCCTGACAGCAGGGCGTCACCCGTGGGCATGACATGCCCGCCCACCCACTCCGCACCCTTGAGCGTGCGGATTTCCCCATCGCCGCCAAAGCTCAAGTGCAGCGGCTGAAGCGGCAGCAGCACCGGGCGAAAGCTGGAGCTCGGCCGCTTCGCTCCCTTGGCCACCAGGGCAATGCGCCCATGGTGGCGGGTGAAGACCTCAAGAATCAGGCTGGACTCGCTCCAGTCGTAGCGGTGCAGGACGTAGGCCGGCTCTTCGGTGACGCGCTTGGCGGCCACGGCTCAGCGAGACATGACAAACATGCGGGCAGCCAGTAGCCGCACCGGGCCGCCCCAACCAAGGCCAGCCCCCTCGGGGGGCAGCGACCACAAGCAGTGAGGGAGCGTGGGGGCAACGGGCCGCGGCGCCGGGCCGCCCCAAGCAAGGCCAGCCCCCTCGGGGGGCAGCGCAGTACACGAAGTGACAAGCGTGCGGGCAAATTTACTCATAGCCAAACGACCGGACTCGGGCCTCGTCGTCGGCCCAGCCCGACCGGACCTTCACCCACAATTCGAGAAACACCTTGCAATCCATCAGGCGCTCCAGTTCCTGGCGCGCTTCGGTGCCGATGCGTTTGAGCCGCTCGCCTTTCTCGCCGATCACCATCGCCTTGTGGCCGTCTCGCTCCACGACGATGGTGGCGGCAATGCGTGCGAGCCGGCTCTTGTTGCGGCCAAACTCGTCCTCGAACTTGTCGATCACGACCGTGGAGGTGTAGGGTAGTTCGTCGCCAGTGAAGCGGAACAGCTTCTCGCGAACGATCTCGCTGGCCAGGAAGCGCTCGCTGCGGTCGGTGAGCTCGTCCTCGCCATAGGCCCACGGCTGCTCGGGCAGGTATTTTTCGCAGATTCCGAACAGGCGCTCGATGTCTTTGGCGTTCTTGGCCGACATGGGCACAAACTCTGCAAACGTGTGACGTTGCTGCATGGACAGCAACCAGGGCGCGATCTCGGCGCGGCGATGCACCGTGTCGAGCTTGTTGGCAATCAGCAGCGCCGGGACACCGGACTTGAGCAAGGCCAGCACGCGTGCATCGGCCGGCGTGAAGCTGCCCGCCTCCACCACGAACAGCACCAGATCCACATCACCCACCGCGCCCTGAACCGTCTTGTTCAGCGACTTGTTCAGCGCGGTGTTGTGCAGCGTCTGAAAGCCCGGTGTGTCGACAAACACGAACTGTGTGGCGCCCCGGGTGGCAATGCCCGTGATGCGATGTCTGGTGGTCTGCGCCTTGCGCGAGGTGATGCTGATCTTCTGTCCGACCAGGGCATTCATCAGCGTCGACTTGCCGACGTTGGGCTTGCCGACAATGGCAATCAGGCCGCAGCGTCTGCCCTCGGGAGATGCGCTTTCGCCCCCATCGCCATTTTTCGGACCTTTTTCGGCGTTTCCCATCATCAAAAGGTCATCGGTTGCTTGCTTTTTTGTAGCATTCATCTTGGGTTCCGGGTCTTCAGGATCTCCAGCACGGCGGCAGCAGCAGCCTGCTCGCCCGCCCGCCGGGAACCCCCGATGCCGCGCTCGGACAACCCCAGTTCGGCGATCTCACATTCCACATCGAAGGTCTGCTGGTGGGCGGCCCCCTGCGTCTCCACCACCCGGTACGCGGGCAGCCGCATCTTGCGCGCCTGCAGCCACTCCTGCAAGCCGGTCTTCGGATCCTTCGCTGCCGCCTGCATGGTGGCCTTGATCTCGACACCGTCGAACAGCCGTCGCACCAGGGCCTGCGCCACCCCATAGCCGGCATCGAGGTAGACCGCGCCGAGCACGGCTTCCAGCGCGTCGGCCAGGATGGACGGGCGGCGTTGCCCGCCCGAGCGCATTTCGCCCTCGCCCAGGCGCAGCGCCTCGGCCAGCCCCAGACTGAGCGCGAGGCCATGAAGCGTGTCCTGCTTGACGAGATTGGCTCGCACCCGAGACAGATCGCCTTCAGGCAGCGTGCTCAGGCCTTCGTAGAGCAGGTGGGCAACGGCCAGGTTGAGCACCGAATCGCCCAGAAACTCCAGACGCTCGTTGTGATCGGCCGAGAAACTGCGATGGGTGAGCGCCTGGACGAGCAACTGCGGGTCTGAAAACTCGTGCTGCAACCGCTTCTGCAGTGCCAGCAAGACCGGAGGCAGGCTCACCGCGAACGTCCGCGGTACTTCAGCACCAGATAACCCGGTCCCACCAGGTGGATTTCCTTGTCGTAAGCGAAGGAAACGACGACCTTGTCATTCTCCTTGGTGACCTCCAGTTCTTTCGGCTTGATGGACGTGATGTCATCGATCGCAGCCGCCTTCTCGAAGATCAGTCGCACCTCAGGCACGGTAGAGCCGGCACTGGCCTTGTTCACCGCTTTGACCACCGCCTGGTACTCGACCACGGTGGGAAAAATCTGGGCACCCACCACCATCACGCAAGCGACGATGGTGCCCACAAAAAGCAGCCCCAAAAAGGAAATGCCCCGCTGCCCTGAACGTGTACGAAATGCCTGCGCCATATCACCCTCTCCCCGTCAAGCGAGTCAATTGAACGAGCCAATGCGCTTCAGGTTGCCGAAGTTCATCCAGACAAAGAACGCCTTGCCAACGATGTTGCGGTCCGGCACGAAACCCCAGTACCGCGAATCCAGCGAATTGTCGCGGTTGTCGCCCATCATGAAATAGTGCCCCTGGGGGACCTTGCACACCACACCTTCGACACTGTAACGGCAGTTCTGCCGGAAAGGGAAGTCGTCGGCGCCCGCAATCATCGCCGGACGGGCAGGATCATTCAGCAAGCGGTGCGGCTTGTCGGACAAGGCTTCTTCGAACTGCGGAAAATAGCGCATCGCGTCTTCATCGAAGTACTCCGGCAACGCGGTCGTGGGCACCGGTTTGCCATTGATCGTGAGCCGCTTGTTGAGGTAGGCCACCTCGTCGCCCGGCACGCCAACGACGCGTTTGATGTAGTCCAGGCTGGGCTTGGGCGGATAGCGGAACACCATCACGTCGCCCCGCTGGGGCGGGTTGCCTTCGGTGATCTTCTGGTTGATCACGGGAAGCCGAACGCCATAGGTGAACTTGTTGACCAGGATCAGGTCACCCACCAGCAACGTCGGAATCATGGAGCCGGACGGAATCTTGAACGGCTCGAACAGGAACGAACGCAGCAGGAACACCACCAGGATGACCGGAAACAATCCGGCCGTCCAGTCCAGCCACCACGGCTGCATGATCAGGCGGTGCTTGGCTTCGGCAATATCGCCATCAACCTGCGCAATGCCCATCTTGTTGAGGTCCGCGCGGCGTTGCACGGCCTGCTCCTCCAGTGCCTGCGCCGCCTTGAGTCGTTGCGGCAGGAAATAGAAGCGCTCGGCCAGCCAATACAGGCCGGTGACCACCGTGGCCAGGAACAGCAGGAGCGCGAAATTGCCTTCCAGCATGCCGAAATACCAGGCCCCGGCATAGCCGGCAAAGGCGGCAAGGATCAGCGCGGTGAGATATTGCATCAATCTTCCACCCGCAGAATGGCCAGGAAGGCTTCCTGGGGAACTTCGACCGAGCCAATCTGTTTCATGCGCTTCTTGCCTGCTTTCTGCTTCTCGAGGAGTTTGCGTTTGCGGGTGATGTCACCCCCGTAGCATTTTGCCAGCACGTTCTTGCGCAGGGCCTTGATGGTTTCGCGCGCAATGATGTTGGCGCCGATGGCGGCCTGGATCGCCACGTCGTACATCTGGCGGCTGATCACCTCGCGCATCTTGGCCACCACGGCGCGCCCGCGGAATTGCGACTGCGAGCGGTGCACGATGATGGACAGCGCATCCACCTTTTCGCCGTTGAGCAGGATGTCGACCTTCACCACATCGGCCGCGCGGTATTCCTTGAACTCATAGTCCATCGAGGCATAGCCTCGCGACACGGACTTCAGCTTGTCGAAAAAGTCCAGCACGATCTCCGCCAGCGGCATCTCGTAGGTCAGCATCACCTGCCTCCCGTGGTAGGCCATGTTCATCTGCACGCCGCGCTTCTGGTTGGCCAGCGTCATGACCGGACCGACATATTCCTGCGGCATGTAGAGATGCACGGTCACGATGGGTTCACGAATCTCGTCCAGACGCCCCTGGTCGGGCATCTTTGACGGGTTCTCGACCATCCGCACTTCGCCGTCCGCCTGGACCACTTCATAGACCACGCTGGGTGCGGTGGTGATCAGGTCCTGATCGAACTCCCGTTCCAGCCGCTCCTGAACGATCTCCATGTGCAACAAACCCAGGAAGCCGCAGCGGAAGCCGAATCCGAGCGCCTGGCTGACCTCGGGCTCGTAATGAAGCGACGCATCATTGAGCTTGAGTTTCTCCAGTGCGTCGCGCAAGGAGTCGTATTCGCTGGCTTCGGTCGGATACAGACCGGCAAAGACCTGAGGCTGGATCTCCTTGAAACCCGGCAGTGGCTCGCTGGCCGGGCCGAGGTTGTTGGGCAGCTTCTTCTCCAGTGTGACGGTGTCGCCCACCTTGGCAGCCTGCAGTTCGCGGATGCCGGCAATGATGTAGCCCACTTCGCCCGCTTCGAGCGCGTCGCGTGGCTGGTTGCCCGGCGTGAACACACCCAGGTTGTCGGCGTTGTAGACCGCACCGGTGGCCATCAGTTTGATGCGCTCACCGCGTGCGAGGCGACCGTCCACCACACGCACCAGCATCACCACACCGACGTAGCTGTCGAACCAGCTGTCGATGATCATCGCCCGCAACGGTGCCTCGGGACTGCCCCTGGGCTGAGGGACGCGCGCGACGACCGCTTCGAGGATATCGTCGATGCCCAATCCGGTCTTGGCCGAACACGGGATCGCATCGTTGGCATCAATCCCGATGACGTCCTCAATCTCGGCCTTGGCGTTGTCGGGATCGGCATTGGGCAGATCCATCTTGTTCAGCACCGGCACCACCTCTACGCCGAGGTCCAGCGCGGTGTAGCAGTTGGCCACGGTCTGTGCCTCGACACCCTGGCTGGCATCGACCACGAGCAGCGCGCCCTCGCACGCGGACAGCGAACGGCTCACCTCGTAGGAGAAGTCCACATGCCCCGGCGTGTCGATCAGGTTGAGGTTGTAGACCTTGCCGTCGCGAGCCTGGTACTTCAGCGCGGCGGTCTGTGCCTTGATGGTTATCCCACGCTCCTTCTCGATATCCATCGAGTCGAGAACCTGCTCACTCATCTCGCGTTCACTCAACCCGCCGCAACGCTGGATCAGGCGGTCTGCCAGCGTCGACTTGCCGTGATCGATGTGCGCAATGATTGAAAAATTTCTGATGTGATTCATCAACGACGAGTTTCAAGTAATTGAATTAGAACAACCGGCCAAGAAAAAAGGGCGCGTCTAGTACTGACGCGCCCTGAACCAACAATCATTGGCAACTGCGATATGTTGGAGCTTCAT
>ERZ795049.4374-NODE-4374-length-14050-cov-6.735620_pt1 | contig 14050 bp, 15 predicted proteins | sample MGYA00375133_ERZ795049 | MGnify/ENA primary metagenome ERZ795049 (study PRJEB30178, sample SAMN05720147) | activated sludge metagenome | isolation source: anaerobic digester from wastewater treatment plant | place: Japan | collected 2015-04-20 ...
TCAAGCACGAATCCGCCAGCACCTTGATGCTCTACACGACGCTGGTCCACGGCGTACCCGCCTTGCTGGAAAAGATGGGCATGCATGAAAGCATGCGCGTCAGCAACGTGCTGATCTCCAATCCGTTTGGGCTGTTGGAGGAGCGTTACCTGATGGGCGGCCGTGTCGAGCTCGCATTGCCGATGGCCGTGGTGGCGGCAGGCCAGATGCTCAATGTCACCGCAGTCACTGCGGCCGACAAATTCCAGATTGGTTTCCTGGCCGTGGCCGGGGCCGTGCCTCAATTCGAAAGGCTCGCCGGTTACACCGGCGACGCCTTCGAGGAACTCAAACAGGCGGGCTTGCCGCCCGTGACCCAATCCAGGCGCAGTGCCGGCCGCAAGACCGAGCCTGGCACCAGCGCCAGACCTCGCGCCCGCAAGACGGCCTGACCTGCCGTAGCGCGCCGCCCCATTGCTTCGCTTCAAACTTCAACTCCATACAGGAAGAACCACCATGCATCAACAACCCTGGCTCGCCACCTACCGCGAAAACGGCATCCCCGAAACCATCAATGCCGACGCCTGGCCGTCCGTCGTGCATCTGCTCGACGACGCCATGCAGCGCTACGCGGACAAGCCCGCGTTCCGGTCCTTCGGCCAGACGCTCACCTACGCCGAGGTGGACCGGCTGTCCGGCGCGTTCTGCGCCTGGCTGCAGCACACGCTGGGCGTGAAGAAGGGCGATCGCATCGCCGTGATGCTGCCGAACCTGATGGCCTTTCCGATTGCCTGCATCGGCATCCTGCGCGCCGGCGCGGTGCAGGTGAACGTCAACCCGCTGTACACCCCGCGTGAACTCGAACACCAGCTGAAGGACTCCGGCAGCGAGACCATCATCATCTTCAACGGCTCCACGCCCACGCTCGCCGAAGTGGCCGCAAAGGCCGGCATCAAGACCGTGATCACCGTGGCCCCGGGCGACGGCACCGGTGCCGCCCTGCCCGCGCCGCCGGTCGATCCGCGCCTGACGGGCAGCATTGCCTTTGCAGATGCCTTGCGCGACGGCACCGGGCTGACGCGCACCCCGGTTGATTTGAGCGGCGACGACCTGATCTTCCTGCAGTACACCGGCGGCACCACCGGCCTGTCCAAGGGCGCGGCGTTGTCACACCGCAACCTCGTGGCCAACGTGCAGCAGTTCAAGGCCACCATGCCCTCGGCGGTGCGCCCGGGGCAGGAGGTCATCGTCACGGCGATTCCGCTGTACCACATCTTCGCGCTGATGGTGAATTTCCTGACCTACTTCTCGGTCGGTGCGGACAGCTGGCTGGTGGCCAATCCGCGCGACATGGATGGTTTCGTCGAGACGCTCAAGAAGTCAAAGCTCACGGTCTTCATAGGCGTCAACACCTTGTACGCAGGCCTGGTCATGCACCCGAAGATCCGCGAGGTCGACTTCTCGCACCTGCACCTGGCCGGCGGCGGCGGCGCGGCCGTCGTGGGGGCCACGTCGGCGAAGTGGAAGGAGATCACCGGCCAGTTCATCCGCGAGGGCTACGGCCTGTCGGAAACCAGCCCGGTGCTGTCGTTCAATCCGGCATCCATCAAGGAGTTCTCCGGCACCACCGGCCTGCCCCTGCCCGGCACCGACATCAAGCTGCTCGACGATGCGGGCGTTGAAGTCGCGCTCGGCCAGTCGGGCGAAGTCTGCGCCAAGGGGCCCCAAGTCATGCGCGGTTACTGGAACCAGCCCGAGGCCAATGCCGCGGCCTTCACGCCCGACGGGTATTTCAAGACGGGTGACGTCGGCGTGTTCGACGACAAGGGGTTCCTGAAGATCGTCGACCGCAAGAAGGACATGGTGCTGGTCTCGGGCTTCAATGTGTACCCGAACGAAGTCGAGGCGGTGGCCACCGCCTGCCCCGGCGTGGCCGAATGCGCCTGCGTCGGCGTGCCCGACGACAAGACCGGCGAGGCCGTCAAACTGTTCGTGGTCAAGGCGCCCGGCGCCACCCTGAGCGCCGATGAAGTGATCGCCCATTGCCGCAAGGAAATGACGGCCTACAAGGTGCCGAAGACGGTGGTGTTCCTGGACGCCCTGCCGAAGTCCACCGTGGGCAAGATCCTGCGGCGCGACCTGCGCAGCGTGTGATTCGGTTGGCGGCCTACCGGGTCGCCACCAGGCCCGGCGGCTGCCAGCTGCCAGCCCCGGCGTGCAGGATGGACGGCGGCGTCTCCTTGGGCCAGTACAGGCGCATCACCAGGTAGATCGGGCCGTCGGGCGCGGGAAGCCAGTTCGCTTCCTTGCCCTTGCCAGGCGAGTCCTTCTGGATGGTGATCGTGAGCGAACCATCCGGATTCTTTTTCATGCCCGACAACATGGGGGAGTTGATGAGGTAACGGTTGATCGGATTGTCGATCAGCAGCTGCGTCTTGCCGTCGTACATCGTCACCGACCAGAAGGCGTTCACCGGCGGCAATTGCCCCACGGGGAAGATCAGCGTGTAGTCGTGCTTGCTGCCGTCCAGCACAGCGCCACTGACGTCCTCGCGCGTCATCGGGTACATCGCTTCGACGGCGTCGTTGCCATAGATGCCCCCCTTGGCCGCGGCGGCGCGTTTGAGCCAGTCGCCATTGAAGAAGCCACGGTCGCCGAACATGGCGCCGACCTTCCAGCCATTGACGTTCTTCATGCCGTTGGTCATGAACGCGTCGATCTTGCCGTCGCCTTCCTTCATCGCCAGCAACACCGCAGCCTTGTGCTCCAGCGAAAGGTCCTTGAACTCGAAGGTCTTGCCGGGCCCGATGCCGATGCTGGCCATGCGCGCACGGACGCCACGGTCCTCTGCGGTAACCGGCACATACTGCAGCGCCGCATCAAGGTAGGCGAAGAAGTTGTCCTTGATGCCGGCCGTCGTGGCCGGCACAAAAGCAATCTCAGGCGCAGCAGGTGGTGCTGGCTGTTTCAGGAAGCTGGAAAGCGGCTGCGCCTTGTAGCCCGTCTGCACCTTCACCACGTTGGGCATGTCCGCCGCGTTGAACAGCTGGGTCCGGAAGATGGTCAGCCCGAACGGCGTGGTGGACTGGAACACTTTCTTGATGCCGGGCGGCGTTTCGCCCTTCCAGTCTGGCCCCACCACCAGGTAGTTGCCGGCCTCGCTGCCGGTGGCCCGGCTGCCGATGTAGCCATAGTTGTAGGTGTTGCCGTCGACCAGTTGCACCGAGTAGTAGCGCTTCTTGTCCACCGCCGGCACCGAGATCACCATCGGTTCCGCGCGCAGGTCCAGCCAGAGCATCGAGTACGGTGTGTCGCTGTTGGGCGTGACGACGGCGGTGTCCTTGGGCGTGAAGACGCGCGATTCGTTGAAGATGGCGTTGAACGGCCCCTTGTACTGGCCGGAGTTCTTGTCCACCACAAATTCGTTCATCACCGCGTAATTCATCACGATGGGCAGGCCGAAGATGAAGGCCTCTTCGGCGATCGCCTTGACCTCTGCAATACCGGGGCGGCCATCCTTGGCCGGACCCGAGGCCGCCCCTGCGGCGGCGGAGGCGGCCGGCGTTGCGGGCGCCTTCGCGGCCTGATTGATAGGATCGTCCTTCTTGCCGCAACCGGCCAGCGCAAGTGCGGCGGCAAGCGCAAGGAGGGTCAATGGGTTGAGGTACATAGGAACTGGGTTCTCCATAGAAAGAGCGCGAGCCCGCAGGCACTCGGTTGACTCTTCGTCAAAGGGGGGCCGTCGCGGACCGATTGTAGGTTCGCGCGAGCCCCTCAGGTGGGGCGTGGCGGGTCGGTACCGACCCGAACGGTGGGCCGTCAGGCAACTCATGCCAGGCTCTCAAGGCTTGCGGCGCGTGCGGCGCCGGGCCCACACACGCCAGCGCCAGAACAGCTTGACGCCCAGGTACCCACCCGCGGCCCCGCCCACTGCAAACAGGCCCATGCCAAGCAGGGTCGGCCAGCCGAATGCGGACAACCATTCGATGGTGCCAACGCCTTGTGGAGCTGCAGCGGCCAAGGGTTCACCCAGAACCAGCGCGCCCAACTGGTAGGCCAGCCAGAGCCAGAAACTGATCGTCAGCGGATTGGTCACCATCGTCATCGCAGCGGCGACCGGGATGTTGGCGCGCCACCAGGTGCAGTGGGCCGCCGCCACGACGACCTGGGCGGCCGGAATGACAAACGCCCAGAACGTGCCCACCGCAACGCCGCGCGCGACAGACTCGTGCTGCAGGCGCCAAAGGCGTGGGTCGACCAGTCTGCCGGCGACGGGCCGCAGCCACCGGTGGGCAACCAGCTCCTCGCGGCCGGGCAGTGACTGGCGAAATCGGTCCGTCCAGCTCGGTAGCGGACGCGTCATGGCGCCGGGCCTTCGATCGTCATCAGGTGCATCAGGTTCGGCCCTTCTGTTTGAGGAGCCCATGGTGCCGCTCGGCAGGCCCTGGCAGAAGCAGGAAACTCCGCCTGAACATTCCCTTTTTTACGAACCAAATTGAATATTAAATCAGTTTAAACACACTTATTTCAAACTAAACTCCACGAACACCTGTGCGGTGGCGCTCAAGCAAGACACACAGGCCGTGCAAGCCGAAAAGCTTGCGGTATCCCCCTACTCAAGGCTGAATCGACATGGAAACTATTGCTCCCCTGTGGCTGTGGGCCACCTTCGGTGCCATCGTGCTGGTGTCGCTGTTCATCGACTTCGTGGTGCTCAGGAAGCAGGGTTCGCACGACATCGGCGTCAAGGAAGCACTGAACTGGTCGCTGGTCTGGATCGCCCTGAGCTTCCTGTTCAACGGCCTGTTCTGGTGGGCCGTGAAGGACAGCACCGGCTCCACCGAGATGGCGAACACCAAGTCGCTGGAGTTCCTGACCGGCTACCTGATCGAGAAGTCCCTGGCGGTCGACAACATCTTTGTCTTCCTGATGATCTTCACCTACTTCGCGGTGCCCACGGCATTCCAGAAGCGGGTGCTGATGATCGGCATCATCGGCGCGATCGTGCTGCGCACCGTCATGATCCTGGTGGGCGGCTGGCTGCTGGCCGAGTTCCACTGGGTCCTGTATGTGTTCGGTGCCTTCCTCATCCTCACCGGGGTGAAGATGTGGTGGGCGGCCGGCAAGGAGCCCGACCTGGAGGACAACCCCGCCTTGAAACTGTTGCGCAAGCTGTTGCCGGTCAGCAAAAACTACGACGGTGAAAATTTCTGGACCGTGGAAAACGGCAAGAAGATCGCCACGCCGCTGTTCATGGTGATCTGCCTGATTGCACTCACTGACGTGATCTTTGCGGTGGACTCCATCCCCGCCATTTTTGCGATCACCAGCGACCCCTTCATCGTCCTGACCAGCAACGTGTTCGCGATTCTGGGTCTGCGCGCCATGTACTTCCTGCTGGCGGCCGTGGCCAACAAGTTCCACCTGTTGAACTACGGGCTGGCCGTGATCCTGGTGTTCATCGGCACCAAGATGTGCCTGATCGACCTCTACAAGATTCCGGTCGGCGTCTCGCTGGGCGTCGTGGTCGGGATCCTGGCCGTGACCATGCTCCTCAGCGTGCGCACCGCCAACGTCCCGGCCAAGGGACAGAAAGCCTAAAGCGGTGCCTGAAGCAAGCGCTGCACCAGCGGGTGCTTCACCTTGCGCTCGGTCCCGATGGCGAAGAACTCTTCGGTGACGCCTTCGCAGGGGCCCAGGCGCTGCACGGCGTAGTGCGCCAGCAGGTTCTCGTGCACCCATTCGGCCGCCGGGAACAGGCCCATGCCACCGGCACCAAAGGTCTTGAGCAGGGCACTGTCCTCGAACTCGCCCGCCACGCGCGGGCGGATCGCGCGCTGCTCGAACCAGTGGTCCAGACGCACGCGCACAGCCGTATGGGCCGTGGGCAGCAGCACCGGCATGTCGGCCAGGCTTTGCGGGAAGTTCGTGCTCGCGGCCTTCACGAGCTCGGCCGTGCCGTACCAGGCGAAGGCCGACGAGCCCAGGGCGTGGCTGTAGAGCTTGATGTTGGGGTTCGTGGGTGCGGGCCGGTCCGACAGCACCACGTCCAGCCGGTGCAGCGCCAGATCACCGAGCAGATCGTCCAGTTCACCCTCATGGCACAGCAGCCGCAGGTTGGGCTCCGTCAAGGCCGGTTGCAGGAGACGGTGCACCACCAGCTTGGGCAAACCATCGGAGATGCCGACCGCCAGGCGCACCGCCGGTGTGCTCACCGTATCGCGCACGAGCGCCGGCAATTGCTCACCGAGCTGAAAGATCTGGTCGGCCTGCCGCATGGCTGCCAGGCCGGCCTCGGTCAGCACCAGCCCGCGACCCGCGGGCTTGAGCAGGGCATAGCCCAGCGAGCGCTCCAGCTCGCGCACCTGCGCGCTCACGGTCTGCACCGCCATGTCCAGTTTGTCGGCAGCCCGCGATATCCCTCCCTCCTTGGCCACGACCCAGAAGTAATACAGGTGCTTGTAGTTGAACGGGGTGCTCATGTATCGGTTTTTAAGGATTGTCGATAACAAATTATCTGCTTTTTTGGAAGGAGGAGGCCGTCTATCTTCGAGCTTCATTTCACTCACCGGAGAATCTTTCATGCAGATCATCGTCGAATCCCGCGATGCCGACGCCACCCCGATGCGCGAGCTGTCCATCGCGCGCGTGCGCTTTGCCCTGCGCCGGCTGAAGGCCCTGGTGCCGCGCGCGAAGGTGCAGTTTTCCGACGTCAACGGACCCCGCGGCGGCATCGACAAGCGCTGCCAGGTCGAGCTCAAGACCGACAGTGCTGGCACCGTCGTGATTGCGTCGCTGGCGCGCGACTGGCGCACTGCGCTGGACCGTTCCATCGCGCGGGCGACCCGGGTCCTGACGCGCAGCCTTCAGCGCAGCCAGAAGCCTGCCCGCGGCCGCACCGCGAAGCTCGCCCTCGGGGGCTCCCATGAGTGAGGTCATCCCTCCGGACATGGCCGTCGGCGGCCTCATCTTCGCGGCAGCCGTGCTCTACGCTGCGTGGCATGAATACGCACGAAGCAACCGCCGTGATGCCGGATTGCTCGCCGCAACGGGTGCGCTCAGCCTGATGGGCAGTGCGGCAGTGTGGGCCCTGTAAGCCCCGCCGGACCACCCATCCCGTTTCTCCATGCCTGTTGATCCAACCCACAAACATACCTATGAAATGTCCTGCCTGCCCCGACACCACCCTCGTGATGACCGACCGCCAGGGTGTCGAGATTGACTACTGCCCCGCCTGCCGCGGCATCTGGCTGGACCGCGGCGAACTCGACAAACTGCTGGACCGTGCGGCCACAGCGACAAACGCCGCCACGCCAGCTCATGTGCAAGCCTCGCAGCAGCACCGGCGAGCCGACTTTGAAGACTCGGACTACCGCACTGGGCACCACGACACGCGCCGGCGCAAGAAGTCGTGGCTGAACGACTTCTTCGATTGAGACGAATACCCACCCGATGCAAAGCTTCCTCGACCCCGCCATCCTGTTCTTCGTTTTTGGCATTCTGGCCGGGTCGTTGAAGTCGAATCTGGAGATACCGCCGCCCATCTCGCGGTTCCTGTCGCTCTACCTGTTGATGGCCCTGGGCCTGAAGGGCGGTTTTTCCCTGGCCCAATCCGGCCTGACGGCAGACGTGCTCATCAGCCTGGCGGCCGCGCTGGCCATGGCGACGCTGGTGCCCGTGCTGGGCTACCTGACATTGCGCCGCTTCCTCAACCGCTTCGATGCCGCGGCGATTGCCGCCACCTACGGCTCGGTCAGCGCCGTCACCTTCATCACGGCCGTTCAGTACCTGGACAACCATGGCATCAGCTTTGGCGGCCACATGGCCGCCGCCATGGCGCTGATGGAATCGCCCGCTATCGTGCTGGCGGTGGTGCTGGCCAACCACGCGCGTCGAACAACGACGCTTTCGAATGAGCCGGTATCCGCAGTCAGCAACGCCCCTCTGGGCCGCATCCTGCACGAAGCGCTGACCGATGGCGCGCAGCTCCTGCTGCTGGGCGCAATGCTGATCGGCGTGCTGACCGGCGAGTCGGGCCAGGCCGCGATGAAGCCCTTCTCGGTCGATCTGTTCAAGGGCATGCTGGCCTTCTTCCTGCTGGACATGGGCCTGCTGGCAGCGCGCAACATGGGCAAGCTGAGGGGGCAGTCCGTCTGGTTGCTGGTCTATGCCATCGCCGGGCCATTGGTGCATGCCAGCATTGCGCTGGCGCTGGGCGCGGCGGTGGGCATGTCCGCGGGCAATATGGCACTGCTGATGGTGCTGGCGGCCAGCGCCTCCTATATCGCCGTGCCGGCGGTCATCCGCCACGCCATCCCCGAGGCCAACCCGTCGCTGTACTTCGGCATGTCACTGGGACTGACCTTTCCGTTCAACATCCTGATCGGCATCCCGCTCTATGTGCAGGTGGCGCAGATGTGGCGATGAGCTTCCGTTTTTTGCGAAGTCGCGGTTCTGCAAAGGCTGATTGCGCACGCCGGCTTGCCACTTGACACTGACATGTCGTTTTCAAAGACAACCGACCAAACAACCCGAATGAAGGAAACATTCATGCGCCGATATGCACCCAACAGCCCGCAGGCCGCCGCCCGCATCGTGGCCCTGACCGTCATCGCCGATGGCGATGTTGGCGCCGCCGAGCTGGCCTTGCTCGACGAACTCGCCGTGCACCGGCAACTGGGGCTGGAGCGCGAAGCCCTGCATGCGGTCGTCGACCAGCTCTGCGCGGACCTGTTGTCGAGCCATCAGCTCGCCTGGTCCGATACCTGCCCGGTGGACGAGTACACCCTGGCCGAGTTGATGGGCGAGATCGATGACCCGGCCCTGCGCAGAAAGGTGCTGGGCCTGTGCGTCCGCCTGGCCGAGGCAGACGATCTCGTCGCCGAGGGGGAATCCGGTGTGCTGATGGCCGCCATGGCGCACTGGGGCTTGAACCATCGGCTCCTGCATGCGTACGACACCGGACGGTCGCGGCAAGCGGCGTGACGCCCGGGGTGCTTCAGCCCGCCAGATCCCCGAGCCACTGCATCGCCGCCTGCAGCTCCGCCGCCCGGATCTCATGCGCGCCGGGGTACTCGTGGTAGGTCAGGGCGACGGGCAGCGTGCTCGCAAGATCGCGGATGGCGCGGGCGTTGGCGATGGGAATCACCCCGTCCTGCAGGCCATGACTGACCCAGAGCTGCTTGCCATTCAGCGCCTGCGCCGGCGCGGCCAGCGCATCCACCTCGGGCAGCAGGCGGCTGTGCATCACCATCGCGGCCTGCAGCAGCGCCGGCTGCGTGCGCAGCAGGCTCAGCGCCATGATGCCGCCCTGGCTGAAGCCGCCGAGCACCACGCGCTGCGGCGGCACGTCGAGCTTCCGTGCCACCGCCTGCACCGTGCGCACGATGGCCTCGCGGCTGGCAGCCTCCTGGGCCGCGTCGATGCGGCGCGAGCCATCCAGCGCCACGCTGAACTCGAACCAGGCGTAGCTGTCCGGCCCCAGGACGAAGGGCGCGCGCAGGCTCACCACATGGAACGGCGCCGGCACGAAGTCGGACAGGCCAAACAGGTCGTCCTCGTTGCTGCCGACGCCGTGCATCAGCACCAGCAGCCAGGGCTGCGTCACCCCGGGCGCGGGTGGACGATGCAATAGTGATAGCAGCTTGTGACCATCCGACGCTGGGATCGTGCCATTTTGATTCATATTTCGGCTCATGGAAGGCTTTCCGGGCCGGACAGGGCAAAGGCGTCCATGGCGAGCATGCTGTACATCACCTCGCGGCTGATGTAGTCGGTCTGCAGTGGCACCTCACCACCCCATCCGGCCGCGCCCAGCGCAAAGAAAACCGGCAGGAAGTGGTCTTCGCTCGGGTGCGCGCGCTGCGCATGCGGCGCCAGCTCGCGGTAGTTGAACAGTGCGACGCGATCCCCGCGCGTCACGGCCGATTCCACCCAGCGGCTGAACTCCAGCACATACGGCGAGGGCTCGCGGCCGCCGCCGAAGAACTCGCCCAGGTTGTGCGTCATGCTGCCCGTGCCCATCACCAGCACGCCCTCGCTGCGCAGCCCGCCCAAAGCCTGCCCCAGCGCAAACACTTCTTTCGGGCCATACCCGACCGGCAGCGCCACTTGCACGACCGGCACATCGGCCTGCGGGTACAGGTGCATCAGCGGCACCCAGGCGCCGTGGTCCAGCGGGCGCTGCGCATCGGCCTGCGCGGCGACGCCCGCCTGTTGCAGCAGGCCCAGCACCTGCCGGCCCAGCTCGCCTGAGCCCGGCGCCGGGTATTGCAACTGGTACAGCTCGGCCGGGAATCCGCCGAAGTCGTGCCAGGTGGCGGGCGCGGGGTTGGTCATGACAGCGGGTGTACGCGCCATCCAGTGCGGCGACATCACGACGATGCCGCGCAGTGCCGACGCCGGCGCATGGGCCTGGGCCCAGGCCCGCAGCGCCGGGCCGGTGGTGCCGGCATCGGTGGCGAACAAAGGCGCGCCGTGGGAAACGAACAGGGTGGGCAGGGTGGCAGCGGTCACGAAGAACTCCTCAGAACAGGTCTGATGAGAACTTTATTGGCTTCACCGAAAAAGATAAACAGGCCCTGGAGCGACAATTTGTCAATCCAATCACAACAATCAGCGCGGCGGGTGCCGTCCGGCTGCGGCGGGATCGGACGGCTTCAGCTGCTGCGCCACATGCGCGAGCAAGCCCTCGCAGGCGTCCTCGATGAGGTCCAGCACCCGCTCGAATCCGGCCGCTCCGCCAGCGTAGGGGTCGGGCACAACCGGGCTGCGATACCGTTGGCAGAACTCGGTCAGGCGGCGCACCTTGTGCTGGTGGGCGTCGGGACAGCGCGAGCGAGCCACGGCCTCGTTGTCGTCGTCCATCACCAGCAGGAGATCGGCCTGCAGGAAATCCACGTCGCGCAACGGGCGCGAGCGCAGGTCCGACAGGTCATAGCCGCGCCGGGCCGCGTGCTGCTGGCTGCGCGCATCGGGTGGCGCGCCCTCGTGCCAGCCGTGCGTGCCGGCCGAATCGACCCGCACCCGGTCGGCCCAGCCGGCCCGGGCCACCCGGTCGCGAAACACGCCATGCGCCGTCGGGCTGCGGCAGATATTGCCCATGCAGACGAACGTGACGGTGAACACGGGCCGGTCCGCGATGGCGCCCTCGCCCGGTTGCAGGGTGGCCGTGCTCATGCCTCGGCCTGGGCCGCGATCTGGCGCAGCGCCTGCTCGAACACCGCGGCCGGCTGCCCGCCGGAGATCAGGTGCCGGTCGTTGATGATCACCGCCGGCACCGAATGAATGCCGGCGTTCTGATAGAACTGTTCCTGCGCGCGCACGTCGGCGGCGAATGCGTCACTGTCGAGAATGTCGCGGGCGCGCGCCCCGTCCAGACCGGCCTCGGCCACGGCGGCCAGCAGCACCTCGGGCGATTCGGGGCTTTCGCCGCGGCCCTGGTAGGCCGCCAGCAGCGCCTTTTTCAGCGCGACCTGCTTCGCCGTGTCTTCCAGGCTGGCCCAGTGCAGCAGACGGTGCGCGTTGAAGGTGTTCCAGATGCGGCCACGCCCGGCCGGGCGGAAGGTGAAGCCCACCTCGGCGCCGCGCTGGCGGATGGTCTCGCGGATCTGCGCCTGCTGCTCGGGCGTGGAGCCGTACTTCTCGGTCAGGTGCTCGGTGATGTCCTGGCCGCCCGGCGGCATCTGCGGGTTCAGCTCGAAGGGCTGGAAATGCAGCTCGGCGCTGACCTCGCCCTTGAGCGTATCGAGCGCCTGCTCCAGCGCGCCCAGGCCCACGGCGCACCAGGGGCAGGAGATGTCGGAGACGAAATCGATCTTGAGGGTGGTGGTCATGGTGGCGCTTTCGAGGAGGATGCCGCGGGCTTCGGGCCGGACCGGCCCGCCGCAGCGGCGGTGTGTTTGAATCAGGGTCGTCATTTTCAACCCAAGCCCAAATCCCTGCCGCCATGGACGCCTTGCGCCAGATTGAAGCCTTCGTCGCCGTGGTGCGCGCGGGCAGCTATGTCAAGGCCGCCGAGCGCCAGGAGACCTCCAAGGCCGTGCTCTCGCGCCAGGTGCTGGAGCTGGAAACCCGCCTGGGCACGCGGCTGCTGAACCGCACCACCCGGCGCCTGTCGCTGACCGAGACCGGCGCGGCCTACTTCGAGCGCTGCGTGCAGATCCTGGACGACCTGCGCGAGGCCGACGCCGCCGCGGGAGCCACCACGGCCACCGCGCGCGGGCGCCTGCGCATCAATGCGCCGCTGACCTTCGGCAACCTGCATCTGGCGCCGCTGTGGGGCGAGTTCCTGAAGCTGCACCCGGCGGTGGAGCTCGACATCACCCTGACCGACCGCGTGGTGGATCTGGTGGAGGAAGGCTTCGACCTGGCGGTGCGCATCGCGCCCACCGGGCGCCTGCCCAGCAGCTCGCTGGTGGCGCGCACCATTGCCGATGACCGCATCGTGCTGTGCGCCTCGCCCGGCTACCTGCGCGGTGCGCCGGCGCTTACGCATCCCGCCGACCTCGCCGCGCACGCGGTGATGGCCTACGCCTGGTGGTCGGGCGGTGACACCTGGCAGTTCAGCGGCGCCGACGGCGCCACGGCCGACGTCACGGTGCGCCCGCGCCTGCGCACCAACAGCGGCGACACCTGCCGTGCCGCCGCGCTGGCCGACCAGGGCGTGATCTACCAGCCCGCGTTCCTGGTGGGGCCGGACCTGCGGGCGGGGCGGCTGGTGGAACTGCTGAGCGACTGGCGCGGCCCGACGCTGGACATCCACGCCGTCTATCCCAGCCGAACGCACCTGTCGGGCAAGGTGCGCGCGATGGTGGATTTCCTGGCGCAGGCTTTCGTGCAGCCGGGCTGGCGCTGACAACGTCGCCGGCACCATGACCTGCGAGCCTATTCGCCGCTGCCGCCCACCTTGCCGCGCAGGGACTTGATCTCCGAGCGCTGGCTCTTGCCTTCCAGCCGGCGCTGCTTCGAGCCGTAGGTCGGCTTCGTCGCGCGGCGGGTCTTGGGCGGGCGTGCCACGCTGTTCACGATCTCGCTCAGCCGCAGCAGTGCGTCCTGGCGGTTCTGCTCCTGGGTGCGAAAACGCTGCGCCTTGAGGATCAGCACGCCCTCGTCGGTGATGCGCGAGTCGCGCAGGGCCAGCAGCCGCTCCTTCACGTCCTCGGGCAAGGATGACGCCCGGATGTCGAAGCGCAGGTGCACCGCGCTGGACACCTTGTTGACGTTCTGCCCGCCCGCACCCTGGGCCCGGATGGCCGTGATCTCGACCTCGGACTCGGGGATGATGAGAGGGGCAGCGGTGGACATGGCAAGGGCAGATTCTTCGGGCAAGCAACTCCTGCACTCTACACTTTCGATAGCAGAAGATGACCTTTTCACGCTGGGTGGTGCGAATTTTGTTCAAATTTTGCCTCCGAAGGCGGCAGAGGCGCCCTGCGCCGCTCCTATACTGATGTCATGAACGAACCAGTCCATACAGGGGCGCCCGCACGCCGCGGTCGCCCGCCAAACAAGGCCGCGCCGGGCGAGACCGGCCGCACCAACGACCCGGCCCGCACCATGGCGGAGATCCTGGAAGTGGCAACCCAGGAGTTCGCCAGCAAGGGCCTCAGCGGCGCGCGCATCGACGAGATCGCCGCCGCCACGCGCACCAGCAAGCGCATGATCTACTACTACTTCGGCAGCAAGGAAGGCCTGTACATCGCGGTGCTGGAAGACGCCTACCGGCGCATGCGCAGCATCGAGTCGCAGCTGCACCTGGAAGACCTGCCGCCCGAAGAGGCGTTGCGCCGCCTGGTGGCGTTCACCTTCGACCACCACGCCGGCAACGAGTTCTTCATCCGCCTCGTGATGACCGAGAACATGGAGCGCGGCGCCTACCTGGCGCAGAGCAAGAGCATCCAGGAGCTCAACGTGCCCGCCATCCAGGCCATCCGCCACCTCTATGAACGCGGCGTGGCGCAGGGCGTGTTCCGCCCCGGGCTGGACCCGGTGGACATCCACGCCTCGATCTCGGCGCTGACCTTCTTCAACGTCTCCAACCAGCACACCTTCGGCCTGATCTTCAAGGACG
>ERZ795049.4385-NODE-4385-length-14024-cov-4.379197_pt1 | contig 14024 bp, 8 predicted proteins | sample MGYA00375133_ERZ795049 | MGnify/ENA primary metagenome ERZ795049 (study PRJEB30178, sample SAMN05720147) | activated sludge metagenome | isolation source: anaerobic digester from wastewater treatment plant | place: Japan | collected 2015-04-20 ...
GAACTTCCGCTGGCTGACGATTTGCACGGGCGGAATGAGCGGCAGCCGGCTTCAGCAGCAGATCGCCTCGGCGCAGGAGATCCATCGGGCCTATCCCTCGCGCGTGGCGTGGGCGACGTCGTTCAGCCTCGAGAACTGGGGCCAGGCCGATTGGGCCAGGGCTGCGAACGCCACGATCGACGACGGGTTCGCCCAGGGCGCCGTCGCAGTCAAGGTCTGGAAGGACGTGGGCATGGTCCTGCAGGACCCGGACGGCCGCTACGTGATGATCGACGACCCGCGCATGGACGATGTGCTCGGCCCTCTCGAGAAGCGGGGCCGGCCGCTCGTCGCCCATCTCGGCGAGCCGCGCAACTGCTGGCTGCCCCTCGATCAGATGACAACAGCCAGTGACCGTCGGTACTTCGCGAACCACCCCCAGTACCACGGGCTGCTCCAGCCGCAGATCCCGGACTACGCGCGCCAGATCGCCGCGCGCGACACGATGCTGGAGCGCCACCCGTCGCTGAAGGTCATTGGCTGCCACCTGGCCAGCCTCGAGTACGACGTGGACGAAGTGGCCAGGCGCCTCGACAAGCATCCGAACCTCGCGGTGGATCTGGCGGCGCGCATCGTGCACCTGCAGATCCAGCCGCGTGAGAAGGTCCGCGCGTTCATCCTGAAGTATCAGGACCGCATCCTGTACGGGACCGATCTTCAGTTCGGCGGAGGCGCGGGCCAGGCGGCGGGCTCGGACCCGGCGCCGGCGCTCGCGAGGATGCTCGCCGAGTACGAATCCGACGCGGCGTGGCTAGCGACGGACCAGGACGTCCCCGTCGAGCGAGCGCGCGAGGGTTTCGCGTCAAAGGGGCTGTCGCTGCCGGCGGAGGTGCTGCGCAAGATCTACTACGAGAACGCGCGCCGCTGGTACCCCGGCCTGTAACGGCACGCAGGCGACCCCGAAGGCCTCGGGCGGCCGTCCCGGACGGCTGCGCCCGCGGGCCGGGCGGCGTCCGGCGCGCTTCCGGCGACGCTTTCGCGAGGAGGAGACGGTGAGGACAGGCGCGAACGCTCGCCGGCTCGCGGCGCTCGGCCTGGGCTGCGCCCTGTTGGGCGCGGCGTGCGTGGACCGCGACGCGCGGACCATCACGCGCGCGGCGCTCGAGGACAAGGTTCGCGGCGGCTGGGCCGGCAAGATGATCGGCGTCTCGTACGGCGCGCCGACGGAGTTCCGGTACAACGGGCGCATCAACGAAGACGAGATCGACTGGTCCCCGGAGCGCGTGGCGAACGCGCTGACGCAGGACGATCTGTACGTGGGCATGACGCTCGCCGAGGCGATGGATCGCCTCGGCTTCGAGGCCACGACGGCGCAGTACGGCGACGCGTTCAAGGACAGCCAGTACGATCTGTGGCACGCGAACGCGGGCGCCAGGCGCCTTCTGAACCTCGGCATCGAAGCGCCGTGGTCCGGCCATCCGGCGCGCAACATCCACGCAAACGACATCGACTTCCAGATCGAGGCCGACTTCATCGGCCTGATGTGCCCGGGGCTGCCGCGCCAGTCCAACGCGTTCTGCGAGCGGGTCGGCCGGGTCATGAGCCACGGCGACGGGCTCTACGGCGGCATGTTCGTCAGCGGCATGTACGCGGCCGCCTACTTCGAACCGGACGTCCGGCGCGTCGTGGAAGGGGGCCTCGCGTGCCTGCCGGCCGCGAGCGCGTACGCGCGCGTGGTGCGGGACGTCCTCGAGTGGTCGGCGCAGCATCCGGACGACTGGAGGCGGGTCTGGCGGCTGCTGCAGGACCGCTGGGACCGCGACGACGGCTGTCCGGACGGGGCGCTTCGGCCCTTCAACATCGATGCGAAGATCAACGGCGCGTACGTCGCGCTGGGCCTGCTCTACGGTCGCGGCGACTTCGGGCGAACCATCGAGATCGCGACCCGGGCCGGCCAGGACTCCGACTGCAACCCCTCGACCTCCGGCGGCATCCTGGGCGTCATGCTCGGCTACTCGGGAATTCCGGATGTCTGGAAGAGCGGCATCCCGGCTGTCGCCGGCGAAACGTTTCAATTCACGCGGTCGTCGCTCGACGACGTCTGCCGTTCGACGGTGACGCGGGCATTGAGACTGGTCCGCCTGGCCGGCGGCTCGGTCGGGCGGGACGCCGTCCGGGTTCCCTTCCAGCCGCCGGAGCCGCCGGCGCTCGAACAGTGGGAAATGGGCGTTCCCGAGCGGCGAATTGGCGTCGAGGACGCCGCCTGGCGGTTCACCGGGTTCACGGACCCGGGTCACGGCGGCCCTGGCGGCCCGACGTCGCGCATGCAGGCGGACGGACCCGGCGCAGAGGCCCTGCTCACCTTCACCGGCGCGGCTGTCGCCATCACCGGCGACATCGGGGTGGACGGCGGGCGCGCCGACGTGTATCTCGACGGCGCGAAGGCGGAGCCGATTGACGCCTATGCCGGCCCCCGGACGCACGACAACGACCTGTGGCACGCGTACGGCCTGGCGCAGGCGCCTCACACGCTGAGGATTGTCCCGCGGGGCGAGGCCGATCCGCGATCGACCGGCACGCGCATTGCGGTGACCGGGGCCGTGGTCTACCGGGCCAGGTAGCGCCGACTCGGGCCCGCCGCAAGCCCGGCCGCCGCCGGGCGCGCCCTGCGCCGGCCGGGCCTCGCTCGAGTGGAGGCGTCTTCTATCGCGGCGGCACACCGCGGCCGAGCGTCACGTAGAACCTGCCGCCCACGCGGGCCGGATCGTCCGTGTAGCCGAGGCTCTTGAAGTCCATGCGCGCCTTCGCCTCCGGGTACATGGCGCGCCGGTGCTCCGGGAGGGCCATGCCGGCTGCGTTCCGGTGGCACCGCGTGCACGTGATGGCCTCGGGCTCGTGGCAGTCGGCGCAGCCGAGCGCTTTTCCTGCCGCCACGACCTGATGGTGCACCGAGGAGTACATCCTGGTCTCGACAAAGCCGTACGACCCGGAATACGGCACGTTCACCAGCTTCATGCCTTCCGAGATCGCCTTCGACCAGTCGTAGTCCACCCAGTACCCGCCCAGCAGCTTCGGCAGCGCGAGCACGTTGTTGACCGTGTCGTACGGCTGCACGGCTTCGTGCAGCTGGAACGGGAAGATCCGCGCCTTTGGATCGCGCTTCTCGCCCACCGGCGCATTCAGGACCACGGGCGCCGACGGCGCGATGGTCCCGCCGACGAGCGAGGCATTCCGCGTGCCGTCGGACCACAGGTACTTGGGCACGATGTTCTTGCCCCACGTCAGGGTCCCGAACCGCTTGTCGTACTGGGGCATGCCGTAGCGGTCCACGCCGGCGGGCCGGTCGGCGCCGGCTTGCGAGTAGTCGCGCCTCAGGAGGGTGGGCAGGTTCCGCGCGATCGACGGGATGTGACACGTCTCGCAGGCGACGGCCCGCACGTGGTCGTCGAGGTGCCGGCTCAGGACGCCCGCCACGCCGTGCGGCGTCGGGCCGTGGCACCGCTCGCAGCGCACGCGGCCCTCGACGGCCGGCGCGCTCATCGACATGCCGGCGATGCGGTGCTCGATGGTCAGGTGGCAGTCCTGGCAGCGCATCTTGAGCTGGCCCATGTGCATGTCGAGGTCCGGCGGCGGGTCCACGAGCGCCGGCTCGAGGTCGCCGTGCTTCGTGAACGGCCCGCCCCCGCTCGCGAAGTGGCACGAGCCGCACTCCCGCTTCGTCGGCCGGCCGACCTTTTTCGCGACGGCGACCAGATCCACCGACGGGTCGGGCAACCCGCCGCGGCCCGGCTCCTTCTTGTAGGTGCCCGTCGTGTCGTGGCAGACGAGGCAGTCGATGTTGTTCGGGTTCGAGAAGTCGAACTTCTCGTCCACCCATCCGTAGCCGATGTGGCACGACGCGCACTCCTGCATGTTCGAGCCGATGGAGATGCAGGTGTTGTTGACCATCATGGTCAGGCTCACGTCGCCGCGGTGCTCGTAGCCTTTGAGCACGGGCGAGTAGCCCTGCCACCTCCAGTGGGCCGTGGCCAGGATGTCACGCCCGACTCTCGGGTGGCAGGACAGGCACAGTCCGGTGACGTCCTGCGGCCGCGGCGTGCCGGACAGATCCACGAGCGCGCCGTGGTCGGGCGTCCAGGGATGGTGGCAGCTGTTGCACGCCGTGGGGGCGTATTCCGTCGTCGCCTGCCGCTCGTGGCAGCCGATGCACTGCCGGTGGTAGGCGCCCTTCAGCCCGATTCTCGACGGGGAGTCGGCCTCGGACGGCGCCGCGTGGCAGCGCTGGCAGCCCTGGGGCGGCCGGTCCTGCAGGTCCTGGTGGCAGGCAGCGCAGGCCCCGCCGACTTTGACGTCGAACTGCGCGTGGTACTCCACGAGATCGACGCCGACCCGGTCGCTCGGGTCGGCCGCGTAGCGGTGGTGGCACGCGCTGCAGTCCCCGCCGGTGATCTCGTCGTGGATCCGGTGCGCGAAGGGCACCGGCTCGTAGTCGTCGGACCGGCCGGCCAGGAACTCGCTCTTCAGCTCGTAGAAGTTCTGGTAGCCGGGCGGCCGGTTCGGGTAGTTCGACGGGGCCTTGGCGAACACCGGTGTGGCGGCCTGCACCCGCCTGACGCTCTCGACGAGCTTCACCGTGCCTCGCTCCGCCGTCACGTGGACCACGTTGTAGATCGCCACGAACGCCAGCAGGAAGGCGATCGCCGAGCCCCGGATCACCCACGTCCAGAACGGGCTCACCGTGCGCGCGCGCTCCTCGCGCAGGCGCTCGAGCTCCGCCACGCGCTGCGGCTGGAACCCGGGCAGGATGGGAAAGAACGTGACGAAGAAGCGGTAGCAGAACAGGATGCTCGACACGATCGCGATGGTCATCGCGATCTCGCCCACCGAGGGGAAGTACGACCGCGTCGAATACGGCGCCTCGTAGGCGACCAGGAACACGTTGATCCGGTTCAGGACGACGCCGAAGATGATGAGGGCCACCGACAGGAACAGCCAGCCCATCGATCGCCGGACGGCCTTGTTGAGCAGGAGCAGGAACGGCGCGACGACGCCGACCAGGATTTCCACCACCAGCGACGTCGTGGCGCCCGGCCGCGCCAGGAAGTCCAGGCTGTCCCAGCGCACGGCCAGGTCTCCGAGTTTCAGCAGCGCGTACAGCCCGATGAACCACGGAATGATGCGCGAGAGCGGTGTCAGCAGCTCCATCTCCGGGCTTCGGCCGAAGCTGATGTTCGCGTAGATCGACTCGAGGATCACCATCGGGAAGCCGACCATGAACGCCGAGAACAGGAACAGCAGCGGCAGCACGCTCGTGTCCCAGAGCGGGCTCATCTTCGTCGGCGCGATGAGCATCAGCGTGCCGAGCGAGGACTGATGCATGCAGGAGAGCACGACGCCCGCGACGATGACAATCGGCAGCGCCACGCGCACGCCGCGGTAGGCGGCCATGATCGGCCCCTCGATCCGCCGCAGGAACGCCGCGCCCCACTCGTTGTCGTCGATCCTCGCCTTGAGGCCCTCCAGGATGGAGGGGCTCATCTCGATTGCGAGAACGCACAGGTACACCGTGACGCACATGCCGACTTCGAACAGGACCGAGTTGCCCTGCCAGTTGAAGATCGGGCGCCAGATGTTCCAGTAGCGGCCGAGGTCGAAGCTCAGCGCGATGGCCACCCACAGGTAGCCGAGGAACGCCGTGAGGATCGCGGGCCGCAGCAGCGCCTTGTATTTCCGCCCCCCGAAGATGTCGGTCAGCGCCGCCGTCGTGAAGCCGCCCGCCGCCAGCGCGACGCCGCACGCCACGTCGAACGAGATCCAGATACCCCACGGGTTGTGGTCGTCGAGGTTCGTCACCTGGCCGAGGCCGAGCAGCATGCGCGTCACGCCGAACGAGTAGCCGACGCCCATCGCGATGAGCAGCGACACCGTGCCGAACGTGAAGAACGGCTTCGTGACGCGATGAGGACGGTCGTCGTGCACCGGCACCGTCGGGGCCGGCGGCGGCGTCGGGGCCGTCATCGCCGCACCTCCTCGTCCGGGGCCGCGCCCTGCTGCGCGGCGTCGTCACTGGCTTCGCCGATGCCCGGTCCGTCCTCCGGATGCGCGCGGTGATTGAACCACATGATGCCCGCCAGCAGGCCGTAGAACGCCGTCGGCAGCAGGCCGTACCGGAAGATCCCGTGCTGGATCGCCTCGGTCCGCGCCGGCGGCGCCTTGTCCGGGAGCGGGAGCAGGCCGATTTCCCGAACCGGCCGCCCGACCAGGTACATCCACGCCGTGCCGCCGACCTCGCGCTCGCCATAAACGCGATTGAGGTAGCGCGCCGGCCGTTTGGCGATCCGCTCCTTGGCCGTGGCCAGCAGGTCCGCGCGCCGCCCGAACACGAGCGCCTCCGTCGGGCACGCCGCGGCGCACGCCGGATTGGCCCCGGTGCCCTTCTCATGGTCGGTGCACAACTCGCACTTCCGCACCCGCGGCGTGAGGGGCTTGAAGAACTCGTAGGCGGGAATCTCGAAGGGGCACGCGATTTGGCAGTACCGGCAGCCCAGGCAGATGGTCGGGTTGTACACGACCGCGCCGTCCGCCGCCTTCGTCAGCGCGCCGACGATGCACGCCGACACGCAGGAGGGGTACAGGCAGTGCATGCACTGAACTTTGCAATAGGTGTGTGGCAGCGAAGCCTGGTCCGCGGACGGGCTGCCCTGGTACTGGTTCACGACGGTGAATGCCGTGTCCGAGGGCCGCCGCGCCGTCCTGAGGACCTCCCGGTCGGAGAACGGCACGGGCGTGCGGGGCAAGTTGTTGCGGCGGTTGCAGGCCGCCTCGCATTCGCGGCAGCCGATGCACAGCGTCGTGTCGTAGAGCACCCCGACGTGGCTGGCGCCGTCCGCCGCCTTGGCCTCGGCAGCCGCGGCCTCGTCAGGCTGCTCCGCCAGGGCCGCGACCGGCACGGCCGACGAGGCAGCGGCGAACCCCAGTTGCAAGAGCCGGCGTCTATTGATGTCCATGCATGATGCGGGCGCCCCTGCGCGGCCGCCCGCCCTCCAGGATGAGTGCGCCTGTCCCCGGGTCCGGGGGGGTGACCGCCCCTCCGGGAATTTCGCTGATTATCCCGGCTGCCGGCGCGCCGTCAAAGGAAAAAGTGCGCGGCCTCGCGGCGGGCCCAGCCGGCGGGCCCCGCCGACCTGACAGTCGTCCGCACCCGGCTCCTTCCTGGCGGGCCGCCGCGATGCTGCTCGCCGCAGCCCTCCTCGCGCCCGCCGAGGGCCTCGCGCAGCCCACAGCCTGATCGGGCTCCTGTCGGCATATGACGGCAGACTGCGCCTGTGCTGCAGAAGCAGCACGCGCAGTACCCCGCCTCGCAGTCCGCCGTGCGGCCGGTCGGGGTCCCCGTGCAGCCTGAGATGTTGCATCCCCCGGGAACCGGGACCTCCTCCAGAGCAGGGGGCGTCGCCGCCTTCCTCCTGACTGGTTCCCGCCAGCAGGTCGTTCTCGGCCTGCCTGTGCAGGCCGACCGCGGCGGCCAGCGGCCCGCTCACCCCGACGGCGCGTGAGACTGACAGGGTCAAGAACGCGACTGCCAGCCACCGCATTCTGTCCCCCGCGAACCCTCCTTCTGCAACGCCGAGCCTCGGGGTTGAGAGTCCGCGGGCGAAGCCGTCGCTCTCCGCGTTGACCCGGTCACCGCAGTCGCCGTATCCTGCCGCCTGCTGTTCCTGGAGTGATCCATGTCACACCACGCGCTCGATCGACGCGGTTTCCTGAAGACGACGGTTGGATCGGCGGCGGCGATGGCCGCCTTCCCCGCCGGCCTGCCCGCGGCGCGTCCTGAAGGGTGGCTGCCGCTGGACCATCCGCTCCCCCAGACCGCTACCCGCGGCGACGGCGCGCAGGCCGGCGTGCAGCAGTCGAAAAACCCGGTCCTGAAGTTCGCCGTGGTCGGGATCAACCACAACCACATCTACGCGCAGGTGAACGCCATCCTTCGGGCCCGCGGCGAACTGGTGTGGCTGTACGCCAGGGAGCCTGACCTCGTGGCCGCGTTTCAGCAGCAGTACCCGCAGGCCAGGCTCGCCAGGAGCGAAGCCGAGGTCCTCGAGGACTCGTCGATCAAGCTGGTGCTGAGCTCGGGCATCCCGAACGAGCGCGCGCCGCTCGGCATCCGGGTCATGCAGCACGGCAAGGACTACATGTCCGACAAGCCCGGCATCACGACGCTCGCGCAGCTGGCCGAGGTGCGCCGCGTTCAGGCCGAGACGAAGCGGATCTACTCGATCATGTACGGCGAGCGGCTCGAGAACCGCGCCACGATCAAGGCCGGCGAGCTGGTCAAGGCCGGCGCCATCGGGCGCGTCGTCCAGACGATCGGGCTGGGGCCGCACCGCATGAACCCGAAGACGCGCCCGGCGTGGTTCTTCGAGCGCGAGAAGTACGGCGGCATCCTGTGCGACCTCGCCTCGCACCAGGCAGACCAGTTCCTGTTCTTCACCGGCTCGACGACGGCGGAGGTCGTCGCCTCGCAGGTAGGGAACCTGAACTACCCGCAGTACCCCGGCCTCGAGGACTTCGGCGACGCCCTCGTCGGCGGCAACGGCGGCACGGGGTACATCCGCGTCGACTGGTTCACTCCGGACGGGCTGGCGACCTGGGGAGACGGGCGGCTGACCATTCTCGGCACCGACGGCTTCATCGAGATTCGGAAGAACATCGACATCGCGGGCCGGCCGGGCGGAAGCCACCTATTCCTCGTGGATCAGAAGGAGACGCGCTACGTCGACACGTCCGACGTGCCGCTGCCGTACGGCGAGCAGCTCGTGGCCGACGTACTGAACCGGACCGAGACGGCGATGACGCAGGCGCACTGCTTCCTGGCGACGGAGCTGATTCTGAAGGCCCAGGCGCAGGCGCGGCGGATCGCGAGCGGAGTCTAAGCGGGCAGACGACGCGCTGGGGGCCGCCCCTCCCGGCTCCGCGCGCTGGGCGATGGACAGCGGGGTCAGATCCAGGATTACGGGGTCAGAACCAGGCCCCCGATATCTCACAAGGCAGCGGGGCCGGCCCTGGGGATTCGGCGTTCAGGGGCTGGCAGTTGCGGTCGGAGCCGCGCACCAGCGAGCCGTACGGGATCGGGCGCGTGGATTCCGGCTTCCGGGTGTCGCATGCTGTCCCATCGTGGAGCGGTCGCAGGCGGAGGGCGCCGTGCGCCCGCAGAAGGCGGACCGATGAGACTCTTCGTTCCGGGAAGGATTTGCCTGTTTGGCGAGCATTCCGACTGGGCCGGCGGCTACCGCCGCATCAACGCCGACGTGGAGAGAGGCTACACCCTCATCTGCGGGACGAACCAGGGCATTCACGCGGAGGTCGAGCCGCACCCGTCAGCCCTGGTGCTGACCTCCACCACGCCCGACGGCCAGGTGGTCGGCCCGCGCGAGATCCCGCTCGAGCCGAAGGCGCTCCTCGAGGAGGCGCAGCAGGGCGGGTTCTTCAGCTACGCGGCCGGCGTAGCCTACCAGGTGCTCACCCACTACCGCGTTCGCGGCCTGGTCATCCACAACACCCGCACCGACCTGCCGATCAAGAAGGGCCTGTCCTCGAGCGCGGCCATCTGCGTGCTCACGGCGCGGGCGTTCAACCGTATCTACGACCTGAAGCTGACAATCCGTGGCGAGATGGAGCTGGCCTACGCGGGCGAGATCACGACGCCGTCCCGCTGCGGCCGCATGGATCAAGGCTGCGCCTTCGGCGACCGTGCGGTGCTGATGGAGTTCGACGGCGAGCGGCTCAGCACCGAGGAAGTGCGGCCGGCGAAGGAGCTGCACTTCGTCATCGTGAACCTGAACGCGAGCAAGGACACGATGGAGATCCTCAAGCGGCTGAACCGCTCGTACCCCTTCGCGGAGGGTGAAGTTGAACGCGGCGTTCAGCAGCTGCTCGGCCCCATCAACAAGCGGATCGTCGGCGAGGCGCGGGCGGCGCTGGAAGCCGGCGACGCCGAGCGCCTCGGCGCGCTCATGACGGAGGCGCAGGCGCTCTTCGACCGCTACGCCGGGCCAGCCTGCCCGGAGGAACTGACGGCGCCGGTTCTGCACCGCGTGCTGGCCCACGAGCCGCTGCAGCCGCACGTCTGGGGCGGCAAAGGCGTCGGGTCCCAAGGGGACGGGAGCGCGCAGTTCGTGGCCCGCAGCGCGGCCGACCAGCAGGCGGTCGCCGAGATCCTGCAGCGCGATCTCGGCATGCCGGCCCTGCCCCTGACGCTGGGCACGGGTCCGAAGGTTCGCCGGGCGCTCATCCCGGCAGCGGGATTCGGCACGCGGCTCTTCCCGGCCAGCAAGGCCACGAAGAAGGAGCTCTTCCCTGTCGTGGACCGGGACGGGATCGCCAAGCCGGCCATCCTTCTGATCGTCGAAGAGGCGCTCGACGCCGGCATCGAAGAGGTCGTTATCGTCGTCCAGGAAGAGGACCTGGCGGAGTTTTCCTCCTTCTTCAACGATCAGGTGTCGGTCGAGAACTACAACAAGCTCCCGCCTTCGTCCCAGCAGTACGCCCGCCGCATTCTCGACATGGGCCGCCGCGTCCGGTTCGTCACCCAGCCGACGCAGCAGGGGTTCGGCGACGCGGTCTATTGCGCGCGCGCGGCGATTGGCGACGAGCCGTTCCTCCTCATGCTCGGCGATCACCTCTACAGGTCGGCGAGCGGCCTGTCCTGCGCGCGGCAGGTGCTGGACGCGTTCCAGCAGAGCGGCACGAGCGTCGTGGGCCTGCGCCCCACGCCCGAATCCGAGGTCGGGAGCTTCGGCGTGGCAGCCGGCGTCTGGATCGAGCCGGGCCGGCGGCTCACCATCACCGAGTTCGCCGAGAAGCCGACGGTGGACTACGCCCGAAGCCGCCTGCAGGTGCCCGGCCTCCCCGACGGCCAGTACCTGACGGTGTTCGGCCAGTACGTGATCACGCCGCTGGTCTTCACGTACCTGGAAGAGCACATCCGTCACAACGTCCGCGAGCGGGGGGAGTTCCAACTCACGTCGGCCCTGGAGCGGCTGAGGCAGGAGGACGGATTCCTGGGCCTGATCGTAGACGGGCAGCGCTTCGACATCGGTCTGCCGAGCTACTACCTGGATACGCTGGCGAGTTTCAGCCGGGACTGACGCGCAGGCCGCACGCGTGCGCGCCACGGCACCCAGCGGACCGCCGATGTCGAGCGCGGCGCATGGACTCGCGGCGGCGCGGGTTCCCGGCGCGGTATCATACCCGGCGTCGAGCGCAGATCGGCACCATGAGGCCGGCGCGCACGCCGCCGCCCGCGATGGCCGGGGCCGCAGCCTCGAAGGAGCGTCATGCCGGGTCCCACGCTCGTCCTGCTCCTAGTCCTGTCGGCGGCAGCCTTCGCGCACGGGGCTTCCGCCGGCGACTCGCCGCCAAGCGGTCCGCCGCTCGCGGGGTGCAGTCAGGCCGCGGCCCCGCTTGTCCGGAGCCTCGTTGCCCCGGGCGCGAAGCTCGAGAAGCTCGCCGGCGGATTCGAGTTTGCTGAGGGCCCCACGAGCGATGGCGCGGGCAACGTCTTCTTCACCGACCAGCCGAACGACCGCATCCTGAAGTGGAGTGTGGACGGAACGCTGACCACCTTCCTCCAGCTGGCGGGCCGAGCCAACGGCATGTTCTTCGACGCCGATGGCAACCTGCTCGCCTGCGCCGACGAGCGCATGGAATTGCGGTCGATCGGGCCCGACGGCTCGCACACCGTCCTGGTGAACCGGTACGAGGGCAGGCTTCTCAACGGCCCGAACGATGTCTGGGTCCGGCCGGACGGCGGCATCTACTTCACGGACCCTTTTTACAAGCGGCCCTGGTGGAGCCACGCGGCTCCGCCGCAGGACGGCCAGCACGTCTACTTCCTCGCCCCGGACCGCCGGACTGTCAGGCGCGTGACGACCGACCTGACGAAGCCGAACGGCATCATCGGGACGCCGGACGGCAAAACGCTCTTCGTGGCCGACATCGGCGCGCGCAGAACCTACGCGTTCGCCATCCAGCCGGACGGCACCCTGACCGACAAGCGCCTGCACTGCGAGATGGGCTCGGACGGCATGACGCTGGACGAGGAGGGCCGGCTCTACCTGACCGGCCGCGGCGTCTCCGTGATCGATCGGGACGGGCGCATGGTCGAGCAGTTCGACGTGCCCGAGCCGTGGACCGCGAACGTCAGCTTCGGCGGGCCGGACCATCGGACGCTGTTCATCACGGCCGGCACGGGCCTGTATGCGGTGCGGCTCCGCGTTCGTGGCGCAAACGCCGCGAAGTGATCGATCGCGGAGCTGCGTCATGCGAAGCCTCTCCACGCTCGGCGCCGCCCTGTTCGACCTCCTGGCCCCGGGCGAGGCGTGTCAGATCGCCGAGGCGCTGTCCGGCCGTATTGGCCTTCTTGAGCGGCACGTCGGCATCGGCGCTCGGCAGCGTCCGGGCTCGGCGACCCGCGACGATGAGGCGCAGGATCTCGCCATCGCCGCCGCGGGATCCAGCAGGCGGGCGGGTCGAGGCAAGTTCCCCTTCGTCTGGAAGAAGCCGCGCGGCGGCTTCATTCGGCAGCCGAAGGCCGAGTTCGCCGCCGCGGGCGCCGAGCCGCGCGGGAGGCCGGATTGCCGGCGCGCGCCAGGGTGGAGCCATCGGATTCCCACGGCCGGTCCCCGATAGCGGGGCGATTGCCTTCGTCGCCACGACCGGCCGGTTTCAGCGAGGGTCGACATGCCGACTGCCGTCTCGTCCGTTCTGATGTCGTTCGTCCTGCCGGTCCTGTTCGCCCTGCAGACTGGCGGCGCGGCCGCCCAGGCTCCGGCGCCGAATCCCGAACTCCTCTCGCGGCGGTGGCAGGCGCGCTGGATCACGGCGGCCGGCGCCGAGCCGTTCGCCTACGGCGTGTACCACTTCCGCAAGTCGTTCGACCTGGCGGCGCCGCCGGCGCGCTTCGTCGTTCACGTCACGGCCGACAACCGCTACCAGCTCTTCGTCAACGGCACGCGCGTCGTGTGGGGGCCGGCCCGAGGCGACCTCAACCACTGGCGGTACGAGACGGTGGACATCGCCCCGCACCTCCGGACCGGGCGGAACGTGCTGGCGGCCGTGGTCTGGAACTTCTCCGATCTCGCCCCCGAAGCGCAGGTGACGTGGAGAACGGGGTTCCTGCTCCAGGGCGACACGGCGGCCGAGCAGGCGGTGAACAGCAACGCCTCGTGGAAGGCCGCCAGGAACCGCGCCTACTCCCCCATTCCGTTCACCCACGCCCAGATGCGCGGCTACACCGTTGTCGGGCCCGGCGAGCGCGTCGAGGGCGCGGTGTACCCCTGGGGCTGGGAAACGGCAGGCTTCGACGACGCGGGATGGCAGGCGGCCGAGGCGGCCGTGCCGGACAACCGGGACGGCGGATCTCCGCGGGACTCGCAGGACGCGCCGAACCGCTGGCTGCTGGTTCCGAGGAGCATTCCGCTCATGGAGGAGCGGCCGGAGCGGTTCGCCAGCGTGCGCCAGTCGCTGGGTGTGGAGGTGCCGTCCTCCTTTCCGGCGGCGGCGGCCGCGTTCACGGTCCCGCCCCGCACCCGGGCGCGGCTGCTGCTCGACATGTCGCACCTGACGACGGCCTACCCGGTGCTCGAGTACGGCGGCGGCGCCGGTGCGACGATCAGGCTGGGGTATGCCGAGTCGCTCTACTATCCCAGGGACGGCGAGCGCCGCGGTGAGAAGGGCAATCGCAACGAGGTCGAAGGCAAGGAGTTCGTCGGCAACCACGACGTGGTGCTGGCCGACGGCGGCCGGCACCGCGCCTACAGCCCGCTCTGGTGGCGCACGTACCGCTACGTCGAGCTGACGATCGAGACGGGGATGGATCCGCTCGTCGTGGAGGACCTCCGGGGCATCTACACGGGCTACCCGTTCGAACGGCGCCAGCGCATCGACACCGGGTCCGATCTCGTGTCGCGCATCCTCGACGTGGGGTGGCGGACGGCGCGGCTCTGCGCGCACGAGAGCTACATGGACTGCCCCTACTACGAGCAGCT
>ERZ795049.4389-NODE-4389-length-14020-cov-7.131400_pt1 | contig 14020 bp, 12 predicted proteins | sample MGYA00375133_ERZ795049 | MGnify/ENA primary metagenome ERZ795049 (study PRJEB30178, sample SAMN05720147) | activated sludge metagenome | isolation source: anaerobic digester from wastewater treatment plant | place: Japan | collected 2015-04-20 ...
TGTACTGTCCGGGCACCGGCAACTTATTGGTCCAGTTGGAACCGTAAACGGATGACCCGTTGGCAGCCTCGTTCACCTTGGTGGTCATGCGCAGCGTGTAGACCGTGACCGCTTTGTCGCCCGCCATGCGGGCAGTGTGGCTGGCCCCGATGATCGACACCAGCATGACGTACTCGCATCCCAGCATCTGGGCCACGCGCACAGTGGAGCCGCCGGTGAAAATGCCGTTGACCAATCCCGCGCGCTCCTCGGCAGTCGTGATCTTGAAACGGTTGAAGCCGTCCGCGATCTCGGCCTTGTCCAAGACGATCAAGCCCGCGCCGGCCAGCTCGGCCGAGATACGGTCCCGCACCCCGTCGACCGCGTCATCCATACCGGGCACACGCGTTTGATTCTTCACAAAGATCGCGATCTTAGGGTTCTGCGGCTGCGGCTGCGGCGCCAGTACCGCGCGCTTCACCACATCCGCCTCGACCGAGACCACCTCCATGCCGGGGTTGGCGGCCTTGACCCGTGCTTTGAAGGCCTGCAATTCAGCCGAGGCGTTGGGGTCCAGTTTCTCCGCCTCGGTCACCACCTGCGCGCGGACGGCGCACGCGGCCATTGCCGCGGCACACGCGAAAGTCAGCCATGCTCTGTTTTTCATATGCAACCTCTCTTCCCGCCGTACGGGGTTCGGATTCAGAAATAGCAGTTAAGGATGGGCATGAACGGCACATCGTTGTCCTGGATCACGTTGATGAGCCCGAGTTGGAAGCCCATCATCGTGCGCGTGGTGTTGATCACGCCGATCTGACATCCGTCGATGTGATTCGCGCCGTTGTAAAATCCGATCTGCAGCGCCTGAGCCTTCTCGGCGAAGTTGGCCACGCCGATCTGCAGCCCGACGTACTCGCCGGTCACGTAATCAACCGGCGCGACCTGCATCCCGAACCCGTCGCCGTCCACGATGTTGGCCAGCAGCGCGGCCTGAAACCCGTTGCCGTGCCCGGTAGCGCGGCCGACCGTGCTGATGTCCAGACCGTCGAAGTCATGGCACTCGCCGTAAATGGCGTTGATCCGGAGGCCACCCACATTGAAATCCCGGAACGGCACCTGCAACGGCGTGACCAGACTGAACATGAACGGCGTGTACGCGCGCTCCTGCCCCTCGCCCCTTACCGGCAACACCAGACCCACGCCCAGCAGCACCAGTAAACCAACCATCCCTTTCGATACCTTCATCTCGGCCTCCTTGGCTTGAAGACACCCCCCGCCGCACCCGCCTCCGCCTTTGCGTCCCGTGCGCGGTCAAAGAGGTATCAGATGGTTTAGAGTATGCCCCAAAATAAACGTCCGTTCAATCAGATTCTTGCCTGCGGGCGTTTAAAACGTGAACGCCGCCGGGCGTTTTGCTACGCTGGCCTCCGGATGCGCATCCTTTTCATTCTTCCGGGATCGGGCGGTTCGTTCTATTGCCAGAACTGCCTACGCGACACGGTCTTGGCCGCAGCGTTGCAACGCCGCGGCCATCCTGTGACCCTTATGCCCCTCTACCTGCCCGCCACCGCGGCGATGCCCGCGCCGGAGGAGGTGCCCGTCTTCTACGGTGCCGTGACGCTCTACCTGCGCCACCGCTTCGCCGGTCTGCGCCGTCTGCCGCGCTCCTGGTTCAAACCGTTGGATCGTTGGCCGGTCCTGCGCCTCGCCGCCCGCTTCGCGGGTTCGACCTCCGCCTCCGGACTGGAGGATCTCACCCTCTCGATGCTCCGTGGACCGGACGGGCACCAGGCGGACGAGCTGAACCGGGTGGCGGAGTGGGTCGCGGGACTACCCGCGTCGGAACGGCCCTCCGTGATCCTGCTCTCCAACGCCTTGCTCGCCGGGCTGGCCCGGACCTTGAGTGAGGCGGCGGGCTGTCCGGTGGCCTGCTGGCTGCAAGATGAGCACGTGTGGCTCGACGCCATGGCGCCGCAGATGCGTGCCGCAGCATTACGGATCCTGCGCGACGACGCGCGCGCGATCGACCGTTTCCTCGCGGTCAGCTCGTCCTACGCGGAGCGCATGACCGACCTGCTCGCCCTGGATCCCGCGCGGGTGCGCGTGGTCATACCGGGCGTCGATCCCGAGGCTTACGCGCCAGCCGACACCACCCGCCGCCCGGCCACCCTCGGCTTCCTCTCGCGCCTCTCGGCCGAAGAGGGCTTCGATCGGTTCGTCGATGCCTTCCTGCTGCTGCGGTGCGACCCGCGTTTTACCGGAACGCGTCTCGCCGCAACGGGCGGACCCTCGGCCGACAAACGGTTCCTCACCCGCCAGCGGCGGAAGCTCGCGGACGCTGGCCTGCTGACGGACACCGAGATCTCGCCCGGCCAGTTTTCCACCGACCGGTTCGGATTCCTGTCACGGTTGACCCTCCTCTCCGTGCCGGGCGGCGCTGTCCCCGAAGCACTGGGATATTACGCGCTGGAGGCCCTAGCCGCCGGTGTGCCGGTGGTGCTGCCCGCGCAGGGCGCCTTTCCGGAACTGGTCTCCCGCGCCGGATGCGGCACACTGCTCCCCGACACGCGCCCCGAATCGCTCGCGCAAGCCTGGGCCGGGTTGCTGTCCGACCCGGAACGGCTGCGCCGCGACTCCGAACAAGGCAGGCGCGCGGCCGCTTCCATCTTCTCGCACGACGCCGCAGCCCTTGCGCTCGAACAAGCCCTCGCCTGAACCGCGCGGCAAGTGGCCGGTAACAGGTGTTCACCCGTCGTCTCCGGTCGCGCCTGTCGATTAAGGATTTTGTTTTTCGCATAGCAGCCCCTTGACACATCCCGGGGGAAGCGGTTAAATACGCGCACAACTCATGAACAGCACACGTTCCTATTTTTACTTTAGCTACTTTAGGTTGCCGGACACACGGTTCGGGTCGACCCGGTAGGCTTGGGTAATACGGGAACAGACTTGAAACAAACCGCGCGTCCGGCAACTTCGGACACGCGGTTGTTGTTTTTTCACCCCCCTCACGGAAAACGGAAACGCTCATGATCATCGTACTCAAACGTCACGCGACGGAAACCGACATCGCCTCAGTCAGCGATCTGGTCTGTTCCCTCCGCTACCAGCCGCGCGTCATCCGCGGCGTTGAACAAACGGTCATCGCCTGTATCGGGGATGAACTGAGCAACCGCTCGCTGGAGGTCCTGAACAACCTGCCGGCCGTGGAATCGGTTTTCCCGGTGCAGAAAAAATTCAAACTCGTGTCGCGCGAATACCATCCCGCCGACTCGATTGTGAACGTCCGGAACAACCTCATCGGCGGCGGAAACATTCAAGTGATTGCAGGCCCCTGCGCCATCGAGAGCTTCGACCAGTTCCGCACCGCCGTGGCAGACCTTAGCCGCTGCGGGATCAAGATCATCCGCGCCATGCCGTTCAAACCGCGCACTTCGCCCTATGATTTTCAGGGGCTCAAGCTCGACGGCGTGAAGATCATGCGCGACATCAAGGCCGAATTCGACGCAGCCCTGGTTTCCGAAGTCCCGGGGCCGGCGCAGATCGAGATTCTGCGCGATGTCGCCGACATGTTCCAGATCGGCGCGCGTAACGCCCAGAACTACGATCTGCTGGAGCATCTGGCCCACGCGGGCAAACCGGTGCTGCTTAAGCGCGGCATGGCGAGCACCATCGAGGAGTGGCTCACCGCCGCCGAGTATCTGGTGGTCAACGGCTGCCCGCAGGTCGTGCTCTGCGAACGCGGGTTGCGCTCATTCGACAAGACCACGCGCAACCTGCTCGACATCGGAGCCGTGGCCGTGGCCCGCAACCTCTCGCACCTCCCCGTGCTGGTCGACCCCAGCCATGCCGCAGGCACCCGCAGTCTGGTGATGCCCCTGTCCCGTGCCGGTCTGGCGGCGGGCGCGGACGGCCTGATCGTCGAGGTCCACCCCGACCCGGTCAACGCATTCAGCGATGCGACACAGCAACTCGAATCCGCCACGTTCGACCGCTTCCTCGCCGAACTCGAACCGTGGATCGCGTTGGCCCGTGCGCAGCGTGCCCTCCCCAACCACCAACCCGCCTGAGGGTCCGATGACTCCACACCCCCTCCTTTATCTCGGTCCCGAAGGGACCCACTCCCACGAAGCCGCCCTGCGGTACGCGGACGCGGGAGCCCGCCCCACTGCCTGCCTGTCGCACTTCGACCTGTTCGACCGGTTGTGCCGTTCGCGCGCGCGCGTCCGTCCCGTGGCCGTCGTGCCAGTGGAAAACTCCAGCGAAGGTCCGGTCACCCAGACGCTCGACCAACTGGCGTCGCATCCCGGGGTGACCATCGCGGCAAGCTTCTCCCTCGCGGTCCGGCACCACCTGCTGACCGGCCCCGACACGGCCTCGCTGAAAGCGGTTCAACGCGTGTACAGCCATCCGCAGGCTTTGGGGCAGTGCCACGCTGCGCTCCGCCGACTTGTGCCGCACGCGGAACCGATGCCCGAGTCGAGCACCGCCGCGGCCGCGCGCCGTGCGGCCAGCGAACCGGGCAGCGCCGCGCTGGCCTCGGCGGACGCCGCGCGGATCTACGGCCTGCGGGTGCTGCGCCGCAACCTGCAAGACAGCCGCACGAACACCACACGCTTTTTCGCGGTCACCGCGCACAGGCGGACGCGACCAGCGGCACGTCCCGCAGGCGAGGTCCGGTCCCTGATCCATCTGGTGATCGGCAACCGGCCGGGCGCGCTCCTGCACGCCCTCTCGCCGTTCGACGCCGCCGGGGTGAACCTGACCTTCATCCAGAGCCGCCCACTGCCGAACCGCCCCTGGGAATACGGATTTTTTATTGAAGCCGTCACGGACTGGCGCTCTCCCGCTGCGGAGGCCGCCTGGCGCCTGATCCTGGCCCTCTCCGAATCGGGCCGGATCATCGGCACCTATCCGATCCTGCCTTGAGGACACCATGAATAAACTGCACCAACTCCGCACCATCATCGCCTCCCTCGACGAAACTCTGGTCAACGCCTTTTGCGGACGCTCGCGCTTCCGCATGAACCTTGACCTGTACAACGAGCCGAAACGGACGCTCAGCATCAGCGAGACCGCCACGCTCTTCGGCGCCACCGCCACCATCGCCGGCCGTGTGCGCATCCTGCGCCCGCTCTATGTCAACACCCTCCTGCCGCACCTGTGCGCACCGGGTACGGACGAGGACCGGCGCAAGGGGATCGCGGCGGACGCCAACTGCATGAACGCTCTGGTGCAGCGGCTCAATCTCTCCGTGCACGTCGCCGCGCTGAAACGCGAGGAAATCCCCGAACCGCTTCGCGCACCGCTGATGATGCGCGACCCCGTCGCGCTGGAGGAGGCGATCACCAACCACGCGGTCGAGGCCGAGGTCATCGCGCGGATCCTCGACATGAGCCGCGGCCAGCACGCCTGCGCACCCGACGTGCCGGAGCGGATCGCCCACCTCTATGCCGGATGGATCATCCCGTTGTCGCGTAAAATCCAGGTTCATGACCTGCTCGCCTCACACCACCGGTGACCCGGAGATCGCGGATTTTTTCCCGTTGACGCCGGAGCGGCGTTTCTATATAAAGTAACACCTGAACAAATCAGGCAGGAGTGGATGATGAGACTCGACATGTTTCCCGCACGTGAGGCGTTTACGGAAACGCTCCAAACCGCCACGGTGATTCCGGTGGGCATGAAGATTTTGGCAGATGCCGAAACGCCGGTTTCGGTGCTCTCTCGTTTCGCGAACGAGAACGCGAATGTTTTTTTGTTTGAAAGCGCGGAGGGCGGCGAACGGTGGGGCCGCTACAGTTTCATCGGCATCTCCGCCCGCGCCACCATCCGCATCTACCGGGAGGAGGTGGTCTGCCGCCAGGGTATCACCGAAACGCGCATCCCCCACAGGGGTGACCCGCTCGCCGTGCTGCGTGACCGTATGCGGCCCTACACGCTCGCCCCGATGCCGGGACTGCCGCGGTTCTGCGGCGGACTGGTCGGATACTTCACGTATGAGATGATTCATTTCTTCGAGCCGCGCGTCCCCAACACCCTGCCGCAGGAACGTCCGATGGCCGAACTGTTCATCCCCGACACCCTGCTCATCTTCGACAACGCCGAGCACACGCTGACAGTGGTGGCGCTCGCTTTCCGGGAAGATGATGCGGATCCGGACGCCCTTTACACGGCCGCTGTCCGGCGCGTCCACGAGGTGCTCGATGTGTTGGCGCTTCCCGCTGATGTCACGATGCGCCTGCATAAAACCCCGATCCGCATGCCGCAACCGGCACATCCGCCAGAACGGTTTCAGGAACAGGTGGAGATCGTGAAGCGCCACATCCGCGAGGGCGACATCATCCAGTGCGTCATCTCCCAGCGTTTCGTGGGACCGGCCCCGGATGATGTGGTCAGCCTCTACCGCGCCCAACGGTATGTCAACCCCTCGCCTTACCTCTTTTTCCTGAAGTCGGCGGAGTGTACGCTGATCGGCTCCTCGCCCGAAACCATGATCCGGCTCGACAACCGCACCGCCTGCCTGCGGCCGATCGCCGGCACACGGCCGCGCGGCGCAACCGAACAGGAGGACCGTAAATATGCCGACGCTCTCCTGCAGGACGAGAAGGAGCGTGCCGAACACCTGATGCTGGTCGATCTCGGTCGCCATGAACTCGGCCGCGTGGCGCGGACCGGCACGGTGCAGGTCACGGACCTCATGGTCATCGAGCGCTACTCGCACGTCATGCACCTGGTCTCCAACATCACGGCCGACCTCGAGCCGGCCTGCGATGCGTTTGATCTGCTGCGCTCCTCGTTCCCTGCGGGCACACTCTGCGGCGCACCCAAAATCCGCGCCATGGAGATCATCACGGATCTCGAGGAGGAGCCGCGCGGACCCTATGGGGGCGCCGTGGGATACATCTCGTTCGACGGCAACATGGACTTCGCGATCTGCATCCGGACCGCCGTGGTGGAGCACGGACGGCTCACGGTCCGCGCGGGCGCCGGAATCGTGGCCGACTCCGATCCCGAGACCGAACACCGCGAGACCGTGAACAAAGCGGGCGCGATGGCCCGCGCGATCGAATTGCTAAAACGCGTTCAGGAGAATGAACTCTCCCCGGCCCGCCCCGTCAAACCCTGAGGAACCCCGCCATGATTCTGATGATCGATAATTACGACTCGTTCACCTACAATCTGGTCCAATATCTGCGCGAACTCGCCGCCGACGTGACCGTGTACCGCAACGACGCCCTGACCGTCCAGGACATCACAACGCTCGCGCCCGACGCCATCGTGATCTCGCCCGGACCGGGCCGCCCCGAGGATGCGGGCGTCTCCTGTGACGTGGTCCGCGCCTTCGCGGGCCAGATCCCGATTCTGGGGGTCTGCCTCGGACATCAGACGATCGGACTGGTCTTCGGTGCCGCGATCACCTACGCGAAACAGGTGATGCACGGCAAAACCTCAGAAATCACCTGCGACGGCCAAGGGCTGTTCAAAGGACTGGGCGACCGTCCCTTCAAAGCCATGCGCTACCACTCGCTGGTGATCGACCCCGACACCCTGCCCGCCTGTCTCCAAATCACCGCGCGTTCAGAGGACGGCGAGATCATGGGGATCCGTCACACCACCCACTTGCTGGAGGGGATCCAGTTCCACCCCGAATCCATCATGACGCCGGTCGGCAAGCGTATCCTGCGTAACTTCCTCAAACTCGCCACCGCCCCCTGTCCTTCCTGACGTTTCCCTCATCCTTTCCATCATGAACTACTCAACCCTGCTCAAAAAGCTGATCGCGCGCCGCGACCTGACCGAAAACGAAGCGTTCGAGGCCGTCACCGCCATTCTGGCTGGCGAAATGACGGAGGGCCAGATCGGCGCTTTCCTCGCCGCCCTTGCCGCCAAAGGCGAGACCGTCGATGAAGTTGTTGCCGGCGCCCGCGCAATGCGCACCGCCGCGATCCGTGTGCAATCCCTCAACCCGAACACGCTCGACACGGTCGGGACCGGCGGCGACGGCGGCATGACTTTCAACATCTCCACCACGGTCGCCTTTGTGGCCGCCGGCGCGGGCGCGACCGTGGCCAAACACGGCAACCGGGCCAGTTCCGGCAAGAGCGGCAGCGCCGACTGCCTCGAACAGCTCGGCTTGAATCTCGACGCCGACCCGGAAATCATGGAGCAGGCCCTGAATGAAATCGGAATCACCTTTCTCTTCGCTCCTTCGTTTCACAAGGCGATGCGCCACGCCGGACCGGTCCGCAAACAGCTCGGCGTCCGTACCCTTTTCAACCTGCTCGGACCGTTGACCAACCCGGCGGGCGCACCCTGCCAACTCATCGGCGTGTTCGCGCCGGATCTTACCGAGATTTTCGCGCAGGCGCTGCAGAAACTCGGCTCGCGCCGCGTACTGGTGGTCCACGGGCATGACGGCATGGACGAAATCACGCTCACCGCGCCAACCCGCTGCTCGGAACTCCGGGACGGCCGCATCAAAACGTACGACATCGATCCGCTCGCCCTCTTCGACCGGTTCTGTACCCCTTCCGACCTTGAAGGCGGAACCCCCGCCGACAATGCCGCCATCACCCGCGCCCTTCTCAGCGGCGGGTTGCACGGACCCAAGCGCGACATCGTGCTGATCAATGCCGCCGCCTCGCTGCTCGCCGGTAACCGTGCCACCGACCTCGCCGACGGGATCAGGAAGTCTGCGGAGTCCATCGATTCCGGCGCGGCACTCGACAAACTCGAACAGCTGATCGCGTTCTCGCGGCAGGCGATGTAAAATGGATACATGAGATGGCTTTTGTCAGGATTTCCGGCAGCTTCACTTCGGCGGGAACGGAAAGGATTACGGGATTGGCAGGATGGGGTTTAGCCAGGATTACAGGATTGACAGGATTGGCAGGACGGGGTTTAGCCAGGATTACAGGATTGACGGGATTGACGGGACAGGACTTAGCCGGGATTACAGGATTGACGGGATTGACGGGACGGGGTTTAGCCAGGATTACAGGATTGACGGGATTGACGGGACAGGACTTAGCCGGGATTTCAGGATTGACAGGATTGACAGGACGGGGTTTAGCCAGGATTACAGGATTGACAGGACGGGGTTTAGCCAGGATTACAGGATTGACAGGACGGGACTTAGCCGGGATTTCAGGATTGACGGGATGGCACAAGAATCGGATAAAACTGTGCATCACGCATCACAAGGAGAAGGCATGAAAAGCGAAATTGATACTCTAACTGGTTTAATTATCGGATGTGCAATGGAAGTCCACAAGACTCTAGGCCCAGGCTTTCTTGAGTCAGTTTACGAAAAGGCACTCGCGATTGAACTGGGGTTACAGGGGCTTGCATATGAGCGCCAATTACCCATTCACGCGCAGTATAAAGGCCATTCTGTGGGTGATTTCGTTGCGGACCTCCTTGTCGAAAAGAAAGTCCTTGTTGAATTGAAAGCCAGTCAAGCGCTACATGATCGGCATGGCATCCAACTTGTTAATTACTTAACCGCCACGGGCATTGACGATGGATTGCTGTTAAATTTCGGTGCCGACAGCCTGCAGTTCAAACGTAAGCGCAGAACCTACACACCTCCGCACTCCCCGTCCCCTCAATCCCGTCAATCCTGTCAATCCTGTCAATCCTGTAATCCTGGCTAAACCCCACCCCCTCAATCCCGTCAATCCCGTAATCCTGGCTAAACCCCACCCCCTCAATCCCGTCAATCCCGTAATCCTGGCTAAACCCCACCCCACACAATCCCGTCAATCCTGTAATCCTGGCTAAACCCCACCCCACACAATCCCGTCAATCCTGTCAATCCTGTAATCCTGGCTAAACCCCTCCCCACACAATCCCGTCAATCCTGTCAATCCTGAAATTCTCCCCGCCGAAGTGAAGCTGTCGGAAATCCTGGCTAAACAATGACCTACCTCGAAAAAATCCTGGCCTCAAAACGTGACGAAATCGCCCGCGCCAAAGCGCACACCACGCGCGCTCAGGTCGAACGGCTCGCCGCCGCGCGCCGTGATACCCCGCGCGGCTTTGCCGCCGCGCTCAATGCGTCCGGCGTGCGCGTGATCGCGGAACTGAAACGCGCCTCGCCCTCGGCCGGCGACATCCGTCCCGATCTCGACCCCGCTGACCTGGCGCGGCGTTATGCCGAAGGCGGCGCGGCCGCGCTCTCGGTTCTGACCGAACCCGCGTTTTTTAAAAGTTCGGCCGATGACCTTCGGCAGGCCCGTGAAGCCGTCGCGCTCCCGGTGCTGCGCAAGGATTTCATCCTCGACCCCTATCAAGTGTACGAGAGCGTCGCCCTGAACGCGGACGCCATCCTCCTGATCGTTCGGATCGTGGATGACGACACCCTCCATGCTCTTTATACGTTGGCCTGCTCACTCGGCTTGGATGTCTTGACCGAGGTGTTTGACGAAGAGGACGCTGCCCGCGCCCGCGCCTTGGGCGCGACGCTGGTTGGGATCAACAACCGCGACCTCGCGCGCTTCAGCACCGACACCACCCGCACCGCGCGTCTTGCCGCGCTGTTCCCGCCCGATGTCTCCATCGTGGCCCTGAGCGGAATCCGCACATCCGATGACATCCGGCAGACCCTCGCCTGCGGCATTCGCCGCTTCCTGATCGGCGAGAGTCTCGTCCGCCAACCTGATCCCGTTGCCACGCTCCGTGCCTGGACCACCCTCCACCCCTCCTTCCCCCTTTCCCCCATGCTCCCCAATCTCAAAATCTGCGGCATTACCGAACATGCGACAGCCCGATTCTGCGCCGAGATGGGCGTGGGTGCGCTGGGTGCGGTTTTTTACGCCAAAAGTCCGCGCTACGTGACCCCCTCCCAGGCCCGGGCGCTTTTCGAGGGACTGCCCGGGCACGTTGCGCGCGTAGGCGTGTTCGCCAATTGCCTGCCGGACGCGATGCTCGCTGCCGCGCGTGAAGCGCGGCTCACCACGCTCCAACTGCACGGCCAAGAGTCTCTTGCCGACATCCGTTCCCTGCTGCGATCCGGCTACCGTGTAATCCGGACGCTTTCCGCCACCGGCGATTCTTTGCTGAAAATCGCGCAGGAGATCCCCACAGAAGCCGGAATTTTGGTAGAATGCGGCCAAGGCCCCCTTCCCGGCGGCAACGCTGCCGTCTGGAACTGGGCGGAAGCCGCGCCGCTGGCGGCCGTCAGGCCTTTCGCGCTGGCGGGCGGTTTGACGCCGGACAACATCACCGACGCGCTGCGCGGTTCGCGCGCAGCCGCATGTGATGTCTCCTCCGGAGTCGAGACCCGCCCCGGAGTCAAGAACCATGACGCCATTCAGAAACTTGTCAACGCATTACGAAAACCCGCCGTTACGAGCGGCATCCAACCTTTCTGGCTACCCTCCCCAAACTCCTAACTCCTCCTTCATCCTTCCTTCTTTCCCATGAGCCACCCCAAACTCGAGAACGTCAATATCGAATCGGTCGTGCTGCTGGCCACGCCGCGCGAAATGAAACGCGCGGTACCCCAGACCTCGGCGTCGATCGCCACAGTGACCCGCGGCCGCGAAACCATTGAACGGGTTCTGGAAGACGAGGACCACCGCCTGCTCGCGATTGTCGGCCCCTGTTCGATCCACCATCTCGAAAGCGCCGAGACGTACGCGCGCAAACTCAAACAGTTGAGCGACGAGATCGCCGACACCATCTGTGTGGTGATGCGCGTCTACTTCGAAAAACCGCGCTCGGTGCTCGGATGGAAGGGGCTCATCAACGACCCCTACATGAATGACACTTTCCATATCGAGGAGGGCATCCGCATGGCGCGCCATTTCCTGATGCGCGTCGCCGAGATCGGCCTGCCCGCGGCCACCGAGGTGCTCGACACCCTGATGCCGCAATACATCGGCGACCTGATCTCATACTCCGTGATCGGCGCGCGGACCGCCGAAGCCCAGACCCATCGCGAAATCGCCAGCGGCATGTCCACACCGGTCGGCTTCAAGAACTCGACCGACGGTTCTCTGGTCGGCGCCATCAACGGCATCCATGCCGCCATGGGGTACCACCACTTCCTCGGCGTCACCGAAGACGGGCTGCCAGCGGTCTTCAGCACGACCGGCAACCCCTACCCGCATATCGTGTTGCGCGGCGGGAAACGCCCCAATTACGATGCCGCCAGTATCGCGTTTTGCGAAGCGGCCTTGCGCACGGCGCGCCTGCCCGTGCAGATCATCGTGGATTGCAGCCACGGGAATTCCGAAAAGCAACCCGATCGCCAAGGCATGGTGCTGCGGGATCTGCTCACGCAGATCGAACAGGGCAACCGCTCCCTCCGAGGGTTCATGCTCGAGAGCCAGCTGGAGTGGGGCAGCCAACCCATGCCCAAGGATCCCGGGCAACTCAACCCGGGCGTCTCCGTCACCGATGCCTGTATCGATTGGGAAACCACGGAAGTCCTGCTGCGCGAAGCCCGCGACCGCTACAAAGTCGTGATCGAGGAACGGTACACCTCCTACGCCGGCCACGCCCGCACCCCCCCCTCCTTCCCCGTGAGGCGGGCATTGCGCCGATTCCGCTTGACAAACCCACCGTTGTTTCTATAAAAAGAAACGCATGAATTTCTCCACAAAACCCTATCCCGACGCCACGGGCCATTTCGGACCGTACGGCGGGCGGTATGTCGGCGAAACGCTGATAGCCGCGCTCACGGAATTGGAAAGCGCCTGGAACGACGCCCGGAACGACCCCGGTTTCCTGGACGCGTTCCGCGCCATGCTGACCCACTACGCGGGTCGTCCCACGCCGCTTGATTTCGCCGGGCGTCTCTCGGACCACATCGGTGGCGCGCGCATTTACCTCAAACGCGAGGACTGCGCCCACACCGGCGCGCACAAGATCAACAACGTGATCGGCCAGGGTCTCCTCGCCCGCCGCATGGGCAAACGCCGCGTGATCGCGGAGACCGGCGCTGGCCAGCACGGCGTGGCCACTGCCACCATCGCGGCACGTTTCGGCATGGGCTGCACCGTGTTCATGGGGGCCGAGGATGTCCGCCGCCAGGCGCCCAACGTGCTGCGCATGCGGTTGCTCGGCGCCGAGGTGGTCCCGATCACGTCCGGCACCAGTACGCTGAAGGACGCCATGAACGAGGCATTGCGCTACTGGGTCGCCGAAGTGCGCGACACCTTCTACATCATCGGCACCGTGTCGGGTCCGCACCCCTACCCCGTGATGGTCCGCGACCTCCAGCGCGTGATCGGCGACGAAGCCCGCCGCCAGATGCTCGAACAGGTCGGCCGCCTGCCCGACCTGCTGGTCGCCTGCGTGGGAGGGGGCAGTAACGCCATGGGGCTTTTCTACCCCTTCCTCGATGATCCCTGCGAAATGCTCGGCGCGGAAGCCGCGGGCGAAGGGCTCGACACGCCGCACCACGCGGCCTCGATCAGCGGCGGCTCGCCCGGCGCGTTGCACGGCGCCATGACCTATCTGCTGCAGAACGACGAAGGCCAAATCCAAGAGGCCTGGTCGATCTCCGCCGGACTGGACTATCCGGGCGTCGGCCCGGAGCACGCCCTGCTGCACGACCTTGGACGCGTGCGCTACGAGGGCGTCACCGACCGCGAGGCGGTCGAGGCCTTCAAACTGCTCTGTCAATTCGAGGGCATCATCCCTGCGCTCGAAAGTTCGCACGCACTGGCCGCCGCACTCCGCGAGGCTGCGGCACGCCCGAGAGACCAAGCCGTGTTGGTCTGCCTCTCGGGACGCGGCGACAAAGACCTCGATCACGTCACCGCCTACATGAACGAGCACAACCTCTAATTCCTGACTTCCCTCTCCTCCTTGATTATGAACCGCATTGATCAAACCTTCCGAACCCTCAGCGCCGCACGGCGCAAAGCGCTGGTCGGCTATTTCACGGCTGGCGACCCGGATTTCGACACCAGCCTCCAGATTCTGCTCGCGGCCTGCGCCGCAGGGGTGGACGTGCTGGAGATCGGCGTACCGTTCTCCGATCCGACCTGCGACGGGCCCACCATCCAATCGGCCTCGGCCCGCGCAT
>ERZ795049.4393-NODE-4393-length-14013-cov-5.507666_pt1 | contig 14013 bp, 14 predicted proteins | sample MGYA00375133_ERZ795049 | MGnify/ENA primary metagenome ERZ795049 (study PRJEB30178, sample SAMN05720147) | activated sludge metagenome | isolation source: anaerobic digester from wastewater treatment plant | place: Japan | collected 2015-04-20 ...
GTCGCCGATCGCGGCGAACACCTTCGACGGCGACGCGATCCCTAGCACGGACTTTGCGGCGTTGACGGCGCTTTGCGCGATCTGCTTGGCGGCGTTGATCACGCTCGCGCTGCCCGAGAGGATGCCTTTGACGAGCCCGGCGACCATGTCCGCGCCCGCCGTGACGAAGTTTGCGACCGCGCCCGTCACGGCGCCTACGGCGGACGCTACGGCGCCCGCGATCGACTTCGCGAACGCGAGCCCGGCGAGCGCCGCCTTTCCCGCGAGCATTCCGATCGCGACGCCGGTCGCTTGGACGGACGTCAAGAAATTGTAGAACGCCACCACGACGACCGCGACGACAGCGACGATCCCGGCGAGCACGACCGCGGCTTCCGCGATCTTGATCGCCAACCATTCGCCAGCGCTCGCCGCCGCGTCTAGCACGTCCGCGAAAGTCCACTTCGACGCGTCGATCCCTAGCAGCGCCGATATCTGTCGAATCGCGGGGCGCGCAACGTTGTACACACGCACAGCGCCGATCGCGAATCCCAGCGCGAACGCTTCGACCACGACCGCCGCCGCCTTCGCGTTCGCGATCAACGGATCCATGATGCCCGTGATCGCGGCGCGGAGCGCGCGTCCCGTCGACGTGTTCTTGTCGAACAGGTCCACGAGCGTGCGCAACGCCTCCAACGCGGGGTCAATGTCGAACGTGAACGCGTCGCCGATGCTCCGCTTGAAGCGTGCGCCTTGCGCCTCCAATCCGAGCAATTGCCGTGCGACGACGTCGCCAAGCTTCGATTCAATCGTCGCGGCGAATTCCTCCGCGGAGATCTTCCCCGCCTTGAGATCTGCGACGAGCGCGTCCGCGCCGCCTTGGCCCAACGCAGCCTCCGCCGTCGCGATCGCGCGTAGCGCCGTGGGCATGTCCGCCGCGCTCACCTTAGCGTCGAGCAACGTCCGCGCGAGGTCGCGCAAGCGCTCTTCGGCGACGCCGGTCGCGTCGGTCACCTCGCGCCACGGAAGCCCGCGAAGCGCCGGCGTCATGATCTCCGCCGCCTCCCGCGTGAGCGCGATCGTGCGAGCCGCGTTCGACGTAACCATCGCGAACGATGCGATCGCGGCGATCGCGACGGCGCCCGCCGCGGCGAGCTTCAAGAACGCGGCCGCGACCGTCGTGACAACGCGCGCGAGCCCGAAGCCCGCAACCATGGCGATCGCGGTGCCGCGGCCGAACTTCTTGTTTAGGTCCACGAACGCTTGTCCGGGGAAAAGAAGCCGCTCGCCGAATTCCGCGATGGGTCCGCCGATAGCGCCAAGCGCTCCGCGGAACGTCGAGAACTTCGTCGCCGCGTCTCCCAGATTGTCGTTGACGCGTTGCTGAACTTTGGCGACGTTCTGCGACGTGGTCGCAAGCTGCGCTTCTGCGTCCGCCGCCTCGCGCGCCTCGCGCTCGAGCCCGTCGAGCTCGACGGCGTACGCACTCGCCGCCGCTGCCGCCGCGGCCGCTGCCGCCTTCGCGTCACCAAGCCCTTCGGCCGCGGCGCTCGCCTTGCGAAGATTCTTCGCGGCTTTCTCTGCCTCCGCGGCGTATTTCGCGACAACCGCGTCGCTCGCGCCGGACGCGACCGCGGCGTCAAGATTCGCTTGCGCCGCGGCCATGGCGCCTTGCGCGGTCGCGTAATTCGCTTCGATCTTCTCGACGGCTTTCGCGGCGTTGATCGCGGACTTCTCAAGCTCCGCGTAATTCGCACGCCCCACGGCGAGCGCCGCGTTCGCGCTCGCGGTCGCGGCTTTCGCCGCGTCAAGCTGTCCAGCGAGCGACGCGAGCGCGTCGTCGAACATGGCGGCGTTGACGCCGGATCCGGATAGCATGCCCGCAAGGCGGTCAAGCTCCGCGGACGTCGCGTCAACGCCACTTACCTGCGACGCGATGTCGATCACATATTGCGCATCAGACATCTTTGCCGGCTCCCATACGCTGGATTGCATACGCGAGCAGCATCATGGCCGCTCGCGCCTCCGACGTCGTCGTCGCCCCAAATGCTTCGGCGAGCCCGTCGCCGAAACGCCCCGCGTCCGATCGCATTGCATCGAACGCGGCGCCGATCATTTTCCCTCCGCTTGCTCCACGCCCGCGGCGAGCTTCACGGCGGCGACGCCGGCGCGAACCGCCATACCGGGCACCGCGTCAAGCAATGCCTTCCACGCGTCGCTATCCTTCGCGGGATACAGAACGGTCGACTCCGCGGCTTCCTCCGCGGCGGCGCTCGCGTCGCTCCCCTCTTTCTTCGTGCGATCGCGGAAGCGCTTCAACTCGTGCTTTGTGAGCGGGCGCACGACGACGAGCGTAACAAGCCCGGGAGAAAAGCGGTCGACGTTGACCGCAGCAACGTTCTCATCGCCGCGTTCGATCTCCAAAGCGTTCAGAGCTTCAAGGTCGATTGCTCGCTGCGCGGTGCGCGCCTCGAGCAACGCCGCCTTCCGTGCCTCACGTTCACGTTCGATCGTTTCGATGTCCACGGTTCCTCCGATCGTGGGTTGTGCCGCGTCGTGCGGCGATTACAGAAGCGCACACTCGATGCCGTCGACGAGCTTCACGCGTTCGGTAACGAACACCTTGTAGTCGACGGTCGTTGCGTCCGTTCCTTCGGCGGGCGCCTCCGCGTCACTCAAGAGGCGACACCCCTTCATGCGCCGTTCCCAGATCTGCGTTGATCCCGGCGGCGTGAAAACGTAATCGATTTGGAAGTGCACTAGCGACAGTTGCGCGACGCCGCCGTCGCGGACGAAGCCCGCGGCCACGGCGGCGTCTTTCAGCGCCCGTTCGAAGAGCAACGCGCCGGACAGATACAGCGTGAAGCTTCCTTCGTGCGAGACGCTACCGCTCGTGGTCTGCTTGGGGCGACCGCCCGCCATCTGCGTTCCGACTTCAACGGTGCTCCCGCTATTGATCGACTTGACGTCCCGCGCCGTGAGAAGCGACACACCGGTCGCCTGGATCTTGAGCGTGCAGTCAGCCCACGACGGCGCGAAGCCGTCGAGCAAGGGATATTCATTGTTCGCGCCGGCCATGTGTTACCTCACCACAGTGACAGTGTTGACGGTGTGGATCGTGCCGTTCAGATCGACGGTCAACGTCCCGTTCAGGATCGGCTCGGGCACGCTAAAGTTGTCGTCCGTCGCCGCCACCCATTGAACGTTCGACGCTCGCGGCCCCTCCCCGAGTTTGTTCGCGAGCAGATCGTTCGCGAGTGACGCGTTGACGTAGCTCTCAATCTCCGCGAGCGACGCCGTGGTCGCGGTGCCGTCCGCCTTCTTCTTGAGCGTGCGCCCGACAACTTCCTCCGTCGCGGCTTGGCAGACGGAGCGCGCGCGATTCACGACCGCGTTGTTGTGCGTTTGCACGAGCATCGACGCGTCGCTCGCGCGCGTGAGTGAATTCGCGAGGAACGCACCCGAAGGACCGTTCGCCCACGTGCGGAAGCTCGTGAAGCGCGCAGCGCTCGCGGCGCCTCCGTCGACGCGATCGTCCCATTCCACGAGCGTGCCGTCGCTATCGTATAGCGACCATCCCGTTGGGCCGTCCGCCTTGCGCCAAGTCGGCGTGTGCAGATCGTGCGCATACTCGCGCACGCTCGCCGCCCACGCGGCCGGCCATCGCAGATACCAGCCAGAAAATGTCGAGTAGACGCGAGCCTTACCCGCGCTCAGGTCGATCCGCTGGTTCGCGTCGATCGGCGCGAATTCCGCAGTGATCGCGGCCATCCATGCGGCTTTCGTCTGTCCCGCGGAGATCGTCGGAACGGTGATCCCGATCACTTCGTTCGCGAGGTCGTCCGATTCGAGCGTGAGAGTGAGCGCCGTGACATCGGTGACGGTGTACGTTCCGTCGTTGCTCACGGTACCGGAGACGGTGATCACGTCGCCCACGCGGAATCCATCATCCAGCCACGAACCGCACGATCCGCCGGCGCGCACGATCGTGTCCGCGGCATCGGAGAACGTGAGCGACGGCTCGCCGGTAATCGTCACGTTCGCGACGGGACCTTCGTCCACGAGGTCGTCCGCGCCCAACGTGATCGTAGTCGCGTTCGTGACTGTGACAACGGCGGCGGTCGTCTTGTTGTTCGACGCGCTCCCCGCGATCGTGACGATGTCGCCCGTGGCGAAGCCGTCGGTTGCCCACGATCCGCTCGCGCGCACGATCGTGTCGCCCGTGGCGCCGACCTCCGCGAACGTGACGTTGACCGCGGACATGCGATGCGACGTCGCGCTCATGGTCGCGAGCGGGAGCCGATCGATCACGCTCGCGCGGATCTGTTCGAAACGGTCGTACGTCGTCTCGTACGCGCCTTCCAGCGCGAGAAGCGCGGACGCTTCCGTGACGGAGGGAAGGTCACCCACGATCAGCTTCGACCTCGCGGTGCGCTGTCCAGCGGCGAGCGAGGCGTACGCCGACGTCCATCCGGCGGAATCGCCGAGCGGCCCGGTCCCGTGCCACGTGATGATCGTATCGCCGGCGACGAGCGTTCCGACGGTCGCAGACAGTGTCACGTTGAAGTACGGAATCACGTAGCTCGTCGCGGTTCCGAGGCGAACGCGCTTCTCCGAAGTGCCGCCGTCCATCGACACGCCTAGCACGATCTGATCCGTGCCCACGGTGCCGCCGGTGATCACGCGGACGATGCCGTCGTGCTCCGCGAGCACGCCGCTCCCGCCGGCAGTCACACTAACGACGCTCGTTCCCGTGTTGCCTCCCGTGTTCACGCGGCCCACGACGCCGGGCGTCGCGATCGGGATGCCCACGAAGAGACACGGCTTGTTGGTGCCGTTTGCGTGGAGCGCGTAATACTCGACGCCTTCGCAGTATCCGTGCTGCGCGTAGATTGCACTAGGCGATCCGAAGACTCGCGGCACCGCGTCCGCGTTCGTGGCGCACGGCGAGATCACGGTGATCAAGTCCGCGCCGCTCACGGCGGCGGCGCCGCCGGTGGCCAGTGTGTTGTTCGCGCCGGGAAGCGTTGCCATCAAGTCACCTCTTCGTACGTGCCGTCGTCTAGACGCACGCGCGTTGTCGTTGCCACGGACCCAACGGTGCCCGTCGGATCCCCCGTTCCGTCGTACGCCTTGCGATCGACGCTCCGCCCCACGCGCACCGCGAGACGATAGCCCGATACGGTCGACGTTTCCGCGGCGCCTAGCTCGTCACGCGTGAGCAATCGTCCGCTCACAATCTCCGCGATCGCGCCTTGCGCCTTACACCAGTCCACGAGCGCCACGAGCACGCCGTCGAGCACGCGATAAACTTCGACGTCGTGCTCCCACGACATGGCGCCCGCGCGATTCTCGCTCGCGTAGATCGTGAGTACGTAACCCACGAAGTTCGCGAGCACGCGGTTCGGATTCGCCTTCGCGCCGATCGGCGCGCGCACGTTGTCTCCGCCTTCGCGATCGTAGTCGATGACAACGCGGTGCCGTTGTCGCGTCGCGCCTCGCGCTTGCGGACGTTCCTCGCCAATGCTCACGCCGACGGGGAACCCGTGTAGCGCAAGCTGCGCGACGAGACCTTCGCGGATAGCAAAGATCATGCGGCGCGCCTCCATTCCGCGGCGAGCACGTCGCTCACGATCGCGTCGATCGCACGCTTCCACTTCACGGGGATCGCGGTGCGATCGCCTATAGGAAGGATGCGATACTTGCCGATTAAGTACTTCGCCCAACGCGTCGACAACACGGCGCGCATCGTCGTGCCTTGCGCGCTAAAGCCGAGCGTCGCGCGCGTGGCACCGGTGCGCACGAGCGACAGCGGACCGCGCCTCCCGACGGGACGCGGCGCGCCGTACACGGTCCGTCCAGCGTCGAAATCCGAACGGACGGCGCTCGTGAGCATCGGCGTCGCAGTCTCCGCGACGCGGCGCGCGGCGACAACGCCAAGCTTCGCGATGCGCCCCTTGACGTCGCGCATCGATACTCCGCGCATCTGCTTGACCTTGCTCACGCGATCCCTCCGTAGCGCTTCCACGCCGGTTGCTTTCGCGTGCTCACACCAACGATCGCGTTCTGCGACGACGTGGGCGCGTTCTCGCCGCGCACGGGCACGCCCCGCGCCCAGCGCTCGAGGCGCTTTCGCGCGGCGTCGTACGTAGCGCTAAGCGACACGCTCGCGCCGCCCGTGAGCGCGAGCAATTCCGCCGCGGCAAGCTCCGCGTTGGTCATCACGATCACGTCGGGGAAAGGCGACGTGAGCGGGACGACATGCGCGGGGAGCATGTCGTCGATCATGCGCGCCGCCTTGTCCAACACGGCGGCGATCGGAAGCGGCGCGTAAACGAGGAACGTCGTTCCCGCGGTCGTGATGTCGATCGCAGCACCGCCGGAGGTCGCGGCGATCTGGAACCGCCACGCGTCCACAACGATCGCGAAGTACGACACTCCCGTTGTGACGGGCGCGGGAAGCGTGCCTCCGCCCGCCGTGCGGAATTGCACGACGGTGTCGGCGTCAAAGCCGTGAGCATCAAGCTCGAACGTGTTCGCGCTCACGTCGACCGACTCCACGAGCCTCCCCGGAGACGCGAGCGCGCCGCGGGGAAGCCCGTACAGATACAGATCGGACGCGAGGCAATAGGCCACGAGCAGCACTCCTTACGGCGTGAGATTGATCCGAACGATCGCGTGCGGGAGACATCCGGCGGCGGCGGCGCGGAGGATCTCCTTGACGCCGACGAAGCCCGTGTCTTTGTACTTCTCGCTGTCCTTGTCGTATCGGATTTCCTCCGTGGTGCCACGACGCTGGATGATGAACGGAGGCGGCGTCAAACCGCCTGCCTTCGTCGCGAACGCGTAGATCGTGTCATCGTCGCCGGTCGCGCCGCTCGGAAGCGTGCCGGTCAACTCGTCGCCGACGATCACGCGCGTCCCGGTGAAGCGGTTGGGCATCGCAACGCCGCCAACGTTCTCCGTCCCGAGAACGTTGGTAACGGCTTCGATCACGGCGTCACGCGAGAACGCGTCGAGCGCCGCTTCCTCTTGCGCCGCCGGAACGAGGAAGCCCGCGAAGCGCAAGCCCATCGGCGTTCCGTTGGGCCGCTTGATGTCGCGGAAGTGCTTGCGACATGCCTTGACGAGCGTCGCGTTGATCGTTCCGGGGATCGTCTCGCCTTGCACGACATCGCCCGCGGACCAGTCGTTGTTGAACGTGCCGTCGCTCGCGCGGAGCACGTTGATCGGATGCGACGCATGGAACAGATTGATAGCGCTTGCGGTGCTCCCGCCGGGCCGATCGATGCGATAGAAATCGAGCAACGGATTGCTCGCGAGCAGATCCGCGGCAAGCACGTTCGGGAAGCGCGCGGCTTCCGCGGCCATGTTCGCCGGCTCGTTCTCCCAGCCGATCCAGTCGGATGCGACTTCGATGATATCGGCCTTCTCTTGGACGCCGTCGTACCATTCGAGAGGGACCATGGACAAGCTCCGCTCGAACAGACGGCGGAGCTTGTCGTCGCCGTCGCGGAGCTTGTAGCCCGCGGTCGACAACGGGATCGGAAACGTGGTGCGGATCGCGTCGGACGTTCGGATCTGGCCGATCACGCCCGCCCATTGTTCGACGTCCGCCGCGGCGAACGCCATGTCGAAGTCCGACGAAAACTCGGTCAACGCGAGTTGAACGTCACGCGGAACGATGTGATAGATCGAAGGCATGGCTTCTCCTTACGCTGTCCGGAGCTTGCGCGTGTACTCTACCCACGCGCGGAAAATGAGAAAGTCATCGGTGTCGAGCGTGCCGTCGGTGGGCTTGACCGTGAGCGACACCTTGGATCCGGCGGCAGGTAGATTCGCGTGCGCGAGCGTGAGCGACAAGACGTCCAGCGTTTTCGCGGGCGCGTTCGGAACGACCGCGCCGGTCGCGCCGCCATAGTTGGTGTCGGCGTCCGCGAGCGCGCCGTCTACCTGATTGTACGCTCCGACCGTGAGCGTGGTTGTGTTCGCCGCGTCATTCGTGGCGCCGGTCTTTGCTACGAGGAACTTAACGACGATGTCTTTGTCCAGATCCATGTCCGCCGGGATCCCGAAGCCGGTGATCATCGCGGGCGGTGATGCTGCGTTGTTGAAGCGGAGCGCGTGCCCCTTCGATTCGTACCACGTCAAGCCATCCGCGCCGCCGTTCGCGAACTTCGCGAAGTCGCCGTCGGCGTCCGCGAATTCACCAAGCGGAAGTTCGATCACGGCGGCGGCGCTCAAAGCGTCTGCTTCAAGCGCGTCGATCGCGGCTTCGGCCGCGGTGATATCGGATTGCGCTTGATCCAGATCCGCCGCTTCGGTCGCGGCGATCACGATCTGTCCGACGACCGCCGGACCCATCAGAACGTAGCACTGTCCGTCGCGAAGTTCACTGCAATAGCCCGCGACGCCGCGCACGCCGGAGTTGCTGTCGGTCGTCACGGTCTGATTGTCCAGCGCGTACACGACTTGACCCGGTTCGGGCGCCGTACCGTCGTAATCGAAGCCGTGCACGCCGAAAGCAACGTCACACTTGAGCGCGCCCGCGGCTCCGCCTTCAGGGGCGGTCGTTCGATTGTCGACGTCCGCGATCGCCACGCCGGCGATATTCTGGCCGTTCGTGATCACGTCGGCGCGGCCGTCCGCGTCGATGGACACCATGGTCCCGCCGATCAACAGAACGTTGGCGGCGACGTCGTAGGTACCCTTCGCGGGAACAAGTCCCGCGGCTTCCGTCATGCGAAAGACTGCGGTTGCGGTCATGTTACTTGCTCCCCATGGTGTGAAGCGTGCGCGCGGCAACGAAGCGCTCGCGCACGGCAGGATCGGCAATCTTCTCCGCGCGAGCGCGGTCGGCGTCACTCAATGCGGCCATGCCCGCGGCGGCGCCGCGCGGAGGCGCAACGTTGCGCGTGCGCGGCGCGGAGGCGAACGCGGCGACGCGGGCTCGAAGCGCGGCGATCGGCATCGTGCGAAGATGCTCGACGGGCTCGAGCTTGTCGACGTCTGCCCACGCGGTCGAAGGAAGCTCCGCGCCCAACTTGACGAGATCCCCGACGAGCGCGACGCGTTCGTTGCGTTCGTCGGCGGCGCGCGATAGCGTGAGCGCGTCAAGCTCCGCACGCATGCGCTTCACTTCCGCGACGAGCGCGACGCTCCGCGGCGCGACCTTGAGCACGTTCGCGAGCGCCGCGGCCATGGCGGCGGGGGAATCTTCTTCGTCGTCCTTGTCCGCCTTCGGATCGGGAGGTTCCGCGGCGGCGTCGACGGCCGCGGGCGGATCGCTCGCGGCTTCGCCCGCGCCGGCGGCGGCGGCGATCATCTGCGTCAAGATTCCCATCGCGGCTTCGGCGTCGCCCGCGATCAACGCGTCGAGCGCGTCTTGTACCAACTTCGGATCCATTGAGTCCTCCCGCGCAGCGACCAACGGCGCAGCGCCAAGGGTCGCCGGTTGTGAGACCAGTGCGACGTTGAAAATTTCCGCGGCCCGGCGGAGCCCGCTTTCGTCGAAGAGCACGACTGGTGACGGGTAGCGTTGCGTCCGTTCGCGCAACCGTCGCTCACCGTCGGGCGTCCATGTGACGTCCACGCACCACAGATCGCTAGCGGCGTTCGGAAGCGGTACTTCCGCGGGGCGCGTCGCGAGGCGACACCAACCACGGGCGTCGCCCGCGTCGCTACGCATCGCGCGCGCCGCCGGATCAATGCTGTCGTGCTGCAGATCGATCGCGATGTCGACGCCCAGCCGATCGAACGCCGCAAGCACGAGCGCCGCGGCGTCATCGTCAAAGAGAACGGGGCCTTTCGTGGTTGCGTTGTAGCCGGCGCGCAAGATACGGAACTCCGTCGGCATCTGACCTTCAAGACCTAGCGACAACGCGACGAAGTTCTTTCCGTATCCTCGCACCATGAGACCTTATTATCCCATCACGGACAGCGACGCGCAAGGGCAATTCGACAACGCCCGCGAAAGCGTGCTACAATACGCGGCACAATGACTGTCCGAATCTGTCCCGATACGGTCAACGCGATCCGCGATCGCGTGAACGCCCGCGGTCTTCGTCGAACGGCGCGAGACATCGGCGTCTCACCTAGCACGCTCGCGCGTGCGCTCGCCGGCGGAGGCACGAGCGAACGCACCGCCGCCGTTCTGCGACGTGTTCCAGCACGTGTGCGAACGTCGAACGACTTCGAACAGATCCCCGCGGTGCGCCCCCCGCGGCCGCGCGACACCGCGACCTCGTGGAGCATCCCGAAGATCCGAAGCGCCATCGAAGCGCAAATGCGTGGGCAATTCGCGGAGCCGAAACGTATGGCGGAAGCCATGCGGCGCGACGATGCGATCTATGTCGCGCGCTCGAACCGCGTGCTTCCCGTGCAAGTCGTAGCTAGCGAGCTTCACGCGCACGACAGCGCGCGCGGCGCGAGCGTAGCGCGCCGCGCGATCGAAAGCGTGCAGGCGCCGCGCACCGTGCTCGCAGGCATCTACGGAACGCTTGTCGATCACGACGTGGCGATCGGATACGTCGAGCACGAACCGAACGCGAGCGGGACGCGCGTAGACATGCGCCTCACGGAATGGCCGCTCGAGCACGTGCGCTGGAACAACGCGGACGAGACGCTCGAAACGCAAACGCGCGACGGCGTCGTGATGCCGATCACGCACGGCGATGGACGTTGGATCGTGTTCCGGCGCTTCGCGTTCATGCCGTGGCGCGAGATGGCGTGTTTGCTTCCCGCGGCGTTCGTTTGGGCGGCGCACGCCGAAGGCGTGAGTGATTGGCAATCGTCGTCGCGCGCTCATGGTCTCGCAAAAATCATCGGCGAGCTTTCCGAAGGGCACGATCTCACGGACGCCAACGGAGACGTGACGGACGTCGCCCAGAAGTTCTACGACATGCTCGAGCAACTCGTGGAAGGCGACTCCGCGGTCGCGATCCGTCCCGCGGGATCGAAGACGGACTTCCTCGCGAACGGAAGCAACGCGTGGCAGGTCTTCTCGGAGAACATCGTTTCTCGCGAGAAGGCAGCGGCGCGCATCTATCTCGGGACCGACGCAATCCTCGGAAGCATGGGCGGCGCGCCGGGTATCGACATCGCGCAACTCTTCGGGCTCGCGAGCACGAAGTTTCAGAGCGACTTCAACGCGATCCACGCCGGGCTCGCGACCGGGCTTTATGAGCCGTGGACGGCGATCAACGAAGGCGATACGCGCTACGCGCCATCGATGCGTTTCTTACTACCCGATCCGGATCGCGACGGGAAGCGCGCGGAGCTCGCACTGAACCGCGAGCGTCTCACGAAGGGGATCGCGGACATGCGCGCGCAAGGTCTCGCGGTCACGCAAGAGACCGTCGACCGCATGGCGGCGGACTATGGCGTCGAGCCCGCGCCGCAACTCGCGGCGATCGCGCCCGCGGCATGATCTCGATCGTCCACGCGCTTGCGTACGCCGCGCCCGACGTGCTCGCGACGCTCCCGCCCGACTTGCGCGCATTGCTCGCGTTCGCGCCGGAACTATGTCTACGGCCCGAGCAACGTATACCGCGCGGGGCGTGGCGCTCGCATGGCTTTCTCACGGGGCGCGGATGGGGGAAAACGCACGCGATCGCCGTGGACTTTCATCGGCGCGTTCGCGACGGCACGATCACACGTCCGGCGTTGATCGCGCCCACGGTCGACCGCGTGGGCGAAGTGCAAGTCAAGGCGCTCGTGGAATCGTCCAGCGTGCTCTGCCCGTGCGAGCCGTACCGCGGGGGCGTCCGCTGGGCGAACGGCGTCGTCGCGGAGGCGGCGTCCGCGGAGGTCGAGCGCCCGTCGTCCGGATCGAACTTCGACTTCGTTTGGATGACGGAGATCGTCCGTTGGTCGCCGTCAACGCGGCGAAAGGCATTCGACGACATCACGACCGCGTGCCGCGTAGGCTGCGCGCAATATGTGTGGGATACCACGTCGAGCGGAAAGAACGACGTCATTACGTTGCTTCTCGAGCAGCACGAACGCGCTCCCGAGCAGCATCGCGTCGTGCGCGGAACGATGTTCGACAATCCGCTGCTCACGCGGAGCTACATAGTCGACGAAGCGCGCAAGTACGTCCGCGGAACGCGTCGCTATGACGAAGAGGTGCTCGGGCTTGTGTTCGCGGAAGCCGCGGGCGCGCTTTGGGAACAAGACTGGATCGATGCGTACCGCGTGAGCGCGGCGCCGCTCGCGCCCGCGATCGCGGTGCTCGGGCTTGACCCCGCGGGCTCGGGAGATCCCAGCGCCGACGAAGTCGGAATCGCGAAGGCGTACCGCGACGGCGCCGGACACGTGTACGTGGACGATCTTTCGGGGCGCATGGGCCCCGAAGAGTACGCGTCGATCGTCGTGCGCGAATGCCAGCGGGACGCGTCGGGCGTCGTCGTGGAACGCAATCACTTCGGCGAGCATGCGCGCGCCGTGATCAACGTCCACGCGAAGCTAGCAGGACTGCGAACGGAGTTGCTGCCCGATCCGAAGCGATCGTTTCCTCCGCGGCGCCCCGGAACGATCTTCGTGCGCGAGGTCGTTTCGCACACAAGCAAAGAGACGCGCGCGGCGCCCGCTGCCGCGCTCGCGAAAGCGGGCTTGTTGCATCACATCGGCACGCTCGCGCGGCTCGAGCACGAGCAAACGACATGGGAGCCCGGCACGCGGCGCTCGCCGAATCGGCTCGACGCGATGGTCTTCGCCGCGTGCGAACTAGGCGACGTGACGATCACGGCGCCGCGCGACGCTGCGCGTGACGTCGACGCCGCGGCGCGCGTGAACAAGTCGCTCGCGAAAGTCGGGCGACCGCGGCGCTTGGGACTTTAGCGAAGACGCGAACGAATAGCGGCCCACGCCGCGGCGCTTGCGGCCGCCTGGATCGCGATCGCGTCGTCGTGCCAGCGTGACCATTCCGCGTGGAGCGACGCGCCATCGCGCGGAACGGGATCGAAGCCGTCGCGCGCAACGACGCGGAACGGCTCAAGATAGACGAGCGTCGTCCCGATCGGGCAAGGCTGCGCCCAACGCGTCATGGCGCCGATGGCGCTCATTCGTCCGCCTCCGCCCAGCTTACGCGCACGCGCCTCCCGCAGTCCACGCAGCGTAGCGGCTCCGCGCCAAGGACGCGCAGCGTCTCCGCGAGCGCCGCCGTCTTCGCCGCAAGCTCCGCCGCGGGGAACGCGACAACGTCGTCGTCGACGTGCGCGCGGTCGTGCTGCGCGAGTGTCTTGCTCCAACGCTCCAAGGTCGCGCCCCATTGCTTCGCCGCGGTCGCGTTATGCGAGCGCTCCGCGGCGTCATAGCTCCGCTGCGCCCGCGCGATCATCGCGACGATCCAGCCGCGCGTGTCAGTCGCGGGATCCGGCATGTCCACGTCCGCGGAGCGCGGCGCGGCGATCGCGTCGATGGCACGCCGCACGAGGCGCGCGTCCGCCGGCGCGAGGCGCGTCGCGAGCGCCTCGAGCGCAGCGGGAAGCTCCGCGACGACGGCTTCGGGGGGTGCGGGCGCCGCCTCGCGCATGATGGGGGGCGCGACCGGCGCGTCGCCGTACGCGGCCATCCAGCGCCGCACAGTGCCCGCTGTCACGCCGGCGTCACGGGCGACGCTCGCGAGTGATTCGCCCGCGCGGCGGCGCTCGCATGCGCGGCGAACAAGTTCTGCGTTCGGAGGCGGTCTCACGCGCGCGTCTCCGGCACGATCACGATCGCGCGCGTCGATCCGCAAGGGCACGTTCGGAGCTCGAGTACTTCGCCATCGACTGGCTGCGTCCGCCCGGCGAGCGGAAGCGCCAGCCAAGCCGCCGTGAGATATCGTGCGCCGCAAGAGCATGTGTGCGTCGGAAGCATGCGTGCATAACGCATGCATAATGCGTGCGCGATGCGTGCATAATTGTAAACGTTCGTTCACACTAAAGGGCTAAGTGTGCGGAAGTACACGGTTTAAAAAGTGCGCAAACGTGGATTTGGGCGCGCCTTTGGTGGGTGTAGAGGCCCCCATATACCCACATCTGCGCTGCGCAA
>ERZ795049.4396-NODE-4396-length-14008-cov-6.891851_pt1 | contig 14008 bp, 16 predicted proteins | sample MGYA00375133_ERZ795049 | MGnify/ENA primary metagenome ERZ795049 (study PRJEB30178, sample SAMN05720147) | activated sludge metagenome | isolation source: anaerobic digester from wastewater treatment plant | place: Japan | collected 2015-04-20 ...
CGCTCTTCCGGCGTCATATCGATGAGCATCCTGGTTTTGATGGATTGCATCTCCATGCCGTAAGCGCCGCGCACGTCGCTCAGGGCGAGTTTTTCGGGCTTTGATTCGCTTTCGGATCTGATCCTCCATCCCTCCGGTATCTCCTCGCCGGGCTTTAACTGAAAAAGTTTCGTCCGCTTGCCGTTGGTAATCAGAACCTCTTTTGTTTTGTCGCTGCCCTCTGGTGCGTTCAGGGTAAGGTTTTTCTGGTTCAGATCGGCCTCCTTCTGATCGATCTGGTTTTCCTGCACGACAATTGTGCCGGCCTTTTTCCCGGTCTTCATGTTAAAAACTGGCATACGGGAAGGTTTTTCGAGGGAGCCGCCCTGCCTTTCAATTTCGATCATTTTCTGGTTATGCTCGCCCGGCGCGACCGCATCGCGGTGCTTCTTTCCTTCCGCGTCCCACCATTCGATAATTTTGGATTCGGACTGCGGCCTGAGCGATGCCGAATGCAACCCGTACATCGCCGTCTGCTTCGTCTCCGGGCTGACGGGGGCTTGTGCAATGCCGAGCACCGCCTTAAGCAGGTCTGCCGTCTGCGGATTCGGGTTGTTGAGAATCGGGTTGAGAATCTGCCCAAGGGTCGTTGCTTCCTGTTGCTGCACCATTCCTTTGCCGAGACCCTGGCCGAGCGCCGTTCCGAGAGCTCCGATCCCGTAAGGATCGACCATTGCCGGTTTGTCGAATACGATTGCCATGATGAGCCTCCTTTACACTGCGAAAATGCTGCCCATGCCCAAGATAGACGCGAGAGTGCTACCTAATCCACCGCCTGCAATTGCATTTCCTCCCGCTATGCCCAGTCCACTCCCGATACCTGGCATCATGGACGTAAGCAGCCCCGGCGTTTGAGTCGGTCCCTGTACGAGCGGCTGGAATGCGGTCGTTCCGAGGGCCAGATTAGACAAGTTGAGCCACGGGTTGTTGTAGCCCTGGCTCATGAGCCATTTGTTGTACTCATCCGATAAAGCGCCCTGCGAAATAGCCTGCTGGGTGCTTCCACCCGTTAACCCGGCGTTGATTGTCGAAAGGATGCTGTTGAGAAGCGTGCTACCATAATTGAGCGCCGTCCCCGTTGCTCCCGCCTGGCGTCCCGCCGCAGCCTCCGAAAGACTCGCCGGAAGATTCGCGTAATTGAGTGCGGTGCTCGCCCCCGTCGCCTGCCGGTTCTTCTGTGCTTCCTCCCCGCTATAAAGGATATTGGCGAGTTGGCCGGAGAGATTCGTCATCAGTTCCTCGCCCGATTTGGCAAGGGCCTTCGGCATCGCGCTCGAATACTGCGCATTCCGGGCAATGTACTTCTCGTTGATCGCCGGTGCGATTTCCTTTCTCCAGGTGTCGAGTGCCGGATTGACGTATGTGGATTTCCACATCTCCGTGGCGCTCGACGGGTCGAAATCCGCCAGGATCGAATCCAGGCTCCCCAATCCCTTTTGGTAGGCGGGGTCGGTCGTTATGTCCGTTTTTAGCCCCGTGTTGAGAATATTCTGCAGGGTGCTCGATCCCGCCTGATACTCCGGAGAGACGTTTAGCCCCGTCTGTCCGGTCAAAAGCCTGTTGATCATGTCGAAGGAGAGCGTCTGGAGCGGCTGTTCTCCCGCCGTGATCTGGCCGGAATACGGAGTGACCCCCTGCCCTAACTGTCCTGACAAGAGGTTCAGGATCTGATTGAGATAGTCTGATTGACCCGGTGTCAGGGTCGATGCCGTTCCCGTCTGCTTCGCGTCCTGAGATGATCCGAAAAGGACACCTCCGACTGATTCCATCACTCCGCTCATTTTCTATACCTCCATGCTGACGAATTTCGATTTTCTCATTCCGTGCTTTTCATAATACTCCGGGAAGGTGGTCGTGAACCGGATGGAGCCGGTGAGTTTAAGCCTGTCGTAAATTGATTTGAGCAACTCGACGGCATAACGGAGCGGCCCTCCCTCTCCGTCCCGGTACTCCGGATCGACCGAGAAGGCATTCACGAAAATGGACCGGGTGAACGGGATCACGTGAAACCAGAGAAATCCTTTCACCAGCCGATCATCATTCAGGAGGACGTAGACCTGCTGTAGGGGATCGGCTTGCAGGACATTCCCGATCGAATAAAAATCCTCGATCGTATACTGTCGGTCCGTGATCTGCTCCACAAGGTACCGCGGGATGATATTGAAATCGGCGACCATGAGCCACTTTAAAGAGCGTACTTTCGCGAGTGGATTTTCTGTAGAAATATCCTTTTCAGGGGGAGGCGTTTCTGCTGCTCCGGATGTAACGATGCCCTTATGGTGTATGCCGTCATAACCCAGCGTCCCTTCATGCACGGGGCCGGTCTGCGCAGTTTCCGCTCCGATCTGGGCCTTGATCTTCTCCATCCGCCTTTGGCGCTTGTCTTTTCTTTTACTCATAGATAATTCCTTTTTTCTGAAACGCAGAAATCAATTTTTCGCACCGACGCGGTCCGTCCGTCCTGTACTGCGTGTATGCCCCAACCCTTAACCCCTTGATGTCATCATAGACGTTCTGCCACGCCTCCAATGGAGTATCCCCGCGATTCGTCATCACCCCGAGAATCCCGTCCGCGCCGGCGCACCGGATTCGGTCATCCATCAACACGTCTTCCATCCAGAAGTTTTCCAATTTCCCACTGACAGAGACATCTTTAGCGAAGGCATCGAGAAGTTTTGGCTCGCAATAAGGGTATGGCGGGATCGAGATTCGGGCCGATGCCGCAAAGCCATCATGAAATTCCCCCTTGAAGTCGTTCAGGAAGAAGTCCGTGAGTGGGGTTTTCAGGAGCGTGAGGAGGCAATAGAGCGCATCCCATCCACATCTCGTGCTGTGTTCAAGAAAGTAAGGCTTGCCGTCTTCCTTTGATACGATGCAGTTCACGTCCCAACATCCCACATATCCCACCTTCTTCGCGTATTTGCCGATCTCCTTCAGTTCCTTAACGAGGAGGCCGTCCATCCTTTTTTTCATCCATACCGTATTGTTCTGGCTCCCTATGGCGGGACCGAGATTGCCGTTCATGAGGCGTTTATCCTCGACGGTATGATTGAAATGCTTGCACTCTCCCTGACTGTCAATCCAGACTTCGCTACTAACTTCTTGACCCTCAACTACCCGCTGCAGGATGAAATCAATCTTCTCAGTCCCGAGCCGCCGCGGGTAATCGTGCGTCATCTTCTCTACGAGTTCCCCCGGGAATTTCTCGACGTAGGTCATGTCGAGGTCCTGGTTGTTACAGGGCTTGAAGACAAAGAGGGCATCCTTCTCTCCCTGAAGGAAACCGATCCCCTCCTTGAACCCCGAAAACTCGTGGGTCTCGGGGTTCTGAATGCCGACTTTCCCCGCCTGATCCGCGCCCTTCTTCCGGTCAAGCTCCAGCTCCTCGGTAAGCGCTGATTGGCCGATCACCTTGACTGATTTCTTGAGCTTGTCGGCTACAGGCCCGAATACTGAGGGAGTAGATTTTTTAAGCCCGAACATTTTGAGGAGCGCATGATCATTTTTCGTGTGCTCGTTATTACGGGAGATGTCAAAGACCACGAGATCAGCCTTTTTCAGCGCATCCTTGAGGGAACCGATTCCGATGGTCGGCACCATGCCCTTGTAGTTCCTCCGGTATCTCGCATCATGCAGGTACACGGTGGCCTTCGCGCCTTCCTGCTTGAGGCGGAGGGCGATGGGGAGGGATTCACCCGAATTGCTAACGAAGAGAATAGGCATATCCGTTCCTATCCCGGCATCTCCGGCCACACCGGATTTGCCGGGTCCTCCGTCGTCGCCGGCAGATCGCGCAGGGACTGTTTGTATGCGGCCCAGGCTGCCCGTTGCGCCTCTGTCATTGCGGACCACCGTTCCGCGTTGCAGTATTTGATGTCCGCCTCGTCCAGCCGCCGATTGCGTTCCACACGCAGAGATGCCATGTGTTGCTCCCGCATGTACGCTGCCGCCAGATCGTCATAGTTAGCGATCACATCGTCCACGATGGCCCGGTTCTCCGGCGTGTCATCGCCCTGCTCGTGGAACACGACATCGATCCCGAGCAATATGAATTTCGAGGGATCGATCCGCTGCGCTATGAGTTGGCACAGGATAGTTGCATCCATTTCTTCCTCCTTTTCATATGACGCGAACAATCAGATTCGAGCCTGATACGCCTCCTTGAATTGCCCGCGTTCCGCTGGAGGCAGTGACAAATGCGCCGAGGTGGACCATACTTCCCGCATCGAGATATATTTCAGTTTCGGCTTGCACGGACCCATACATATCCACGGCAGTCGGATGGCCAGAGAGTCGATTTGCTAAAATCGCAGCCCCACTATATATAGGCCCGACACGAATCTTTATCCCGGTCCGTAGTTCGGATCCTCCCGTCGAGTAAGCACTAATTCCACCACTTATTTTATATCGTCCGCTCTGCGAGACTATCGCCGATATGATAGATTGCTCCGGAATATTTGCTGCTGATTTGATGTCGGCTGCCATAGTTTTGACAAATCCATAATCGCTTTTGGGGTTCCATTGGATCAACGGCGCATTCTCGCCGCTCGCCTGAATCGTGTGATCGGGCGTGTCGCCAGTGTCATACTCGTATCTGATTTTAGCCACAGCCACGCAGTAATCTGTAGCCTGCTTAGTGTAGGTGGAGCCGTCTTCAAGCAGGAAGAAGTCGTCTTCGGTCGCAACATTCGACGTGCTGACTTTGGTAAATCCGGAATACCCCGCGAGCGCCCACACAAGGCCAGGAGTCTCAGCGGCCATGAACTCCACACGGCGGAAACCGATGCAATTTGCGCTTCCCCAATTATCCGCGATCTTGATCGCGTAGTAGCGGTATGCCGTCGTATTCGTCAAATCAACGTACTGCGCGTCAACAATATCAGCATCCTTGTGTTGAGCAAACAACGCTGCCGACGCGGTGATTTGAGTCCAGTTCGCATCATTGGCGTAAGTGAGATCGGCAAAAGCGCTCGCCTCATTGCTTCCCCAAACGGTAAAGGTCTTTGCTCCGCAATCCGTGTAGCCCCCGGCATCGTGACTATTTTCGACATAAAGTCTCTTTGCGACAAAGGACTCCCCATAGTCGATATGGAATCTCTGGTTCGTTACGGAACCATTTGCGGAGTACCACGAGTTTGCTAATGCCCCTCCGGTCAGCGGCTTTGCCGGATCGGTTGCTGAATACGTGCTATAGTTGCCCGACGCATGGGATGTCGTCGCCTTCACATGCGCCGCGTCGTGCGCGGAAGGATAACGCGACCGAAACGCTCCACTCCAGATGGCATAGAGCCAGGCGGTTTTGATCTCGCCGGCGACGCTTCCCTTGCTCCAGTAATTGACTGCGTCTGCCAGAATAAATTGAGAGGTGCCGGAGAGGTAGGCTCCCGCACGAGACCGGAATGTGTAGCCGTTCCCGTCGGGAATCGCGATCACGATGGGATTGGCCGCATTGGGGGCGGCACCCGTTGTTTTGGCGAAAACATCCAATTTATTTGCGGCAGCATTTACAATGGGCTTTAAATTATGCACAAAACCACCATCGGCGAGGCCGGACAGATATGTTTTCCGTACCGTCCACGCCGGCGATTCTTCCGCTCCGGTATTCTCGCAGATTTCCAGATTTCCGCCGGCAGACCTGATCCCCCACTCCTGGCCGCCGGGGCCGGTGTCCCGGAATCGCCAGAGAAGGGCGGGGCCCCTGAGTTGTTGGGAGGCGGTGAACGTATTTTCCGATGTAAGCAACGCACCGCCGGTCGCTCCCTTGATATTGCAAATGACTGACCATGATCCGGACGATTTTTTGTAAACATCCTGAGACAATTCATCGAGGTACAAATCATCGTCCTCACCGATACCAGCCGCTGGTGCCCCGTCTCCCGTAAACCAAGTGGCTCCACGTAGACCTTGGGGCCCGGTATCCCCTTGCAGAGATGAAACAGCAATCAGGTTGGTCCATCCTCCCGCCCCGACATAGCGCCATTGAATATATTCGGGATCTCCCCCGATCTGGAGCTCAATCGCATCTCCCTGTGGTCCCTCCGGGCCCTCCGGGCCCTGAATGCCCTGCGGGCCAGTGATATCGGCCAGCGCAACGAGGTTCGTCCAGAATACGCTTTCAGACAGTTTCCACTGGATATATGGAGGGTCTCCGGCCACCTGAAGCTCGACCTGATCACCCTGATCGCCTTTGGGACCCTGAAGACCGGAACTGTACGGCAGGGAGGCCCAGTTGGAGGAGCCGTCACCGACCTTGAATTTCCCGGTGTCCGTTTCGTACCCAGGCTCTCCGCTGGCGAGAACAGGATTCGCTGCCGTCCATTGTGCCGCCGTGCCGCGCCTGTATTGAATTTGTATGGGCATTACGTAACCCCTCCACAGTCAATGCCGGGTATTCCGCCATAGTCCGAATCGGGATTTCCACCATCCAGGTTGCCAAAAGGATTTGAGTTGTAAGTTTTGGCGTTCACGTTCACGATCCGGGCGATATCCTCATAGATCGCCTTTTCCTGCTTGATCAGCCGCTTGAGATAGTCCGCAAGCTTCTGCGCGTCCCTCGACTTGATCTGTTCCTCATCGAACGGGTATTGCTGAGTTGTCGGCAAGTTTTTCATCATCAGATCATCCTCCCGCCTCGGCGAAACCACGGACATACGGCATGAATCTGCAAGTTTTGGTTCGCCTTATCATGCGATATCTTCATTAGAAAAAAATTCGCGATGATTCCGTCAAAGTAAAGCCGCTTCCAGGCCTTGTCCCCCGTCCCCGAGCATTCCAGGGTCTGGGTAATTGCCGGAATGGAGTCTCCATCTACGAAGATATCCACCGTGGCTTCGATATTAGAGTCCACGGATACCAGAAAATCTATCCATCCGAGCCGAGCCGTCAGCCCCTCTTCAGTGAAGGGATTCCACTTCCCGCTCTCGATTTCCAGCGGGATACTCTCTCCGTCGTCGGAACTCCCGTAATTGCACCTGTAGACCCATCCGTTGTGTCCCCCTCCCAGGATGGTAGGATAGCCAGCCTGGAGCGTCTTTTCGTTCCATGCCCATTCTATTTCCTCCCAGGATAATTCGATATCGTTCCAGGTTGGATCGCTCTGGTTCGAGAACGGCCCGTAGCATTGGAATGGAAGCCCGTAGGTCGACCAACTCCGGTCCAGGTAGTTCAGGACCAATGCCTCGGCGCAGATCGACCCGCCAGCGGGAACATATGAGATCCAGAGCTGTCGGAGATCGTCGATCGTCGTTGCGTACGCGCGCGCGATCTCCGTGGGCGAAAATGTCGTCACGATGTCCGGAATCAGTTTGTCTATTGGAGCGACATCAAGGCCGTCGCACACGATCGGACTCGTAGGCCCGAGAGCAATCTGCTCGTTCGCGAATACGGTGATGGAGAAGGTCGCATACGACCCTTCCGTGTCCGCAAGCTTGATCCAGTCAAAGGGTAGATCAAAGTCTCCCGTGTAACGCAGTTCCCACACACTCCGTTCGAAGTAAATGATCAGCTTGTCGTTGAGAAATTCCCCTCCGATGATCCAATCGACCGTCGGGGCGTCAACGTATTCATTGTCGGAGAAATCGGTCGTCCCCGGCTTCGCCCACCTGGCCCGTTGCGGGAAATGATTCCCGTCCTCATATGTCCTCAGGATGACCAAGCGGGACTTGAAAGCGAAGACAAGGAGGGCCTGATCGACATCGTTGATCCCGTCTCCATTGGTGTCGATCAGCAGGGGCGCGACCGTCTCTCCGTCATAGGTCATCGGGCGGTCCTTGAAATTCGTGAAATACGATACGTCGTTCCAGTTTTCCAACCAGACCAAATTCACATCCGTTCCGGTGAAGATGTCCGCCCCCCCGGTGAGATCAATCACGATTTGGTTAATGGGATCGTACTTCGTGACCCGCTTCGTGTCGAAAATGATGGCATCGATTGTCCCGGCTGCGTCGTAATAGTTATAAATTCCGACTATCGGCAGGTCTGGGAACCAATAGTAATCGCAGACAATGTCCCCGGTGGGGGCCGCGTTGAACGTGACGGAGATTTCCCCGGTGTCGTAGTTGACCGTCCCCGTTCCGCCTTGGTCTCCCGTCAGGGTGCCATCGCCGTTGTCCGTGAATGTCTCAGGATTCTCTCCTGGACCCGTTATAACGGTTCCTCCCGGCCTCAGAGGGACATTCGCGGCCGTATGCTCATAGGTCGCATCGGCGCCGTCTCCGGTGCCGTAAGCCTCGCCGCTCGCAAGATGCGCTTGGCGGACGAACTTACTGTAGCCCTGGCGCTTCGATATGATCCCCCGGTACAGATAGGCGTTGTAGAGCCGCTTGAAGGCGTCCTTGGGCAGGAGCCAAGGCTCCGTTTCGTAAGACCAGCCGGTTTTGAAATTCGCCACGAGGAACGGTTTGTATGCCTCCGCCATCATTTTTATCCCTCGCCGCCACCCGCTTCTGGAAGCTCGATGCGTGAAATGCTTTGAGCACCCATGCCATTCGGAAGCTCTCTGAGCCGTTCGTTTGCCCTATCGACCATCTCGTTGAATTTTCGAACGACTACCACGGTCGCATTTCGTTGCTGCTCAAGAGCCTTCTGGACGCCGATCTCCCGGTTATAAAGGTCCTGAATCATTAAAAGCGTCCGTACGGGAGCGCAGTCTCTGTATACTTTGGGCGTCTGGTCTGCACCGGGCGCATTGGAAGTAAAAAATGTCTCTTTAAAATTGCAGCATTGCTCCGCCTTTTTGAACTTGTGAAACCTCGCGAACTCGCAATGCGGAAAATGACAGGTGTTTTCCATGCTGATTCCTCTCAGTTCAGGGATGCTATGATCCCGACGTTGGCAAGGGGCCTGTATGTGGCCGCCGTCGCTGCTCCCCCGGTGTTTCCGGTTCCGCTTGCCCCGGTATTGCCCGTCCCCGAGGATCCCGTTGCCCCGTGGTTGTGGGGCTGAGAGGCGTTCTGAGCACCGCCATAAACGCCGCCTGTTGTCGTAGAGACATTATTGTAAGGGAAGTACTGTCCATTGCCTTCCGCGGTTCGATTTCCTCCTATTGTCGTATTATGGTAGTGGTCTGGCAACCCGCTCTGCGCCGCAGTCAGGGTGACATCGCCGGTAGTGTGCGTGTGGCTCGGCCCGGTGTGCGTGTGGCTCGGCCCGGTGTGAACGTGATTGTCCTGCGTCCAGGTGCCTTTCAGCTTGGAACCGCCCGCCACGTTATAGGCATCAGAACCGCCCTTGACGGCCAGGAGCGCATCGTCACAGCCGGTCTCGATCGTCCAGCCGATCGGAGCCGTATCCTGGAGGAAATAGCACTTGGTTGCGCCGCCCCCCTCGCCGATCATCACTCGCAGTACTGTGCCAGCGGAGTTCTTGATATACGGCAGCCCTGATTTCGGATAGAAAACGGATTTCCCCGCCGCGGGTGTCTCCGGATCGCCCCCCTGGTCGGCGAGCGTCACGTATTTGTGCTGGCCTGCGGTGCTTCCCATCGTCCCCGGAAAGTCATGTTCCCGAGAAAGAGCATCCTCCAGTGCTGCCCAGTTCGCGAGAATCAATGGATTGCTGAGCCGAAGGCTTATGTTTGGAGCTGGTTGTGTTTTATCGAATGGCATGATTTTCCCCCTTCAGAATCGCGGCAGCGCCCGCTTGAACATCAAGTTTCGGACCTCGCGGCGGGTGCAAAGATTGAGATAATATTTGTATGGTCCGCTTAAATCCGCAGCCTTCGCATCATCCCCCTTATCGAGGGATATCTCGATTGCCGCGCCGTAGGCGATTGCCGGGCCCCAATTGTCCTGCTCCGGAACATCAGCTGGCTCCGTCAATGGCGTGACAATCGAAAATTCAGCATTGACGGAAATGACATAGACTCCGTCCGGAGGAGGGGCAATGAGGAGTTCCCGGCGCCAGATCAGGCAATCCCTCGGACGGGATCTCTGGTAAGCCTGGGAACGCGGCCATGCGTGGTAGAAATGTTCCGGTTCCGTAAAAATCCGCATCCGGTTTTGTCCACCTCCGATGCAATAGACCGGAGGCTTGGCGACAATGATCGAGGCATCATAGGGATACGGACCCTCATCGCTCCCCGATGTCTCGAATTCCCAGAAGCCCTTTTTCTTCTCCAGGCTCAAAAGCTCCGGGAAGATACCCTGATAATAGTTGTTGATGTACTTGACTATGTCCGCCGACGAAAGCTGCCCCTCCGTCTTTCGGCCCGTCAGGGATCGCACCTTGGCGGTCAGTTCTGCCAATGTCCAGATACTCACAGTCTGATCCTCTTCTTCTTACGCCCCGGTCGTACCGCCTGCCGCTGCCGCTGCCCGCTCCTGCCTCAACCGCATCGGCGTCACCGGATGAACCGTGAAACGCGAGCGCGTGGAGTCGGCCACGAGTTGCATCTGGCCCGTGACCGGGTCTTGTTCGTAATGAGGGTCTGGGATCATGATGCTGTTGAGGTGATCAACAACACTGACGGGAAGGTCATAGCGCTTCCCCGATTCCAGGAAGTAATTGATCCCCTCGTAATTAAATGTGAGCGACTGCCCCGGAAATTCGTTGTTGTTGAACTGAACCGTGATCTTCTCTTCGTTGAGAATCGCCTCCCGGATGGCCTTCTTCTTTTCCTGGAAGGCAAGCTTTCTCTTCCTTTCCGCTTCCTGTTCTTTTGCCGACATTGCCATTTCTAATTCTCCTTGTTTTTGCGGGCGGAAGCCTGAAGCCGGTTTAGACCCAAGACTCCCGCCCGGCATCCGTTTAATTAACGACGATGACCGATCCAAGATCGGCTATGTCTCCGATATCCTTCGAAGCATCGGAGCATATGGCGAGACCGTAGATGATATCGTTGTCCGCCATGAAGCCCGAGGCCGTGATCTTGACGCCGTCTCCGCCAACCGCCTTCACGGTGGCGACATCATAGACCTCTTCCGAGGTGCTGATAGAGACATCGTCCTTGTCCGCGGTTGCAACATAACCCCCGGACGACGCGTAGTTGATGTTGAGATCGCCGGTCGTTCCGTTATCGGCTATAACCTTGTGCTCAACCTCGACGCCGTCGCCCATGAGTGCGCCGAACCACTCCAGGATCATCTTGTCCCCGGCATCTGCCGCAGTCACGTTGACCAGCCTGAGATAGTCGGGAACGAATCCGAGGATAAGGGTAATGTCTCCGCCGTCCGCCTTGAATTTGAATGTTTTTGCCTGCATGTGATCACCCCCTTAGCCCGCTGTGACTTTCAGAATGTGAATGAAGGCATCGTTCAGAATCCGAGCGACCCACCAGAGCTTCCAGCCGGAAGTTGCCCTCTGGTTCAGGGGGTCGGTGGTTCCGCCGCTTCCGAATTCCTTGACGATGTTCCGAAGATTCCCGCCCGTGATATCCACGGTTCCATACGCGTCCTTGGCGATGATCGGCAGGAAGTACCTGTTGTGCGAAAGGGTGGAGTCAAGGGAAGTCTTGTAGGCGTTCGTGCTCATGAGCCACCTGACATTTCCCGTTGCCCCCCATTCGTCGTCCTGAACGTCTCCCTGGGAGGGATACTTGTTGACGGCAACGAAGTCCGTGCAGTTTTCCAGGTCCTTGCGGATGTCCGTATGGAAAATGCTCCAGAAAGCCTTCCTCACCGGTACGGTTCCGACTCCAGTAGACGCCTTGATCATGTTGGTGATGAACTTGGCGTTTCCCCCAAGAAGGATGTCAACGACAGCGTCGATGTCGAGCTGCGTTACCTCAGTCGGCGTGTCCCCGTTGATTCCACCGGAGGCATTCGTTGCCGATGCCGTTGCCGCCAGGACATTCCGCGTGATGGTATCGAGGGTAAGGCCGACCTGCTCCGCCAGGAGCTCCGCGGCCTCGGTGAGGACCGCGTCCTCCACGGTCAGATCGACAACGTCCGTGATATGCTTTGTGTTATGTATCGTCGTTTCCGACGTACCTGCATGTCCCCATGCAGAGCAGACTATATCTTGATCAGCATGCTCTGCTGACCTCTCCCTCTATTGTTTGAGAATTCTTTGCATTCCGTTCTTCTATTGATCCAACAGGCATTACAGAACAGATGCTTATTGCCTTCTTTGTAATGGCGCCCATAGGTGGTTCCGCAAATAGCACAAGTCACTTCAACTTTGTCATGTTGTCTTCTTCCTGGTAAAGATTCCCGATTATCCATGATCGTCGTCTTGTAGAGCATAGAAGGAGCAACATAATCCTTGATCAAATCGATGAAGGCAGCCCTGTCTTTTCTTCGCAATCTCAGGCAGAAATAAGAAGGCTGGCAGCGATTTACTCTGAATTGCAGGGCGAATCTTTTTTGAAGGTATCGCGCCATTAATTCGTTTTCGACTTCGTTGAAGTTCTGTGTATTGAGATAAACTTCCTGGTATCCTCCGTGATACGCGAAACATCCATCATCCTGATACCAGAGCGCCAGACCGCACGGAGTGAGGCACTTCATCAAATGCTCCGTCACGGTCTTCCTGTTTTCGTAATAGAAGCGTTCGCGCAGTTTCGTGTAAAGCGGGTGCGATTGGGTCCGAACATCTACAATCTTTTGCATCCCATCTTTATGTGCATAGGGCTGTTCTCTATCGGCAATTTTTACACCTGTCAGCCACTCAAGCAGATTCGCCTTATAAACCGCATAATCGCGCTGCTTTTCTCCGTGACGTATGTTCAGATAAGTATTCTTCATTTCTTTACTCATCCTCACTATATATCCATCACCGAGGACCATGCCTATAACTGCGCCTTTAAAATCCAATCTACTCTCAAACATAGTCGTTGCACCTTCCATTCCGGCTTGGCTCATGATTGACCATTTGCGGTCGTCCCATGAATTCGAGAGATTTTACTTCATCCATATCGAAGGCCTAAGCAGCCTTTTCAAAAATGAACGAGCCGTATTGACTCACCGTTGCCTGCAAATCCGTCTTGGACATCTGCTGTCCGGGAGGGGTGACCCCGTCCGCTATCGGCGTTGTCGCCGCGGTCAGCGAGTTGTAACGCCTGAATTTGATGGTCGTGCCTCCCTTTGCCGGGATGGGCCGCTTCTGAGCGAAGCGGTCATGCACCAGCGCGGGAAGGGCGCGTTTCAGCAAGATTCGGTCGTAATAAACCGCTACGCCCGGATCTACTTGCGTAGTCGTTGTTATGTTCATGGGTTATCTCCTGCTATTTTTTCCCCCGCTTGACCTCCGCTACGCGCTTCTCGAAATCCTCATCGGACATGCTCTCGTACAGATGGGCCTTGCCGAGACCTCCGCCCGCTCCGCCGAATTCGTGGCCGGTTCCGGGTTTCTCCAGGTTCTCCATGGCTTTTTTCGCGGCATCGGTCTCCTTGTCTGCGCCAGACCCTTTTTCCTCGTTGAGGATGGATTCATCGTCAGTCTTTTTCCCGTTTGCCGCCGCCTGGTCCTTGAGATACTTTGGACTGGTCTTTGCGAGGTCCAGGGCCGTCAGATATGGATTTTCAGAGTTTCGGATCGCCGAAGCCAAGTGGGGCTTCTGTTTTAAAAGTTCCGGCAAGTAGTCTTTGACAACCTGCCTGTACTCCGGATACTCCATGGCAACAGCCAGCTCCGCGACTGCCGGGTCGGGGCCTGTTTTCGCCTTCGGTGCGCTCTGCGTCAGGGCGCTGACGATCTTTTTCACGCTCTCGACCGTGACAACGTCATCGTTCTCCATGCCGGCGAAAGCCTTTTCTACCGGGTCTTCCTCCTTCGTCGGAGTTCCCCCGTCCGCCGTTTTCCCTGTCGGGGCCTGGAGACTCTGAATGGTCTGCTGCTGCTCTCTGGCTATATCCTTCCAACTCTTAAGCTCCTCCCGGATGGTCTCTACGACTGCGAGAGGAACGACCTTGTCGCTGCCAGCGGCGGCCTGGCTGTTTGCGCCCGTGTCTTCTTCGTTACCCATGGTCAAATCCTTTCTCGCCCGTGGCCTATTGCCTCATTGGCCCCGGCGGCGGGCCTTGAACATTGC
>ERZ795049.4397-NODE-4397-length-14007-cov-5.907827_pt1 | contig 14007 bp, 11 predicted proteins | sample MGYA00375133_ERZ795049 | MGnify/ENA primary metagenome ERZ795049 (study PRJEB30178, sample SAMN05720147) | activated sludge metagenome | isolation source: anaerobic digester from wastewater treatment plant | place: Japan | collected 2015-04-20 ...
CAGGAATCATTTCCTTTATTATACTTGGAGCTGTATTATTCCTTTATTTTTCCAGGTTCAGAAAACTTGATGCTAAAAGGATAATAAACAGCTTTTCCATGTATGACCAACGGCTGATCACTTACAGCCTTTATGGCTATGCCGCATTAATCTTCATTGGAACCACAATACCTATTGTTTTACATATTGAAACGCCTGTCGCTTTTTATACCTCTATCAGCATTGTATTCACATTGGTTTACATTATTTTACTACTTTTATGGGACTTGGAAACTCTAAAGAACCGAAATATTTTAATGATAGCAGTCAGCACCATACTTCTTATAGGAATTATAACAGCCATCGGGTCAATCAGGTTCTGGTGGATGCTTTTGCTATGGTTTTGCATGATGCCCCTTTCTTTATGGATTGTCAGCGGATTCAAAGCAAAAAGCCGGAAGTACTATCTGGCCCATTTGGGAGTATTGTTGCTGATCATCGGTTCGATTGGATCTTCGGCTCTGGACAAAGAAGGGTTCGCATTGTGTAATCCGGGCAGCCCCGGCGTGGTGATTTCAGGAGTCGAGATTCCAACGGCTTCACTATTTGAAAAAGAAATGGTAATTAGATCTCTTCCTGCTGAGGATATTGTTATTCAGTGCACCGGAATTGTTCCGCTCTCACAGGGCGGTATTATAGTCCCTTACGTAAAAAAGCCTTTAATTATTCTGTTCTGGATTGGAAGCTTTCTTGTTATTATCCAACCGGTTTTCCGTTGCACTTTCCGCCATTGAAACGAAGAAGCAATGACGGTTCTTGCTGCTTTAAGGTGAACTGCAAGCACCAATTTTGGGAGGCAATTTATGAGTAATTTAGATGTGGTAGGTAAAAGTGTGCCAAGGAAAGAATCATTAGATAAGGTAACTGGCAGAGCAAGGTATACCAACGATTATGAAGCTCCGGAACTTTTACATGCGAGAATGGTAACAAGTCCTTATGCTCATGCAAAAATAAAGTCTATTGAATATGAAAGCTCATTAAGTGCTTCTGGAGTCAGGGCCGTATTAACAGGGCAGTACTTTCCGCAGCTTACAGGATCTACTGTTGTTGACAGACCCCCAATTGCAATAGACAAAGTGAGATACAACGGTGAGCCGGTGGCTGTTGTGGTAGCTGACAGCGAGGCTGAAGCAGAAAAAGCCGCTCAACTGATAAGAGTGGAATATGAGCCTTTAGCGGTGGTGAACTCCCCCAGCGAAGCCTTGAAAGAAGATGCCCCATTGGTTCATGAAAGACTTGACCGGTATAATATTATATACGAGGTTTTTCCGGAAGCCGGTACAAATATCGCTAACCGGACAAAAATAAGGAAGGGTGATATTAATAAGGGCTGGAATGAGAGCAGCGTAACTGTGGAAGCAAGCTTTTCCTTTCCGCCTTCAGATCATGCTGCTATTGAAACAAGATGTGCAAGGGCAGAAATATTACCTGATGGGAGGGTTATCATACATTCTGCTTCTCAGGCCCCCTTTGCTATAAAAAAGCTTATAAGTCATTTCTTTGAGCTTGATCCCGGCAAGGTTATAGTTAATGTGCCTTTAGTAGGCGGGGCTTATGGAGGCAAGACAGCTGTGCAGCTGGAGTTTATAGCTTATTTGTGTTCAAAAGCGGTTGGAGGAAGACAAGTAAAGCTTACAAATACAAGGGAAGAGGATCTGGTTACCTCCCCGGTCCATATAGGTCTTGATGCGAAAATCAGGCTTGGATGCACAAAAACCGGGAGGCTCACTGCTGCGGAGATAACTTATTTGTTTGATGGGGGTGCATACTCCGACAGGGCGGTAATTATAAGCAGGGCAGCAGGTGTGGACTGTACAGGGCCATATAGCATTGAAAATGTGTGGTGTGATTCCTTGTGTCTATATACAAATCATACCTATGCGGCAGCCTTCAGAGGCTTCGGACATTCTGAGCTCACCTTCGCAATGGAAAGAACTATGGATATGCTGTCGGATAAGCTTGGAATGGATCCTTTGGAATTGAGATTAAGAAATGCAATATTACCGGGAGATACCGGCCCTGCCCAGACCTTACTGAACCGGAGCAATCTGGGCGACTTGCCTATGTGTATACAAAAGCTGGTTGAACTAATACATTGGGAAGAAGGGGGAAAAACTGAAACCCCGGATGGTAAAGTAAGGGCTGCGGGTGTAAGCTGCTTTTGGAAGAACTCAAATACACCGGTAGATGCAGGAGGTGGAGCTATACTTACCTTTAACTCGGATGGAAGCATCAATCTTATTTGTGCTTCAGTTGAAATAGGCCAGGGAACAAAAACAGCTTTGGCACAGATATTGGCAGAAAAAATGAAAATGGATGCAGAGCAAATCCATGTATCTATGGAGGTCAATACTCAGATAGCCCCGGATCACTGGAAAACAGCCGCCAGCAGGACCACCTTACTCATTGGCAGAGCAGCTTTGAGGGCAGCTGAGGATGCTATTTATCAGCTTTTCAAAACAGCTGCCCTTGTCCTGGAATGTTCACCGGATGAACTGGAAATTGGCAGAGGGAGGGTATTTCTAAGAAACAACCCGCAGATTGGAATAGAGATAAATAAAATTGCATTTGGGTATACCTGTCCGAATGGTAATACAATCGGAGAACAGGTTGTTGGAAGGGGAAGCTACGTTTTAGAAAATCTGACGAAGCTGGACCCAGAAACCGGCAAAGGCAATCCGGGACCGGAATGGACTGTTGGTGCAGCAGCTGTTGAGGTGGAGCTTGATAAAAAAGAATATACCTATGAAATTATTAGGGCAGCTTGTGTTGTTGATGCAGGCAAGGTAATTAATCCCGGGGCTGCGAAGGGTCAGATTTCAGGCGGTATGAACATGGGATTGAGCTTTGCAGGAAGAGAAGCATTTTTATTCACGGAGAACGGCATTGTTCAAAATAAGCAGTTAAGAACATACAATATTATCAGGTTTGGAGAGAACCCGGAATATCTTGTAGATTTTGTAGAAACCCCACATATGGAGGGCCCATATGGTGCAAGAGGGATAGGAGAATACGGAGTGATCGGAATGCCGGCAGCACTGGCAAACAGTCTGTCCTGTGCAGCGCAGGTACCCCTTAACCAATTGCCGTTAATTCCTGAACTCATATGGAAAACAAAAGAGGGGGTACAAAAATGATTGCTTTTGATTTTGATTATTATAAGCCTGATTCTTTGAACGAGGCGGTAAAGCTGTATGGAGAGCTTAGCAGGAGTGATAAGAGGCCTTTATATTATTCGGGAGGAACTGAAATAATCACAATGGCAAGGCGAAACGACATATATACAAAGGCGGTAATAGATATTAAAGGAATTCCGGAGTGCAATGCATATGAAACAATAGGCAGCCTGATGACAATAGGGGCTGCGGTTACACTTACCCATATTACTGAGAATAAATTGATTCCGGTATTAAGCAAGACAGCAAACTTTGCCGCAGATCATACGGCACGCAATAAGATAACTATAGGCGGAAATATTTGCGGTAGGATTATATATAGAGAGGCTGTATTAGGCCATTTGATTACAGACAGCAATATAATTATTTACGGAGAGGAAGGTAAAAGAACAGTTCCGATAAATCAGGCTTTTGATCAAAGGCTTCAATTGAAAGAGGGGGAATTCCTTTTTCAGTTGACAACAGATATGAGCTATTCCGACCTGCCTTGTATATGCGTGAGGAAAACTAAACAGGGAAAGACCGGTTACCCCTTAATCAGTATGGCAGTACTTAAGAAAGATAACAATATACGAATGGCATTCAGCGGGGTTTGCTCTTTCCCATTCAGGTCTGCGAAGATGGAGAATGCTATAAATAATAAAGCTATTTCAAGGGAGCAAAGGATAGAACAGGCAATAAACAGCTTGCCTGCCCCAATATTCGGCAATATTCAGGGCTCTTCCGAATATAAGGAATTTGTATTAAAGAATTTACTTAATAACATTATAGCTGCACTGGATGGTGAAGGGAAATGACAGCATATATTGAGACGGCAAAGATAACACTTGATATTAACGGCGAAAACAGAAGTCTGATCGTAAGACCTGCAGACACTCTGCTAAGAGTGCTTAGAGAACAAGCAGGGTTGACCGGAGCAAAACCGGGGTGTGAAAATGGAGACTGCGGCGCATGCACGGTGCTCATTGATGGGGCACCATTTAAATCGTGCATTATATTGGCTGTTGAAGCCGTTGGACATAAAGTGACTACTATTGAGGGATTGAAGGGAGAACCGATTCAAAAAGCTTTTGCAGAAAAGCGGGGTTTTCAATGCGGATATTGTACCCCGGGCTTTATAATGAACTGTCATGGACTTGTAATCAATCATCCGGACGCAGATGATGAAACTATTGAGGAATGGCTTCAATCCAATATTTGCAGATGCACCGGATATGAAGAGATCAGAGAAGCTGTGAAATCAGTATTGTTCTTATCTGGGACAAATGATGGAGACAAGGAAAGGGTGGGTGAAAATGACGGTTTCGAGGGAAACAAAATATAAGGAATGTATGCCTGAAGAAACGGTGGAGCGTATCAAGGTAATACTTGAAGAAATGGGTATAGTACTTGAAGAAAACTGGGGCGATACCGGAATAGAAGGATTATTCACCCTTAGGGTAAATGCTGCGGGTACAGGTTTGGGCTCAAACGGCAAAGGGGCGACCAGGGAATATGCACAAGCAAGTGCTTATGCGGAGTTTATGGAAAGAATGCAAAACGACTGTTTAAGCCTCGGGGATTATGATGAAGATACATGGAAGTACAGAGGCTTTTATTATACTCCTGACGAAAAGATAAAAAGTGCGGCAGAACTGGCTGAGTCCGACAATGCCTTTGTTGAAATGCTTATAAGCGCTTCTGCAAAAGAGCGGGGGAAAATCATTGAGAGCCCTGAAAATAGAGCGGATTATATGGCTATGTGGCAGTTCCCGGTTTTTCAAGGCTGCAGTGACAAGTTTGTGACGGTTCGCTACTACAGTGTGAAAAATAAGTGTTACGAGTATTTACCTCAGGCAATTTGTATGAAGCTGTATCGCAGCAATGGAATGTGTGCGGGGAATACACCTGAGGAAGCTTTGGTGCAGGGCCTTTCCGAGGTATTGGAAAGGCATGTGAATTTAAGGATAATTAAAGAAAGGACAAAGCTTCCGACAATACCTGACCGGTATCTGGCGAAATACGAAAGGCTGTATAAAATTATCAGGGGGATTGAGAAAGAGGGCCGTTATAAGGTATTGGTCAAAGACGGCTCACTCGGCAAAGGCTATCCGGTAGTTGCACTTATAATTATAGACAGAAAACGCCAGAGCTATGGTGTAAGGTTCGGCGCGCACCCTGAATTTGAAATTGCTCTGGAGAGGACTCTTAGTGAAGCATTTCAGGGAAAGTCCGTTGAATCATTTACTGGTCTTAGTATTTTTAGGTTTGATAATGCAGGTGTACAGTTTACCGATAATATTTCCAATATAGCCAAAATCGGTTTGGGACAATATCCAGCAGAGCTTTTTAGCGAGGCTGCTGATTATGGATTTGAACCCTTTGCTGATGTTACGGGAAAGTCAAACTGTGAAATGCTGAAGGATATGCTGAGACTGATTACCTCCCAGGGATATGACATATTGATCAAAGATTCTTCCTACTTGGGTTTTCCGGCATATCATGTGATTTCACCTGGATTCAGCGAGATACATGAGGCAAGCCTGCTAAAAGTCCGGGAAGTCTGTTCCGGCATGATAACAAGGAAGGCCTTAAGGAATCTGCATAATGCATCAGATGATGAATTGAAAGAAGTGGCAAGTTATCTGAAATACAAACAGAATTCAATAAACGAAAATACATTTTCTACACTGGTAGGGGTGGATTTTAGAAATAAATATATAGGCGGAAAATGCGAACACTATTTCTTAATAGGGGCCTGCCTGTATAAACTTGGAATTTATAAGGAGGCGGCTGCAGTCTTTGAATTGGTAGCATATGAACTGTCCGGCTCGGAAGAGAAATTATATTACAGGTGCATTGCCGATTATGCTGCTGCAATAGCTGAAAATAAGCCGGCAAAGGAAATAGCTGCAATACTTGGATTGTTCTATCCTGAGGATATTGCACAAAAAGTCTGCGGCCAGATGGAGGATCCCGGGAGAGTTATGAAAAGCTTCTATCCTGAAATCACTTGCTTTAACTGCAGTGAATGCGGTGCGGCAAATAATTGCAGCTATTCTGCCACAAGAAGCATTAAAAGGGCATTGAAGGACAGGCAGGCATCAGCCAGGCTTAAAGATTTACGAGAGTTGAGAATATAAAGACGAATACCGGCGTGGGGAAGCTATCTCCAAGATGAGGAGGACATACTTCCCTACAGCCGGAGTAGTGTACATTACCCTAAATACTACTGTTTAGCTTTCTAAAATCCTTCCATCAGCAGATATTGTCACTACCTGCCATTGAATCAATTTGCCGCAATCACGAAGCGCTTTTTTTACCGCATTTTCAAGTCCCCCGCAGCAAGGCACTTCCATTCTGACAACTGTAACCGATTTAATGTCATTCATTTTCAGTATTGCTGTCAGCTTTTCGCTGTAATCAATATCGTCAAGCTTCGGGCAGCCTATAAGTGTAATTTTGTTTTTCATAAACCTGTTGTGAAAATTACCATAAGCATAGGCCGCACAGTCGGCTGCAATCAACAAATTTGCATTTTTAAAATAAGGTGCATTGGGAGGAATTAGCTTAATCTGCACCGGCCATTGACTAAGGTGAGTCTGACAAGCTTCCCCTGGCTCTGCCTTGTAATCGGGAGCCCCGGCATTTTCGCGCTTGATTTCCTTTGAATGGGCACCGGGGCAACCACAGGGCAAGTTCTGGGGCTTTTTCATATTTTCTTTAACAGCTTCTTCGTCATAAGGAAGAGCTTCACGCTCTTCAAAGGAAATAGCTCCGGTAGGGCATGCCGGCAGGCAGTCTCCAAGTCCGTCGCAATAATCATCACGAAGAAGCTGTGCTTTTCCATTAACCATACCGATTGCACCCTCATGGCAGGCTGACACACAAAGCCCGCAGCCATTACATTTTTCTTCATCAATTTTTATTATTTTTCTTAACATGTTCTTTCACCTCGCTTGATTTTCTGTCTTTAGTATAGTATACTGGAAAATAATAATCCGTTGCATATGCAACGAAAGGAAAATGTTTTGAAGTATATTGAAATAATAAAACAAAACCCATTGTTTAAGGGTATTGCAGAAAACGACCTGAAAACAATGCTTTCATGTTTATCGTCAGAACTCTGCTTTTATCATCGAGACAGCTTCGTATTCCTGACGGGAGAGAGTATTAATCGTATTGGAATTGTGTTGTCAGGCAAAATAATTATTACTAAAGAAGATGAATTTGGCAACCGCGGCATTATTGCTGAAGCGATTTCCGGGGAAATGTTTGGTGAAGCCTTTGCCTGTTCCGAAATTATGAATAGCAGTGTTTCTGCACAGGCGGCGGAGGACAGCGAAGTTTTGCTGATTGATTATAAAAGAATTTTTACCACCTGTCCATCAGCTTGCGCCTTTCATACAAAATTGATCGAAAATATGCTGATGATACTCGCCAAAAAAATATTAATACTGAATCAGAAAATAGATATAATTTCACAGCGCACCACCAGGGAAAAATTAATGACATATTTTGAAATCCAAAAAGGCATTGCAAAATCCGATAAGTTTACCATACCTTATAACCGCGAAGAACTTGCCGATTTTTTATTTGTAGACAGAAGCGCCATGTCAAGAGAGTTATCCAGGATGCGTGATGAGGGGCTTATTGATTTTTATAAAAACAAATTTGAAATGCTATAAGCATCATATGATTTCAATGCATAGTTATTATATAGTATATAGCTTATATGAAACAGATAAAAGGATAATACGATGAATGATAAAAACCTTAATAAAACTAATCTGAAATTGCATATAAATGTTAAAGATCCAACTAATGCTGAGATTGTAAGGATTGCCTGGCCGATACTGGCAGAACTCCTTCTGGGTTCATTATTCGGAATGATGGACATGATGATGTTGGGCAGAATAAGCGATAACGCTTTGGCAGCCGCTTCTGTGGCAGCGGTAGGGATGACTAATCAGCCGCTGTTTATCGGTTTGTCACTTGTCCAGGCATTGAATGTCGGCGGAACAGCTATGATATCCAGATACTTTGGTGCCAATCAAAATGAAAAAATAGAAACAGCTATGAGTCATGTGTTGTTATTAAGCATGCTGATGCTGGCAATTCCCCTGTCAATATTGGGGTTGGTGTTTACAGACTCGATCATGACTCTTATGGGAGCTCAGGCAGACACTTTGCAGGTTGGAAGATGCTATTTTAAAATTATTATGGTGGGATTTATTTTTCAATCTTTAAACATGGCCATATCAGCGGCATTAAGAGGGATTGGAGAAACAAAAATACCGATGACAATAAATCTCAGATGTAACTTTTTAAATGTTTTCGGAAATGCTGTATTAATATATGGACTGATAGGATTCCCGAAGCTTGGAATTACAGGTGCAGGCATATCTACCGCCTTATCAAATATAGTTGCAAGTATTCTTATCTTTAGATACGTCATTAAAGGGAAAAGTATTATCAGGTTCAATGTAAAAAAGCCCTTTAAAATAAATAAAAGAATTCTGTATAATCTGTTTAAAATTGGTGTACCCGCATCACTGGAGCAGATAGTTTTAAGAACAGGGTTGCTGCTGTTTGCCAGGATTGTTGCCGGATTGGGTACAGTAGTTTATGCGGCCCACCAGATAGCTATAAGTATATTGGCCCTTTCTTTTCAGCCGGGACAGGCTTTTGGAATAGCAGCTTCATCTTTGACAGGCAGAGAATTAGGTGCCGGTGAATTTGAGATGGCAGAGGAATATGCGGGAAAGACCCGGAGAATAGGATCGATAATCTCTACTATTATGGCTTTGGTACTATTCTTTTTTGGGCCATGGATAGTTGGACTGTATTCCGTCGACCCTATGATCATACGAAATGCTTCCATAGCATTAAAAATAATTGCGCTGGTTCAGCCATTCCAGGCATCGCAGCTGATATTGGCCGGGGCTTTAAGAGGTGCGGGGGATACATTCTGGCCATTGGTGGCCTCATTTTTTGGCGTATTATTGGTAAGAGTTGTTTTTGCGTATATATTTGTCGGTATTATGGGATATGGTTTAGTCGGGGCATGGGTTGCTGTGCTGATAGATCAATTTGTCAGATGGGCGTTCGTTTATTTAAGGTTTAGAACAGGTAAATGGAAATATATAAGAATAAAGTAATGAAAACATTAGAAAAGGGATGAAGATGATGAAAAAAGCAGTTATTATTCCCGACTCATTTAAGGGTACCCTTAGTTCCCTTCAAATATGTGGGATTATTGAGGGCAAGATAAATGATTATTTTCCAGATTGTAATACGATTTCAATACCTGTTGCCGATGGGGGAGAAGGAAGTGTTGATTGCTTCATAACCGCGTTGGGGGGAGAAAGAATCAGCATTGTTGTAAAAAATCCATATTTTGAAGACATGCGCTCATTCTACGGAATAATAGGGGGTGGAAATACGGCAGTGATAGAAATGGCAGCCTGTGCAGGTCTGCCCCTTATTGAAGGCAGGAAAGATCCGTCTGTGACCACTACATACGGCGTGGGGCAGTTGATTCTGGACGCGGCCAAAAGAGGGGTAAAGAAGATAATAGTAGGACTTGGGGGAAGCGGAACAAATGACGGGGGCTGCGGTGCCGCAGCAGCCGTGGGTATAGATTTCCTGAATAAAAAAGGTGAAAAGTTTGTTCCTGCCGGGGGGACAATCCATGAGATTGCTGAGATTGATATGACCGGCAAGAATAGGATTCTCGACGGAATAGAAATAATCACAATGTGTGATATAGACAATCCTATGTATGGAATGACGGGAGCTGCTCATGTTTTTGGACCGCAGAAGGGAGCAAGCCCGGAAATGGTATTATTGCTTGATGAGGGCATAAAACATCTATCGGAAGTCATAAAGAAAAACCTTGGCAAGGATCTGGGAAATATCCCCGGGTCAGGCGCTGCAGGCGCTATGGGAGCGGGAATGATGGCATTTTTTGATTCAAAACTGCAGATGGGTATAGAAACAGTACTGGATACAGTAAAATTTGATTCCATTATTTCAGATGCCGATATCATATTTACGGGAGAGGGTAAAATAGATTCTCAGAGTTTAAGGGGCAAAGTAGTGATAGGGGTGGCGAAAAGAGCCAAAAAACAGAATGTTCCTGTTATTGTTATAGTAGGTGGAGCAGATAATGATATAGACAGAGCATACGATTTCGGTGTGACTTCAATATTTGCAATAAACAAATTGCCGGAAGCTTTTGAGTTAAGTCGGTTTAAGAGCGTTGAAAACATTACATTTACCATAGATAACATTATGCGCCTGATAAAAAGCATAAATAAGTAGTATATCATATAAAAATGGAGGTAGTATTATGAAAATTGTAGTATTGGATGGGTATACACTGAATCCGGGGGATTTAAGCTGGGAAGGCATTGAGGGACTGGGTGAATTAAAAGTTTATGACCGTACCCCGGAAGACAAGGTATTGGAGCGTATCATAGATGCCGACGCAGTCTTTACCAATAAGACGCCGGTTTCAAAGGATACGATTGCTGCATGCCCCAAATTAAAGTATATCGGTGTATTGGCAACCGGTTATAATATTGTCGATGTAGAGGCTGCCAGGGAGCGAAATATACCTGTATCAAATATACCGGTCTACGGTACTGCTGCCGTGGCACAGATGGTTTTTGCACTGCTGCTTGAAATTTGTCACCATACGGCAGCACATTCGGATGCAGTACATAAAGGCGATTGGGCAAACAATCCGGACTGGTGTTTCTGGAATTATCCTTTAATTGAATTGGCCGGCAAAACAATGGGTGTAATAGGACTCGGGCGTATCGGGCAGAATACGGCAAGGATAGCAGCGGCATTTGGAATGAAGGTTTTGGCATATGATGAACATGAAAGTGATTTGGGCCGTAAATACGCCGAATATGTATCTCTTGATGAATTACTTGAACAATCGGATGTAATCGCATTACATTGCCCTCTTTTCCCTTCAACTCAGGGAATCATCAATAAGAACAGCATTGCAAAGATGAAGAACGGGGTCATTATTATTAACAACTCACGGGGACCCCTGATTGTTGAACAGGATCTGACTGACGCGCTTAATTCAGGCAAAGTATATGCAGCAGGAATTGATGTTGTTTCCACCGAGCCTATCAGAGAGGATAATCCACTTCTTCAAGCAAAGAATTGCTTTATTACACCGCACATATCCTGGGCGCCTAAAGAAAGCCGGGAAAGGCTTATGAATATAGCAACAGAGAATCTTAAGTCTTTTATTGACGGCAAACCGGCGAACATAGTAAACTAATTTAAATGACAACTATATATAACTAATTAACTATTATATTATTGAAACAAGAAGCCTTTCCGATATGAAAAGCATACTGACGGAAAGGCTTCTGCCGCTTCTTGCCTGTAAAATGCGCTAACAGGTTTTTGCAGCAGTTAAACTCTTCGTAAATTAGTTGTGTTGACAACTAATTTACGAAGGTTTATTATGAAATTATAACAGAGGAAGTATAAATATATGAAAAAAGAGACTACAGCAGAAGAAAAACTACAAATCATGACGCAGACACCTGTTAGCAGGCTCATCTGTTCTTTAGCCATCCCTACGATAACCAGCATGATGATTACATCTGTATATAATATGGCGGATACTTATTTCGTCAGTCGGATCGGCACCAGCGCTTCGGGTGCCGTTGGCGTAGCTTTTTCGCTTATGGCAATTATACAGGCAATAGGTTTTACTTTTGGTATTGGTTCCGGGAACTTCATATCCAGGCTGCTTGGACAGGAAGACAGAGAATATGCTTCAAAGGTAGCGGCTACCGGCTTTTTTACCTCCTTATTCCTGGGAACCATACTCGCGGTACTTGGTTTATTGCTTTTAGATCCCCTTGTACACTTTTTAGGAGCTACCGATACAATTGCACCATATGCAAGGGACTACATAAAGTATATTCTGATAGGAATGCCATATATGGCAGCTTCTTTTGTGCTTAACAACATTCTTCGTTTTCAGGGCAGCGCATTTTATGCGATGATAGGCATAGGGGCAGGCGGAATACTCAATATTGTTCTGGACCCGATATTCATTTTTGGTCTTGATATGGGTATCGGCGGTGCTGCTCTTGCCACTATTATCAGCCAGTTAGTCAGTTTTTGCATTTTGTTTTTTAATTCAGGCATAAAAGGAAATATAAAAATCAGGTTCCGGGATTTTACACCCGAATTGAAGATCTATAAAGAAATACTGCAGGGGGGTCTTCCTTCCTTTTATCGCCAGTGCCTTGCCAGTATTGCTGTGATCTTTTTGAATTACAGCGCCGGACCCTATGGCGATGCGGCTATTGCGGCAATGTCTATCGTAGCACGCATAGTCCAGTTTGAATTTTCTTTGATAATAGGCTTCGGACACGGCTTTCAACCGGTGTGCGGATTCAACTATGGTGCCAAACGGTATGGGCGCGTGCTGGAGGCGTTCTGGTTCTGCGTAAAAACTTTATCTGTTGTACAGATTGTGGCTGGTGTAATACTTTTTGCATTTTCCCCACAGTTAATGTCAGCTTTTCGTAAAGAAGATATAGATGTAATTATAATCGGTACCCGCGCTTTACAGCTGCAGTGCCTGACATTTCCTCTTTTTGCATGGGTTCTGATAACAAATATGCTGCTTCAGGCATTAGGAAAAGCAACGCAGGCTTCAATTATTGCGGTAGCCCGGCAAGGCCTGTTTTTCCTTCCGGCTATATTGCTGCTGCCGCATATTCTGGGAGTATTAGGCATACAAATCAGTCAGCCTGTGTCCGATATTCTTACCTTTTTCATTGCGGTACCTTTGGGGAACAGCGTGCTGAAAGAATTGAGAGCCCAGCAGGAGGAACAGGAAAGACGTATAAATCTGGAGAAAGATATGAAAGGGGCGGTGTTATGACGAAAGAATACATCAATCGCATAATCTCAATACTATACCGTTATAATCAGCGCTTTTTCGCTCAAAAGCTGGAGGAGTATTCCCTGCCTGTGGAAGTAGGTCAGCTTCCCACTTTAATTCAGATTTACAAATATCCCGGAATCACCCAGGATGGAATTTCATCAAATGTCGGCATTGATAAAGGGACTGTTGCGCGAACCGTAAATCAGCTTGAGCATGCCGGTATGGTTATCCGCCGGACAGACGAAAAAGACAGGAGGATAAACCATATCTTTGCGACACCGAAGGGAATGGAATACAGAATATATATATTCCAGATAATAGAGGATCTGCATGAAGTACTGTATCAGGGTTTTTGCGGCTCAAAAATCGAAGAAGCAATTTCCATGCTGGAACGTATGAAAAGTAATATTGACAACGTATTTAAATTGTGATAAATAAGAAATAGAGGTTAGCACTCGGAAGGATAGAGTGCTAACAATTTATAAACATTTATTGCGGAAGGAGAAATTTACATGGGAAGAAAGCAATTTAAGACAGAGTCCAAAAGGCTGCTGGATCTTATGATCAACTCAATATATACCCACAGGGAGATTTTTCTCAGGGAACTAATTTCCAATGCTAGCGACGCAATTGACAAGATGTATTATAAAGCTTTAACGGATGAATCTTTAAGCTTTGATAAGGACAATTACTACATAAAAGTTATTCCAGACAAGGAAAACAGGATATTGAAGATTTCAGACACAGGCATCGGAATGACCAGGGATGAGCTTGACGATAACCTTGGAATCATAGCAAAGAGCGGGTCTCTTGCATTCAAAAATGAGAATGAATTGAAGGACGGGTATGATATTATAGGCCAGTTTGGTGTGG
>ERZ795049.4400-NODE-4400-length-14005-cov-5.499427_pt1 | contig 14005 bp, 13 predicted proteins | sample MGYA00375133_ERZ795049 | MGnify/ENA primary metagenome ERZ795049 (study PRJEB30178, sample SAMN05720147) | activated sludge metagenome | isolation source: anaerobic digester from wastewater treatment plant | place: Japan | collected 2015-04-20 ...
ATTAGCCGTAGTTACCGTATATCCTTTAGACTCTAAAAATAGAATATGAGACCGCAATAAGTCAATTTCATCATCTACCCATAAAATATGTATATTTGTCATAAATGGTTACGTTTGGTGATTTGTTCTTTTTTACAAAGATATGACATTTACAGGTATTCTTCAATTATTTAAGCAGTATTATCTGGTTAAAGTTTCTTTTTTGCGGTTAAAAGAAGTGAACCAGTTATCATGGGAATAACATAATTTATTAGCCAAACCGTAACTCCAGCCAAAGCTACTGCAGGAGGATTGTGTGAAAAAGCTCCTATGATAATAATAGCATACGATCCTCTAATGCCCATTTCGGCAAATGCGATTGAAGGTGTTATAGATACAAGCAAATAATTAATTGGTATAGCGACAAAAGCTTCGTACATTGAAATATCTACCCCGAAACACAATAATAAAAAATAATACTGAGAAACATATATCGTATACCTAAGTAAAGAAAGTGCTGAAACAACAAAAAGTCTCTTTAGAGAAATATAGGATATAGCTTCAAGCAAATGATTCACTTTATCAAATTTACTAATCTTTGTAAATTTTCTACACAAATACGGTAGCGAAAAATACAAAGATATAAACATCACTAAAAATAATACAGCACCCATTTGCATACCCGTAGAATTTTGATACGCACTAAATGCTGGTGAAAAAATCAACAAAAAACCTGCAATGACTCCACATAAAAACGTAGCAAAACTTTGACCAAAAGCACCAACGTAGGAAAGTGCTATTGCTTGCGAACGATTTTGCGAATCCAAAAACATAATCCGACCAAGAGGTTCTCCTATTCTATTTGGGGTAAAAAACCCAGTGGTGATACCAGCTACAACAGCCTTGTAAGCTACCCGAATAGGAATTCTTTGCATAACAGAAACCAATGTTTTCCATTTCAGAGATTCTACAAATAGATTAATTGGCAATAGGCAGAAAACAACAAGCAAGAATATAAACTTTTGAGCGTTTAAGTTTGTAAAATTTGAAGTAAAATCTTCATAATTATCAAAATGGAGTAAAATATATGCCAAATATCCATAGGCACACACCATAATCACTATTTTAATCCACTTGTAATATTTATCTAAAAATTGCATCTCTCTTACTTTTTAAACGAATAGTGTTTTTGAGAAAAATAACTAACCACACTGGTTATGATAGTTGTAATCATATTAGATGGCGTTGGATATATACCAAACCATTCTACTAATAATTTCATAGAAAGATAACTTACCAAGAAGTTAAACGCAATTATACCAGCATATCGAAAAAATTGCGTCTTCGTTCGTACTGTCGATTCGGCAAAACTTACATATTTCGATAATCCAAAACCCAGTAAAAAGGTAAACGGAAAAGTAATAATCAAACTCGCAATATGCGGACTAAAGGCAATAAATCCTAAGTCAACTATCTGTTTTTGCACCACAAAGTTATGCACTACAAAATACATAATCCAGTTAGTGCCCACATTAATACCACCCGAAGCTAAATAATAAAACAGCCCTTTGTGCATCCACTGTTTAAATAACGGATACAAAAAATCGAGAAATTGAATGTAATAATTGCGTATTATTTTGCCAAAACGAACTAACATACTTTTAGGTACTTGCTTTTTGATTATCTTTGCAAAGATAAACTTTTTTAAAACGAAAGCATATTTTTGCTTTTATTATTTGCTAAAGATATACACTATGTCATACGTAAAACCAAAAAAACACCTTGGACAACATTTCCTTACCGACCAACACGTAGCTCGTAGCATTGCCGAAACATTGCGAATTAGTGAGCCCACAAAAGTACTCGAAATAGGTCCTGGCACAGGCGTATTGACACAGTATTTATTGGAAAACGAACTCATTGATTTGAAAGTAATTGAGATAGATGGAGAGTCTGTTGAATACTTACAAAAAGAATTTCCTGCCTTGCATAACCGCATATTTTTTCAAGATTTCTTGACAACAGATATACCTCAGCTTTACGGATCAGAAACTTTCTCTGTTATAGGCAATTTCCCGTATAATATATCTAGTCAGATATTTTTTAAAATACTTGAAAACAAACACCAAATCCCCTGTGTGTGTGGTATGTTGCAAAAGGAAGTGGCGGAACGATTGGCGTCGAAACCAGGGAAAAAGACATATGGAATTTTAAGTGTTTTATTACAAGCCTACTACGATGTGGAGTATTTATTTACGGTACCTCCTACTGTGTTTAACCCACCGCCAAAAGTCAACTCGGCAGTTATACGTGTTACACGCAACGCTACTCAACAACTAGAATGCAACGAGACCTTATTTAAAACTGTTATCAAAACAGCTTTCAATCAACGAAGAAAAACAATGCGAAATTCGCTAAAAGGCATCATAACAGTATCTTCTCCTATTGTAACAGAAAGCATATTCGACAAACGTCCAGAGCAACTTTCTGTAAACGAATTTGTTACACTTACTAATTTAATTGAGCCATATATTCAAAGTCAACACTAACACATATGTATACATACTAATTACAAGAAAACAATTAGTATCTAAAAAAGAAAAAAATTGTACCTTTGTAACGTCAACACATAAAGCAAATTTTTACATACATGAAACACACAATACTACTTTTGGGATCAGGAGGCAGAGAACACGCCATCGCTTGGAAATTAACTCAAAGTACAAAACTTAATCGGTTATTTATCGCCCCTGGCAATGCAGGTACCGCTCAACTTGGAGAAAACATCTCCATAAACCCCGAAGACTTTGTGGCAGTACAAACATTTGTAGAAAAAAATGATGTTACCATGGTAATCGTTGGTCCAGAAGCTCCTTTGGTTGCAGGTATTGTAGATTTTTTTAAAGCAACTCCTACGATAGCACATATACCCGTTCTTGGTCCTTCAAAATACGCTGCACAGATGGAAGGCAGTAAAGAATTTGCCAAAGAATTTATGAAAAGACATGCTATACCAACAGCTGGATATCTTTCGGTTACAAAAGACAATTTGGCTCAAGGGTTTGCATTTTTGGAAACATTAAAAGCCCCCTATGTGTTAAAAGCAGATGGATTAGCAGCTGGGAAAGGGGTTTTGATTATCAGCGACTTAAATGAAGCAAAAACAGAATTAGCAGCTATGCTTGATGGCAAATTTGGCAAAGCAAGCTCAACAGTAGTGATAGAAGAATTTTTAGATGGAATCGAATGTTCCGTGTTTGTACTAACTGACGGAGATAAATATGTTATTCTTCCCGAAGCCAAAGACTACAAACGAATAGGCGAAGGCGATACAGGTCCAAATACAGGAGGTATGGGGGCAATTTCTCCGGTAAGCTTTGCCAACGCTACCTTTATGCAACAAGTAGAAGAACGAATTATTCGTCCGACTATAAACGGATTTCGCACAGAAAACATTGACTACAAAGGATTTGTGTTTTTTGGTTTGATAAAAGTAAACAATGAACCTTACGTAATAGAATACAATGCACGTATGGGTGATCCCGAGACAGAAGCAGTGGTGCTACGCTTACAAAATGATTTACTTACACTAGTTGAAGCAACGTTTGATGGCACTTTAGATAAACAAGTAATGAAATTTGATACCCGATTTGCTGTTACTGTAATGTTAGTAGCAGGAGGATATCCTGGCGATTATCAAAAAGGCGATGTGATTACAGGTTGTGAACTTGTTGAAGACAGTATTGCATTTCATGCAGGCACCACACTTCAAAACAACGATATTGTAACCAACGGAGGACGTGTAATAGCAATAAGTTCATACGGAAATACGAAAGAAGAAGCATTGGCTTGCTCTTTCAAAAATGCACATAAAATCAATTACAAAGGAAAATATTTTCGTTCAGACATAGGATTTGATTTATGAATTGGAGAGAAGAGCGACATCAAATACTAGCACCGTGGTCCATATTTTTGATTACGGGGGTTTTTGCTATTGCATTTTGGATCAAGTCTTTCCTGTCATATGATATGGTAAATTTTCCTACTGAAAAAGACATCCTATATTATTATCTTACTCAAATCATTCCTTTTGATTCATTTTTAGCCAAAATTATTGCGTTTTTGCTAGTTGTTTTCATTGCAGTAATTACGTTTTTTGCCAACAATAAATATTTCTTTATAAAAAATAAATCAGCCTTAATCATTATGTTTATGGTTTTGTTGATGGGACTAAACGACCCTTCGCACAACCTTAACCCAGGTATTATTGGCTTAACCTTTCTTCTGTTTGCCTTTATACGGTTTTTGGGCATGCATGGCAAATTACATACAGGAGCACGTTCTTTTGATATTGGATTATATATTTCAATCGGAAGTTTATTTTATGATAGAATGCTCTTTTTTATTCCCTTGTTTTACATCGGTTTTTATATTTACCAACAATTACACATCAAAAATATACTAGCTACCTTTTTTGGAATTACTTTTCCTTATTTACTCACAGGCGGTATGTGTTTTTTATTTGATGATTTTGATAATTTTGTTCAACGTATTCCCTTTAGCATATCACATACCACAGACACACACATTGGACACATTATTTACTATGGATTGTTGGGGTTAGTAACGTTGCTCGCTTTCTTTAATTTTATACTAAAATACAGTAACGAAAAAATCAAAACACGTAACACCATCTTTTTTATTTACCTTCTTCTATTAGGTACTATTGTAAGTATATTTTTTTCTAACCATCTTTTTTTGTTTGAGCTTCCTTTCATTTCGTTCTTCTTGAGTATTGTTTTTGCACATTTTTTTGCAAATAATACTTCTCATTTTTCTCGATTTATTTTTTATGCATTTTGGACTATTGGTATTATTTGGTTTTTAGTCTCATTTATATTATAAAATGTCAGAAATACTTTATTTTTTAACTGAATATGGTTATATCGGACTTTTTTTTGCCGCTTTTTTAGCTGCAACCATCTTGCCATTTAGTTCTGAGGTAGTATTTACGGGATTACTATATAGTACCCAATCGGATGTTTGGCTATGTATTTTAGCTGCTACCTTAGGAAATTGGTTAGGAGGGATTACCTGTTATTGGCTAGGGAGATTAGGAAAAACCGAGTGGATTAGTCGCTATTTACGAGTTCCACCAGACAAAGTAACACATTGGCAAAATAAAATACAAGGCAAAGCCGCTTTAGCTGCCTTCTTCTCTTTTTTACCAGGTATTGGCGATTTAATAGCCATAGCAGCAGGTTATTTACGTGCTAATTTTTGGCTTACCAGCACATCTATATTAATAGGAAAATTTTTGCGTTTTGTGGTCTGGGTGTATATTACTTATTGGTATTGGGCATAGTAATGCAAAAAAACACCTTCCCCTAAAACAAACAAAAACACACAAATGTAAATAAAATTGTTGAAAAGTTTTTCTGTTTCAGAAAAATACAGTATTTTTGCAGTCCGATTATTCCTCCACGCACGTAAGTGTTTAGTTTTTAGCGAGTAAGAATCTTTTTTAGCCTGAAGACCTTAGTTTGCGAGAAACGAAAGAGTGTAAAATTTTTAATAAATTATTATTGTGAATACCTTAAGTTACAAAACTATTTCTGCTAATAAAGCCACTGTACAAAAAGAGTGGGTTGTAGTAGATGCTACCGACCAAGTGTTGGGTCGTATGTGTTCTAAAGTAGCAAAATTGTTGAGAGGAAAGTATAAACCATCTTTCACTCCTCACGTTGATTGCGGTGATAATGTAATCATTATCAATGCAGATAAAGTAAAAATGACTGGCAACAAATGGACAGATAAAGTCTATCTTCGCTACACAGGATATCCAGGTGGTCAACGCGAAATGACTCCTCAACGTTTGCAAGCAAAAGGCTCTGACAAACTTTTCAATAAAGTACTGAAAGGTATGTTGCCCAAAAATCGCTTGGGAGATAAATTATTAGGCAATGTGTATATTTATGATGGAGCAGAGCATCCACATCAAGCACAAACTCCAAAAACAATTGATTTAAACGTTCTTAAATAGGAAATATGGAAATTACAAATGCAATAGGAAGAAGAAAAGCCGCTGTAGCTCGCGTATTTGTGAGAGAAGGTAAAGGCAATATTGTTATCAATAAAAGAGGTATTGATTCATATTTTCCATCAGGAATTTTACAGTATATCGTAAAACAACCCCTTGCTAAATTAGATGTGGTAGAAAAATACGATATTCAGGTAAACTTAAATGGTGGTGGTTTTAAAGGACAAGCAGAAGCATTGCGTTTGGCAATCGCTCGTGCATTGGTTAAAATCAACCCAGAAGACAAACCTGCATTGAAATCAGAAGGCTTCATGACCCGTGATCCACGCGAAGTGGAACGTAAAAAACCAGGTCGTCCAAAAGCTCGCAAAAGATTCCAATTCAGCAAACGTTAATATTCGAATACTCGTTATTACCTGGTATTTGGCAAGGGTTTATATCCACCAACAGCCAGTAATACGGTAGGTTTAGTATCTAAATTATAGGGACTTTGTTGCACAAACTACCCTATAATTGAATAAAAGCAGAAAGTAAACAACAAAAAACAAACACATGTCAAGAACAAATTTTCAAGATTTATTAGATGCAGGTGCACATTTTGGTCACCTAAAAAGAAAGTGGAATCCAGCAATGTCTCCATACATTTTTATGGAACACAATGGTATTCACATCATTGATTTACACAAAACAGTTGTAAAAATCGATGAAGCAGCCGAAGTTTTATTCAAAATTGCCAAACAAGGTAAAAAAGTATTGTTTGTAGCAACAAAAAAACAAGCAAAAGATATCATTGCTGACAAAGCAAGTTCTGTAAATATGCCTTATATCACAGAACGTTGGGCTGGTGGTATGCTTACCAACTTCCCTACTATCCGTAAAGCTGTGAAAAAAATGTCTGTTATAGATAAAATGGCTACTGATGGTACATTTGAAAATCTTTCTAAAAGAGAAAAATTACAAATCTCTCGTCAAAGAGAAAAACTTGAAAAAAACTTAGGTAGTATTGCTGATTTAACACGTTTACCTGCAGCTCTATTTGTAGTTGACGTAATGAAAGAGCAAATTGCAGTAAAAGAAGCTAATCGTTTGGGTATTCCTGTTTTTGGAATTGTAGATACAAACTCTAACCCCAACAACATTGATTATGTTATTCCTGCAAATGATGATGCAGCTAAATCAATTGAGATTATCTTAAAAGCAGTGGTTGAAGCAATTCAAGAAGGCTTACAAGAAAGAAAAAATGATAAGCTAGAATTGGAAGCATCTGAAGTGCCTGTTGATAAAATGAAAAAATCTAAAGCTCCTTCAAAAGTAAGAACGAAGAGAGGTATTGATGAGTCAGCACTTAATGCAAATGTTGCAGATAAATTCTTAAAAGGAGAAAAAGAGTAATATTTTTTCTTTTATATTTATGAATAGGTTACAACTCAAACTCTTTCTTTAAAGAAGTGGTGGCGGTTGTAACTTTTTTTTTGACACTAAACAAATAAAACATACTATTATGGCAGTAACAATGGCAGAAATATCCAAATTACGCACAATGACTGGTGCGGGAATGATGGATTGCAAAAATGCTCTTACAGAGTCGAACGGTGATTTCGACAAAGCAGTAGAAATAATTAGAAAAAAAGGACAAGCAGTAGCCGCAAAACGTAGCGACAGAGAAGCTTCTGAAGGTTGTGTACTTGCAGCATCTAAAGAAGCGTTTGCAGCATGCGTAGCTCTAAAATGCGAAACAGATTTTGTGGCTAAAAATGCAGATTTTATAGCATTAACGCAAACAATTCTTGATATCGTGATGGACAAACAACCAACAACCCTTGAAGAAGTGTTGGCTTTACCAATGGGTAATGGTACTATTGCCTCATCTATTACAGATAGAAGTGGTATTACAGGCGAAAAAATGGAGCTTGGTTATTACGAATGGGTAAAAGGTGCTAGCACTGTATCGTACATACACCCAGGAAATAAATTAGCTACTATTGCAGCTTTTAACCTTGCAGGAACTGACCAAACAGTATCTCGTGATGTGGCTATGCAAATTGCGGCAATGAATCCAATTTCTTTAAATAGAGATTCTGTACCTGCAAATGTTATTGCTACTGAATTAGAAATTGGTCGTGATAAAGCACGCCAAGAAGGTAAACCAGAAGCTATGCTTGATAAAATTGCAGAAGGACGTTTAAATAAATTCTACCAAGAATCTACTTTATTGGAACAAGCTTTTATCAAAGATGGTAAAATAACTGTACAAAACTATTTAAAACAAGCAAACAAAGATTTAACTGTTACCGATTTCAAACGTGTAACATTGAATCAAGAGTAAGCTCTTGTGATAATAAAAATAAAAAATGGAGACTGAAAAATCAGCCTCCATTTTTTATAGAGTTGTACTGTACTATGAAATTTTTACGCCGTTTTTCACTAAATCGCTCGGCGAAATTACCACCAAACGTCCATCGCTATCTTCTGCCGATAAAATCATTCCTTCGCTGGCAATACCTTTAAGTTTTCGTGGTTCGAAATTGGCAATAAAGCATACTTGTTTTCCTATTAAATCAGCAGGTTGGTAATACTGAGCAATACCCGACACAATCGTACGTGTACCCATACCATCTTCAATTTTAAATTGCAAGAGCTTATCTGCTTTGGGTACTTTTTGGCAATCTAACACTGTGCCGACACGTATATCTAATTTCATAAAATCGTCAAACGCCACGTTTTCTTTAATTGGTTGTGGTTTATAATCAGCTACTTCATTCGCCTTTTTAGTATCTAATAGTCGTTGTACCTGCGCTTCGATAGCATCATCTTCAATCTTTTCAAACAACAACTCGGGCGATTGTATCGTTTGACCCTCTGAGAGTAAGTTAATAGAACCTAAGGCACTCCAATCACATGTTTGCAAACCAAGCAATGAACGTAATTTTTGTGAACTAAAAGGTAAAAATGGTTCGAATGCAATTGACAAGTTAGCACTTATTTGTAAAGAAACATTCAAGATAGTTGCTACCCTTTCCATATCCGTTTTGGCAAGTTTCCAAGGTTCGGTTTCGGCTAAATATTTGTTTCCAATGCGTGCTAAATTCATTGCTTCTTTTTGAGCATCTCTAAATCGATAAGTATTGAGCAAGGACTCAACCCTATGTTGCACATCCTCAAACTCTTTCAAAACCGACTTCTCTATATCAGTAAGCTCTCCCAAGGCGGGCACTTTTCCTTCAAAATATTTATGCGTAAGCACCAATGTTCGGTTTACAAAATTGCCATAAATAGCCACTAATTCGCTATTATTGCGAGCTTGTAAATCCTTCCAAGTAAAATCATTGTCTTTTGTTTCGGGAGCATTGGCTGTAAGTGTATATCGTAATACATCTTGTTTGGCTGGAAAATCGATTAAATATTCGTGTAACCAAACAGCCCAATTGCGTGAAGTTGATATTTTATCTCCCTCAAGGTTTAAGAACTCATTGGCTGGAACATTTTCAGGTAAAATAAATGACCCTTCAGCTTTTAACATAGCTGGAAACACGATACAGTGAAACACAATGTTGTCTTTCCCGATAAAATGTACTAGTTTAGTTTGTTCATCTTTCCACCACAGTTCCCATGTATCTGGCAACAATTCTTTGGTATTAGAAATATAACCAATAGGAGCATCAAACCACACATACAAAACCTTGCCCTCTGCTCCTGCAACTGGTACAGGAATTCCCCAATCTAAGTCGCGACTTACGGCACGTGGTTGCAAACCCATATCGAGCCAGCTTTTACACTGTCCATACACATTGCTTTTCCATTCTTTGTGGTCTTCGAGTATCCATTGACGCAACCAAGCTTCGTGTTTATCGAGTGGTAAATACCAATGTTTTGTTTCTTTGAGAATTGGCGTAGAACCAGAGATGGTTGATTTAGGGTCAATTAAATCCATAGGACTGAGCGATGTGCCACAGGCTTCACACTGATCACCATAAGCTTGTGTATTTTTGCAATGCGGACATGTGCCAATAATATAACGGTCGGCTAAAAACTGCTGTGCTTCTTGGTCGAAATACTGTTCAGAAGTTTTTTCTACAAACTCACCTTTATCATACAGCGTTTTAAAAAATGTAGAAGCTACTTCGTGGTGCGTTTTTGATGTAGTGCGAGAATAGACATCGAACGAAATACCAAAATCTTCGAATGATTGTTTAATAATAGTATGATACCTATCCACAATATCCTGAGGCGTTACGCCCTCTTTTTTTGCTTTGAGCGTAATGGGCACACCATGCTCATCAGAACCACCAACGAATAAAACATCTTGCCCCTTTAGGCGAAGATAGCGGGCATAAATATCAGCAGGAATATACACTCCAGCCAAATGTCCGATATGAACAGGACCGTTGGCATAAGGCAATGCAGAAGTAATGGTAGTACGTTTAAATTTCTTTTCCATATCTGTGCTAAGTCTGATTATCAAGTTTGTGTTTGAGTAAGAATGCAAAGTTACATATTTTTCGTGGTTTCTTTGCCTATGTTTCGTAAATATTTAAGGTAATCAAAACCAATACCATGCTACCTAATTCAAAGAAAAAGATAATCGAAAAGAAATTTGGCAAGATAGGCAATAAAAATGTATCTTTGTTCATCGGTATGGATTATTTTTCGTGATTAAATACAAACGGATGCGTCAGTTTCTTAGGTCATCGTTTTTTAAACACACAGCAACATTGCTTACTGCCAATAGCTTATCACAAGCCATTGCCTTATTGGCATATCCTTTACTGACACGCATTTATGCCCCTGACGATTTCGGATTGTTCAATCTATTTTTAAGTATCGGCGGAATATTGGCAATTATTGGAACTGGGAACTACCATTATGCCATTGTGTTGCCAAAAGAAGAAACAAAAGCCCTAGCTTGTGTAAAATTATCCTTTATACTGAACCTTATTGTAGTAGGTATAAGTAGTTTCTTCCTACTCTTTTCATCACAGATTGGCAAATTATTTAATTCTGAGTCATTAGGAGAATACCTGTATTTACTCCCCATATTCGTATTATTGACCGCAACATGGAACATTCTTAACTACTGGTTTACACGACACCAATGCTACAAACCCATAGCATTTTATCAAATTAGTAACAGCTTGGGTTCTTCGATACTAAAATATATGTTAGGTATCATGGAGTTTTTACGTGGTGGTTTATTAATTGGCACTATACTTGCACAAGTAATTGCTTTTGCCGTAGGTTTTATAGTGGCATGGAAAAAAGGTTTGTCAAGAACTTTGCATATACAACGACAAGAAATAGTAGAAACGGCAACAACATATAAAAATTTCCCATTCTATTCTTTACCACACAGCTTAATCAACACCTTAGGAGGAAGTTTGCCAATTATCCTTTTAGCTCCATTTTTTTCATTAGCAGAAATAGGTTTTTTTGGCATGGCACTTACGCTTGCATTTCGCCCAATCAATATTATTTCTAGTTCGCTACATCAAGTATTCTATCCTATTACCACCCAAAAGGTAAACGACAATGACTCCATTGTGCCATTTTTTAAACGATACTTTCTACGAACATTTACCTTGCTTATACCCTTATTTTGTGTGCTTTTTTTCTTTTTACCTATGCTTACCGAATGGTTATTGGGTAATGGTTGGCATCAAAGCGGAAAATATATTCAGTTGATGCTACCTTGGTTAGCCCTATCAGCAGCAGTTGCACCCATTACATATTTAGCAGATATTTTTTCTCAACAAAGAATTGCCTTGTTGCTTGAAATTCTTTCATTTATTGTGCGATTTTGTGCATTAATGATTGGAATATGGCAACAAAATTTCTATCTTGCCATCGCATATTATTGTGTTGCAAGTGCTTTAATTATTCTTGTTCAACTACTTTGGTATTGGCATCTGGTAAAACAGTACGAAATTAAACGAATTTGATTATGAGAGTGTTACAGTTACCATCTTGGTATATCCCCGAAGGAGGGATGTTTTGTACAGAACAAAGCATTGCTCTAAAACAAGCTGGCGTTGAGGTACATATCTTAGCTAATGTGGCACTTCCTTGGCGAAAATACAAATCTCGCATTTATTCGTTTCCCAGAAAACCTTTTTTTACCGAAGAAAATGGTATTACTCTACTGCGTTATTACGCCAAAAGAATACCTTTTGCTGATATGTGGAATATGAAACTATGGGTTAGAAATACATTGCGACTATATGATATGTATTTTGAGAAATTTGGTCATCCAGATATTATTCACACACACAGTAGTATGTGGGCTGGATACGCTGCTGCACTTATCAAGCAACGTTATGGCGTTCCGTACGTAATTACCGAACATAGAGGTCGTTTTTCTGAAAATTCTATTGAATCTGACGAGCTATTTCCGTTAAGCTATCATCCTTTTTTGTACCAAGCGTTCGAAAATGCACATAGTATCATCATTGTATCGGAACAACTGCGTAAGAAAGTGGCTCTTTATGCTGGAGAGAATGTTCCTATTTATACAATTTCAAATGTTGTAAATACAGATTTCTATACCGAAAAGAAAGAACAAAATCCTATCCGACCATTCACCTTTATCAATGCCAATTCTTATCATTTTGCCAAAGCCTACGATGTATTGCTAGATGCTTTTGAAAAAGTATATGCACAATATCCTGAAACAACTTTACTGTTATTGGGCAATGGATTTGATGATGCTCAATTTGTAGTTCAGCTCAACAAATTACGCTCAAAAAATAAAATAGAATTTAAGGGATACCAACCACCTGAAGGCGTATTGCATTACTTACATAAAAGCGATTCGTTTGTTTTATCAAGCCGAATAGAGGCACAACCTGTGGCTATTTTAGAAGCCATGAGCTGTGGATTGCCTATTGTGTGTACAGAGGTGGTGCCTTCCGAAATTGTTACCCCTACTATCGGTGTACGTTGCAAAACAGACAATGCAGATGCACTAGCAGAGGCAATGATCTACATGATTGAGCATCATGCCAGTTTCTCATCTACCGATATTAGGCAATTTGCCGTTTCTGTGTGTAGCCAAAAAGCTGTAGCTTCACAAATCTTGGCGGTGTATAAACAAATTATTCATGGTTAAACTTGACAAACATAATCCCATCTCGTGGACAAGTGCCAATGGCGTTTGGGTAGCTGGCTATTGTTTTGATACAGAAGGAAATTTTTATGAAAAAGAATCACTTATTGCGTTACTCCAACAAATCACAGAAAATCATTTAGAATCATTCGTACGTTCGCTTAATGGAATATTTGCCTGCATCATTGAACGAGATAGCGAAACGATTATTATCATGGATAAAACACGCTTGATTCCTCTTTTTTATGCCATAGAAAATAATCAAGTAATCGTATCCAATAATCCATATACATTGCTTCCCACATCGCCAGTTGTTGATACCTCTGCACTTAATGAATACCTGTATTCTTCGGTTGTGTTGGATGAAAAAACACTGATTAAAGGGATATTTCAAGTGCAACCATCCAGTTATATTATTTGTAAGAATAACCACCTTGATATACATCATTATTACACTTTTGCAGTAAAAAAACACGAGATAGCTGTAGCAAAAGATTACAATCAGCAATTTGAAACGGTGCTGAACGATGTTTTTCATCGATTACTTACCTCGTGCAAAGGGAAACAAGTAGTTGTACCCTTGAGTGGTGGCTACGATTCTCGCTTAATTGTATGTATATTAGCCAAACTTGGGTATAAAAATGTGCTTTGCTATACAGTAGGCAGACCCAATAATCCAGAGTTAATAATAGCCCAAAAAGTAGCAAAAAGGCTAGGATATAAGCATGTATTTATTTCGAACGAAACACCCTCGTACCTGGATGACAATACATTTGAGGCTTATTATCGTTACTCTGGTTATTTTACCAATTTCTTTTGGATGTACGAATATATAGGGGTAAAAACGCTGACTGAGCAAAACATCATTGAAAAAGATGCCATATTTA
>ERZ795049.4409-NODE-4409-length-13983-cov-4.893308_pt1 | contig 13983 bp, 17 predicted proteins | sample MGYA00375133_ERZ795049 | MGnify/ENA primary metagenome ERZ795049 (study PRJEB30178, sample SAMN05720147) | activated sludge metagenome | isolation source: anaerobic digester from wastewater treatment plant | place: Japan | collected 2015-04-20 ...
TAGCAGGCACCATTTTAGAAAACATTCAATCGGGCAACATCAAAAAAATGGTTGTCATGTCGGGTTGCGATGCACGTCAAAAATCACGCCAATACTACACAGATTTTGCCGAAGCCCTGCCATCAGACACCTTAATATTAACCTCTGGCTGTGCCAAATACCGCTACAACAAACTACCTTTAGGAGATATCAACGGAATTCCTCGCGTATTGGATGCTGGTCAGTGCAACGACTCCTACTCATGGGCAATCGTAGCTTTAAAACTAAAAGAAGTGCTTGGTTTAGAAGATATTAATGATTTACCATTGGTGTTTAATATTGCTTGGTACGAGCAAAAAGCCATTATTGTACACCTTGCTTTGTTATATCTAGGAGTAAAAGACACACATATCGGACCAACTCTCCCCGCCTTTATGACTCCGAATGTATTAAAACTTATAACAGAAAAATTTGGAGTAAAAACAAATGCAACCGTAGAAGAAGACATGGAACTATTTGGTTTAACATAAACGACTACGAAAAGCAGTAGTTTGTAATAAAAAATACGTGCTCCATCTTCATTCGGAGAATAAATAGTACCTTTGTATAGACCTAACATGTATGTAAATATGTTAGGTCTAATGTATTTAGGACTTTTATTATGATCAACAAGCATCATTTTTTAACATACGATACAAATTGGCTTACTCGCTTTTATCACCAAACGAGTAAACGTGCAACTATGTTGAGAAACAAAGAACTACAACTAACAGCACCATACGAAATTATAGTTGATTACAGAAATCAAGGTCAACTAGATTGGGGTAGTTGGGAATATAGTGGTGAATTTTGTATTGCAAAAGAATTAACAAGTATAAAAAAACAGTTCATCAGCATGCTGGAACAAAACGATGGTTTATACAAAGGTAACAATGTGTGTCCACGCGTCAAAACGTATTCCATTATGCAAAATAAACTGTTGTTGAAACTTGAAAAGGCAAGTTATTTTGATCAAGTGGCAACGAATTTAGCTTTAGATAATCCACTCGACGAAACAGATGCCACATCATTGCAAGCACGCTGTCTAAGAGAATGGGACATACAGCAATCAAATACACCGCACGGAACGCTTCCTTCTTTTGAGTCCTCCCAATTAGCCAATACAATTGGCGTATCACTTGGAATTACTGTAAAAAACAAAAATAATGAGAAAGTGTTTTTAACCCGCACACGCACATCACATGTTGCCGTAGCTGCTCATCAAGAAGTTTTGCCATTTTCATTTTCCCTCAATTTCAACCCTTCACCATCTATGTTTGGAAAACAGCAATCAATAAAAGAACTGATTAAAGCAGACTTTATAGAAGAACAAGCAGAAGAATTGGGTATTGATGCCTCTGTATTGGATTTTGAGAATGTAAAACCTTTGTTATTGTGCAGAGAATTGTGCAGAGGGGGAAAACCTCAATTCTTTTGCGAAATTGAACTTGATATGTGTTACGAAGATTTACAAAATCACATCTCAGAAAACCTCTTGCCACAAAAAGAATTTACCTCCACAATAAAGTCATATACACTGAATGAAGCACAACAGTCTTTCTCAACCTTATCGCCCGAAATTCAGGCATTTGTAGTAGCAAAAAGCTCCTAACATAGGAATTGCTAGTTGGCTTTTCTTTTCTTCTGCAACTGAAGCTCCCACTTCCAAGCCGATTGTACAATCTCTTCTACCGACTTCGTTGCTTTCCATCCTAGCTCATTATTGGCAATAGTAGCATCAGCCCATACTTTTTCAATATCGCCGGCACGCCTTCCTACAATTTGGTAGTTGAGCGAAACATTGTTTACATCCTGAAACTTTTGTACAATTTCAAGCACAGACAATCCTACACCTGTACCCACATTAAATGTTTCTGGATTTTGTTTCTGTTTGCCTTGCAACATACGCTCCACAGCTACCACATGTGCCTTTGCCAAATCTACCACATGTATATAATCGCGAATACAAGATCCGTCAGGAGTATCGTAGTCATTGCCAAACACACTTAATTTTTCTCTAATACCAATAGCTGTTTGCGTTACAAAAGGCATTAAATTTTGTGGCACACCGTTGGGCAATTCTCCAATCAAGGCACTTTCGTGTGCTCCTACTGGATTAAAATAACGTAAAATAATGGCATGAATGCTTTTGTTTGCATGTACTGTATCGGTAATAATCTCCTCACCAATTTGTTTCGTGTTGCCATAAGGAGAAAGGGATACTTTTATTGGAGAATTTTCAGTTACAGGCAATATATCTGGTTGACCATATACGGTGCACGATGACGAAAACACCAAATTTGACATAGTATATGTAGCCATTAATTCTAATAGATTCATCAACGACACTAAATTATTGCGGTAGTACAACAAAGGCTTTTCCACCGATTCATTCACCGCCTTACTGGCAGCAAAATGAATAATTGCTTGTGCATCTGCGTGTTTTTTGAATACAGACTCCATTGCTTGATAATCAGTACAATCAATCTTTTCAAAACTTGGCATAACGCCCGTGATAGCAAAAATACCTTGCAACACATCTACAGAAGAATTAGATAAGTTGTCAATGATGACAACTTCATAACCAGCTTGTTGTAACTCAACCACTGTATGCGAACCTATATAACCCGTGCCTCCTGTAACAATAATTTTTGTCATACAATTAAATTTTTGCACAAAGATACATATTTTTCAGATACAGAGTAGAAAGTGCCCATGCTAAGGGTTAAAAAAGTGTCTAAATTTTTAAAAAATACTAGTAAATTTGCTTTTATGGCGGTTTATAGCTACTTTTGGTGCTTAATTATGGGAAGAATTATTGCTATTGATTATGGCAAAAAACGTGTAGGGATAGCTGTTACCGACACTTTACAACTGATTGCCAACGGATTAACAACGGTGGCAAGTCACGAAGTTATTGCTTTTTTAGAACGCTATATACAAACAGAACCCGTGGATAAAATCATTATAGGATTACCCAAACAAATGAATAATGAGCTATCTGAATCGATGAAATACATCACACCGTTTGTACATACGCTCAAAAAGAGAATCACGCATATTCCCATTGAATACGTAGATGAGCGATTTACATCTGTGCTAGCTCATCGTACCATGCTCGAGGCTGGATTAAAAAAGAAAGATAGACAAAACAAAGCTTTGGTGGATACCATTAGTGCAACCATCATTTTACAAACATACCTTGAAAGTATAAAAACTAACACATTATGATACGTCCTATAGTTGTTTATGGCAATGCTGTATTACGCAAAAAAGCTGACCCAATTGACAAAAACTACCCAGAACTCAGTTCATTAATCAACGACATGTTTGATACCCTTTCTCATGCAGAGGGAGTAGGATTAGCCGCACCACAAGTGGGACTCCCTATTCGTTTATTTATTGTTGATTTGTCAATTTTAGGTGATGACGAACCAAGTTTTGTAAATTTCAAGAAAGTAATGATTAATCCTTTAATTACATCTTTTGAAGGAGAAGAATTATCTCAAGAAGAAGGATGCTTAAGCATACCTGGTATTTCTGAAACAGTAAAAAGAAGCGACAAAATTTCAATTGAATACTATGACGAAAATTGGCAAAAACACGTCGAGCAATACAGTGGTTTCCCTAGCAGAGTAATGCAACACGAATACGACCATATCGAAGGGCATGTATTTGTAGATAAGATATCACCTATACGCAGGCAAATGATTTCGTCAAAACTGAACGCATTAACGAAAGGTAAATTTAATTGCCATTACAAAGTGCAGAAAGTTTAAAAATCAACTGCCTTCAAAAAAGCAAATAATTGAGAAGGCAAGTGCTCCACCCCATCGTTTTTGATAACAAAATCGGCTCTTGCTTCTCTTTCTTCATCAGAAAGTTGATTTTTAATTCTTGCTTCTACCTCTGGATAAGTAAGTTTATCTCTTTTCATAATTCTATTAATGCGTACCTGTAATGGTGCTGTTACCACAATAGACTTATCAATATACTTGTCAAAACCACTTTCAAACAATACAGCAGATTCTAATGCGACTATTTTGTGCCCTTCAAACTGCATGCTCCAATCTTCAAAAGCTGCAAATACTACTGGATGAATAATTGCATTTATTTTCTCTAACAAAGATTTATCGTCAAACACTTTACTCGCAACAAATTTAGCATTCAACACATCATTCTTATATGCCTCTTCACCCAATAACTCTATAATCGCAGCACGAACTTTAGGATTTGTATTGGTTATTTCTTTGCCAACAATATCAGAATAAAAAATTGGTATACCAACTGTTTCTAGTAATTGACATACATGTGTTTTACCACTACCAATTCCTCCTGTTATACCTACTTTCAACATACACAATTAATCTTTTATTTCAATAAAACAATCAATTTCCATAGTACCTAACTTCACATTTCGTAGGTAAGTTGGGTATTTCTCTAGCGTAAGAATTTGTCTTCTTGACGTACTTCGCACCACATTATTATAATCCACACTAATAACAAAGTCCATTGGATTTACCTTATTGTACATACTTTTGCCTACTTGATACAGAACCTCAACATCTGCAGGTATTACTCTAACAGCAACATTATCTGGTACATTATGCACTGTAATAGGAATATGCATCGATGATTCTGTAAACACTTCCACTGGAATAAATACAGAAACATTATTGGGCAAGAAACGTGTGTGTGGTAATTTCTCTACCAAAACAGTAATTTTTGTGGTATCAGTTAAGTCCGTCAATACTACCCTTTCAGTAGTAACATAGTGGATAGTATCAATTCTTTCTTTGTTTCCATATATAGTTACTTCATTAGGAGACACAATCAAATCTCCTGCAAGACTATATTGCTTTCGGCAACTAAAATCATATCTCAATCTAACAGGAACACGTTTTTTATTCAATTTTATGTGCTGAAAATCAAATGTTCTCGGAGAATAATCTTTAATCACCGATGTGGATAATAGTTGTTCACTAATTACTTTTTCGAACAATGCAGAAGAAGATACACTTAAAGCATTACGAATAAAAGTGTGTTTATTAAAATCAAAAACTAAAGGGTCAAAATAATTTTTCTGGCGATACACTAACAAACTAATCCCCTTATCACGTATCCTTACATCTAAATGAGAAGGCATATCATGTACTATTTCAATATCTACAGGAACATTTATGTATTGAATAGGAATAGCAATACGAGTTTCATATTCTTTATCAAGCACTACTACAAACCAAAAAATAGTAGCTGCTATACAAAAAAACAAAAAGATGAAGGCATTCTTATTCAACAAGAGAGCCTTTATCTTTCCGTTTATACTTATAAAAAAATTATATAGCCTATTCACATACATGTTCGGCACTTAAAAAAATACAAATTAACGAGTAGTAGGAGCATCTGCAGCAGTAGCAAACACAGAATTTTTATCTACTGTTACACGTACATTCTCAGCTATTTCTAGTACAAAAGAATCTTGTTTGATATCTTTTACCTTGCCATAAATACCACCTGAAGTGATTACTTTATCTCCAATGGCAATGCTATCACGAAATTTTTTTATTTCTTTTTGTTTTTTCATTTGTGGTCTAATCATAAAGAAATAAAAAACCACAAAAATAAGAGCCATCATAATCAATGATCCATATTGACCCATTGGACCACCTTCTTGTGCTGTTGCTTGTAATAAAATGCTTAACATATTCTCAGTATTTAAATTAATGTTGACAAAATTACGTTATTTATTTGGTATCTTTTAAAAAATATCCGACTTTTACTAATTTATTTGTATTTCTTAACGTGTTTACAATAGTATCTAATACTCCATTCACAAAAATGCTACTTTTATCGGTACTATACACTTTGGCTATTTCAATATATTCGTTCAACGTTACACTAACTGGAATTGTCGGGAAATCGGTTATTTCGGCTAAAGCCACTTTCATAATTACTTTATCAATAAAAGCAATTCTATCTATTTCCCAATTTTTAGTATGTTCATCTATCAACTGCGTAAAGGTATCATCCTCTAATACTGCATTTCGAATCAATTTTAAAGCAAATTCTTTATCATCTTCTTCTTTATACATGGGTAATATTTCTTGCTGTATACCATTAGCTTGTTCAAAACGTTTGATGGTTTTTTCAACAAAACTTACAACAATTTCAATATCATCATTCCAAAAAATACTCATATCCTCCAACCTATCATTCAATTCTTCATCCACTAAAAATATTTTACGATAAATTTTCCGCCACACTTGTTTATCAGCTTCGTATCCACTTTCTTTTGCCGTCATATATTCTTGATAAATAGAAGAATCAACAATACGTTCATACAACTTTTTCACTAAGTCAGCATGTTCTATCCAAGAAATCTTTTTATCTGCCACATATGCTTGCAAAGCACTATTTGATGACAATTGTGCTACAAACGAGTTTGCTACAAAGCGCATATTAGGATTCAGTTCTTCGGGAGTAGGGCGTAATTTTTTCTTACCCATTTCTATCTTTTTATCAGCGAACGATGTAATTTCGACAGATAAAAGAAGAAGCAAATTATAGAGTTCATAGGTCTTTTCTAAACTAAAAAGCAATTCTTTTTCGGTAGCTTGAAGAGATTTCTCCTTATTGTTTAAAAAAGCGTACATCAGCTGTACAGTTTTGATACGAATTAAAGTTCTATTTATCATCTTTATGATATAATTTTATGACACAAAGATACGCTAATATTTCTAAAGGTTTACTTTTCTAGTTTAAAAAAAATGTTATTTTGACACTTTCGAGGTTTTTTTTCTGTAATGTTTGTTTTTTAGCGAAATTTTCATCATTTTTGTAACGTATTGATAAATCATTTGTAATAAGATTAAATTATATAGTATGTTATTTTTCAAAAAATCAGCACCTACACCTACCGAAACCAAGGAAACAGAAACTTCCGGCGTGAAAGAAAAGGAAATTTTATACTCCAAAGCAGTAAAAGCAGGGAAACGCATCTATTATTTAGATGTAAAAAAAGATAAAAAAGATGATTTATTTATCGCTATAACAGAAAGTAAAAAAAAGCCTACAGGAACAGATGGGCAGTTTGCTTTTGAAAAACACAAAATCTTTTTGTACAAAGAGGATTTTGAAAAATTTGAAGAAGCACTAACAGAAGTATTAACTTATATTCGCACTACTCCACACAATGAACTTGAATCGGAAAGCGAAAAAGAAAATGAAAGTGCAGGATAATCAATGAAATATGTTTAGTATATAAAAAAAGCAATATCACATGTGATATTGCTTTTTTTTGTTTGTAATGTAGATTGTAATATACTTAAGCTGGTTTGATTGCTTCTGTAGGACATACATCCACACATGTTCCACAATCTGTACATACATCAGCATCAATAACATAAATATCGCCTTCAGAGATAGCCTCTACAGGACATTCGCTAATACATGTACCACAAGCGATACAATCTTCTGTAATTAAGTGAGCCATTTTTTCTTTATTTAAAAGTTAACGTGTTGCAAAAGTACATTATTTTTTTATAACACAAAAATTACTATCCATTTTTTGAAAAAAAAAGACAACTCTACCGTTGAAAAGTTAAAATATAATGGTATATAATAAAAAAATAGTATCTTTACGGGTTCAAAAAAATAAGAACATAATTTTTATACGCAAAAACAATATTGAAGTAAAAAAGAATGAAAGTAGATGTTTTATTAGGCTTGCAATGGGGAGATGAAGGCAAAGGGAAAGTGATTGATGTATTAACCCCTAATTATGATGTAATTGCCCGATTTCAAGGAGGACCAAATGCGGGACATACATTAGAATTTGATGGTAAGAAATTCGTATTACATACTATCCCCTCTGGTATTTTTCAAGGAGATAAAATAAATATTATTGGAAATGGAGTTGTTATTGATCCCATTGTCTTGAAAAATGAAATAGAGAAACTAGAAAAAGCTGGATATGATTTATCCCAAAAATTAGTTATTTCTAAAAAAGCACACCTCATTTTACCTACTCACCGCTTAATAGACGCCGCACAAGAAGCACAAAAGGGTGATGCAAAAATTGGTTCTACGCTCAAAGGAATTGGACCTACTTATGCTGACAAAATTAGCCGAACCGGTCTTCGGGTGGGAGATTTACTACATAATTTTACCGAAAAATATGCAAAAAAAATAGCTGACCATACGCGTTTGCTCGACCAAATGGGGTTCTCTTATTCGTTAGATGGGCTAGAGGACGAATGGATGGAGGCAACAAAAACCCTCCTTCGTTTTCAGTTAATTGATAGCGAACATGTTGTAAACGAATTAATCGCTGATAATAAACGTATTTTAGCTGAAGGTGCACAAGGCACGATGCTTGATATCGAATTTGGTTCGTATCCTTTTGTAACATCATCAAACACTGTATCAGCTGGAGTTTGTACAGGACTAGGCGTTCCTCCTACCCAAATTGGAGAAGTATATGGCATTATGAAAGCATATTGTACGCGCGTGGGCAGTGGACCTTTCCCTACGGAATTGTTTAACGAAGAGGGAGAAGAAATGCGTAAAAAAGGGAATGAGTTTGGTTCAACTACGGGCAGAGCTCGCCGTTGTGGCTGGATAGATTTAGTAGCACTGAAATACGCTATTATGATTAATGGTGTAACGCAATTAATTATGATGAAAAGCGATGTGCTCGACCAATTTGACGTAATAAAAGCATGTGTAGGCTATAAAATTGATGGCGAAGAATATGATTATTTCCCTTACGAAATAAACACCAACTTAGAACCTATGTATGTAGAATTGCCAGGATGGAAAACGGATATGTCGAAAATGCAGAAAGAGAGTCAATTTCCACAAGCGTTTAATGATTATCTCGATTTCTTAGAAGACGAATTGGAAGTACCCATTCGCATTGTATCGGTAGGACCCGATAGAGAACAAACAATTTTACGTTACATTAACGAATAACGGGGTGTTTTTAACACTGACAAACGCAAAATTGGCAGTATTTTTGATGTATGTAATTGTGTATAACCATTAACGTAATTTTGTATGATAATTTATGTAATTTTTGGAGTAGTAGCCCTGAGTAGTTGGCTTATCCAATACCGTTTGAAATCAAAGTTTGAAAAATACTCTAAACTTGCTTTAGGCAATGGTATGAGTGGAAAAGAAGTAGCAGAAAAAATGCTTCGGGATAATGGCATCAGCGATGTAACAGTTATTTCTACAAGCGGACATTTAACAGACCATTACAACCCCACTAATAAGACAGTCAACTTAAGTGAAGCAGTATACAACTCTGCCAGTGTGGCAGCAGCAGCAGTAGCCGCTCACGAATGCGGACACGCCATACAACACGCTCGCTCGTATGCGTTTTTGCAAATGCGTTCTAAATTAGTGCCAGTAGTTAGTTTTGCTTCTAACTGGGTACAATGGGTTCTTTTAGCAGGTATTCTACTTATGCAAGTTATGCCAGAGATTATGTTAGCTGGTATTGTATTATTTGCTTTTACTACCTTATTTAGTTTTATTACTCTACCTGTAGAAATTAATGCAAGCAGCAGAGCCTTAGCTTGGTTGTCAAACGCAGGTATTACCAATGCTTTTAACCACAACGAAGCCAAAGATGCACTTAAATGGGCTGCATATACATATGTAGTAGCTGCCTTGGGTTCGTTAGCAACCTTGGTATATTACATCTTTATATTTTTGGGCAGACGCAATTAAGCTAAAAAGCAATGAACAAGAAAAGGGGTAGATAATTCAATCATCCCCTTTTTTATATACAACAAACAAATTTCACACATTAATGAATAAATATAAAGTTTCTGCTTTTGTCCGCAAAATTGGCTTTATCCAACTGTTGGATAAAATTCGTTTTTATGTTGATTATATTCGAACATACAATAAAAGAAGAAATTTTATAAAAAATAATCCAAACGTAATTTTGCCTCCCGCCTATTATTTATACGAAACGTACAACTTGAATTATGCCTCGTATTATTACAATAGTATGGATACGGCAAAATGGATTATTAACCTTATAGAGAAATACCAATCAACAACGAATATCAAGGTATTGGATTGGGGATGTGGTCCAGGCAGGGTTATACGACACATTGCTAGCATGCTTGACAAGAGTTGCGAACTACATGGCTCTGATTACAACAGCCGATATGTAGCGTGGTGTAAACGGCATATACCAGAAGTAAGCTTTCAACAAAACCAATTAGCTCCACCCATGGTATATGAAAACAATTACTTTGATGTAGTATATGGTATATCTATTTTTACACACTTATCCAAAGAGATGCACTACAAATGGTTTAACGAATTAATGCGTATTCTCAAGCCTGGAGGCATGGTTATACTTACCTTACACGGTGAAGCGTTTAAACTGCAATTATCAGAAGAAGAACAGCAAAAATTTGACGAAAACCAGCTTATCATCAAATCACACACCAAAGAAGGACATCGCACGTATGGCGCCTTTCATCCAACTCAATTTGTACACGAACTAATCGGAAAACACGAACTAGTAGAGCATGTAAAAGGAAATGTAACAGATGGAAAACCTGAACAAGATATTTGGGTTATACGCAAGAGAGGATGAGGGGGGGGGAATAAACCAGTTTGGTTACTTCCCGATACAAAATCTACTAAAAATAGCACCCAACACCTCATCGTTAGATATTTGCCCAGTGATTTCTCCTAAGTAGTGAAGGCATTCGCGGATATCTTGGCTTACAAAATCGCCCGATATACCTGTAGATAAACCTGTTTGCACACGTTCAATGGCACTTAATGCTTGTGTTAATGCCTGAAAATGACGCATATTAGTAATAATAACATCTTGATCGCCAATACTAGGAATAGCTGCTGCTTGGTGCAAATGGTGTAACAAGGCATCAATATGTTGGTGTTTAGCCGCTGATATAAATAAGCGTTCAGCTGTGATATTTTCAAATAACAACTCCAACACACGGCATTCTTCTTCGTTAATCTTATCCAATTTATTAAATACTAAGATTAATTTTTTACCTTCACTTCGTGAAACTATGCGTTCTGCCATCCAATCAATGTGTTCATTTACTTGGGTTGAGTCTATTACCCACAAAATGATGGATGCTTGTTCTATTTGCTGATAGGTACGTTTAATGCCCATTTTCTCAATAGCATCTTGCGTTTCGCGTATGCCAGCTGTATCTATAAAGCGGTACGTTATGCCTTGAATACTTACTATATCTTCAATCACATCGCGCGTAGTGCCGTGTATATCCGATACAATCGCTTTTTCTTCGTTGAGTAATAAGTTAAGCAAGGTTGATTTTCCAGCATTTGTTTCGCCTACAATCGCTACCGGAATGCCATTTTTAATCACGTTCCCAACCTCAAACGAACGTGCCAAACTGGCAAGTTTTGTTTGTATAATAGTTGCTAACGCCATCAAGCTTGACCTGTCGGCAAACTCCACATCTTCTTCGCTAAAATCTAATTCAAGCTCTATCAATGCAGTAAATTCGAGTAATTTATCTCTCAACACTGCCAATTCTTTAGAAAACCCACCCCGCATTTGATTCATAGCTACTCGGTGTGAAGAGGCTGATTGTGCGGCAATTAAATCGGCTACGGCTTCTGCCTGACTTAAATCCATTTTGCCATTTAAGAAAGCTCTTCGCGTAAACTCTCCTGGCTGGGCTAATTGGCAACCTTGTTGTATTAGTAGTTGTAAGATTTGTTGTTGAATAAACGACGAGCCGTGGCAAGCTATCTCTACCATATCTTCACCCGTAAACGAATGTGGTGCTTTAAATACACTTACTAATACCTCATCTATCAATTCGTTTTGCTGAAAAATTCGTCCAAATTTGATACTATTTGGCTGCATAGTGGATAGGGTTACAGCTTTGTTTGCTGCAACAAAAAACGTATCGCACATACGCAATGCTTCTTCCCCAGATATACGAATGAGGGCAATGGCTGCTTGGTGTTGACCAGAGGAAATAGCACAAATAGTAGGATTCATAAGCGGTTTATACCTCAACTGATACAGTTTTTTAGTATCTCTTGAAATTATGAGTTAATAGTAGGCGTTTCAACCTGCACTTGTTTTACTTGAGATAAGCAATGTTTCGTTTGACAACTAGAAACAGATAGCAAAAGAATTATGGCAATTGCTATTGATGTGATTATTTTTTTCATATTCTTTGTATAAAGAGTTGGGATTAGTTAAAATAGCAACTTACACCATGCTACATTGGTAATTATTCATTTGTTTAACGCAAATGTATGAAAAAAATTGTACATTTGCATAATAGAAACATTATTTATTCATTATAAACATAAAAAACATGGGACTCTTAAAGGAATTTAAAGCTTTTGCCATGAAAGGCAATGTAATCGACTTAGCTGTAGCTGTAATTATTGGTGGTGCTTTTGGTAAAATTGTATCTTCGTTAGTGGCAGATGTTATTATGCCTCCTATTGGGTTATTGGTAGGTGGGGTAAATTTTACTGAGTTGAGTATCGTATTGAAAGAAGCCACAGAAACTACCGCTGCTGTTACTTTAAATTATGGTAATTTTTTGCAAGCAACGTTTGATTTTATCATTATAGCTTTTGCTATATTCATGTTTATCAAAGGGTTAAGTAAATTAGAAAAGAAGAAAGAAGAGCCTGTTGTTCCTGCTGCTCCAGTTGAACCAACACCTTCAAAAGAGGAAATTCTATTAGCAGAAATCAGGGATTTGTTAAAAGAAAAAAAATAATCAATATCTTCATTACAAAAAAATAAGGAACGTTTAAACCAACGTTCCTTATTTTTTTATGATTGGACCGTTTCTACAGTAGCTTTATCTGCTTCAACCTGACCCAATCCACAATGGCAAGGTGTTTTACACGAGTTGAATAACATAGCTAAAAAAGCACATACACATACTACTTTTATCAGATTTTTTTTCATAATTTGGTATATTAGGTTTTAATTATTGTTTGTAAATCAATACGGTAGCATACGCTGCCATTCCTTCTTTTCTGCCTACAAAACCCATCTTTTCGGAGGTAGTTGCTTTAATGGAAATATCCTCTTCTGACACATGCATTACCTGAGCTAGAGTTTCTTTCATATTGGCAATATGTGGATTGATTTTTGGTTCTTCAGCACATACAGTAGCGTCAATATTACTCAACTCGTATCCTTGCTCTCTGAGTAAGTTCATCGTTTTTGCCAGCAATATTTTACTATCTATGTTTTTAAATTCGGGCGATGTGTCAGAAAAATGGTATCCAATATCTCTCAAGTTTGCAGCTCCAAGTAAGGCATCACATATAGCATGAATTAATACATCAGCATCTGAATGCCCTAGTAAACCTAGACTATGTTCTATGCTAACACCACCTAACCACAAGGCTCTATTGGGAGCAAACTGATGTACATCATACCCAAAACCAACACGAATTTTCATCTGTCTTATGTATAAACAAGTGGTACTTATCGAGCAGTTAGCTGTTTGATGCCATCTAAGGTAAAGGCTAAACTAAATCGTAAAGTTTGATCCAATGGGTTATTTTGAGCCACCGAAACAACATAAGCTACATCCAACGAAAACACATTGAGTTTGAACCCTGCACCAATAGTTGCATATTTACGATTTCCTTTGTTGGCACTTTCGTTAAAATATCCTGCACGAGCAAAAAACTGATTGTTGTAGGCATATTCAAGACCCAATGACCACATAATTTCTTGCAATTCTTCGGAGAAACCACCAGGAGCATCTGAGAATGAGGTAAATATACCTGCAATAGGATCCCCATTATTGTAATCACTTAAACTAGTCTCATATTTACTCTCACGCAAAGCATAGTCAGCATCACTTTCATCATCTCCCTGAGTAGGAGCAACCGGACGAGAAGGCACCAATAACTTATTAAGGTCAAGATTAACAGATAATTTGTTGT
>ERZ795049.4413-NODE-4413-length-13976-cov-4.253358_pt1 | contig 13976 bp, 11 predicted proteins | sample MGYA00375133_ERZ795049 | MGnify/ENA primary metagenome ERZ795049 (study PRJEB30178, sample SAMN05720147) | activated sludge metagenome | isolation source: anaerobic digester from wastewater treatment plant | place: Japan | collected 2015-04-20 ...
AATCGCCGAGTGCGTCCGCCTCATGTCGACCATGCGCGACACTTGGCAGGAAGCGTTCGAAGCGATCGCCCGCGAAACCTTTTCCACCCCGGCCCCGTCCAGCCAACACGCAGCCCCCCGCATCAACATCACGGGATAGCCTCCATCTTCACAACGCTTCCCGTTTGGGAAGGGTGGGCTTTCCCATGCGAAGGGCGCGACAATCCCATCCCATTTCTTCCGCTTGCGTAAGCGTATTGACGCCGCTACGATTGCTGCATGGAAACCCCACGCCTTGAACTGACGCCCGGACTGCGGCGAATGTTAGAGTATCGGCGCTTTGCCGGCGCGCCGCGGATGCTGGTGCTGGAGACCGGTTATTTCTTCGACGCGAGCTGGCGACGCGCCGCACGCCAGTTGGGCTGGGAGTCGGCGGCGGTTGCGTCGGCGATGGTTGGCGGTCTAACGCGCGATCAGGTGCGGCAGTTTTTTGCGACGTTGTGCTCGTTCCGTCCGGATTTCGTGCTGGCATGCAACTACAGCGGGATGGATGATGCGGGGCTTCTGGCGCGGTTTCTCGAGGACGCGCGCATTCCGTACGTCACGCACTTCACCGACGCGCCGCGGATGATCCTGTTCGACCGGGTTGTCCACGCCAACCCCTACGCCGTAGCCGCCACGTGGGAGCGTGCCTACCTCCCGTATCTGCATCAGATCGGGTTTGCGCACACGCTCCATTGGCCCCTCGCGACCGACCCAGCCCTATTCAACGGGACGCCGTGTCATAAAACGGTGCGCGATGTTGCATTTGTTGGACGATCCATGGCGCTGCAGGCCGAGGAGGTATGGGCCAAGCTCGCTCCCTATCCGGAAATCGTTCGAAAGATAGAGGAGATTCTCGATCGCGGCGTTTCAAAAGAGACGTTCGCACATGGCATCGAAACGCTGCTAGAAACCGTAGGGATCGGCCCGGGCGCCAACGCTGCCCGGCGTCATATCGAAAACGCCATCAACTACGAGCATACGCGTCGTCAACGAGCTGCGCTCATCGCCGCGCTTGCGCCGCTGCATGTCTGCGTGCATGGAGACGCGGGCTGGAATGGCATTGATGCCACGGTCGGCGGTCCCATCGGGTATTTCGACGATCTGGCTTCGTTTTATCGCGAGACTGCGGTCAATGTTAATCTGACGGCGCTTCAGATGCCTTCGGCGTTGAACCAGCGCGTGTTCGATTGTCCCGCGGCGGGGGGGTTCCTGCTAACCGATGCCCAGCCCGATCTGGAAGAACTCTTTGAACCCCAGGAAGTCGCCGTCTACGCCTCGTTCGACGAGGCCCATGACAAGGCGGCCTACTTCCTCCAAAACCCCGAAAAGAGGGTTCAAATAACGATCCGCGCCCAAGCGCGCATTGCAGCGCGCCACACCTACGCCCATAGGCTCTCATCGCTCAACGCGTATTTGCGGGATCGGTTTCAGACCTAGCGCAAAATCCCGGGCGTTGTCACCGGCGCAATTTTTCGCGCCATGCAGCCAGTTGATCAGCCAAAAGCGTGTTCGAGAGCGCGCCCGCGTCGCCCGACTCGATTGGAGCCGAAGGGGCGGGACGGCGCGACCGTTCTCTCCGGGGATCGCGGTCGGGCCTGACGGTGCGGGCTTCGCGGCTTGCACGTGTCGCGGGCGCATGGCGCTCATCTCGGCGTTCGCCGCGCGGCTCCCTGCGATCAGGACGGTCCGCATGAGGCGCATGCTCGCCCTGCTCAGGCCTGGCAGGACGATCGGATCGGGAAAAGCGCCTTCCTTGCTCTTGGGAATGCGAGGAACGTTCCTCTTCGCTTGCCTCGCCTTTGCCATCGCGAAGAGCGGGACGCGCCTTCGTCACGGCGGGCTGAAGCGCCTTGATGGAAAGCGATATCCGCGGCAACTCCTTGTCCACCTTAATGACCCTGACGCGCACGACTTCGCCCACGTTGACGACTTCGCGCGGGTTTTGGACGTACCGATTCGATAATTCCGAAAGATGCACCAAACCGTCTTGCTGCACGCCGATGTCCACAAAGGCCCCGAAATCCGTCACATTGGTGACGATCCCTTCCAACTCCGCGCCCTCTTCCAAATCGTGAATACTGGATACGCCTTCGTGAAAAGCCGGCGCCTTGAACATGCCGCGGGGATCGCGGCCTGGATAAAGCAATTCGCGGCGAATGTCCGCCAAAGTCATCGGCCCGAGGATCGCGTCCTGGCATAACGTCCAATCGAGCTTCTCCACGAGGCTGGAATTGCCGAGAAGATCGGCCACTGCCACGCCCGCCGCCTCCGCCATGCGCTCCACGGCTTCGTAGGCTTCGGGATGCACGGCGGTGGCGTCCAACGGATTGGAAGCGTTGGGAATCCTTAGAAATCCCGCACACTGCTCGAACACGCGAGGTCCCACGCCATCGACATCAAGCAGCTGCTGCCGGGACGTGAAGGGGCCGTTCTTGTCGCGATGGTCGCAGATATTCTGAGCCGTGGCGGCTTGAATGCCGCTGACGAACCGCAGCAACGATGCGGCCGCCTCATTCAGATTCACGCCAACGCGGTTCACGGCGGACACCACCGTCCGATGCAGGCCGTCACGCAATAACTTCTGATTCACGTCGTGCTGATACTGTCCCACGCCGATATGCCGCGGCTCCGCTTTCACGAGTTCTCGCAACGGGTCCTGCAACCGACGCGCTATCGATACCGCCAAGCGAACGCCGGTGTCCAGATCGGGCAATTCCTCGCGCGCGATCCGAGACGTCGCATAGGCCGCGGCTCCGGCCTCACTGACGAGAACGATAAACGGGCGAGCAGACGTTCCAGAGTTGGCGACGACGGTTCTGAAAAAACGAAGCGTTTCTCGCCCGCGCGCCCCGTTGCCGACCGCTACAGCCTCGACGGCGTGCCGCGCGAACATTTCCAAAAGAGGCGTCGAATCGCCGCTATCGATGCTGAACGCCGCCGTCTCCAGAACGCGCCCCGATCCATCCACGACAGCCACCTTGCTATCGTTTCCGTTGGCGCCAGGCGCAACCCCCATCGTCACCAACGCTCCCGCCGCCGGCGACATCAACAGGCTAAACGTATTGGCTCTAAAAACGCGAACGGCTTCGACGTTGGCGCGTTCCCCTATCATCACGAAAATATCTTCCTCCAGAGCCGGGCGCAGATGCTGCTCGTAAGCGCTCCGGAGCGAGGCAAGAAGGTGGGGGGCAAATGGAGAATTGGAATCCTTGACATACCGGGACGCCACCTCCGCAAGCGCGGCTTCGTCGTCCAGCGCAAGCTTCATCCGCAATGCGCCCTCGTGCACGCCGCGCGACACAGCCAGGAATCGATGAGAGGGAATCTTCGACACCGGCTCTGAAAACGAGTAGTACGCTTCGAACTTGGTCTTCTTCTCTTCCGCGTTTTTTGCGGGGTGGGCGGTGATTTTACCGTGTTGCACCATGATATCGCGCAACAACGCGCGCAGTTCGGGATCGCTCGCGAATTGCTCCGACAGAAGTTGACGCGCCCCCTCCAGCACTTCCTCCAACGAAGCGATAGCCTTTTCCGCTTTGACGAAGGATGCCGCAAACTCGTCAAGGGACTGCTCGGCGGGCATTTGCGCCCAGATGAACTCGGCCACGGGGGCCAAGCCTTTTTCACGCGCAACCGTAGCCTTGGTGCGACGCTTCTTGCGATAGGGCAACGAGAGGTCATCCAGCGCGACGCGATCGCGGCATTCCATAACGCGCGCCTGCAACGCCTCGGTGAGAACGCCTTGTTCCTGCAACGCGCGCAGCAACGCATTCCGGCGATCCGCCAGGCCCGTAAAATGCGCATTGCCCTCTGCAATGGCCTCCAAACGCGCCTCCGTCAACCCGCCGGTCACGTCTTTCCGATAGCGGGCGACGAACGGAATCGTGCAGCCGTTCGTCAGCAACTGCAATCCGCTCCGCACCTGATCGGAAGTGGCGGAAACCGCTTCTGCAATACGCTCGATGAACTGTCCATCTATCATCACGCAACCATCTCCCTCGCCCATGCTTTCGAAAACAGAAACCGCCCCCCTCTCACCGCTCTGGCCACTGGCGCGAGGGCGCCGTCCGACGTCTCGGGATCGAGAAGTCCAGCCTGTGCGCCAGCCCCCATGACCCCATGTGCCGTCTTGAAGGGATAGTGTAGCAAATCACCCAGAAATATCACAACGAGATATCGCAAGGAGAACCGCGCATCCGCCGGAAATTTCGTGCGGTAGATTTTTGACAACTGGATGTGAAAGAATAATACGATGCCGTGAGTGGAGGCATCGACTGCGTCACGTCTTCCTCGAACAAAGGGAATGGCGGAAAGGAGTGACGAACCCATGAAGACTCAACGGTTCCTATTTGTTGCCATGGCGACCGCGTGGTGTGCGCTGGGCGCTTTCGCGGCGGAAACGTCTGTTTCGCCTGCGGTGCAGAGCCAGGTCATGCCGTTGGAACGCTCCGAAGCATCGACGGAAGCCGACCGCGTGTTGGCCGCGCGCAATGTGGTGCTGTCACGGGAAAAGGCCGTCTCTTCCCAAAAAGGAGACTGGGAAAAGATTGAGGAGCCCGCATTGCGTCCGTACAAAGCGTTGCTGCGCGGAGTCGGCGCGTTTGGCTATCAGTCGCTGCGCGGGTTCGTGGATGGAAATGAAAAGTTTCCGGTGCTGGGTTCCGTTGAGGTCTTTCGCGGAATGCGCCGCGGGACGATAGAATTCGTTTCCTGCACGACGATGGGACTGGCCGGGTCGTCGTCACTCAGCTACCGGACGTTGGGGAAAGCCAACAGGACCATCGAAGATGATCCTGGCCTGAACTTCATGGCGGACGTGACGGCGAGCGCGATTCCCGGGTTTGCCGGCGCTGCCGGTGCGGAAGGTCTGGCGGCGGGCGCGGCCTCGTTCTATGCAGCCCAGAAAGCAGTCGATCATTCGCCCGTCGATCCGAACCGCGCCGAGAAGAAATACGAGCGCGAAGTGATGAAGGCCCAACGGCAGTACATCGGCGATCGCGCGTTGCTCAACGTGAAGCAGAACGACACAGGCAATCTGCTTAAAAAATACGGCGGCAAATAGGCTCTTCAACTACTCATTTCGTTGGCAAAACGGCGTCCAAGCGGGATGTGCGTTTTCTCGACTACTCCAGATACCGAGGCTCCTGCGGTGAACGAAGCTGTGTGCGATACGACCAACCCCTCTCGAACAACTGAAAATCGGACGGGACGTTTTCTGATAGCGCTGACCGTGACGGCCGTTCTGGCGGTGTTTTTTGAGCTAGGCCGCATGGACGTCACCTCGGACAACGAGGGGCAGCGCGTCACCCCGCCTGTGGAGATGCTGCGTTCGGGCGACTACATCGTCCCCACGATCAACGGTCTCGACTATCTCGTGAAGCCGCCATTGCTCTACTGGGCCATTGCGGGCGTCTACAAAGCTACGGGCATCATCAACGAATGGACCGCCCGCATCCCCACGGCGATTTGCTCGGTCTTGGCGGTTCTGTGTCTGTACCTATGCATTCGCAGGGAGGTGGGGGAGAAGACCGCCCGCTGGGCGGCGTTGATTTTGCTGGCTTCGCCGTATTTCATGGACCGCTCGCGCTGGGCCGAATTGGACGTCCCCCTCACCCTCGCCACAATGCTGTCTATGTTTGCCCTGCGCGCGGCGTGCCTCGCGGAGGGCTTTTCCAAACGGTTGGGGTTTACGATCCTTTCCGGGCTTTCTCTCGGAGCAGCGGCCATGCTGAAAGGGCCGCCTGCTTTCCTGTTCGTTATCGTGGCGTGGATTGCGATTCAGATCGTCGAAGGACGCGCCCCGATCAAGGCCCTCGTCATGGGCGCGAAATGGAGCGCAGCAGGCGCGATCATCGCGACGGCCCTATTGCTCCTGCAACGTTTCCAGGTGCAAGGATCCGCACTGCCGATAGGCATGGCGATCTATGCGATCGCGTGGATCGCGCTGGCCTTGCGCTATGGCAGGCAACGCCGGGGAAGCGATCTGGCGATCTTGCTCTTCTCGATGATCATCGCGTCCATTCTCGTCGCGCCCTGGGCGTTGGCTATCCTGGAGCGAAAAGGGTGGCCGTATATCAACGCCCTCATTAACAACCAAGTTCTCGAGCGGACGGGAACCGCGACGCGCATCAACAGCGGATATCCTTGGTATTACGCAACGGCCTTGCCGGCCATGCTGGCTCCCTGGGGGTTGCTGTTGCCGTTGCACTTCTCGCCGCGCGAATGGCGTTGCGGCGATCGCATGTACCGCTTTGCGATCGTGGGCGGCTGGCTGAGCGTCGGACTATATTCGTTGATCGCCGGCAAAGAAAATGAATACATCTTGCCGGCCGTTCCCCTTCTGTTGATTGCCACGGCGCACCATCTTGCCCGCATGGAAACAAGCGCACTCAAAGGATGGACGCAACGGTGGGCGCACGGTTGGGCCCTGGTCTTGCTCGCGCTTCTTCCGGTTTTGGCGGTCGGAGGAGCGATCTATTTCGCTTTTGCCGAGAGGCAGCTTCCATTGATTATCGAGGGCGCCGTTATCGCGTTGGCGGTCCTCGCCATTTTCGCGTGGATGTGGAAGCGCAGACCTGTTTCGTTGACGGGACTCTATGCAATGGCATTGTTGACGATCGTGCTCGGGTTCGTGGGGCACGGTTTTCACTATACGGAGAAAACCAAGAACTCCCCCAAACCGCTTGCATTGGCTTGCCAGGAATTGATCGATTCCGGGTATCGCGTCGAGACCACGAAGCGCGTGAATTTCCAGGACGCGTTCCCGTATCCAGCGCTCGCGTTCTATCTGCAGCGCCACATTCCTTTCGTAAACGACCCCAGCGAAGTTCGGATGCGGCTCATCGGCAAAGGACCGTATTTTTTCATCGCACGAGAGGATTTCCTCTCCTTCTTCGGAAACGCCCCAGTCATGGAAAACGTCCGCGTGCTCCACGGACCCTACACATCAAAAAAGCTTGTCCTGGTCGGCAACACAGACCTTGCAGGCAAGTGATCCATTTGTGCGCGAAGGCTCGCGCTTGGCGAAACGCGCGCCTTCGTATACAATCGGGTCATGCCGGAACGCGACAGAGAACTGGTCTCCATTGTCATACCTGCGTACAACGCCCAGAGGACGTTGGCCCGCTGTCTCGAAGCGAGTTTGGACCAGACCTATGCCCCAACCGAACTCATCGTGGTCGATGACGGTTCCACGGACGACACCGCGACCATTGCGCAATTGTTTCCGAACGTGCGGTGCATCCGCCAAGAAAACCGGGGGCCTGCCGCCGCGCGCAATGCCGGCGCCTATGAGGCGCGCGGAAAATGGATTGCCTTCACCGATTCCGATTGCATTCCGGAGCGGGAATGGATCGAGCGTTTGATCGCGCGCCTGGAAGAGGGGGTGACGGCAGTGGGGGGGGGCTACGGCATCGCCAACGCGGGAAACCGTCTGGCGCGCATCATTCAAGCGGAAATCGAGATGCGCCATGAACGATTCGGAACCGACGTGGATGTTCTCGGATCATTCAACATGATGGTTCAAAAAACCGCCTTTGAAGAAGCAGGAGGATTCGACGTGCGTTTTCGCCACGCTTCGGGCGAGGACAACGATCTCGCCTACCGCCTTGCCGATGCGGGAGGAATGCTGCGTTTTGCGCCTGACGCCCGTGTTTTACACTATCATCCCGAACGCCTGTGGCCCTATCTGAAGACGCAAAAGCGCCATGGGTTCTGGCGCGTCAAGTTGTACCGCAAGCATCTCAACCGCGCTGGCAAAGGCGACTACTATGCAGGACGCGCCGATCTGTGGAGCCCCGCTATGGCGTTGCTATTCTTGGGCGCGCCCATCCCGGTTGTGGCGGCGGGGATCGGGGGAGGCTGGACCTCCTTCCCCAGCGTGCTCTTGCTGTTCGTTTGGATGGCGATCGGTTTGACATACGCCGCCCTCCGGATCGGCTTGATCATGAGAATACGGGCGCGTCTTCGGCGGCAGAGCCTCGCCGCCCATGGATTGGACGACATATTTTTCCTGCGCGATGTGGCGCGTGGCATCGGAATGTTGCAGGGGATAGACTGGTTTCTCCTCCGCCGCAAGGAGACGGTTTGATGCCGCGCGTCCTCATCATTGTGCCCGCCTATAATGAGTCAGCCACCATCGCCGACGTGCTGCAATCCCTGAAGGACCATGCCCCCGAATGCGATGTCGTGGTTATCGACGACGGTTCCACGGACCACACCTCCGAAATCGTCGCGCGATTCCCCGCAGTGCAGTTGGTCCGTTTGCCCATCAATCTTGGCATTGGCGGGGCCATGCAGACCGGCTACAAATATGCGATCCGCCATGGCTACGATATCGCCGTGCAATGCGACGCGGACGGCCAACATCCAGCGAGCGAGATTCCGCGCCTCGTGTCGTTTGTCCAGGAAGGCAAGGCCGATATCGTCATTGGATCGCGCTACGTCGCCGAAAGCCAATATCGCCCCTCCTTCGGCAGGCGCGTAGGCAAGTCCTTGCTGTCCCGGCTTGTCGACGCCGTCGTGGGTGGCGGCCTGACCGACACCACCAGCGGGTTTCGCGCCATGAACCGCGCCGTCCTATCGGTCTTCGCCCAGACCTATCCGGATGACTACCCCGAAGCCGAGGCGCTGGTCATCTTGCACAAGTCCGGCCTCAAAGCAGCGGAGGTGCCCGTCGAGATGAGCCCGCGTCTGGGCGGCGCCACCTCCATTACGCCGCATCGCGCCGTTTACTATATGATCAAGGTGGCCCTGGCGATTTTTATTGATATCTTTCGGACGTTTACTCGGGCCTCGGGAGACGCGCGCCCATGATGAATTCTGCGGCTGGTCTCGAATGGACGCATCGGCTTGGCCTGTTTGCCTTGAGCTTGATCTTGCTCGTCCTTGTGCTGGAACTGGTGCGGCGCGGGCTTCTCAAGGAGCGGTACGCGCTTCTATGGTTGTTCACTTCCGCCATGGGACTATTCGTCGGGATATTCCCCGGATCCATCGTTCTTCTTTCGCACCTGTTCAAACTTCAATACCTGAGCCTTCTCTTTCTCATCTCGTTTCTATTCCTGATGGGGCTGGTTCTGAGTTTCACGGTGGTTATTTCTCGGCTGAGCGAAAAAAACAGGGCGTTGACGCAGGAAATAGCCTTGCTTTCCCATGCGTTGCGCCGGTTGGAGCGTGAACATGACCGGGGAGAATGAAGGACCTGAGCGGCCTGCCCGCGTCGCGCGGTCCATCGGCCGCCGTCTGTTCAACCTACTCGTCGCGCTATGGCTGATATGGGGATCGCTTGTTTATTTCATCCGGACGCCGCTCATCATCTACGGCGAACGGCGCGATCAACTGGACGCGTTAGGCCGCCGTCTGCTCGCCGCGCTGGGGCTGATGGGATCCTGAACGCCGCGCGCTTATAACCAGCGCTCGAACCATTCGTCGGCGGCGTCGAGCGTCCCCGGCGTGACGGCATGGCCATCGTGATGCAGATAACAATCCAGAGCGTCCTCGGCCCCAAGAAACTTATATATCTTTTTGGCCGTCTTCACGGCCTTCTCGCAACTCTTGCCATTGGAGAGTTCCGCGTCGTTTGAGGCTCCGATAACCAACGTGGGACTGGGCGCCGCCAAGGCGAGAACATGTTCCCAATCGAACGGGAACGCTCGATCCTGTATCGCTTCGCGCAGGGCCGGCAACAAGCAAGCGCCTTCGTCTCGCGCCCACCGCTCGGGCTCCTTATCATCGCCGAATCGGGTGAACCCGCAACTGGCCACGCACGTCTGGACCCGCTCGTCAAACGCGGCCAGCAACAACGCATTCACCGCCCCAAAGCCATGTCCGATCACGCCAATTCGCGCCGGATCGACGCGCTTCATCTCGGAAAGCGCATCCACCGCATGCATATAATCATGCAGCATCTTTCCAAGAAACGAGAGTTTTGGACTCTCCCGATAATAATTGCGGGTGTCGAAAGGGGCCAGGCCGTGCGAGATGCGCTCTCCCGCGGTGAGACAATCCGGCACAATCGTCGCATATCCCATTTCAACATATCGCAGCGCAAACGCCAGCATGGGGTTGCCATCGATTCCCGCCGACTCATCCTTCCCGGAAGCGATTTCCCCGTGACAACAGACAATGGCCGGAACCTCGTCGCGCCCGTCCGGCAAAAACACCCAAGCCGCAATCCGCTCCCACTCATCGACAAAGTAATTGACCTTACGACGCACGTATCCGCCCCGCTGAAGTTCATCGGCCGTTTTGAGGGCCAACTCCGCGCGTTGCTTTGGGAACGTGCCCAATGCGCCCAACACAGCCGCCTGCACCTCATCTCGGTGGCTCTGCCATTCGGAGAGGTTCTTCATCTTGATCACATCGACTGTTTTCGGAATCACCGGCGGCGCCTCCTCGCTGGTTGGGCCTTCCTGCCTCTACGAGCATATTAGAGACACGCCGTGATGGACTTCAACAAGAAGATGCCGGCCCATCGCATGAAAACGCCTCGGCTCCCGACCTTCCCTAGGCAGAAAGAAACGAATTTTGCGAAGCCGCGATCGAATGCTATAGTAATGGTATGCGACTCAGTTCCGAGCATCGTGATTGGCTGCGACTAGCGCTCGTGCCGGGCGTTGGCACGGCGCACTTCATCCGCCTGCTGGCGCGCTTTCGCACGCCTGCAAATGTTCTCGGCGCATCGCTGCGCGCGTTGGAGGAATCCGTAGGCCCGGCGTTGGCCCAACGCATCGTGCAATACGCCGACGTCGCGGCAGTGGATGAACAAGAGCGCCTCATGGACAAGTGCGGCGCGCACCTTGTCACCTTGGAAGACCCCGAATATCCGATGCGGCTCGCCGAAATCTACGACCCGCCGCTCGCGTTGTTTGTGCGCGGTCACTGGGACAACCCCGAAGAACCCTGTATGGCTGTCGTGGGCACACGCAAACCCACCCCCTACGGCATTCGCATGGCGGAGCGCTTTGCCCATGAATTGGCGGCGCGCGGCGTCGCCGTGGTCAGCGGCATGGCGCTTGGCATCGACGCCGCGGCGCATCGCGGCGCGATTGAAGGCGGCGGACGCACCGTGGCTGTGCTGGGTTGCGGCGTGGACGTGCTCTACCCGCCGCAACACGACGAGTTGATGCAGCAGATCATCGAGCATGGATGCGTCATGTCACAATTTCCAATGGGGATGCGTCCGGATCGCGGCAATTTTCCCTATCGCAACCGCATTATCAGCGGCATGTCGCACGGCGCCCTCGTCGTCGAAGCGCCAACCTCGAGCGGCGCGCTCATTACGGCGCGCCAAGCAGCCGAACAAGGCCGCGAAGTCTTCGCGATCCCAGGACAGCTGGGCGTCGACAATAGCGAAGGTCCCCATTTGCTCATCCAAGAAGGGGCCAGGCTTGTGACGCGGGTGGAGGACATCCTCGGCGAATTTTCCGCTTCCCTGCAAAAAACGCCGCATGGCAACGATGCGAAGCCTCCGCAGCGAAATTCGGATCGACAGAAGCCGTCCCCATCACTACCCGAAGTTCCCCACAGCGCGCCTCCAGAGCCTACGGCGAATCCGCCCGTCGCGCCCCCTAGCCGAAACGCGACGACGCCGATCAATGACGCACCCCAAGCCGCTCGCACGCTGAATGCCAATGTGTCCGCGTTGGAACGCCAAGTGCTTGCTTCGCTCTCGCCATCTGGATCGCATGTAGACGAGATCGCCAACTCATGCCGCCTATCTGTTTCGGATGCCCTGAGTTCATTGACCCTGCTCGAACTGAAAGGGCTCGTCCGACAATTCAGCGGCAAACGCTTCGCGCCGCGATGAACGCAAAGGACAGTCTGCGCGATCGCATCCGGCGCGGCGAGGAGATTCACGGCATTCCCGGACTTCTCCTCAGCGCGCTCACGCCGCTGTATCGAACGGGAATGCGTATCCGGCTTCTTGGCGAACGTGTCCGCTGCGACGCCCGCGTCATCAGTTTCGGCAACATCACCACCGGCGGAACCGGCAAGACCCCGGCTGTCATCGAACGCGCGCAACAGGAAGTCGCCGCGGGACGACGCGTGGCCGTGTTGACGCGCGGCTACAAGGGACGCAAGCAGCGAAAGCGCGAGGTTGCGCTGCTAGACGCCGAAGACGCCGCGCTACAACCGGACGTGATCGGCGACGAACCCGCCCTCATTGCCCGCCGCGTGCCCGGGTTGGTGATTGCCCGATCGGCCGACCGCGTCATGGCGGCCTGCGACGCTATCCGAGACCGCGGCTGCGACACGCTCATTCTCGATGACGGTTTTCAGTATGTTCGCTTGGAACGAGACGAGAACATCGTATTGATCGATGCAACGAATCCTTTCGGCAACGGTCATCTCCTTCCGTGCGGAACGTTGCGCGAACCGCTGCGCTCCTTACAACGCGCCACCGCCATCATTCTGACGCACTGCGATCAAGCGCACGACGCGAACGCCCTCCGCGCAACGCTGGATCGCTATTGCCCCCAGGCATCCGTGCGGACCACGCGTCATGCGCCCACGGGCTTGTGGAACGTAAACACGGGAGAGAAACACCCCATCGATGCGATACGGGGCCGAACCATCGCCGCCGCATGCGCGATTGGACGCCCCGAGGGATTCTTCGCCACCTTGGAAGGCCTGGGCGCTCGTCTGGCGGAAAAGCACTCGTTTGGCGATCACGAATCCTTCGACCCATCCGCCCTCGGCGCGGGAAAATGGCTGGTCGTGACGGAAAAAGACGCCATGCGTTTTCGCCATCCTCCCCTCCACACATACGCCCTATCCATGGAACTCCAAGACTGGCCTCTCCTCTGATACACGCTTTTCCGCCTCTCCCTGCCGTCCATAAACGCGCCGCCACAGTTCCGATTCGTCATGGATTCGTGTACAATCATGCAGCGGTTGCACGTAAGGATCGTTTCTGTCGGGGGCGCGTCAGGCGCGCAGACCTTCGAAGGACACCGTCACCAGCATACTGGAGAGATCGATGCCCAAAAAGACCTTCCTTTTCCTCATCAAACTGGCCGTGACCGTTGGACTGTTCGTCCTCCTCTTTCGACCCGAAACCTTCGGGCTTCGCCCCAATTTTTGGGGCGAGCAGATTAGTCCCCGGTTGCTTATCGCGGAAATCCGCGCCGTGGGGCCGCACGCCCTTGGATTCTGGATGGGCCTTGCGATCATCATCAAGCTCTCCGGCATGATGGCCGGCGTCGTCCGCTGGCATCTATTGCTCATCGGCCAAGGCATCCGCGTTCCGTTCGTATACCTGGTTCAAAGCTGGTTCATTGGCCGGACCATCGGCATTTTCCTTCCTGGCACCATAGGGCTCGATGGATACCGCCTATACGATTCGGCGCGCTATTCAGGCGAAGTCATCAAAACGACGACCGTTATCGCGGTGGAAAAACTCACCGGATTCATTGCCCTGACCCTGCTCGTATTCTGCTCGTTTCCCCTGGGTCGTCACTTGCTCCGATTCAACACCCCCATACTGGCGCTATGCATGATAGCGTTCGGGGGGTTCGTCGTCGTTGCCCTGCTGCTGTTGCTCAACCCGCGCATCATCCAATCCGCCGTGGCAATGACGCCCGTTCCGCGCGCGGTGCGCGACAAGTTCGATAAAGTAGGCAAGGCGGTCGCAGCGTATGGCTCTCAACGCAAGCTCCTGCTGACCTCTCTTTTCTTTGGCATCTTGGTGCACGTGGCGACATGCCTCGTCTATTTTTGCACCATGTCCGCCTTGCGCCCGCCCAACACCACCATTGGGGACATCTTCTTCACCAGCCCCTTGATGATCTGGGGCACCGTCCTTGGGCCATCGGTAGGGGGCGAGGGCATACGAGAGGCGGTTTTCACCAGCATCCTGGGAGCAAAAAGCGGGACCGTCAAGGCGTTTCTCATCGGCCATCTGGGCTGGTGGGTCACGGAACTCGTTCCCTTCCTCATCGGTCTGCCCATCT
>ERZ795049.4425-NODE-4425-length-13944-cov-6.077471_pt1 | contig 13944 bp, 11 predicted proteins | sample MGYA00375133_ERZ795049 | MGnify/ENA primary metagenome ERZ795049 (study PRJEB30178, sample SAMN05720147) | activated sludge metagenome | isolation source: anaerobic digester from wastewater treatment plant | place: Japan | collected 2015-04-20 ...
GCTTAATCATAAATTCCCTAATTCTTTTACTTGACATTTCATAGTTGGTCTCCTTAAAAGGCATCAAAGGTGTTTTCACGCCTTTGATGCCAGAACAAAGGCGGCTTCGCCGCATTTGACGCCCATGCGCCTTTTTCGAGCATGCGAGAAAAATATGGCGCGGGCACTTAAGTCAAGGGTTTTAATAGTATAGGAAAGTTATACTTTCCTATACTATTAAATACAGACCTGCTATGCAGGTTTATTTCTTATCACTGCCTGCACTGTATTTGGTAAGCAATTCAATCCAGCTTCCTACCGTAAATGATACGGAAGAACAATATTCAGGATCCTCGAGAACCAGCTCGCCTGTTGTCGTCCACCAGTTGTAGCCTCTGTCATTCTTGCAGTCATAAACATTTACGCCATTCTCATAGCCGCCCTTACTGTGGTTATAGGCTGATTCTGTTGCTGTTGCTACTTCCGGATTTGAGGAATAACCTCCCATATCCTTACCCCATGCGCTGAAACCGTCCTTTGTACATGTCATGTAAGCAATTAAAGCACATGCTGTCCAGGGAAGTGGGCTGTTGTTTGTTACAAAAAGGTAATGACAATATCCATAGCCGCCGATTCCTTTGTAATCATCCTGATATGCAGCTACCGTAATGTTATTCTTGGATACGGAAGCCGATTCTTCAACAGAACGAAGTTTTGAGTAAACCAGCAAACCGCATTGATCTGTTGCTGATTTTGTTACCAGAGTATTGCAGATAGGTCCGTCATCCGTTTGTTCATTATAGCTTTCTACCCATAATTTTATCCATGCAAGGGCATATTTCCCGTTTTCACCTAAGCCAAGGTCTTCTGCATCTTTTGCCATTTCATCAATAACCGGTTTAAAGTATGCCTGTTTGCCACTGTCAAGGGCATCATATGCTTCTTTTAACCAGGCTGCGTAATTATCCTGTGTCAGCATATATAAAAAGTTTTTGCCGACAACTTCAGAGTCAATGTCCATATAAAGTGCGTGAACATCTTTGTTTACGAAATCCCAACAATTCTTGTAGATTGCACTGCCGGTATTATTGAACATGAATACTTTGTTCAAAGTCTGCAGCGGAAGATACCCTTTGTATTCATCTGCCGTTGTGCCATTCGCTTTGGCCCATTCCTGAGGAATAAATGTTTTCAGGATACCGGTCTGCACCATTTTGCTCTCAATCTGGTTGCCGTCCTGTATTAATGTCATTGCAAAGGTGCCCTTTCCTTTTAGTGAATCCGCCGACAGCTGGTCAAAAATCTTATTGTTCTTAGGCTGCTGCCACTCATATTCCAATGTGTACGAAGGATCAATAGTCTTCAGGTAGTCAATGAACAGCGGAACCGCAGTTTTGCCGCGACTGGAATTACCAACGCCATAAAATGTTTTACCCTTTGATTCCTCAATTGCTTTTTGGGCAAGCTCTTCCATGCTCATTGTTTCAGCTTCTTCGATAATCTTTTCAATCTCGGAAAGGTTTATGTCTTCCTTGACCTCAGCTGATGCCGGTTCGTCTCCTCCTGCCTTTCCGGCACATCCGGCAAGAGACATCAGAACCATGCAGCAAATAAGCAATACCGATGTAAAACGTTTGACTCTTTTCACCAATAATTCCTCCCATTTTTAAAATTTGGATTCTTTCTATCAAGTATCCAATCTCCCTGATACAATTTTACAAATAGTCGGAATTTTATGGTAGTAGACAAAACTGTTATAATTTTGTTTTTTCTGATATTTTTATGCTCTTCTGCTTCTGTCCTGATACTCAGAGGGAGACACACCAACCATCTTTTTAAAAATACTGCTGAAGTATGTTATGTCCCGGTACCCTACCAGTTCGGCCACCTCATATACCTTGTACCTGCAATCACGCAGCATATTCATTGCTGTACGGATACGATACCGGGTAATATATGACATAATTGTATAGTCTGTTTCTTTTCTAAAGATATGACTCAGATGCCCGCCGCTGATTCCCAATGATTCGGCAATAGTATCAACACAGAGCTTTCGGTCATTATAATGGTTTGCAACATAGTCTATCGCCTCCATGACATACTTGCTTTTATCTCCTTTTTTCAACATCATGCTGATTTGTTTTATATCGGAATTGATTTGTTTCCTTTCGTCTATTATCTTCTTTTGAACACGCAATACCGTTTCTTCCAATTCACCATCCTGAAAGGGTTTTAATAAATAATCCGATGCGGAAAACTTGACGGCTCTCTGGGCATATGAAAAATCACTGTATGCAGTAAGAAAAATCACATGAACGTTTTTGTTTGCCTGGCGCAGGTTCCCCAGCATCTCTATTCCGTCCATTTTCGGCATTTTTATATCTGTAATAATCAAATCCGGATTATACTTCCTTGCTGCCTCAAGTCCTTCCAATCCGTTTGAAGCTTCCGCCACGACAATACAGCCCAGAGCAGGCCAGTCAACCCCCAACACAATTCCTTTACGCACAAGCTTCTCATCATCAACTACCAATACCTTCAGCATATTCTGCTACCTCCCCACTTATAACGGGCAATACAACCGTTACCTTGGTTCCGCCTTTTTCAATTGCACTTGCCGAGACCCCAAATGTGTCACCATAGCGCAGCCTGATTATCGTATCCACATTAATAAACCCTATATTCTCCCCCGTTTTGTTTCTGTCTCTGCTGTTCAAGCGTTCCAACATTTCCTTGCTCATGCCACAGCCGTCGTCCGATATGGATATAATGAGTTTTTCATTTTCTTCGGACACATTGATATATATACTTCCATCTTCTCTGTCGGCAAGTCCGTGAATAATTGCGTTTTCTATCAGGGGCTGGATGACTAGCTTCGGCACGAGATAATTCTCTGATTCGCCCTTTGTTTCAACGGTATATCTGAATTTCCCGCCGAAACGTATCCGCTGAATATCAACATAACACTGTGCAAGAGTCAGTTCTTCCTTTAGTGTGATAAGCTGCTTCGACGAAATACTGGTCCGCAGGATTTTGGCCAGGCTTGCCACCAAAGTAGAAATCTCCGAAATATTATGTGCCTTTGCCACCCATTTTATGGTGTCCAGAGTATTATAGATAAAGTGAGGATTTAATTGAGCCTGCATCATCGCAATATTTGAATCATTCAGCTCTTGCTGCTGTTTAATCTGGCGTTCTACATTATCACGAAGTTTGCCTGCCATGGTATTGAATTTGACCGCCAAACCTCCAAACTCATCAATTCTCTCCGTTTCAATCCGAGTATCCAGATATCCCTCTTCCACTTCATGCATTGCTTCGGTAATTGTATGAATAGGTTTCACAAGGTTATTGCTTATTTTTACGGATACTCCAATACAAAGCATCAGACTCAGTAAAGTCATAATTGCACTGACACTGTACATTGTCTTGCTTATATCCGTCGTAAAGATCTCGTCCCTTTGCAGTACAACAGATAAACCGGTATAACCTATTGGTGAAATATAAAACTTGCATTCCTTGCTCAGATCCGTTAAATCCCTGCCTTTCATAAGCTGCTCTCTCAATACAGATCCGATCGGTTTTTCCTTCGCCGGTTCCGTACTGTAAATTGTATGCCATTGTTTGTCCAATATAACTATACTGTCCTGCGGACTGTAAGCATCCTCCAGGAGGCTTTCAAAATCAGCAGATCTTATCCCGACAACAATATATCCTATACAGTTGCCTGCATTATCGGTAATTGTTCTTGCAGATCTTAGCAAAATATCCTTTGAACTGCTTGTATACTCGTTTTCACCACTTATAACCAGTGTATCCGGTTGGTCGGCTGCTGCTTTCAGAATTCCACAATAAGTAGAAAGCTTTGTATTTAAGGTTTTAGTGCTGGTGGAATACTTGCAGATTCCTCCTATGGAATACAGCTCAAATTGCGCCACCCTTCTGAGCTCCGAGGTGGAAGCATACAGTGCATTATATGTCTTGTTGCGGTTTTCCTCATTCTTTTCATACAAGGTCTGAACAACCAATTCGTTTCTATTTAATTCCCGGCTGATAACATCCAATTTGTCAAAAAAACCTCCCAGTGCATCTTCAACTCTGTTTAACCGCATTGCAATTTCTGCCTGATGGTCCATTTCAATTTTCATTTTAAAAAGCTGGATCATAAAAAAACTGCATATCAGCAACGGCAGAATTGCAACCAGAATAAAATAAAACAGCAATTGTCTTTTAAATGATCCCCTGATATAATTTCGCATATTTACGCCATTCCTTTATCTATTCAATAAGTCCCATTTCTTAAGTATCTCGCTTCTGTTATCACTGGCCCACTTTAAATCGTAGTCAATAAATTTCGCTCCTTTTTCGCCCGGCATTTTGGAATCGGATATATCTTTTCTCACGGATCTTCTATAACAATAATCTACAATCATCTTCTGCACATCCTTGCTAACGATGAAATCCAGAAACAACCTGGCGTTCTTTTCATGGGGAGCATTTAAAATCAATGCGCTCCCATCGGGAACCGCGCTGGTTCCCTCAATGGGATATACCATCGTTATATCCATGCCTGCCGCAATTCTCTTCAATGCACTTTCTTCCAATGTAATTCCTACCAGCTTTGTTCCCGAAGCCACTTCATTGATTACATCACTGGAATCATTAAGGATTTTTTTATCCAATATATTAGAAAACTGCTCCATTGCATTCCAGTTATCCTTTCCCATTACCTGCATCAGAGTCATTAATATCGTATAGCCGGAACCGGACTTATGGGGATCGGCGTATGCAATCTTGCCTTTCCATTTTTCCTGCAGCAGGTCTTCCCACCCCTTTGGCGCTGCTGTTTCATATACAAGTTTGTTATTATAGACAAACACAATGGGCAATTTGGTGAATACAGTCCATTTGTTGCAGTCAGATTTATAGGTCTGTTCCAACATTCCTTCCTGGCTGTATTCATATGGGGCGAAATATTCGCTGTAAGCTTCCAGACTCTCCACGCCTCCGCCAAACATAACATCACAGACTGCGTTATTGCTCTCAGCCGCAATCTGATCCAGTATTTCTGCAGTACCGCCGCAAACGACCTGTACCCAGATGCCCGTCCTCTCTTCAAACTCTTTGATTATTGGACTGTATACTTCCTCTTTGTGTGGTGTATAGACCGTAAGCTTGTTTTCTTCAGCTAATGTATAGTCGTAGTTTGCAACGGATACTGGGGAACATGAACTTAGAAAAAACACCGGAAACAAGAGAAAAGTATATATAATTTTTCGTATTTGATTCATATGCCCCATCCCTCTTATCTATTTTCGAGACTTTGCCTCTCTTTGAATAATCTGGCCAAATATACTGCGGATGTCAAAATTGCAACACCCATGCCTGCATTTTCTTCAATGCTGCACAGTTGGACAACAAAACATGCCCCATAGATTAACATAAAGAACATCGCAAAATGTTTAAAAGTCTGATTTGTGGTTTGCGCCGCCTTGATATATGTTTCAAAGTTTCAAAATCTGTCCAAAGGAACAAGGGGTTCACCAAAAGAATTGCATTAAGACAATTATTCTTATAAGGTTTCTGTTCATACCAATCATCCTTAATTTGCTTTTATATATTACTTACATTATAACATATAATGGCAAGGGAGTTATAGCCAACACTGTCCATATCCAGCCAAAAACGGCAGTTGCGTATAATATCTTTTAATGCTAAAATAGATACCACAAAAATATCTTCTGGCAGCTAAACCCATGATATATGGAAAACATACGGGTGCAAATCTTTGCAAAAAAACAAAGGCGGCTTCGCCGCATTTGCTGCCCATGCGCCTTTTCCGAATGCAATGAGGAAATAATGGTGCGGGCACTTAAATAAAGGTTTTTTATTACCCAGGCACCCCTACAATAAGTGAAAAGAGAAGGTGGAAAATGTGAAAAGAGAAATATGGTTTGCAGGAGGGTGTTTCTGGGGAGTGGAGGAATATTTCTCCCGTATGGATGGGGTCGTGGAAACCTCTGTAGGTTATGCTAACGGAAAGACTGAGAATCCCGGCTATAATGATATCCCTAAAACCGAGCATGCAGAGACGGTGCATGTGGAATACGATACAGATAAAATAAGCTTTGAAGAATTATTGGCGCGTTTTTTCAGGATAATCGACCCTACCAGCAGAAATAAGCAGGGTGGGGATGTTGGAACCCAGTACAGGACGGGGATATATTATATGGATGAAAAAGATAAAGAGGTAATAGGGAATTTTATTGAACAGGAGCAGAAGAAATATAAGGCTCCTATCGTTACAGAAGTTGAGAAACTGAAGAATTATTATCCTGCGGAAGAATATCACCAATCTTATCTGAAAAAAAATCCTGAAGGCTATTGTCATGTTGACTTTTCAAAGTTAAAGGATACCCCCCGGTGAAGAAATGGGGGTCAGGCTTAAAGCAAAAAGGCCCGACCCTTTGCCTTAAATATTTCCCTGGAAAACTGTATTTGTATCCCTGCACAGGTATTGAACCGCCTTTCGCCCCGTTTCCGCCGCTGCAGGCAACCCACCGGGACCCGACAGTCTCTGGCCTGCAAAATATACATTTTGGATGCTCTCCGGTTTCGAAGGATAAGTCGTCATTTTGTCTCCTTTGCCAATGATAGACATCCATGAGCCTTTATAGGAACCTAAATAACGCTCATAGGTCAGCGGAGTGGCCACATCCCAAACAGCTATCTTTCCGGCAGTTTGCGGATATTTTTTCTCCAGTATCCCGATAAATGACTCTGCCAGCTTCTGTTTTTCAGATTCGTAGGTACCGTTGGCTTTGCAGGCTTTCCAGTAATTATAGCTATCCCCCGCAATTATAGAAGTCATGGCGGTACACCCTTCCGGAGCATATCCCGCATAACCCGTATAATTATTGAGCCCTATGCTTGGCAACTGCACGCCTCCGCAAAATATAGGCTCCTCCGGGATAAAGTACAAACTTCCGGGCAAATCAGACAAATCTGCTTTCACACCCAAACAGATAAAGGTATTGAGCATCGGTTTTGTCTTTTCCCGCATCTTTTGGGCCCATGGCTCACGAATTGGATCATCGAACAATGTATCTACCGCTGCAAGGGTGTCCCGGGTAACAATAACCGCATCTGCCTCTATATATTCCCCGTCTATAATTACTCCGTTGGCTATGCCGTTCAGAACCGATACTTTATCAACCTTTTTACCGTATTGTACCGTACCCCCCAGATTTTCAATGCGCTTTGCCATCCGTCCTGCCATGTCCAGTGAGCCGCCTTCGGGATAACCACCGTCCCCTGAGGCAAAGGTTGCCAAGGTAAATATCGCAGCAATAGCATTATTTTCAGAACCTGCTACCTGTTGAAGCAAAAGCCGTAAAATCGGGTTTTTAAACCGCATGGAAAACTCCCCTGCCGTTTGATTCGCATAAAAAGACATGCGGGTCAAAGCAGGCAGCATGCTAAAAAGCATTGATAAGGGCATGGCAGCTCTTTCCTTTACCTTTACGCCCTTAATATCCGAAATAGGCATGCTGATTTTAGTGAATTTATTAATATCACGGCATAACCTGATAATTTCTGTTTTATCCTCAGGGGATATCTCAAGAAAATGCTGACGAAGCTTATCAATATCCCGGTAAAGATAGACCGTATGACCTTTATACTCAAGAGCAAAAAAAGGATCACGGTTGTGAATTACGGTGTCATCATCCAAAGCTCCAACCTCCCGCCAAAGCTTATTAAGAGGGGTATTTGGCGACGAACCTGTCAGCCAGTGCAATCCTCCCTCGAACAAGTAGCCCTTTCTCCTCCAGCTGGTACATGCGCCTCCCGGGATAGTGTGACTTTCATAAATTGTTGTGTCAAATCCGCTCTGAAGCGCATAAACACCCGCCGTAAGCCCGGCTATTCCCGCACCTACAATAATAACTTTTTTCATTCAGGCCTCCTCCTTAAAATATCAATAATCCACCGGCTTTCCGGACAGGGCAGGCTTGGATTGAGTGCAAGCTGTCCGGCGATCCCTTGAATGGCACTCCAATAAGCAATAGCCAAAGCAAGGGGGTTCCCTTCACGGATAGTACCGTTTCTCTGCCCCTGCTCAATCAACGCAACGGTTTGCCCATAAATGTCAAAACCGGAAAGCATGTCCTTGATGCTCTTCGGTGTGGCTTCGCTATAATAAGCCTGACTCATAAGCACAAACATTTTTGCTGCGAAGGGTTTGGCTTTAACCAGGCCCAATATGAATTCAGCGGAGTTTTTAAAGAACAAAAACGGTTCGGTATTACTTTGCGCCATTACTCCTATAGGCCCGGAAATGCCTATCTTAATCAGTTCTTCATAAAGCTTTTCCTTGGACTTGAAATAGTGAAACATCAGCCCTACGCTCATACCTGCTCGTCTTGCTATATCGCTGATCTTTGTTGCCGCATAGCCTTTACAGATAAATAAATCAAGAGCGGTGTCCAGAATCTCGGCCCTACGCTTTTCTTTTTGTTCTTCTCTGGTAGTCATATTGAATTTCCTTTCATTGAATTTATATTCAATATAATATATGTATTTTTTCCCTTTGTCAATACTCAAATACAAAATATTGTTTTTTATACGGCAAGTCCATTAAAAGCAAAATCTCCCCTCTCTAAACGCTAAAAGAGGCAAAAGGAATTATTCCTTTTACCTCTTACAGTGAATTTATAACCTCCGTTATGCCCTTTGACCTGATTCTCTTCAGAGGACTTACAACCGAAAATGCAGTTACTATTGTTGTAATGAAGAGGATGATTACTAACTGAGCAACCGGAAGCCTCCATTTTATTGAAAAGTGTGTAAGGTAATTAAGTATCAGCACCCTTTGCAGCAGCACCCCAAGTATGCTTCCGGCTGCACACCCGGTAAGGCTGTATGCAGCAGCCTCGGCAAGAATCATCTTATTAAGCTGACTTCCCGTCATGCCTACAGCCCTCATAATGCCCAGATATCTTGTCTTAGCAGCCACGCTGGTGTTCATTGTATTTATTATATTCAATATGCTGAAAATTGCTATCACAGCCACAAAACCATAGACAAACACTGCCATTGTCAAAAATACCTGGTTGATTTCCGAGTTTTGCTGACGAACATCCAGAAGCTTGATCCGATCTCCGGCAATATCCTTGAGAAGCCTGACAGTCTTTTCATCCTTCCTGTTTTTCAGCTGTATATCTATTGTCCTGAAAACGGTTTCTCCCGTAATATCCTCAAATATTTTTTCCGTAGTGATAAAAGCGGCAAATGTCGGCTCAGTACTGCCAAGGGGTATCTGTCTCAGCACTCCCATTACGGTAAGCTCTTTCTTACCTGCCGGGGTATCAATATATACTTTATCCCCGGGTTTCAGGTGAGCGGTCACAGTTGATACACTTTTCCTCAAATTCCGTTCCACTGCAATAATCCCATTGCCCTTGTTCAGCCCTTCTTCTGACAGTTCTCCTTCCAACAGGTCCCTTCGGGCCCATTTGAACTGGTTTTCATCATAGGAAATCAGCCAGGATTTTTCCGGCTGTATAAAAATGCCGTCCACTTCCATCTTAAGCCCCTCAAAGCTTTCCCTGTAATCCCGATCAAGCCTTGAAGCTTCAAAAGTTGCATCGATATAGGCCAGTCTTCTGCCATATACCCTTTTGACTCCATCCAATCCCGACAGTTCTCTATACATCTCGTCTCCCATACCCTTTTCAGACACGAAAGAAATATCAGGAGTGTAAGGCTTTGTGGTTTTCAGTGAGGCATACATAAAGTCAATAAACACCGTAAAACCGAGGAACATGATTATGCTAAGAGCTATGGAGCATGCCATAAGAAACAGTGTCTTCTTTTTCATAAAGGCGCTGTTTATCCCCATTGCCAATTCTATGCGCAGAATTTTGGACAAGAGACCCTTCTTTCTTTTTTTTGAAATCCTAATTTCATTACTTCCTGTTACCGCATTTACCGGTGAAACCCCGGCTGCTTTTTTTGCCGGAACAAAGGATGCTATAGATACGGTCAAAAAGCCTACGATGATGCCCAGTAAAATGCTTATGATGCTTATGCTGAACAAGGGAATTTCACCGAATATGGTATTGTTGAAGAATTTCAATATGGCGGAACAAATAAACGACATGCACATGCCTAAGATTATGCCAAGAGGGATTGCCCAAAAAGTAATGGTAAACCCCTCTTTTTTTACCAGTTTTTTTATCTGAAATCGGGATGCACCTATGCACCTTAAGAGTCCAAATTGTCTTACCCTTCCCATAACGGATATATTAAAGGTATTGTATATCATGACCACACCGGCTGCAAGGACTATAAAAAACAGTATGGCTCCTATTGTATAAAGCCCGACTGCCGCCTTATGTCTGCTTTGGCCTATTACCGAAAGCAGGTGTTCATTCAGCCTTATTCTGTCATCGGCAAGCTGCAGTTCACCTTTTATATCAGCTGCCGCCTTCTGAATATTAACCCTGTTTTTAAACTCCACAAAATATGCATTCATCTCTGTATTTGCAGCCGCATCTGCGCTGGAGGCTGACACCATTACCCCCGGTACCCCTGCAGCCTTCATATTGCCCAGGTCATTATAAATTCCGCTCACCGTGTATTCGACTATGGTATTATCCGCAAATGTGATGCTTACCTTCCGTCCTGTTCCCTCCTCTTTAAACAGGTTTTCTGCAGCCCACTTTTCCAGCATCAGCTCATTTTCCCCTTTCGGAAAACTGCCCTGCTGCACCTCTATGTTCAAATTGCTTGCAATGGCTTCTTCCAAGGCCCCTATCCTGCAATCGATCCCGTTTATTTTCCCGTTTCCCATGTCCCGCCATCTTCCGGAGGTCCTAACATCTATCCGGTTCCTGATTATCGCAGCTTCTTCCTCAGTCGCATTTATAACCGAAAGATGCTGATTGCCGTATATGCGGATTACATCAAGCTTTTCAAACCTCAGAAAAACATCTACCATTGAAAATATCCCGGTTACCAGGGCCACAGATATCGCAACGCTTAAGACGGTCAGACCGGTTCTTTTTCTGTGTGCCTTCAAGTAGCTTTGTACCAGCATCAGGTAACTTTTCATTTTTTACTACCCCCAAGCTCGTTAACAATCCCGTCTTCAACTCCAAATATACGGTCGGCATGGGAGGCGTAATTTTCATTGTGGGTTATCATGATGAGGGTCTGCCTGTACTTTTCTACGGACAGCTTCATTAAATCAATTACTTCCCTGCTGTTCCTGCTGTCTAAGTTTCCTGTGGGCTCATCGGCCAGAATGATGGCGGGTTTTGATGCAAGTGCCCTTCCTATTGCAGCACGCTGCTGCTGTCCCCCCGAAAGCTGACTGGGCAGGTGGTACCTTCTTTCAGCAAGCCCCAGTATGTTCAAAAGCTCATCAATATAATCCCTGTCAGGTTTTTTATAATCCAGCAGCAGGGGAAGAACCATATTCTCCTCAACATTCAGCTCAGGTATAAGGTTGTACGCCTGAAAGACGAAGCCTATGCTGCGCCTGCGAAAAACTGCAAGTTCTTCTTCCTTCATGCTGAATATATCCCGATTCTCCAGAAAGACCCTGCCCGAGGTCGGATTGTCCAATGCCCCTATCAGGTTGAGAAGAGTACTTTTGCCCGAGCCCGATGGGCCTACGATAGATATAAATTCGCCCTTTTCTATTGAAAAGGAGGCATTTTTCAGGGCCTCCACCCTGATATCCCCTTCTCCGTATGTTTTTGACAGGTTCTCAGTCCTCAATATCTCCATTTTTACACCTCAATCATTATTCTTGTGTTCTTGGCACAAACACAGAATAACATTCCAATCTTACCCTAATATTTATTGAATCTTACAATTTTGTAAGTTTGGAAGGTGAACAACGAATTTTGTACCTTTTCCCATTGTGCTTTCTACCGATATGAAGCCTCCATGCATTTCAATAACCGTCTTTGTCAGGGTAAGACCTATGCCGGTTCCCTGCTTATCCTGCGTAAATTTGCTTCTATAGAACCTTTTGAAAACATGGTTGATATCCTCCGGATGTATACCCTCTCCGTTGTCCTCTATACTTATATTAACAATTACAGGTGTTTCTTCTGCAATAATCCTTATATAGCTGCCCGGCCCCGTATGCTCAACTGCGTTCTTGACCAAATTGCTTAAAGCTTCAAGCATCCACTCCCTGTCACAACTATAGAAGATATCTCCCTCAGCTTTCACTTCACAGGTCTTCTGCTCGTTTTTCAGCCTGATTTCAAAGCTTTCCGCCACTTGCTCAACAATACTCTTAATGCTGTGATCCTTTCTGTCAAGCTCAATAATTCCTGCATCCAGCCTTGCCAGCTTCAAAAGGTTGGCTATCAGTGATTGCATCCGTTCAAGTTCACTGACGCTTTTCCCAAGGAATTTTAATATCACTTCATTCTGTTCATCTTCATCCCTCATGATTTCGTTGTACATAAAAAGAGCAGACAAGGGGGTTTTAAGCTGGTGTGAAACATTCTCCAGTATATCCTTCATAAAAACTCTATGCTGCTTTTCCTTCTCTATATGCGCATATAAAGAGGAGGTCATTGTATTAATAGATGCCGCCAGCTTCGGCAGGCTGCCTTCGCCATTGTCCGGAAGCCTTATTGAGACATCCCCCTCCATTATTCGCGCAATATCTTCACTATACTCGTCTATAATCCTAAAATGCGATTTCAGGAATGATGTACTGATGATTAAAACAATTGCGCCGAGTATTGAGGCAAATATAAAGCACCCTACGGCATTCAGCCGGTAAAGGCCGTTTGCCCTGGGAACAAGAAACACCTCCGTACTATACCTGTACCCGGCCTGTCTAAGTAAAGCCTTCCCTTTCTCCCTGTCAGCAGAAGATTTTACTGCTGTAAACGCAGATTGTATCTCGGCAGAAAGCTCGGGATGCTTCTGCTCCAGATAACCGGCCAGCTCACTGTCATGGGTAACCATATTGTTTTTAAAACGGACCGCATTAACATATGCAGCTATTTGAAGCACAACGGCCCCTGCCAGAAGAGTCAGCAGCAACCCCACCAGGAATTTCTTTACGTCTCTGTTCATCAATAAATTCATAACCTATCCCTCAACTATATTCCATTTGTAGCCCATTCCCCTTATTGTCAGGAGAAATGCAGGGTGTTTCGGGGTTTCTTCGATTTTTTCCCTCAGTCTGCTTACGTAAACGGCCAGGGTATTATCGTCAATAAAGTATTCATTTGCATCACACAGGTTCTGCATTATCTGGTCCCTGGACAACACCCTACGTGGATTTTTCATAAACATGCAAAGCAATCTGTATTCAACGGAGGTAAGTTCCATGTCCTTTCCGTCTTTTACCGCTCTACCCTCTAAAAGCTTAACAACTATACCGTTTGAGCTTAGTTCAGTCCTGTCATCCATAGTCTCGGTACGCCTCATTACTGCATTTATCCTCGATATCAGCTCATTTAACTTGAAGGGCTTCGATATGTAGTCATCTCCCCCCAAATCCAGGCCCATTACCACATTTACCTCTTCATCGGAAGCAGTAAGGAAAATAATCGGAACCTCTGAGGACTGCCTGATGCTCTTGCATATGTCGAAGCCGCTGCCGTCCGGGAGCATAAGGTCCAGCAAAACCAGCCTGTACTCTTCCCGGTTGAAGCGCTTCTTTGCTTCCTTTACGGTCCTTTCCACAGTCACATCAAAACCATTTTTTGATAGCGAAAACTTCAAGCCTTCAATAAGGCTCAAATCATCTTCAATCAATAAAACCTTTTTCATTTAAATTCCTCCGGGTGATATCAATTCATTAATAATAAGTATATCATTTCCAGTTTCTTTTAGTAAACAAACCTCAGACTAAGCAGTGGGGACGGCAGACTGTGTGATTAATCTAAAAATTGGTTAACATAAAACAACTAATGTATGATA
>ERZ795049.4434-NODE-4434-length-13931-cov-4.010738_pt1 | contig 13931 bp, 12 predicted proteins | sample MGYA00375133_ERZ795049 | MGnify/ENA primary metagenome ERZ795049 (study PRJEB30178, sample SAMN05720147) | activated sludge metagenome | isolation source: anaerobic digester from wastewater treatment plant | place: Japan | collected 2015-04-20 ...
GATTAGCTCAAAGAGGTATAATGATTGCTTTGCAGTGGGGAAGTACAATTGGGTATGATATATTAGCTTTTGATAAAAAAGGCAATGTGGCATATCTAGAAGTTAAAACTTCAGCTTCATTTGATGGCGATTGGGCTCTTCAAGCTAAATATGCTAATCCCGAGAAAGAGAATATTCCTATAAATATGAGATTCATTTGTTGTGTGAATATTAAAAACGCATTATCAGAACCTTCTATTTATATTTTTCCTGCTGAGGTTGTCGCTTCAGGGCTGAGATATTATTTTAATAATAACTTTCCTAATAGTCCCACATATAATTTGCCACTAAATAAAAAACCGGTAAAAAAATCAAAAGAAGAAGAAATTCAAAAAGTAGGTGAATTTATCAATGCATCTAAGTATCTGGAAAACTTTGATATCCTCGGTTTAGATAAGATTGAGATATAAAATTATACTCCCATGCCCAATCTCTACCCGCCATCTCTCGATCATCTCGATTCCCGCTTCGATGCGGAAAAGGAAGTCTATTGCCGCATGGCCGTACTGGATGACTCCTATCATGTCTTCCATTCCGTTACTTGGAAAGACTCGCGTGACGGTGAATGTGATATCATCATTTTCCATGAACTAAAAGGCTTCATCGCCCTTGAAGTAAAGGGCGGCGGAGTGAAGCATGATGGAAGGATCTGGACCTCCACCGATCGCCATGGGGAAGTCCATTTCATCCATGATCCGGTGAAACAGGCCCGTGACGCCATGTTTGCGATAAAGCGCACCTGGGAAGAAAAGTATCGTACTGACATGCCAGGAGTGTTTTTCTGGGCGGTTTGCTTTCCTGACTGCTCCTGGGACCCATCATGCCGCACCCTGGACCTTCCGGAACATGCAGTGCTCGAATCTAAAGGCCTCAATGATATAAAATCATGGGTCGAGCGTCAGTTCCATGAACAAGAGAGGCGTCACGGATCAAAGGTCCTTTCAAAAAATGATAAGCAGCAATTCATTGATCTATTTGACAAGACCATGTCAGTGCCACTTTCCCTGAACCGCGCCATTGTACGCCAGGAGGAGGAGCTACGTATCACTGACCGGATGCAGGACTATCTGCTGGACCTCTTTGACGACAAGGTCCGCATCGGGTTCCAGGGCGCCGCGGGTACAGGTAAGACTTGGATCGCCATGAAAAAGGCCCGGCGGCTGTCAGAAGAGGGAAAATCGGTTCTGCTACTCACCTACAACCGCCAAGTGAACGATTTTCTATCAAAAGCTCTTGGTAATGTCGAATCAATAACAGTAAAGACCTTCCATGCCTTTGCTCAGGGCATTATACGGGAATACCTGAAAGACCACCTGGTTGATCCGGGGTGCCAGAAATGCTTTTTTGCCTGCATTGACGACCTGGCAAAGCAGGTGGGCGAGGGTAGTGATGGGGAAAGTGAAAAGGGCAGCAGGAAAAAAGAACTAACCATTGACAATAAATTAAATGGCGCCCTTCATTTTTTAAGCATCATTCCGGATGATATGACCTGTAGTGATATACTCCATGATCACGGGGCTGACCTGCCTGCGGCTGTGGGAGAGGTAATGAAATATCTCCTGCCTGATGGGGAAGGCGATTATTATGCGGACCGGGTGCCCCTGGCGGTGATGTCAATTTTCGAGGCAGACCAAGGTACCCGCGAACGGTATCATTATGACGCACTCCTCATAGATGAGGCGCAGGATTTTCACAAGCATTGGTGCGAATGTCTCAAGTATCTCTTCCTGGAGTATGCAGATCGCATTTGCTATATCTTTTACGATGACAACCAGACCATCTTCACCAGTGATGCAGAACTGCCGGTCACTGACCTGATAGCTTCAGCTGGACTGGAAGATCATATCTTTAGGTTGCGGGACAATCTTCGCAACACCGCATCGATCCATGATTATGCCGTTGCAAAAACGGGGAAGGGGACCACGTCGAGGCCTTTCGAGATTTCGGGCCTGAAGCCGGAAGAGATAACTGTTAAGGGCGATGCTGCCGGGAGATCATCTGTAGCGAATATTTTGAAAGATCTCATTGAGACTCACGGAATCAACCGGGACCGTATCGTAATTTTATCCAATCGGAGCATGGATAAATCGATTTTCGGGGATATACAGGCCATCGGTGGATATAATATTACTGAGGGTTCCGGAGCTCGGGGCGGTGTGCGATTTCGCACCATCCAGAAGTTCAAGGGCCTTGAGTCTGATGTCGTAATCCTTATCGTACACAAAAGGGCCCAAGAGAAAGAGGCACGCTTCCTGGCTGAAGAATTGCTCTACGTGGGGTATACCAGGGCGAAGCATTTGCTGTGGGTAGTGAATGTGATTTGATATTTCTCAATTTTAAAAGTATTAAGAATGTTGATTGATAATTTGAAGAGTATCGCACAAAGGTTCACCAACTATTCTCATTAATAATTTGGAGTTATTTAAAATAGAATGATAATTGCTGAACTTCATGGAAAACTTGAATCAGGGGCATCTTCATATGAAATAAGTGAAGATATTTTAACTTCCAATATATTTCAATTGATGAGGTATCTCTCTGTTTATTTTGGTTTTATTCCATTTATTAATAGGGTTTTTAATGATAACAAATTCCTTAAAAAATTAAAAATTAATAATGATTGTAAAGTTGATTTTTACTTTTGGCCTAAAGGATTAACGATGAATCGTGAGCCGGATATACTCGTTAGGCTTATTTCTGAAGAAGAATATGATTTTGTAATTGAGGCAAAATACTATTCTGGACCTAGCAATTATAACATTAATGATACGGAAACCGGAGTAGAGTCTGGAAATCAACTTAGTGATCAATATATAGATCTATTACATGGTGATTATTATTGTAATGGTAATATTATTAAGCTAAATAGTCCAATTGATAATCGATTTATTATCTACCTTACAGCCCATAGCATGAAACCAGCAGATGAGATTCAACAAGCTATCGAGCAATATAGAAAAAGTAGGTATATTAGAAAAATCAATATCAATGAACATCTGTTATGGTGTAATTGGACAACAATATATTCATATCTAAAAAAACTCGAGAATATTGAATTTCCTTATAATTTAATAATCAATGATATACTTATGTTGTTAGCTAGAAGGGGATTCGATGAATTTGATGGATTCAATATTTTTAATTGGTTTGAATATAAAATATCCTTTTGGAAGGATAATTGGTTCAATTTAAAATATAAAGATTTCAAGATTAGTGAATCTCATTATTATGGGGTAACTTGGTTTAACATGATATTTGATATTGATCTGCATAATAATACTAAGTTTTATAAGGAGTAAATTATCATGTCTCATCCTGGAGAATCTATTAAAAATGCAATAAAATATTTAGATTCATTTTGTTCAGATCTTGGACAAATGATTTCCACACTTGAGCGATTGTTAAATGAAAAAGGGTTTCAGTTATTCCCTGATCAGGGTAATACGATGACATATCAATATCAACTAACTAATCATATTCAAAGAAACAATGGTTGGGTTATAAAGAATGTGCAAAGGTATTTCTATTTGTATGTTAATGATAAGCAAGATAAATACGATAAAATTCTGATATATTCAATTTCTCTATACCCTGAAAGTACTTTCACTATACCAGTTTTATCAGCAAATGTAATAAATTTTAAATCACCTGCTCCGTTATCTGATATTTGGTATTATCCATTATCTCGAGAATGTACCGAAGTTGATTATCAAAAAAATAATTGGCGTTTTAAAGGACCTTATACTGAAAATATCCCATCGGTAACATTATTATCAAAATCGAATGTAAAACTTGCTGATAAAAAGACTCCCTTCAGTGAAATTATCGATAAAAATCAAGTTATCTTTTTTGATTTAATAAAAATTCAAAATCAAGAAATGGTTAATGAAATAGTGAAGCAAATATTTAATCTTTATAATGGCGATCCAATTGATTTAATAAATAATGATGTAATAATCACTAAATTCCCTAAACTATTATTAGACTGTTGGAATCAGTAGGTAAATGATTATAAAATATTTTCAAGGCGTATACCTGCGTGGGAAGCTGGAAAGATAATCTTGTTAATTCCCCTTCGGTTTTACCTTCTTTTCCAGGCAGTAAATAGCGGCATAATGGATGAACTCTTGTAGGGATATATTGTTTTCGACGCAATATATCTTAATTTTCTTGTTCTCTTCGTTTGAGAAGAATATGGAGGTTTTTACTTTTTTATCATTATCATTCATAATACTTATAAATCGGTAAAATATTTCAATAGTCAAGGAAAAAAAGTAGTTGCCGCAAATGCGGTCATGCGGTATGCCTCCAGATCGGAGGCTTTTCCTTGAGTAAAGATGGTACAAAATATAAAGGATCCATCGGCGATAGCCTTAACCCTCTGAAAAATATCGAATCCTGGGAAATATCTGATAATAGTTTAAGTTCGAGCAATAAACGATACTATCTTCAAAACTGTACCTTCCCGGAAATTGCATCTTCGATTGAGGTTTCCCTGGACAATAAACAAATATCCACTTTATCAGAAATCTTATCTCTTATAATAAAAGAATATGAAGAGAAAATTTGATACTGATTACATGATTGCTGCCTATGTCAGGGTCAGCACTCAACGTCAGGCCCTGGTTAAAGAAGGCTCTTTGAAAAACCAGGAGGAGAGAATAAGAAGCTGGTTCGATTATTATAATACTCAAAATGGAAAATCATTAAATTGGGATAAAAACGTAGTAATATTCCGCGAAGAAGGGAAATCGGCCAAGGATATAAAACAACGTCCACGGTTTAGGGAAATGCTGGATGAGATCCAAGGTGGTCGAATACATAATGTTGTCGTTGCATCGATAGATAGGATTTTCCGAAATATTCGGGATGCCCTTGATTTTATAACCCTGATCAATAAGATTAATGTCGATTTTACCTCACTTAAAGAAAATTTCGATACTTCTACGGCAACCGGTCGCGCTTTTTTGAATATCATGATGGTATTTGCCCAGATGGAACGGGAGCAAACAAGCGAACGGGTGCGGATCGGGAATCGCCAACGAATAGACCGGGGATTATGGACCTTCGCCAGGGTTCCTTATGGATATGAAATGGATAAAAGCAATATTGGCACTCTCCATGTCATTGATAGTGAACGTGCAGGGGTTGAACTGGCTTTTAGTAAATACCAGGAAAAAGGCTCTATCCGTGATGTCGTCAGGATAATGAATGAACAGGGGTTCAGGACAAAGAGCGGAACATTATGGAAACACGATACAATTTATAGATTATTGAAGAATAAAGCATATATCGGTCTTGTGCAGATTAATAAGAAAAATCAATCAAAAAGCAATGATAACCTCCCTAAAGCAGATCGTTATATGGAACGGAAGGGTAACTGGGAGCCGATTATCGATGACGATCTATTTTTACGTGTGCAGGAATTATTGCATGGTAATGGAACATCAAAGACAAACCGTATAAAAGTGAATAAATACCCTTATATATTTCAAGGAGGTATTTTGCAATGTTCACATTGCGGTGGAATCATGTCAGGAACATCCACAAAGAAGAAAAGTAAGAAGTATATATACTATTATTGCAATAATTGCCGATTTCAGGTTACTTCAAGCAGGCTGGAAGGAATCGTATTCAAGATAATTTCTGATATATTAGAGAGTGATCCCATTATTAAAAAAGTATTGGAAAAGGTTCAGAAGCGCAGAAATGGAATTAACCTATCCCTGAGCAATAGTTACATCAATGCGAAAAAGGTGTTCTCCGCAATCCAGAAAAAGATAGAAGTGCAAACCATAGCTCTTGGTAATACAAAAAGTGATTCAATAATCGAAACAATTCACGAAACGCTTCGTGATTTGTTAAAACAAAAAGATCATATTCAATATGTGATTGAAGATCTTGAAATGCAAATTCAATCATGGGAGAGAAAGGGAGAAAGTCTTCAATCGTTGGACAACATTACATTCTATCGCAAAGTAATTCTGGAACATATGTCACGCGTACATATAAGACAGATTATGCCCTTGCTTTTTTCCCGGATAGTGGTTGGTGACAACAGGATCACTCTTGGCATTAAGGGGGAATCTGGATTTAAGGAATTTGATATCTGCGTAGAAAATGATTAATCCACGTTTTTTAACTATCGAATAAAACCGACATTTATCGCTTTTTGTGCTTAAATATACAGTCATGCAATATCCGACATTTTTTGAAAAAATACTTGCCGCAAATGCGGCATTGCGGTATATTGTATTTGGGTAGATGATATGAAATCAATGGATAATAAGCCTCGCAAACAAAGGAAATGCACTGTCAAAGATGCTGAGGGAACGGATACTTCTGACCAGGTTCAACATCTCCTCGAATATTTCTCAAAACTTGATAAGGACACAAGGGAATACTATATCAAAATGATATTACGATTCTATTACTTGTTGAATGAAACCAAATAATGCAGGCTGTCACAGAAAAATACCTTAGAATAACCCAGGGCATCAAGATGTCCCAGGAGCTTGCACGCCCGCCGTCCTTCGCCTATGATCGTGTGAGCACCCTGGAACAGGCAGATGGCCTGAGCCTGGAATATCAGAGCCAGGGGGCCGCGAAATATGCCCGCGATAATGATTTTCATGTCGTATATTATTTTACCGTTGCGGAAAGCGCCTCGAAGGAGGGGAGGCGGGTTTTCAATGAAATGATAGATCTGGCACTTCGGTTCGATGTGAAACATCTTATTTTCAAATCAACGGATCGCATGTCCCGAAATTACCGGGACCTGGCCCGTATTATCGAATTGATTGAACACCATGATTTTGTAATACATTTCTATCAGAACAATAAAACTATTACCAAGAATTCAACGCATGATGAAAAATTCATGATTGGTATTGAACAGGCGGTTGCCAAGCACCTATCAGACAAAATCAGCCATGATATTAAGAACGTTAATGCCTATAAAGTGAAAATGGGTATCTATTGCGGCAATGCACCATATGGATACATCTACGACAAGGAACACAAAAAGTTTGTTATCGATAAGAACACCGAGCACTCTCTCCGGTTTGTATTCGATGAATTTGATACCGGGAAATTCAGCTTTGCCACATTTCGAGATTTTTTAAATACAAACAAAATCCCGGCGCCCAAAGGAGGGGAGTGGTCGAAGTCGAGTGTTTCCCAGGTATTGAAGAACCCTTTTTACCACGGAGAATTCATACACAAAAGCCAGCTCTTTAAAGGGAATCATGAAACCTATTATGAACGTGAAAGGTTTGAAGACCGCATTAAGAGGATCGATGGGAATTGCGTCACCGATAAGCGTTTCAAGGTACAAGCACCACTGAAAAAGTTCATCGTATGTGAATGCGGAAGGTTGATGACACCTGATATCAAAAAGAAGCAGTACCTGTATTATGTTCATAAATGTCCTCATTGCGATATGCGGCAGATAACAGTTTCAGAAGAGGATATTTTCAGTAAAATTGACAAAGAGGTTGAAAGGGTTAGTTTTTCAAATGAATTATCAGAATTACTCAAGTCTCTCTTTGGAGGGGCCATCATCCGGCACCAGAAGGATCGCAATAGGGATGTTTCAGTACTCAGTCGAAGGATAACTAACCTGGAAATCAAGAAGAACAAGCTGTATGACCTATACCTGGAGGATGACTATTTTACCAGGGATGATTTGAAACGAAAGCTTGTTGAAATCGACAAGTTGATCCATTCGTTAAAAACACATTATAAATCTTTATCCTTTGACAAGGAAAAGCTCCAAATTGAAGTTAACAATGTTATAGATACATTTAATAAGCTGCCGGAAATGTATGAGTCGGCTGATCATGATAAAAAGGCCCGGATATTAAAAGAGATGGCTGAGTGCATCGTTGTCAATAAAGAGGCTGTGGGAATCCAATGGAAAAAGCCGTACATTTTTTTGATGAAAGAGCCCATCCTGGCAATGAATAAGCCGTCAGATAAAACGCCGGGAACAAAGTTGCCGGATAATGATGTCGCCCTTACTGGAACCACGAAGCGGTCCCATAAAAACAAAAAGGACGTTCTCGTGAGTTCGAAAACGTCCTATCCTGCTCCCCCGGTAGGACTCGAACCTACGACCCAGTGGTTAACAGCCACTTGCTCTACCGACTGAGCTACAGGGGAATGTGTTTAATTGATCACCGATAATCTCGCGGACTAATCCGACAGTCCACCGGTAATTCAATTCATTGGTTAATAGATTATGTACCATGATAGTGTCAATTATTTTTTAGTAAAATTTTGATATTTCATTCATTTTTATCTTGATTAAATATTATGTCCCGACAATTATACTATATAAAAGAACAATCAGTCAGATCATGGCTCCTTCGGCCGGCGGCAGTAGGAGCCATATCGTATACAAGGGAACATGGTTATTACTCAGGAAATCAAGAAGCTGGCCGGGGATAAGAACGCTATTATCCTTGCCCATAATTATCAGATTGACGAGATCCAGGATATAGCCGATTTCAGCGGCGACTCCCTGGAGCTTTCGCAGATCGCGGCTAAAAACGACGCTGCCATGATCGTTTTCTGCGGCGTCCATTTCATGGCGGAGTCGGCGTCTATACTTTCCCCGCGGAAAAAAGTCATCATACCGGACCCCACAGCCGGGTGCCCGATGGCCGACATGGTGGATGCGGAGGATGTCATTGCCCTCAGGCAGCAGCATCCCGGCGCGATGGTCGTCACGTATATCAATTCCACCGCGGCGGTGAAGGCCCACTCGGACGTGATCTGCACGTCATCGAACGCCCTCAGGATCGTCGAGAGGGTCGACGCTGATGAGATAATCTTCCTTCCCGACAGGAATCTCGGCAGCTATGTCCAGCGTTTCACGAAAAAGAAGATAATCCTCTGGAAGGGCTTTTGCCCGACCCATGAAAAATTCACGGCGGAGGAGCTCAGGGCCGTACGGGAGAAGAATCCCGGGGCCGTGGTCATGGTGCATCCCGAGTGCAGGCCCGAGGTCATAGATCTGGCGGACGAGGTCCTGTCAACGGGACAGATGGTGAAATTCGTCCAGAAAACCGATACAAAAAAAATCATCGTGGGCACGGAAATCGGAATGATACACAAGCTGAAAGGCGTTGCACCCCATATCGAATACATCCCGGCGTCGACTTCATTTATATGCCCCAATATGAAAAAAATAAACCTGCAGGTCCTTCTGAAAGGGCTCCAGAAAGAGGAAACGGTGGTTTCAGTCGCTCAGGACATGAGGGACAGGGCGAAGAAGGCCCTTGACCGGATGCTCGAGCTATCATAGTGACAGGATGTTTCCATGGCCGATCCCATGCGGCAAGAAAGAAACGATGCGGAAAGCATGATGGATGACGGTGCCGGGAGGATCCCCCCTCCCGCCACGGACCTCGGGTCACCGGTTCAATCAGCCGCCCAATCCTTCGAGGAGGACACGAGAAAAGAGCTCAACCTCTTGAGGGAACGGACCTTCAACCCGGAGCTCAGACAGCTCGTTGACAGGGTCAGGGACAATGAACCGGCGCCGGACGCTTCCGAGGACGAGCCGGCCCAGGTTGATTCCCTTTCGGAAGACGATCTGCGGCTCAGGCTCTACCGGCTCTATTACCGGGCCCGGGTTCTCCATGACAACCGCGAGATGAACGTGGCCTTCAATCCTTTCGAGGCCATGGATTGTTCATCCCCCGTGTCGATCCATGACTCGCTCTCCGTGTATATCATGGACCGCATGATGCAGATGTCCCTGTCCCCCTTTGCGCTGCTGTCCTACAGCATAGCCGAAAAAGGATACATCCCCTCGGTCCATAATCTGGAGCGCTACCATGTCGAAAATATCGTGATCGGACTGCGGGACAGGCTGTTCAGGACCATCCTTGAAAGCGGAGAGGGAGTGATACTTGAGGCTGATGCGTTCCGGGATGATCCGTTCCTGGAGAAGATTTTTTCCCTTCAAGAGGGCGAAGAACCGCGGGCAATCTATTTCGTCATGGTCAGCTGCCTGGCGTCCGGTATCGCCCGGGAGCTCCAGGATGAAAACAAAGACACCATTACACCGTTCCTGCCCTCTGCCATACTCATGATAGAGCTTCCCCTGCAGACTGAACCCCATAACCGGACCTCCATATTCACCTTGCTCAAGAAAAAACTTGCATTGCCCTATTTTCTGATCAATGACAACCAGTCGCTGGTGTTCATGACCGAAGGCTATGAGGATATGGAGTATTCGTACCATGTCATGGATTATCTGTTCACGGTTTTTTTGCTCACACCGGACAGTATCGGCATGGGCATTAAATTAAAATCAAAGGACGAAACCAGCAGGACTTTTCTCATAAAATATATCATATCTCAGTTAAGTTACAAGCTTCATGCCGACTCTGCCCTGCTGCATATGATAAAAGGACATCTTATCATTCTGACCAGGGAGGGCTTCGTTGACCTGATACGTTCCCTGGTCGACGAGTACAACAAGCTTTTCGATGACCAGTTCTCTCTGGTTGAGTTCAGGCCATCGGAATTCAAGGATTCACTGGAAGTTATAAACCGCATTATTCTTGGCAATTAATATCGGCCCGGACGGTGTCACTTGTTTCTTGGCGGGTGCGCAGCAGTAAGGCCATGAAGCCTTTCGCCATGTTTCGCGGGTATTGTTAATAACGGTTATATGAAAATCGGCCCCCTGATAATTATCATCTGCCTCATCGCGGCGCTGTGCGCAGCTTCCCGGCTGGACGCCGCCGGGACCGTGGGCACTTCCGGGGCGACATTTCTGGAGTACGCCATCGGGACCCGCGCCCTCGGCATGGGGGAGGCCTTTACCGCGGAAATCGATGATATCAACTCGCTCTATTTCAACCCTGCGGGACTCGGGTCCCTGAAGTTTCCCCAGATGGCCCTGTTCCATCACGAGCTGATCATGGAATCGCGCCTTGAGAACATTACTCTCGCGTACCCGATAAAAAAATACGGGTATATCGCAGTCGCCAATACCGTGTTCTGGACGCCCGAATTCGATAAAATAGACATTAATGGCATCGATGTCGGCAACGTGCAGTTCTACAATGGATGCCTCACGGTCGGTTACGGGTATGATTTTACCTACTTATATTTCGGCGCGTCCGCCAAATATATCTACCAGAAGATCGACACGAAACTGGTACATGCCTTTGCCATGGATTTCGGCATCATGAAGGGCTTCAAGATGTGGACGCCCTTTGAAGCTCCGCTGAGGAACTTCCACATCGGTCTTTCGGTGATGAACCTCGGGACCAGGGTCATGGGCAGTGATCTTCCCCGGCATATCCGCCTCGGTTTTTCGTACAAGCCGCTCCACTGGATGGGGCTGAATGTCGATTTGATTGAAAACTGCATAAGGGCTGACGACCTGGTCGATTTCACCCGCGGCTTCAATGAAAGCTTCAGGATGAACATCGGCATCGAGCTGAATTACCTCGAGCTGCTGTACATCAGGGGCGGATGGCGCTTCAACGATACCGGGATCTATACCGTCGGGCTCGGCTTCAACTATGTCATAAAGAACGTTTTCTTCACCATCGATGCCTCCTTCGCCGATGCGGGAGACTTCAATCCGACCTATTCCTTCAATGTCGGCTTCAAGCTTATACCGAAAGTCGTCACCATCGAGGACCGCAAGAAGGCGGAAGAGCATTATAAAAAGGGCATCAAGGCATACGTCGGGGACGATATCGAGGGGGCCATACGTGAATTCAAGACAACCAAGGATTACAATCCGTACCACCGGAATATCGAAAAGAAGATCGACGATCTGAATGAGATCCTGGAGCTCAAGAGGCAAAACAAGCTGGAAGAGGAAAAGGAAAATCAGAGATAGCGGAAGAAACAACAGCCAGCTGCGAGACCTCAAGATCACCGGGGATTTTTGCCCCGCGGCCCACGGGTCCGTGCTGCTTGAAATGGGAAACACCAGGCTGATATGCGCGGCCAGCGTGGGCGACAGCGTACCCGACCATGCCGTGAAACGGGGCACCGGGTGGATCACGGCTGAATATTGCCTGCTGCCGTATTCGACGCCGCGGCGCACGGGGAGGGACCTTTACCGGAGAGATGGGCGTTCCGTGGAAATACAGCGACTGATCGCCCGGGCGCTCCGCAGCGTTGTCGACCTTTCCGCCATGCAGAACTGCCTTGTGACCGTCGATTGCGATGTCCTGCAGGCGGACGGCGGCACGCGTGCCGCCGCCATTACCGGGGGATACATCGCCCTGGCCCGGGCGGTCAAGCGCATGCGCGGAGAAGGTCTTCTGGCCGAAAATCCCCTGCGCGACACTGTGGCCGCCGTTTCCGTCGGGTATGTCAGCGGCGAATTGTTCCTTGACCTGGATTTCAGGGAGGACTCCCGCGCCGAGGTCGACATGAACGTGGTCATGGACGGCGCGTCGAACCTCATCGAAGTTCAGGGAACCGCGGAAAAAAAATCCTTTACGAAGAACCAGATGGATTCAATGATTGAACTGGCCGAAAAAGGCATCCGTGAGCTCATGGAGATCCAGAAGAAATATATTTAAAATGAAGCGGATGCCGAAGGTTTTCCGCTTAGGCCGCCGGAATTGATATTTCACTAAATGAAGCGGGGAGAAATCCATATACGGTTTTAGCAAGGTGGAGATGAATAAAGTCAAACTCTTTCTGGCAGCGTTCATCATGGCGGGAGTTGCCGTCATGCCCCTTGAAGGGAACGGCGCTTTTAAAATAATGATTGTCAATGCCCGGGGAGTCCCGGTGCCGCTCTACGTTGAAATTGCGGACACGGAACCCCTGCGGATGAAGGGCCTCATGGATCGGAAAACCATGGGGGAGAACAGGGGCATGCTCTTTGTGTTTGACCGTGAGCAGAAGCTTAATTTCTGGATGAAAAACACTTACATCCCGCTGAGCATTGCCTACATAAGCACGAGCGGCATTATCAACGAGATCATGGACATGAAGCCGCTGGACACTGCCGTGACCTATCCCTCGGCCATGCCGGCTCTGTACGCCCTCGAGGTCAACCGCGGCTGGTTCGCCAGGAACAATATTACGAAAGGCTGCAGAATCGTTCTCGATGGATGCTTCAGTAAATAGGATACCTTCCTCAAAGGATGAACGGGCCCTTATCCTGGGCATCCGCCTCCACGGATCAGATGCAGAAGACATCGAAAATTCCCTCGATGAGCTGGAACTTCTGGTCCGCACCGCCGGCGCCATCGTCGTGACCAAGCAGATCGTCAAGCGGGACCGCATTGACCCGGCCTATATCATCGGCAAGGGCTTCCTCGCCGAGCTGGACGGCATAATCGCCGAACACCGGATACGGCTGGTGGTCTTTGATCTTAATAATATCCGCCCGGCCCAGGTCAGGAACCTCGAGGACAGGCTGAAATGCCGCGTCATCAGCAGGAATGAAATCATCATGGACATTTTCGCGCGCAGGGCCCGGAGCGCTGAATCGAAGATACAGGTGGAGCTGGCCCAGCTCAAGTACATCCTGCCGCGCCTCAAGGGCCTCGGCGGGGTGCTGTCCCGGCTGGGCGGCGGCATCGGCACGCGGGGGCCCGGTGAAAAGATGCTGGAAACCGACCGGCGCCACATACTGCGAAGGATATCGACCCTGAACGCCAAGCTGAAAAAGATATCGAGGCACCGCGATACCCTCCGCAAGAGCCGGCGCGGCGAGCTGATCGGCGCCGTGGTGGGCTACACCAACGCCGGAAAGTCCACGGTGATAAATTTCCTCGCCCGCGACGATCTGTTCGTCGAGGACCGCCTGTTTGCGACCCTTGATTCCTACACCCGCGCCGTGTATCTGGCCGAGGGAAAGAAGTGCCTCCTCATCGACACCGTCGGCTTCA
>ERZ795049.4447-NODE-4447-length-13900-cov-10.024341_pt1 | contig 13900 bp, 14 predicted proteins | sample MGYA00375133_ERZ795049 | MGnify/ENA primary metagenome ERZ795049 (study PRJEB30178, sample SAMN05720147) | activated sludge metagenome | isolation source: anaerobic digester from wastewater treatment plant | place: Japan | collected 2015-04-20 ...
TGCAAAACTTGATCTTCCACAGGCCTCGCTCCTACTTGGTTCCCTGTCCGGCAAGCTCATGCTGCCGAATGAGCGTATTCACCACCGCGATTTCACGGCGCATGTTTCGCTTCTGTAACGGATTATCAATATGTCCAATAACCATCTGGAACCTGAGATCCATGTACTTCTTGGTAAGCTCGTCGCGCTTGGAAACAAGTTCGGCGAGTGACAGGTTCTTTGATTCTTTCTTCTTCATTCTGCGCCTCCCTTATTCCACAATGATGCGTTCAGCAAACTTGGTCTTGAACGGAAGCTTGCTTCCGGCAAGATGCATCGCTTCGGCCGCAAGATCGCGTTCGACACCGCTCATTTCAAAAATGATGGTTCCCGGTTTGACTACAGCAACCCAATGATCGGGTGCTCCCTTTCCTTTTCCCATGCGGGTTTCAGCCGGCTTCTTTGAATACGGCTTGTCCGGGAACACGCGTACCCAAAGCTTACCACCGCGCTTTACACGACGGTTCAGGGCAACACGGGCGGCTTCAAGCTGACGAGCTGTCATCCAGAAGGGTTCAAGCGACACAAGAGCAAAATCACCGAAATCGATGTTGTTACCCCTGGTTGCATTACCCTTGTTTCTCCCGCGCTGGACCTTTCTGTGTTTAACTCTTTTAGGGCTAAGAGCCATACCTTAACTCCTTCCAGCAGGTGCTGCACGATTGGAACGATCTGTACGTTCAGGGCGATCACGCCGCTGCTTCTTGAGGAGCGCACCTGCATCCTCTTTCTGTTCATGACCGTACATCATTCCGTTATACACCCAAACCTTCACGCCGATCAGACCGTACGTGGTGTGGGCTTCGGTGAATCCATAATCAATATCCGCACGAAGCGTATGAAGCGGCACGCGGCCTTCTTTTTGCTCTTCGGTGCGGGACATTTCCGCGCCGCCAAGACGACCGGAAACACGAACCTTTACGCCCTGAGCACCGGCCTTCATTGCTGAAGAACAGGCCATCTTGAGTGCCCGGCGGAACGAACCGCGGGTCGAGAGCTGGCGCGCGACATTCTGGGAAATGAGGGAAGCGTTTACTTCGGACCTCTTGATTTCCTTTATCTTGATCTGAACCTTCTTTGAAAGGTTCTTCTGAAGAATGGCACCAATCTGCTCGATATTCGCGCCCTTTACCCCGATAATCACGCCCGGCCGTGCGGTGTGAATTACGATGGTAACACGCTGCGGATGGCGAACAATTTCAACTTCCGCAATATCGGCGTTCTTGCACTCGGGCAGGTTCTTGATCATCTTCCGGATCTTGAGATCCTCATGGAGCAGGTCCGCGTATTCACGGGGATCCGCATACCAGCGAGATGTCCATGTCTTGTTAATGCCCAACCGGAGTCCGATCGGATTTACTTTCTGTCCCACGTTACTCCCCCGCCTTTTCGTCAACGATTACGGTTATATGGCACATGCGCTTGAGCAGCATGTCTGCACGACCGCGACCGCGGCACCACAATCTTTTGAGGCGCGGGCCTTCGTCAATTCGTATTTCCTTGACAAAAAGAGCATCTTCATCAAGCTTCTTGTTCAGATCCAGGGCATTGGACGCAGCAGACTTCACAGTCTTTTTCAGGAGACGGGCACCCTTGTGGGGCATGTTCTCGAGAATTGCCATTGCCTCGGTATACGATTTCCGCTTCACCACATCAGCCACAGGACGAACCTTGGTGGGAGACGCGATGAGGAATTTCGAAGTGGCTATATATCCGCTTTTTTCAGCCATCATATCCACCTGTTATCTCTTACCTGTTTTCTTGTCTGAACCTGCATGCCCGCGGAAAAGGCGGGTAGGAGCAAATTCGCCAAGTTTATGGCCAACGAGGTTTTCGGTGATGTACACCGGAATCCACGATTTTCCATTATAAACAGAGATGGTATTACCTACCATTTCAGGGATGATAGTCGAGCAACGGGAATATGATTTAATCATCTTCCGGTCAGTCGCCTTGTTCATTTCCAATATTTTCTTGTACAGGCTCTTTTCTATGAAAGGACCCTTTTTGACAGATCTTGACACGGTTTCCCCCTGTTACTTTCGTCTCGAAACAATAAAGTTGCTCGAAACTTTCCGTTTCTTCCGGGTCTTGTAGCCGCGACAGGGCTGTCCCCAGGGTGTAACCGGGTTACGACCCTTTCCACGACCTTCACCACCACCAAGGGGGTGATCAACCGGGTTCATGGACATACCACGAACAGTCGGCCTGATGCCCTTCCAGCGTGAACGTCCCGCCTTACCGAGGGCAGTGTTCATGTGATCTTCATTTCCAACTTCACCGATGGTTGCGTAACAGCGCTTGTGCACCATACGTATTTCACCGGAAGGAAGTTTTACCGTTACGTAATCGCCATCTTTCGCGGCAACGAGCGCGCTCGCTCCGGCAGAACGAGCCATCTGCCCGCCCTTTCCGATGGTAAGTTCAATGTTATGCACCGTAAAACCGACCGGAATGATCTCAAGCGGAAGCGCGTTCGCAACTTCGAGAGCAGCGTTTTCACCGCTCATTACTTTCTGACCAACTGTCAGTCCCTTGGGAGCGATAATGTACCGCTTCTCACCGTCAGCATAGAACACGAGGGCGATATTAGCGCTTCTGTTCGGATCATACTCGATGGTATTAACCGTTCCCGGAATTCCGTACTTGTTGCGCTTGAAATCAATATCGCGATAACGCTGCTTGTGACCGCCACCCTGATGCCGGACCGAGGTCCGGCCATTGGAGTCGCGACCGCCCCGGGACTTCTTTCCGCTGGTAAGCCCTTTCTCCGGCTTATCGGCGGTCAGTTCGTCCTTGCGCAGGTCAATGCGTCCTCTGGTTCCCGCGGTAATAGGCTTGTATACTTTAAGAGCCATTTGGTTTCCCCTTCTTTAACGCGGACTCGAAAGCGTTATACGCCTTCGAACACCTTGATAGTCTCGCCGGGTGCAAGCCGTACAATGGCTTTTTTCCAGCTGGATGTCAGACCCGGGCGACCACGCACCCGCTTCATCTTTCCTCTAACGTTCACAACGGTACACTTAACAACCTTTACATCAAAAAGGCGGCGTACCGCTTCCTTTATCTCAATCTTGCTTGCCCGGGGATCAACACGAAAAACGTATTTACCCTGCTCGCGAAGCTCATTGGATTTTTCCGATAATACCGGCTCAATGAGGATGCTTTCGTAGATCATCACTCGGCCCCCTCGTTAGTTCCGTAGAAGTCGGCCAGGTTCTTCGCGGCGGATTCAAGCATCAGCACCTTCCGTCCATAGTACAGGTCATGCGCACGCAGCCGGTTATAGGAAAGGAAGGACAGGGTCGGAATATTGCGTCCGGCCTGCTTGATTTTCGCGTCGTCGTCCTTGAGAACGATAACGGTCCGTTCGCCTTTGGCAAGAACTCCGAGAATCTTCGCGAGATCCTTGGTCTTGCCGCTTTCAACGGTAAAATCTTCAACTATTGTCAGACGATCATCCTGGGCCTTGAGGCTAAGGATGGTCTTCATTGCCAGCCGTTTTACTTTTTTCGGCAAAGCATAACTATAATCACGCGGCTTGGGCCCGAATATGACACCACCGCCGACAAGAATCGGAGACTTCTTGTCACCACGGCGGGCACGACCGGTACCCTTCTGCTTGTACGGTTTGGCATTCGAACCGTTAACTTCTGCTCGGCCCTTGGTACAAGCGGTTCCGACGCGCAGATTCGCTAATTCATTGTTGATGGCGTAGTAGATCACGTCTTCGTTGACCGGAAGGCCAAATACGTTATCATCGAGATTTATTGTCCTCAGTTCCTTGCCATCGACCGAATAGACTTTCTTTTCCATCGTCTTCTCCTGTCGTTAGAATTCTTTCTTGACTGCGGACTTGATGATCAGCGTACAGTCCTTGTGACCGGGAACTGCTCCGCGTACCATTACAACCTTCAACTCCGGATCTACTTTCTGGATCCTGAGATTCTGTACAGTCACGCGCTCACGGCCCATGCGGCCAGGCATCTTTCTGTTTTTAAAGGTCCGTCCGGGATAGGTATTCTGTCCGGTACCACCGGGTTCACGGTGAAACTTGGAACCGTGCGTAGCACGACCACCATGGAAACCCCAGCGCTTCATAACACCCTGGAAACCTTTTCCCTTGGAAGTCGCAGTAACATCCACAAAGCGGATATCATCAAATACTTCCAGACCAATCTGGTCGCCAACGGATACTTCCTTGTCGAAATCACGGAATTCCTTGAGATGGCGTTTGGGGCTTACCCCTTCAGGGAATTGTCCGGCATACGGTTTCGTAGCGCGTTCAGCCTTGATATCATCAAGACCAAGCACTACCGCGTTGTAGCCGTTCTTTTCCTCGTTTTTAAGGGACACAACCGTGTTGGGCTCGACGCGGATCACGGTTACCGGGATCAGATCACCGCTTTCGTCAAAAACCTGGGTCATGCCGATTTTCTTTGCTATCAGACCTGTCATTCTGGTCACACTCCTCGAGAAAGGATCACTTTCTCATGGTACGTCATCCCCTGATCCGGGGGACCGTCTACCCTGTATTGCTACTGCTTAATCTCGACATCCACACCGGCGGGAAGCTCAAGTTTCATGAGCGAATCCATAACTTCCGCGGAGGGCTCGATAATATCAATAAGACGCTTGTGCGTGCGCATTTCAAACTGTTCGCGCGACTTCTTGTTAACGTGCGGTGAACGAAGAACGGTTACCTTGTTGATGCGGGTAGGAAGCGGGATGGGACCCGAAACCCTGGCACCGGCTTTTTGCACCGTCTGTACAATTGCCTTGGAACTCTGATCAATCAGTTCAACATCGAATCCGCGAAGTTTTACGCGAATTTTTTCCTTAGTCATTTTTCCTCCAGACAAAGCGGTGGAATCCGCTCTCGCGGATTCCACTCGAAAGGGCTTTACAGCCCTATTTCGCTAGTACGCCTTGTTGCAATGTTACGCAATGATCTCGGTTACCTGACCGGAGGCAACGGTGCGACCACCTTCACGAACAGCAAGCTTGAGTCCCTTTTCCATGGCGATAGGGTTAATCAGCTCACCAATGATCTTGGTGTTGTCACCGGGCTTGACCATGTCAACTCCGTCAGGAAGCGTAATGGTTCCGGTAATGTCAGTTGTCCGGAAGTAGAACTGCGGGCGGTATCCGGAGAAGAACGGACTGTGACGTCCACCTTCATCCTTGGAAAGAACGTAGATCTGAGCTTCAAACTTGGTGTGGGGAGTAATCGAACCGGGCTTGGCGAGAACCTGACCGCGTTCAACTTCCTTCTTCTCAACACCACGAAGAAGAAGACCAACGTTATCACCGGCCATACCCTGATCAAGCAGCTTGTTGAACATTTCAATACCGGTAACAACAGTCTTCTTGGTGTCCTTGATACCAACAATTTCAATTTCTTCGTTGAGATTGACGATACCGCGTTCGATACGACCGGTAACAACGGTTCCACGGCCGGAAATGGTGAAGATGTCTTCAATCGGCATAAGGAAGGGCTTGTCGGAAGCACGTTCGGGATCATCGAAGTAGTTATCCATTGCACTGAGGAGCTCGTCGATACACTTGGTATCGTCGGCGCTGGCGCCGTCTGCGAGTGCGTTGAACGCAGATCCCTTGATGATCGGGGTTTCGCGGTCGAAGCCGTATTCTTCAAGAACGTCGCGTACTTCTTCTTCTACGAGCTCCATGAGGTCGGGATCGTCAAGAAGATCGATCTTGTTGAGGAATACGATCATCTTGGGTACACCTACCTGGCGGGCAAGCAGAATGTGCTCGCGGGTCTGGGGCATAACGGAGTCGGGAGCGGAAACTACAAGGATCGCACCGTCCATCTGGGCCGCACCGGTGATCATGTTCTTGATATAGTCGGCGTGACCGGGACAGTCGATGTGAGCGTAGTGACGCTTGTCTGACTGATACTCCATGTGGCGGGTATTAATGGTAATACCGCGGGCTTTTTCTTCCGGTGCGTTATCAATTTCATCGTACTTGAGCAGCTTGTCACCAAACTTTTTTGCACAATGAGCAGTAATCGCAGCAGAAAGAGTGGTTTTACCATGGTCAACGTGACCGATGGTTCCAACGTTCATGTGAGGTTTAGTTCGTTCGAACTTTTCCTTTGCCATTTGATCCTCCTGAAAGATTATAGGCAAGTAATAAAATTTTCTCGCATTATCATAAACTGACGCCCATCCGGACAGTCAGGTTTATTTGAACGAGTATATACTACAGTAATCAACAACGCGGGAATTATTCGTGATTCATCAGACTGGTACGCGTGCCAAACTCGGAAGGGCAACACTTTTCATAGACGTGGGAGTTCATAGGTTTTCGAACTACCCGGCCGGAACCACCTGATCATCATCAAAAAAACTCTTCGTTCTGATGACTGGTTTGGTATCCAGAGGAAGACAGGACGGCAAGCCATCCCGCACGACAGCAATGCTGCCGATCCATACCCCTGATACCTGTTGTATATATCCATCCGTCAACGACGGCTGAAGACGATACCAAGGGCTGCGCGTTTCCTGCCAGCCGGTTTCCCGACGGCTTTACGGTCGCGCCCTGGACTCTCAAAGAACACCGAAATGACCGCATCTTGAAGATGGTCATTTCAAAGTACATGAAGTTTTACACGTTAACGCGATTTTAGTCAAGTGTAATACTGTCCCGACAAGGCCCGGCATAAAAAAAAGGAGGAATTCCATCCGGAATCCTCCTTTTTTCGTTTGCTCAATCGATTTCTACCATGTGGAGTTTCCGCTCTGCGGAAACTCCTGGGTAAAATTGACCGAAGGTCAATTCAAACCACGTGGAGTTTGGCAATGCCAAACTCCCTGGGTAATTTTATCGACCGAGGGTCGATAAAATTACCACCTGTAGTGGGCAAACGCCTTGTTTGCTTCGGCCATTCTGTGGGTATCTTCCTTCTTCTTGAAGGCTGTTCCCGTAGAATTGAAGGCATCAACCAGTTCCGCGGCGAGACGCTCGGCCATTTCGTGGCCGCTGCGTGAGCGGGCGGCATTGATAACCCAGCGCATGCCAAGAGCTTCGCGGCGTGAGTCGCGGATTTCTATCGGCACCTGGTAGGTAGCACCACCAACACGGCGGCTTTTAACTTCAACAAGGGGCTTTACGTTATCAAGAGCCTTGAGGAATACCTCAAGGGGCTCTTTTTCAGTTTTCGCCTTGATTTTGTCCATGGCATCGTACACGATACGCATGCTGGTGGACTTCTTGCCGTCAAGCATCATGCGGCTGACAAATTTGGAAATGACAACGCTGTGATACTTGGCGTCCGGCGCGGGCTGCCGGTCAATAGATTTCATTTTTCTTCCCATTGAACCTGCTCCTTATGCCTTGGGCCGCTTGGCACCGTATTTGGAACGACTTCTCTTGCGGTCTGCGACGCCGAGAGTATCTTTTGATCCGCGAACGATATGATACCGAACACCGGGAAGATCCTTTACACGTCCACCACGAATGAGAACAACCGAGTGTTCCTGCAGGTTGTGTCCAATACCCGGTATGTAGGCCGAAACCTCGATACCGTTACTGAGACGCACACGGGCAACCTTGCGAAGCGCCGAGTTCGGCTTCTTGGGGGTAACCGTCATGACACGGGTACATACACCGCGCCGCTGCGGGCAGGACTGAAGCGCCGGACTCTTTGTTCCGTATACAACGCGCTTCCGCCCCTGTTTGATAAGTTGGTTTATTGTAGGCACTGCCTATTCTCCTATTATTACCGGCCAGCACTACCGGATGTTTGAAACTCAAGCGGGTTTGATACTACCCGCTAACGTACAATCCTGTCAATGCGACAGCCTCATTCATTCTCGTCAGTATCGAGATCTCCGTCATCTTCTACGGTTTCAGCCGCTTTTTCGAGTTTGCGCCGCTCGATAATCTCGTTCATCTGGACATCCAGGTCAACGTTCTCCTTGTCAAAGAGCTTGACGTTGCGGTATTGGCGCATGCCGGTACCCGCGGGAATAAGATGTCCGATGATGACGTTTTCCTTGAGACCCCGGAGGCTGTCGCTTACGCCGGCAATCGCCGCGTTCGTGAGAACCCTGGTTGTTTCCTGGAAAGAGGCCGCGGAGATGAACGAATCAATGTTCAGCGATGCCTTGGTAATTCCCTGGAACATGGGCCGGGCAATGGCGGGCTGTCCACCTTCGCTCATAACCCGGTTATTTTCCTCATGGAATTTATACTTGTCGATCTGCTGTCCATAGATAAAACGGGTATCTCCTACCGCGACAATCTCGACCTTCCGGAGCATCTGGCGAACGATAACACCAATATGTTTGTCGTTGATCGCAACACCCTGGAGACGGTACACCTGCTGGATTTCATCCATAAGGTAGTTCTGCAGGGCATTTTCACCGGATATCGAAAGAATGTCGTGCGGGCTGAGCGCGCCGTCGCAAAGCTGTTCTCCGGATTCAACCGTATCCCCGTCGCGGACGAGCAAGCGCTTGCCCATGGGAACGAAGTGCTTGAATTCCTTTCCATACTGGTCGCGAACGATAACCACGCGCTTGCCCTTGAGAATTCCCTTGAAGGATACAATACCGGAAATCTGCGCAAGAACAGCCGGATTTTTGGGCTTTCGGGCTTCAAAGAGCTCGGAAACCCGGGGAAGACCACCGGTAATATCCTTGGTTTTTGCCGATTCCTTGAGCATCTTGGCGATAATGGTACCGGCCTTGATCGGAGTCTTTTCATCCACCAGAAGATAGGATCCACCCGGCAGATAATAGGAACCGATGGTGTTACCGGACTCGTCGGTAATGAGTATGCGGGGCTGTTTGGTATCAAGCTGGAACTCGCTGATACGTTTTTCAACACGTCCGGTTTCCTCGTCAAGTTCTTCGCTCAGGGTACTGCCCGGAATAATGTCTTCATAGTGAACATAACCGTTGTATTCGCAGATTATCGGTTCGGAGAACGGATCGAAGAACGCGATTGACTCGTTGGCGTCAACAAAGTCGCCTTCCTTGACTACAATCTCGGAACCGTTACGAATTTTGAGTTTCTGGTCATGGCTAACGAGGTATATCTTGTCTTTGCGGACTACTACGTAGGCGATGTCGGTGGAAAGAACTTCCTTGCCGCCGCTGACATACAACGGTTCATCCTTGAGTACGCGGTGGCCGTCTTCGACTAGCACCTTGTCTTTCGGCGCAATGTCAAATTGGCGGATCACCTTGTTGGCAACGATGAGACCCTTGCGGGTAAACAGGAGGTTCCCATTGTCGAGCATGACGCTCGCACCGGTTATTTCCTTGATGATTACCGGGAACTTGAGAACGATGCGGTTTTCTTCGCTGATCTTGGTAGCAGTACCACCAACGTGGAACGTACGCATGGTAAGCTGAGTACCCGGCTGTCCGATTGACTGGGCCGCGATAATACCGACGGCTTCCCCGATCTCGATAATCTTGTTCTGGGCGAGGTTTCGTCCGTAACACTTGACGCACACACCATGCTTGGATTCACAGGTAAGAACGGTACGCAGTTTTACCGATTCAACACCGGCGGCCTCAATCTCAACCGCCTTATCGTCAGTTATGTATTCGTTTACATCGATAATGATGTCGCCGGTAATGGGATGCACGACCCGCTCAAGCGTGTAGCGTCCGCGAATGCGGTCGGAAAGCATCTCGACGATTTCATCGCCATCCTTGATGGCAGTGTACTCGATACCATTGATGGTTCCGCAATCTTCCTCATTTACAACCACATCCTGCGCGATATCAACAAGACGACGGGTAAGGTATCCGGCGTCCGCGGTTTTAAGCGCAGTATCGGCGAGACCCTTGCGGGCACCGTTCGTGGAAATGAAGAATTCGATAACGGTAAGACCTTCCTTGAAGTTCGACCGGATGGGAAGCTCGATAATGTCGCCGTTCGGCTTGGCCATAAGACCACGCATACCGGCAAGCTGACGAATCTGGTTGCGGCTACCGCGCGCACCGGAGGTTGCCATCATATAGATAGTATTGAAACCGGCCTTGTCGTTCTCGAGCGTCTTCATCATGATGTTGGTGAGCTCTTCGTTGGTCTTTGACCATACCTCAACAACACGGTTATACCGTTCATCCTGGGTTATATGTCCCTGCTGGTACTTTTTGTGGATGGACGCGACTTCCTTGTTGGCGCTCTCGATCATGTCCGTTTTTTCCGGAGGAACGAGAATGTCATCCATACTGAGGGTCGCACCGAAGAAGGTCGCGTATTTGTACCCCGTTGCCTTGAGGGCGTCGAGCATCTGGACGGTAAGCCAGGGACCCTGGGCAAGGTGCACTTCCTCAATGAGCTTGCGAATCTGTTTGTCGTCCAGGGTGACATTGGTAAAGGGGACCTTGTCCGGCATGGCCTCGTTAAAGGCCAGGCGGCCGGCGGTTGTTTCCACCAGAGCGCCGCGATAGGTTACCGTGATGAGCGACTGCCAGCCAATTGACCCGGCTTCAGCCGCCATCATGACCTCGTTTACATCGGTAAAACGATGACCGGTTCCCTTTCCTTCGGGCTTGATCTTGGTCAGATAGTACAGACCGAGAACCATGTCCTGCGAGGGATACACAATGGACTTTCCGTTCGCGGGGTCGAGGAGGTTCCGGCTTGAAAGCATGAGGTTCCAGCATTCCATCTGAGCCGCCTGGGTAAGAGGCACATGAACGGCCATCTGGTCACCGTCGAAGTCGGCATTGAACGCGCGACATACGAGGGGGTGCAGCTTGATGGCCTTGCCCTCTACGAGAACCGGCTCGAAGGCCTGGATTCCGAGGCGGTGAAGCGTGGGTGCGCGGTTAAGCATAACCGGATGCTCGCTTACCACTTCGTCCAGAATGGCGAATACTTCGGGAGATTCCTGCTCAACAAGGAGCTTTGCTTTCTTGATATTGTAGACAACATCCTTGTCCACCAGACGCTTCATGATAAAGGGCTTGAACAGCTCGAGCGCCATCTTGGTGGGGAGTCCGCACTGCCAGAGCTTGAGCTCGGGACCGACGACGATTACGGAACGTCCGGAGTAGTCAACACGCTTTCCGAGCAGGTTCTGGCGGAAACGCCCCTGCTTTCCCTTGAGCATGTCCGAAATGGACTTGAGGGGCCGGTTCGACGCACCCTTGATAACGCGCTTGCGCTTGGAGTTGTCGAACAGGGCGTCCACCGCTTCCTGCAGCATGCGCTTTTCGTTGCGAATGATGATGTCGGGAGCGTTCAGGCTCATGAGCCGCTTGAGACGGTTGTTCCGGTTGATAACCCGGCGGTAGAGGTCGTTGAGATCGCTCGTGGCGAAACGGCCTCCGTCAAGCTGGACCATGGGCCGCAGTTCCGGCGGAATAACCGGGATTACATCGAGAATCATCCAGGCAGGCTTGTTTGTCGAGGCGCGGAAGTTTTCCACGATCTCGATGCGCTTGAGCAGACGCTTGTCGCTCTTCGCGCCCTTTTCGATCATCTTGGTGCGCAGCTCGGTGGCAAGTTCGTCAAGATTGAGGTTCTCGAGCAGTGTCTTGATCGCCTCGGCGCCCATACCGGCGGTAAAGGAGCCGCCGTAGCGCTCCATGGCCTCGTGGTATTCTTCCTCGGTGAGGAGTTGGTTCTTTTTAAGGTCGGTATCACCCGGTTCGATAACGATGTATTTTTCGTAGTAGAGTACTGACCGGAGCGCGATAACCTGAAGATCAAGAAGAAGCCCAATGCGGCTCGGCACCGATCGGTAATACCAGATATGGGAAACCGGAGCGGCGAGCTCGATATGGCCCATGCGCTCGCGGCGAACCTTGAAATGGGTTACTTCAACACCGCAGCGGTCGCAAATAACACCCTTGTACCGGATGGATTTGAACTTTCCGCAATAGCATTCCCATTCCTTCGTCGTTCCGAAAATACGTTCGCAGAATAATCCGTCCTTTTCGGGACGAAGCGTACGGTAGTTGATCGTTTCAGGCTTCTTGACCTCTCCATACGACCATGCGCGGATGGTCTCCGGAGAGGCAAGTTTTATTGTCAGACTGTCAAAATCCTGAATATCTCTCATATCTGTTCCTTTTAGAAGTTGGACCCGGCTTTGGTAATCAGTTCCTCATCACGTTCGGTAAGCGGAATCTGCTTGCCCTTGGCGTCGAAAATGGTGAAATCGAGCGCAAGGCCGCGAAGCTCCTGCACAAGAACGTTAAAGGATTCGGGTACACCGGCCGCAGTGGACGGCTCGCCTTTCACAATCGATTCATAAATCTTCGAGCGGCCGTTCATATCGTCGGACTTGATGGTCAACAGCTCCTGGAGTGTATTCGCGGCGCCGTAGGCTTCAAGCGCCCACACTTCCATTTCACCAAGACGCTGGCCGCCGAACTGTGCCTTACCGCCGAGGGGCTGCTGGGTAACGAGGGAGTACGGACCGGTGGACCGGGCGTGCATCTTGTCGTCTACCAGGTGGTGCAGCTTCATGAAGTAAATTACACCGACGAATACCGGGTTGTCGAACGGAACACCGGTGCGTCCATCCCGCAGAATTACCTTCGAGTTCGCGGGAATCCCGGCCTTTACGAGTTTTTCTTCTATCATTTCGTTTGACGGCGACTGGAAGACCGGAGATTCGTACCATTCGTCGAGACGAATTCCCGCAAGCCCGAGTTCCGACTCCATGATCTGCCCGATATTCATACGGGACGGAACACCGAGCGGGTTCAGACAGATATCAAGCGGGGTGCCGTCTTCCATGTACGGCATGTCTTCTTCCGGCAGAATGCGGGCAACGATACCCTTGTTTCCGTGGCGTCCGGCCATCTTGTCGCCTTCACGCAGCTTACGCTTGGTAGCGATAAGAACCTTGACCACTTCATCGACGCCGGGATTAAGATCATCGCCTTCGGCGCGCTTGAGGCGCTGAACGTCGATAATGGTTCCTTCAACACCGTGCGGAACACGGAGCGACGAATCCCGAACTTCTTTGGCTTTTTCGCCGAAGATGGAGTTCAGGAGCTTGAATTCGGGAGTGGTATCGGTTTCGCTCTTGGGAGTAACCTTACCGATGAGAATGTCGCCCGAGCGGACCTTCGCGCCAATGCGGATGATACCTTCGGCGTCGAGGTTGTCCAGACTCTTCTCGCTGGTATTGGGAATGTCCCGGGTGAGCTTTTCCGGTCCGAGTTTGGTTTCCCGCACTTCGGTATTGAATTCCTTGATGTGGATGGACGTGAACATGTCTTCCTTGACCACACGGCGGGAAATGAGGATGGCGTCTTCGTAGTTGTACCCGTTCCACGGAACGAATCCGACCAGAATGTTCCGACCGAGCGCAAGTTCACCGTGCCACGTTGCAGGCCCGTCCGCAAGGGGGGTACCAACTTCAACCTTCTGTCCGACAAGAACTACCGGCCGCTGATGATAACAGGTGTCCTGGTTGGTCCGCTGGTACTTGAGCAGGGGATATTCATCCCGGTCAGCACCCTTGGCGCCGGCGGGCTTTATAACGATCTTGTCCGCGGATACGTATTCAACCGTTCCCGCGCGCTTTGCCTTGATCAGTACACCGGAATCGTAGGCGCATTTCTGTTCCATACCGGTACCGACACGGGGCGGCTCGGGGAATACAAGCGGTACTGCCTGGCGCTGCATGTTCGATCCCATGAGCGCGCGGTTTGCGTCGTCGTGCTCAAGGAAGGGAATGAGGGACGCTGAAACGGAAATGATCTGTTTCGGCGATACGTCCATATACTGGATGTCCTGGGGCGGCCGGGTGGTGTAATCACCCTGACGGCGGCAGGAAATCTGCTGGGCGGTAAACTTGCCCTTGTCGTCCATGGCGGTTGAAGCCTGCGCGATGTAATACTTGTCT
>ERZ795049.4448-NODE-4448-length-13900-cov-5.802600_pt1 | contig 13900 bp, 7 predicted proteins | sample MGYA00375133_ERZ795049 | MGnify/ENA primary metagenome ERZ795049 (study PRJEB30178, sample SAMN05720147) | activated sludge metagenome | isolation source: anaerobic digester from wastewater treatment plant | place: Japan | collected 2015-04-20 ...
GAATTTAAAGAGGAAGAAAAAGAAAATCCAGCTAAAAAACGAAAGAAAGGAAACCCATTTAAAGTATTAATGGGACTTGTTGGGAAAATGCTGGATCACGGAATGGCAAGAAGAGAAATTGTCAGAAAAGTTTTAAAACAAGAAAAAAATAAATGGAAACCAGAAACTGTTGAAAAATGCATTAAAGTTGTTATGGATGCAAGAAAAAAAGAAAAGAGAAACAAAAAAGCAAGTGCTTCTTTTAATCTTTATAAATATGCAGCAAGCAAAAAAGCAGATCGCTCTAAATCAAGAAAATCAATTTATGATATAAAAAGAGACGTTAATTTAATGTCCTCAATGGAATTAATTAGTAGATTCGCTTATTTAGCTGGGGCTGCAGGGTTTTCTTCTGGATTATATAATGAAAATAATCCAAGTGGTAATGATTTAAACTCAAGAACTATTAATGAAGATCTTAAAACTATAAAATCAGAATTAAAAAGAAGAAATTATAGCGATGAATATATCAAAACTTTAATGAAAACAGTTCAAGGAATTCAAGAATAATTCTAAGGTGGGTTGAAATAAATGCCATATAAGAAAAAAGACAAAAAACCAACTGAATTAAAAGATATTAAAAAAGATTCCTTTGGATTTAATATATCAGACCATCTTGAAAGAATTGAAAAAATATTATCTCTTCTTCAAGAAGATTTAGATATGGATACAAACCCAATGAGTGAAATGTTGGAAAAAATAATGTCTCCAGATATTTTGAAAAACTTACCTTTATCTGATATAGTTTTATCTCCAGAAGATTTAGATGATATTGATGACGTGAAATGCAAAATTACCATTATGAAAGGAAAGCAACATGGTAACGAGCCTATGAAAATTAAAAAGAAAGTTATTCAATTTGGAGATAATGATAAAGAAAAAATTAAAAAAGTTCATAAAAAATCCAAAGATATTATAGAAGCTATGCTTAATTCTAATGTAAGAACAGCATCAAACAATGATATTAAAGAATATATAAACTCTTTAAAATTAGCATATAAAAATGTTAATAAAATTGTTTCTCATGGAGATGACGAGAGACTAGTTGTTCAATCATTATATTATCTAAATCCATCAAAATTTGCTTCAATGATAGATAAAAATACTTTAGATATTATTAGTGGGGCAATTAGCGATATTTCTTTGTGCCCTCCATATACTAAAGAAAATTATCAATCAATTGCAGATAGAATTAAAATTTCATACCATTCTTTATTAAGTGATAAAAATATGGTAAAAAGTGCATATTATATTACTAAAAAAGAGGGAGTCCCAGAGACAGGGTTTAATATGTGTCCAAAATATAAAACTGTAAAAGGCTCTAAAATCCCTGTGCCTTTTGATTTTTGTCAAAGAGATTGTATTGAAGGAAAACCTGAAGACGATGGATCTGTTTCTTGCAAATATGCATATTGGCTTGAACATGTTGCTGATAGCCATGCTAAAGTTATGGAAAAATTGGATGTCCATAGAAATCCAGCAAATAAAGATATGAATTTAAGACTTCCAGATGGACAAAAATCTTTCGCCCCAAGAGGATATATGAAAGGAATTGAGCAAAGAATCGAAGAAGCCGGTATTCGTGGAAGGTCATGGGATGATTTAAAATCTGCTTCTAAAATAAAATCAAAAGCTTCAGGGAAAATGTTAAATTATGAAGCTTTAATGGATGAAATTTTAACTGATAAAGATATTCATAGAACTCAAGAAGGCTCTATGGAAAACAATGAGAAAAAACTAGAAAACAGTAGAAAAAACTTAGATTTAAATAATACTGAAAATAGATTGTATAATAAAAAAGAAAAGAGTGAGCCTTCAATCAAAGATAATATAGAATTTAAAATTTCTGAAATAAGAAAAGAAAATTCATTTGATAAAACAAAACTTCTTGATGAGCTAATCGAAAAAGCATATCCTAGAAAAGAAGAAACTAGACCTTCTGGAGAAAAATAAAAATGTGGTATTCCTTTTGCTATAATAAAAAATCTGGATTTGGTGGTGGGATCATTTCCCCGCCAAAAAAAGTAAAAGAAAAAATAGCTACAGAACCAGAAGCCAAACAGCTAGAAGAAGAAGCTATCATGAGATCGAGGGTAAAAACTCCAGAAAATACTACTTTGCAAGAAAAATTAAATGAATTACATAGTAATGGGTATTTTCCAGTTCCAGCCTCTTCAATGAAAGGTATTAATAAAAGCCCTATTATTTTAGATCAATATGATGCTGATACTGGACCCTATGGACAAGGATATGATACTAATTATATGTAATTCTCTTAGTTAAATAGGAGATTATATGTTAAAATCTAGTTCAAAAAGAATTTTAGGAAACAAAATAAAAAATGTTAGCTATTTTTCAAATTCCTCGGAAAATACAAAAACATCAGAAATAATAACATCAGCAACACCAACAGGAAGTAATCTTAGAAGCAGAGTTGTTACCAGCCAATTCTCTAGTAGCGGAAACACCTCGGGAATTACATACTCATCCCCATCTTTTTATCAACCTCAATATACACCATCATCTTGGCAAATACCAACAACAAGAGTTGAAATTTATAAATGGGCAAAATTTTGGCATATGAATGAGCCAAAAGTTGCAAGAGGTATTAACTTTTATGCAACATTCCCCATGAGTAATTTTGAGCTTGAATGTCCAAATGCTGCAGTAAGAGAATATTTTGAAAAATTAATAAGAAAATTAAATTTAAAATTTTACCTGCCAGAAATATTGAGAGAGTTTTTCCTTATGGGCGATGCTTTTGTTATGATGGAAATTTCCTGTGATCAATGTCATGGGAGAGGATATGATGAAAATGGCAATGAGTGCGATCATAAAGGTGCAACGTGGAAAGGAATTAGTATTTTAGATCCATTAACAGTTGAAGTTGTTCCAACACCTCTTTCTCATGAATCTTATAGGGTTTACATGACGCCCAATAATGATTTGAAAAGAATTGTTCAAGAAAAAAGGCCGAAAGAAATTTATGAGCAGCTCTCTAATGATTTAAAAAAATTAGTTTTATCAAATCAAAAAATTCCATTAGATCCTTTAACTATTACTCATTTTAAACATGAAGCATCTCCATATTCAACATATGGAACGTCTTTAATTAGAAGTTTATTCCAAACACTTGCCTATAAAGATAAATTAAGACAGGCGGCCTGGATTGTTGCTGAAAGATTAATACTCCCAATTAAAGTTGCAAAAGTTGGAAGTCAAGAAAGGCTTGCTAATCAAGAAGATATTGACGACGTTCTTGCCAAATTAACAGAAATTGCCAACGATCCAACAACAACATTAGTTACCCCTCATGATTTTGAATTAGATTTTGTTGGAACATCAGGAAAAGTTCTTCAGCTAACTAATGAAATGGAACAAATTGAAAACGAGTTTATTGATGGCCTTGGTTTAACAAAAGCTATTATTTCCGGAGAGGGACCAACATATGCAAATGCTTCTATTGCTATTGAAGTCCTTATTCAAAGGCTTGAAAGTGTTAGAGAAATGATTTCTCACTGGCTTGAAGAAAGGGTTTTTAGGCCAATTGCAGAATTTAATGGTTTCACCCACAAAAACAGAAGAGGTGAAGATGAATATATTTACCCGACAATAAGATGGGAAGATCTAAAATTAAGAGATAAATCAGCTAAATTATCATTTATGATGCAAGGCGTCCAGGGAGGTTTCTTCTCGGTGAGAACTTTTGTCGAAGACGGCCTTGGATATGATTTTGATAATGAAATTGAAAACATGAGACTTGAAAATATGGCTGAAGTTTTCTCAAGCCCAACATTGGGGCTTGGAACTGGTGGAGTTGATGGAGGAGGCTATGGTGGCGGTGGGCCAGTAATGCCGCCAGAAATGATGGGTGGAGGCGGGATGCCTCCTATGGATATGGGTGGAGGAGGAATGCCTCCTATAAATATGGGCGGAGAAATGGGTGGAGGTGAAATGGAAGCTCCTCTAGGCGGAGCAATGCCAACGGCAGATTTATTGTATAAAAATTACAAATTAGTTTTTTCTGAAGTTGATACTCTAAGAAAAGAAAATGTCAGGACTGCTTCTCTTGGGGATTATATTTTTAATAATTCTAATGTAAGATATAGCTATTTAGAAGAAGAACCAGATTTTGGAGCATTGTCTGACATAACACCATCTTGGGGAAAACCTGGATGTATCGCATCATTATTAAGATATTCCGCAAAAAAACAACAAGAATTTAACCCATTTGCTAATTCAACAAAATTAGAGGCTAAACTTCATCAAGCAATTTTATCTGCAAATATCCCTCATGCATATTTTATGCAATATGCCGTTAATGCAGATAGAAGATTTTTAGTCGATGGAGCTTTTCCAGACATTAAAGTCGCTGTCGAAGCCGATGGGAAAACATGGCATTTAGATGAAGAAAAAATCAAAAAAGACAGATATAGAGATACCCAACTCGCATCTCAAGGATGGATTGTTTTAAGATTTACAGAAGATGAACTTAATGATCAAATTAACGATGTTTTAAATGTTATTTGGAAAGCAGTAAAAATGAGATCTGAAAGTCAAGGGGGTGGTATTAAGGCCATTGCTAAAGAAAAAGATAAAATGAATAAATAAATAATAAAAACCACTTGAAAAAGTGGTTTTTTATTTTGTTTTGCAGGTTTATTATCCAATATATTTGAAGATATTATAATAGAAACTCCTTTGACTATTTTTGGAGGTAGGAGTATATGGCATTTATTAAAAAAGAGGCAAAAAATATCCCTCTTAAAATAGAAAGTTTCAGAACATTAACAATGCAAGGCGATTCTATTAAATCTCAAATGATTAAATCTGCGTCTGAGGTCAATTCTGCAAGAATTGGCCGATTAGATTTATATGAAGAGGCTGAAGATGTTCTAGAGCACTATAAAAAACTTGATTTTGATATTGTTGATGAGATGAAAAAAAGAGAGGGAAATCTTCTTTGGGTTAGAGCAAGAGCTATTGATGCTGATGTCCCCAATGAAAATGGAGATTTCTTTTCTTGGGAAGAAATTATAAAAGAAAGAGAGATTCAAAGTGATAAAAATAAAAAGAAAATGCCCGCATATAAAACATTTGAGGGCGTTCCAATTTATACAAACCATGAAAATACTGATATCCAAAAAGCAAAAGGTAAAGTTGTTTTTGCTGAATTAGACGAAGAAGAAAAATGCGTCTATTGCACTTTTTATATTGATGTTGATGCTTATCCTGATATCGCGAAAATGATTCAACTTGGGACTATCACCGATGTCTCAATGGGATGCTTCCCTACAGGAACTCCAGTTATGACATCTGAAGGGTATAAAAATATTGAGGATATTCATCCTAGTGAACTATTAGTAGATGGTAATGGGGATTTAACAAAAATTAGAAATAAACAAGAATTGCATTATAAGGGGCCTTTGACTGAAATTTATATTGAAGGCGGGCCTGTTATTAGATGTACTCCTAATCACCCTCTATTTAAAGTTAAAAATGATAACAATATTAAAAATAAAAATTTTTATAATAGTATGCATTTATATCAATCTGAAAATATAGATGATATAAATAAAAATATAAAAAGTGATAAAATTGAGTCGATAGAAGCTGGGGACTTACAAATTGGAGATTTTTTAGTTTCTCCTAAAGAAATAAAAATAGATAATGATGAAATAATCAATAAAAATAAAAAACTATTAGAAGTTTGCTCTGATATAGAGAATTATTTAATGAGAAAAATTTCTGATATAAAAACAATAGATTATGATGGAATGGTTTATAATTTTGAAGTTGAATCTGATGATCATACATATTTAACAGAAGGAATTATTGCCAAAAATTGCCAAGTAGAATTTTCATATTGTAGTATTTGTGGAAATAAAGCGGAGAAAGAGTCTGAATGGTGTTTTGTACCTGACACATTAATTTCTATGGGCGATGGATCTGAAAAGAAAATCAAACAAGTAGAAATTGGAGAAGAAGTTTTTACTCATTTAAATCAAATTAAAAAAGTTATTAAAATATATGAAAGAGACATAGATGAAAACATTTTAAAAATTAAAACAGAAAATTGTAAACAGCCATTATTAATTACTAAAAACCATCCAGTTTTCGCAAGTATAAATGGTGATGAATTCGAATTTATTAATGCTGGAGAATTAAAAAATAATTATTATGTTTTAAATAATAATAAAAATGATTTAATTTCTCAAATTGAAGAAATCCATTATGTAGGCAAAGTTTATAACTTAGAAATTGAAGATGATAATTCTTATATTGCAAATGGAATTTCTGTTCACAACTGCAACCATCTAAAAGAAAGAAAAGGGAAAAGATTCAGCGGAGTTATAGATAAAGGAAAGAGAAAAGGGCAAAGAGTTAATAATGAGCTAGTTTATGAAGATAACCATGATTTGAAATTTATTGAATTATCAATTGTAAGCCAAGGAGCTTTTGAAAATTGCACGGTCGATGCAATCTTAGATCATAATGCAGTATTAAAACATGCAAACAAATTAAGAGTAACCGCAAGTAGTTTAAAAGAAGTTATCGATAAAAATATTAATGAAATAACAAAGAAAAGATTAACCGCATCAAGATTGGAGATTTTAGATTACCTGGATGACTCCAAAAATGTTTTAGATAAAATTGATAAATTTTCTTCTTCTGTTATTCATAATTCTATGCAGAAAACATCTAATATGAATAAACATGCGTTTATGAATGTTTTAGATACTCTTAATGATGTTTTAAACAAAATTGAAGCTGTTATTATCAGCTTATTAAGCAGAAAAGATAATATTGATCTTGCTCACGTTGCTAAAATTTCAAAAGCTATGTCTGATCTACAAGCTGTTATTTCAGACTTAATTGATGATGGTATCGGAACATTGGCAGATGCCGTCAATTTACAACAAGGAGGTCAGCAACAAGCAGGTCAGCAACAAGCAGGCCAACAAGCACCACCTCAAGATTATACTCAGCCTGGAAATGTTGGAAGATCTATGGGGATGGAACAAGTGAATATGCAAACTCAACCAGTTGCTAATATTATGGGAGAAGAACAAATAAGTAATGTTCCTTTCCAATTTATGCCAACCTTAGAGCCTGCAGGATTTGAGCAACAAAACCAATTTGCATCAATTGATAACAAGTGGATTAAAATTTCAAATAATCTACAAAATACAAATGTTAAATTGGGATCTGTAATGAAAAATTTTAATATCGATCAAATCGAAAAAGAAGAAGAGAATTTAGGAGGTTCTTACAAAATGAGTCAATTAAATGAAAGAGTAGCAAATGCTCTTATGAACAAAATCTCTACAGTTGTCGAACAGCCAATTATTGCAAGTAGAGATAATGGTAAATTTAAAATCGTTATTAGCGATAAAGAAAATGAAGAAATTCTAGGATATTATAATGGCAAACCAACAGAATGGCAACCATCTTCACTAGACTCTAATGATATTGATTTAATTAGAGAAAACAAAATTGCTTCTGTCACTCAAAAACTAATGGATGAATTTGTTGATTTTGTTAAAACAGCAGCTTGGAATCCAGTAACTCCTTGCGATGTCCAAGAAGAACAAGTTGGAGCCAAAAGAGAAGGAAATCCAAAAGATGTCCAAGAAATCCAAATCGGAACCAAAAGATCTGGAAATCCAAAAGATGTCCAAGAAATCCAAATCGGAACCAAAAGATCTGGAAATCCAAAAGACGTTCAAGAACACCAGCTCCAAGAAAGTTCTACAGAAATTTTGGGTAGATCTGGAAATCCAGAAGACGTTCAAGAAATTCAAGTCGGTGGAGTTAGAAAAGATATTGATAATAGAGTAATAGAGCATAAACTTCAATCTAGAAGATCAAAAGCTTCTGAGAATAAAATCGCTTCTGCATCTCTCAATGTTTTGGCATGTGCTGTTTGTGATAGTGGAGCCTCTCCATCTGAAATCATTGAGGCCGCTGAAGAAATCGTTGAAGATGAAAAATATGTTGAAAAAATCGCTTCTTATGCTGGAAAATATAATCAAAGATTGTCCGACAGAGAAAGAGTTGAATTTGGATTAGATGAACCTATCGCAAAAAATATCAAAGATTCTTTATTTGAAAGAATAGCTGATATTTTAGTGGAAGATGAAGAGCTCACTCCAAGTGATATTAAAGCTGCATTTAGCTCTGTTATTTCTGCCCCAAGAGAAAGTATGAAAAAAGCAATTGGCAGACTTGCAAAAGAACAAAATATTAATGTTAGAACATCTTCTGTTGATAAAAGTAGAGAAGATTTAATAAAGGGGGCAATTTATGCATCCCTTTCTGATGTCAATGAAGATTCTTTAGATAGGTCTCATTTGAAAGTGGCTTTATTCGCAGTGGCAGAAACCGCTGAAGAAACAAAAGCAACTCCAGAAGAAATTTTTGAAGTTATTAATAATATTAAAAATGATAAAGAAGCTTTGGTTATTTTAGAAACAGAAAGGCTTCCAAATTCAACAGCTTCAAGAATTAGAGAGAAAAATAGAAAAGAATTCTGGGGGAAAGAAGATAGTGTCGCAGGAGTTAAAGATATTGAAAGAGCATTATTCGCATCTTTGGCTGACTATGCAGAAACAATGCAATCTGAACAAAATAAAGAATTGCCAAGTCATTTAATTTGGCAAGTAACCAAAAAACTAGCAAGTGGTGGGGAGAATGCTAAAATTCTTGTTGAAGCTGCAATCGAAGCAAAAAAATCATTAAATACTCCTAAGCTAATTAAAAATTCTGCTTCTTTGATAGATAGAACTGATACAGTCAGAGAGATTAGACTTTCTATGGACGAAATCCCAGAAGTTGATCCATCCAGTGAAGAATTTGTAGAAACTGTCAGAGACTATACAATTGCTTTCTTGCAAAATAAAGGTTATCAAGTAGACCCAGAAACTTTTAATTTCACAAAATTAATAGTCAACGATAAAGCAAGAGAAATCGTTGCTATCGTCCAAAGCTCTATTGTTAAAGAATTTGACGACGAACCATTCACTATGAAAGAAGCCCCAGTTGAAGAATCAGGAATGGGTTTTGCTCCAAGTAACTTTGATGAAACTTTAATTACACCAATGGCTATGAAACAAAGAAAAAATAGAAGAGATGCTTTAGTTAGAGAAGCACAGGCCGCACCTGCTGCTGGCGGTGCTCCTGCTGCTCCTCCAATGGGCAGAGGCATGGGTGGCGAAATGGGAACCGCACCAATGAGCGGTGAAGATACTGCAGGACCAGGACTATCTTCTTTGATGGGTGGAGATGATGAAGCTGGTGGATTAATGGGAGAAGATGAAGATTTAGATAACATTTCCTCTCCTGGAGATATTAAACCAATTGGAACAATCTGCCCAGCCTGCGGATCAACAAATGTTGATTTAGCTGCAGGTAAAGGAGAATGCTCAGACTGTCATACTAAGTTTGAAGTTAAAATTTCTCTTGATAATATCGTTATTCCTGATGAAACTGAAGGCCAACCAAAAGCTAAAGGAAAAGAAGAAGAGCTAGGGAAAGGCTTGGGAGCAGAATTAGCACCCCTTGGCCCAGAAGAAGGAGCTATGCCAGGTGCTGCACCAGCACAAGCCGCAGGGCCTGGAACGGGTGGAGCAGCCGCACCAGCAGAAGGGGCCGCAGGAATGGGTGGTATGCCATTGGCAGCTTCAATTAGATGGTATGGAGACGCAACTCAGTTTGTAAAACTTGCAAGAGAGAAAACAAATGGGTTAACAGATGCTCAAATTTATGGTCCAAAACCACCCGGAACTGTTTGTGTTGCTTGTGGAAATAAATCAGTAAGAAGAGCAAATAGTAAATTCTTCTGCGATAAATGTGGAACTATTGGTAAGATTAATGTTGCTGAGAGTAAAAAATATGATAATAAGTTAATTTATACTGTTTCTTATTTATTACCACCAATGGAAAAACTATCATATAAAGGAAATAAAAATCTCAAATCTAAATTTGTTCAATTTAACGATAAAGAAAGAGCCGCTTATAATAGATACAAAGACGGAGAGATTAGTTTAGAAGAACTTAAAAAAGTTTCTCCAAGAGTTTATAACAAAGCTAAATCTATGAATGAGGAAAAAGGGTTTAAAGATTTTAAAAACAAACGAAAGAAAATAAAATACGTTGAACTAGATCCAATAGATGAAGGCCCAGGTGGAGCAGCATATTATGTTGAAAAAAAAATGAAGGCAAATAGATAAAAAAATTAAATGAAATATGGGTGGCTTGAAATAAAACCACCCATATTTTTTGTTTTTTTGCAGGATTAATATTATATAACTTATAATTTAATATCAACAATTATATTTTTATAAAAGGAGGGTTATCCCTGTCATGTCAAAGCAGACTAACACAAGAAGTTCAAAGGAGCAGCGTCTTAGCAAAACTCAAATCGCTAAACTCGAAGAACTGAAAGCTCGTGATGAATTTGAAAGACAATGGGCTTTAAGCGATCTAACCAATCCAGAGAAAGTCGGTCTTTCAAATGCTCATGCGAATCTTGTTTGCGATAAGCTCAGAGAAGCTTACATCAAAAATGAGATTTTAGCTCAAAGTGAAGAAAGTTTAGAAGATGAAGATTTTGTGGAAGAAGACGATAATGAAGAAGAAAGCATAGCAGTAGATGAAGAAGAAAGCGATGGCGTTGAATTTTCAGAGCCTGAAGATGAAACAGATTTTGAAGAAGAGACTGAATTCGAAGAAGATGGAGACGAAGAAGACGAAGAAGATGAAGAAGACGAAGAAGATGAAGAAGACGAAGAAGATGAAGATGTCTTTGGAGAAAAGAAAAAAATTATGAAAGAATCACCCGCAGAAGCTTTAGGTTTGGGTGAACTTGAAGATGAACTCGGTGGATATGAAACTAAAGAAGTTGGTTTCCCATCTGAAGAAGAAGAAGAAGAAGAAGAAGATGATGATGATGATGAATTTGAAGATGATGCTGATGCGTTCGAAGAAGACACTGAAATTGAAACTGTTGATGAAGACATTCCGTTTGGAATGGGCAAAACAGATGAGGTTGATGTGTCATTAGAGCCTGGGATGGATAAGCTTGTAATTGAGCTTCCAGGTGGTAAAAAATTAAATTTGGAATTAGTTGATGAATTGACCAATCCAAAGGAGGAAATCGGAATGGGCGGAAATAGTAAAGAAGCAAGAAAAAAATCCAGAAGAGAACTCATCGCAAGCATCTTAAAGCAAGCTGAAGAAGATATTAAGCCCAAAAATAGAAATCTAGGCGATGATACATCAAGCAAAGGCAAACCTTTCATAAAAGAAAAAGCAACCAGAGGAGTCGCAAATCCCGGTTTGAAAGGTACAAAAATGACCTTGGAAAATAGTGCAGGGAATAGTCTATTAAGTAATCCTAATTTTACTCCCAATACTGTTCCTACCGTTAACCCAGAAATGATTGCTAATAACCCAGATGCTTTTAGCGTTGATAAATTCATATCTGGTAATAGTGGTCTATTTACCCAAAAAATGGAAGGAACTATAAACGAAATCCCAACAATGGGTAATACAGATGATTTGTGGGGGCCCAAAGATATGAATCAAGGCTTTGAACTCCCCTCTCAATTAGACAGCACACAATATAGGAGAACAAATGTTCTCGCAAGCAAAAATGTGGAATGTCAAAGATGTCATAATGAAGATGATCTTCCAGCTTTCACTGTGAAATGTGACGATTGCGAAAGCTCATTTAGACTATGCTCGGGTTGTATCGAAGATGAAGAATTAGAATGTCCAGTTTGTGCATCAAGAAGCGAAGAAAACGTGAAAGAGGCTGCAGGTCCTAATTGGCCCGCATATTGCAAGACCCCTCAAGATAGAAGCGAAATTTGTGAAGATATTCGTGGCGATGGAGATACTAATAATGACGGAGCATTCCGAGTTAAAAGAACCGAAGATGATGATGAAGGCGACGGGAATTACGATCTAGAAGTTAACGCAAGTAAGAAAACCCAAGAGCTTCAAAAAGAGAATCAAGAGTTGAAACTAGCATTGGCTAAATTCGCGAAAGCTGTAGAAACAGCAACAGTAATGGCATATGGCGAAACCATTGATGTTACTGAAATTCCTTCGCAAGTTAGTACTTTCATGGAAGATCCTCATACAAGTGCTGCTGGTCTTGAATATATCAAGCAAACAGCCGCAAGCATTGCAAAGAAAAATTCTCAGGCGAAACTCGGTGGCGTTGAAAATAAGATGAATAAGTCTGCAGGAGCCAATAAAATCATGCCTTCAAGCGTCAGCTTAGGCTTTAATCCAAATCCATCTCAAGAGAAAGCTTATTCCCATATCTCTGATATGAAAGAAGCTCTCAAGAGTATATTTACCTGTCCAAGAAGAGACGAAGACGAATAAAATAGGAGGTTTTTCTTATGGGTTTATTTGTAAAACATGCTGTACATTATAATTCTGGCTATATGGCCAAAGCTTCCTCAGGAATTCTTGAGGGAATGGTTGTAGCCATTGAAACAAACTCATCCACTGGCGAAATCCAACTTGCAAAAGCTGATAGAAATGGCGTTCACACTTCTGCAGCTATTGCTGGTCTTGCTGGTGATGATGCATACAATTCTGGAAATACCATGGTTGTTGTTGATCCAGTTTATCAGGTAGTTATGGCCAAGCCTGCTCGCAGAATTGGAGACTATCTAGATACAACTATTACAAACACTACAAACTGGACCGATTCTGGAACATCTAAGAGAGGCGTTACTGTCTTCTCAGTAGCTGGTGAATTCGCCAGTGACCAATATGTTTCTACCGCTAGTGCCTCTCATGCCACAACTGCGGATGCCGGTGCCGCACCAGCATATGCAATTAATGATGGTTGGACTTGGGGCGGAAGTGGCACAAATGCCGCTTTTGTTGGAAAACTTATTGATGATGGTGGTCAATCAGTCACTATCCTTGCAAGATTGACTGGAGCTGTTTCTAACAGCTTGCTTCCATTCAGATGGGTCTTTAATGGTGCATAATAAAAACTAAGGAGGAAAATTATATTATGAGTACAATGAAAAGATCAGATAATGAGGTAAAAGAGGCATTAGTACACGAAGCTATGGAGTCTGCGGAAGGTAGACTTGCGATTGCTCAAGCGAAAACATAATCATCGCCTTTTCATTTAAATGAAATAGAAAAATCTGCTATATGCAGGAAAGTCCTGTCAACAAACACTCATACTAATTAGGTAATAATGGAGCTTTATATGGATAACCCGCAGGGAACTAACAATAAAAATTTAATAATTAAGAATAACATAAATGACTTAAAATGGCTTGGTGGTTTTTTTGATGGAAAAGGATCTATAAGTTTTTCGTCTGGATGCCCAAGATTAACTATCGTAAATACTAATCCAATAGCAATATCGAAATGTAGAACAATTTTTGTAAAAAACGATATAGATGCTAAAATTAGCGAAAGATCTAAACCTTCTAAATCATCAAAAAAGAAAAGATGGGATATATATTGCAAAGCTGAAGATACACATAAATCTATTTTATTATTAGAAAATTATATCTACGGAAAGAAAAAACAAGTTGAATTAATCAAAGATTATTTTAATAATCAAAATAAAAATGCTGAAATATATCATCAAAAAATGCAATATCTAAACCAAACAAATAATATAATTATTATAGATGATGAAATTCTTAAATTAAAACTAGGATTTGAATTTGAAAAAGATTATTTAAATAATGAAAATAATAATTCTAGAATAGAAAAAAATAATTTTAATGATTTGTATTATTTATGCGGGATATTAGACGCTGAAGGAACTTTTCAAATTAGTCAAAGAAGTAATCATCATTGTAAAACA
>ERZ795049.4449-NODE-4449-length-13900-cov-5.056555_pt1 | contig 13900 bp, 14 predicted proteins | sample MGYA00375133_ERZ795049 | MGnify/ENA primary metagenome ERZ795049 (study PRJEB30178, sample SAMN05720147) | activated sludge metagenome | isolation source: anaerobic digester from wastewater treatment plant | place: Japan | collected 2015-04-20 ...
AATCAATGGAACCCTATTAATGAAGTAAAAAATGATGAATCGTTGAAATCAGTTTTAACTGTGTTTGAAAAGATGTTAAAAGCGAAAAAAGGGATAGGTAATTACCGTTTCCTGGGTAAAGACTTGTATGTTGCGTATGCACCGGTTAATGGAACTGATTGGATAATAGCAATAACAGCAAACAAAAACAAAGTACTGTCTGCTGTACCGGTATTGCAAAAGAACATTATGATTGGTGTACTAACTATATTATTAATTAGTGCTGCTATTATATATTTTATTGGAAGCGGAATAGCAAAACCAATTATATTAATCGCAGAACATTCAGGAAAAATAGCCGGGCTTGATATCACCAAATGTGTTCCGGAAGTTCTTTTGAAAAAGAAGGATGAAATTGGAGATCTGGCAAGGGCAATGCAAAAAACAACAAATAATCTTAGAGATATAATCAAAGAGATTAGCAATTCATCGGAACAAGTAGCTGCCGCTTCGGAAGAATTAACAGCAAGCTCACAGCAATCAGCGACTGCTGCAGAAGAAGTATCAAAAACTGTAGAAGAGATTGCAAAAAGTGCATCTGATCAGGCAAGGGATACCGAAGGAGGTGTACTGAAGGCTACCACTTTAGGTGATATAATTGAAAACGATCAAGAGCATATGAGAGATTTAAATGTTGCCTCAGGTAATGTAAATGAGATTGTTAATGCAGGGCTTCAGGAAATTGACATATTATCTCGTAAGACCGAAGAAAGTAATCATGCAATAAAGGAAATCTATGATGTGATTTTAAAAACCAATGAAAGTTCTGATAAAATAGGGAAGGCAAGTGCTGTAATTGCAACAATAGCAGACCAAACCAATTTGCTGGCGTTAAACGCCGCAATAGAAGCAGCAAGAGCGGGGGATACAGGTAGAGGATTTGCAGTAGTAGCAGAAGAGATAAGAAAATTGGCTGAGCAATCTTCTGTTTCGACAAAATCAATTGATGAAATGGTTTTTGAATTGCAGAATAATTCTCATGACGCTGTTAAGACAATGGCAAAAGTCTCTTTCATATCAAAAGAACAAACTGATAGTGTGATTAACAGCAGAAATAAATATATGTCAATAGAGCAAGCAATGAAAGATACTGTGAGAGCTTTAGAACAATTAAACGCTTCAGGCAAAGAAATGCAGAAGATGAAGGGTGAAATACTGGATACACTACAGAATATTTCTGCAATAGCAGAAGAAAACTCTTCCTCGACACAACAAACAACTGCATCCTTGGAAGAGCAAACAGCGGCTATTGAAGAAATTGCAAGCGCTAGTGAGGATTTGTCAAATCTATCACAAAGGCTGCAATCTATTATCGCAAAATTCACTGTGTGAATAGTGCCAGTCTGTTAACTTGTTAACTTATTTACCGTTTAGCAGCTTCCAAATCGATACTCCTGACTGATTTATGCTTAAACCGATTTCTCTTAGAGTATATCCATTTTCCTGTGCTTTTCTTGCATACTTTAACTTGTATTCCTTGTACCTGCTTTCCCTGCTTCCATTCATTATTTTGTTTATTATTTCTGTGCACCCCACTTCTCCTGCCATTATCTCCTCCAAACTTAGTCTCTTTTCTGTATTTATGCTGCTTTTCATCATTATTTCGTATGCTCTATCCCCTATTTCATTCAGCGTATCATAATCAGTCTCTTCTACTTCATTCATAATGTCCTCATATTTTTTATTGCTTTTCCTGTATCCTTCCTCAATCATTTCAATTATCATCTTTGTTTCTATAAAGCCATCGGATTTTCTCCTATAGAACTTATCACTGCTCCACTTATAATCTTCAACCTTTTTTACCATACCTGCTTTAACCGGATTTTGATGTATATATGCCAATACCTTTAACAAGTATAGCTCATTCCGAATAACAGAAGCCTTGTACCTCCCCTGGAATACATGTCCGCATCTTTCATATATGGCATTGAAATATTTACTATATTTATTGTTGATCTGGTGCATTATTTTCTGGAGTTTCACGTCACCTGTCTGGACCAATAAATGATAATGATTGTCCATCAGTACATAGCCCATAAGCTTGAATCTCATGTTATGCCGGCTTTCATTCAATAGCTTAAGAAAATAACCTTTATCTATGTCTCTGTTGAATATGTATTCACGGTTATTGCCCCGGGCAATTAGATGATAGTATCCACCGTCAATTTCTTCTCTTGTATACCTGCCCATCTTCAATCACATCCCGGTATTTTCATTCAACCTATGTTTCCTTATTTTACCACAATTTGTCTCAAAATAAAAGAAGAAACCCAAGTTTGACTCAGGTTTCACTCAAATTTGTCAATTAAGTTAACAAGTTAACAGGCTGGCACTTAGCCTGAGGTATATTCAACCAATCCGAAGCTTATCTGCAGGGCGGTATCTACCTTTGCCATAAGTTCATCGGATATGTGTCCTATTTTTTCTTTCAGTCTTTTCTTGTCGATTGTTCTTATCTGCTCTGTAAGTATGACCGAGTCCTTTGTTATTCCATAGCCCTCGGCGGCAAGCTCAACATGGGTGGGCAGCTTTGCCTTGTTTATCTGAGAAGTTATTGCGGCAACGATAACAGTGGGACTGTATTTGTTCCCTATATCATTCTGTATAATCAGAACGGGCCTTATCCCCCCCTGCTCGGATCCCCTCACCGGGCTCAAATCTCCATAGAAAATGTCCCCTCTTTTTACAATCACACTATTCACACTCCGCAAGCCTTGTTTCATATACTGTTATCGTCTCATTATCTGCTGTCAAACCTATTTCGGCCAGTGTAATATTTATTTCCGACATCTCCAGGTATCCGCTTTTCATTTTTTCCACGGTGGTAGTCCTCTTTATTTCACCCATATAATAACGCATGGCGTTTCTAATAAATTCACTTCTATTGACACATTCATGACATACCATATCGTCTATTTCTTTCAAAAGCGAATCCGGCATGCATACGGCAATCCTTTTCCAGTCAGCCACACCAGCACCTCCTAAGTTCTTTTGAGACCTCGCCAATAATATGTATGAGCAGAGTGTGCTAAATTATGTATGATACATTTCCCAATGCACATTTATACTGTATATAACGCTAAATTCTATTACATTCTATCTTCACAAACATCCTGGGGTCGAACCAGCTACGCAGGGCTGTTTGCTTGATACAATGTAAGAATTTAACTGCGTTACATACTATATAATTATACTAACCGCATATACAATATTATATACCAATGCCTGCATTATGCCTATGTGCAATATATGGCAGCAGCTTATCCATTTATCCGATGATATTATTCAGCACATCGACTATCTTTCCGTCCTTTATGTAAACTCTCGGAACCCTCTTGCTTATCATGCATACTATTTCATAATTAATAGTTCCAAGCTTTTCGGCTAATTCGTCTATATGAATAAATTCATTCCCCTGCTTCCCAAAAAGCACTACCTCGTCACCGACTTTCACATCCTCTATTCCGGTAACATCAATCATGCACTGATCCATGCAGATTCTCCCGACTACAGGCACCCTCCTGCCTTTTACCAATGCTTCTGCTTTACCGGAAAGCATCCTGGTATAGCCATCAGCATACCCGATAGGCAGTGACGCAATCCTGCTCTTTTTTCCGGCAATAAATTTTCTTCCGTAGCTTACGCTTTGGCCTGCTTCTATCTCCTTTACATGGCTGATTCTGACCTTTAAGGACATTACCTGCTTAAGCTCCAGCTTGTCAAGCATTACATCGTCGGAGGGCTTTAAACCATATAGCATGATGCCTGCCCTGACCATATTCATGTGCATATCCGGCAGATCAATTATTGTAGCGCTGTTTCCGCAGTGTTTGATGCCTGTTTTGACGTTTTCCTTTTCAAGCTCTTGACATATCCAATTGAACTTTTCAAATTGTCCTTCCGTATATGCTTTGTCCACTGTATCAGCTACCGCAAAATGCGTAAATATACCTTCAATTTCAAGATTGGGCAGTTTGCTGATTTTCCTGATAAGCTGTACAGAATCTTTATCAGGCTGCAATCCTATTCTTCCCATTCCCGTATCAATTTTAACATGTATTTTTGCTGTCTTTCCCTGTTTTACCGCTTCCTCGGAAAGAGCTTCCGCTAAATCCCAGGAATATACGGCCTGTCCCAAATCATTGCTTATTACTTCCTCAGCCCGCTCCTTATCAGTAAATCCCAAAATAAGTATAGGTACTTTAAAGCCTCCCCTACGGAGTTCAATACCCTCGTCCAGTACGGCAACGGCAAATCTGTCCGCACCGTTGTCCAATAAGGTTTGCGCTATTTTCCCTGCTCCATGCCCGTACCCGTCGGCTTTGATTACTGCAGTTACAATTGCACCCTTCTCTGCGAGCCTTCTTACCTCTCTTATGTTGTGGGCAAGAGCATTCAGGTCCACTTCTGCCCATGCGGCTCTGATTTTTCTCAGATCATACATATTTTTCATCTCCTATGCTTTTTTAGAATCTTTCTGGATAATATCAAAATCTCCGTCCTTTAAGCGGGGATTGCAGACAAAATTATCGTAATATATCTCTACGCTGACTTTGCCATCGCTTCCGCATATCTCAGCCTTTACCGGTACAATAGCTTCCGCGTCAAACCATATCTTTTCAAAACGCATGTAATTGTTCAATTCCTGCATCTCAAATTCCAGGACTATAAGTTTTTTTTCGCCTTCCGTTTCGCTGCTTACTTTTATATCCTCAGCCTTTTTGATATGGTTCATGAAGGAGCCTGCAAAAGCATTATACTCCACTGAGCCTGAAAAATTCTCAGTTACAAGATATTGATCTATTTCAGGGTGATATATATATGAGCTTTTTCCGTTAAATATTGTAACCTGTCCTTGAAGTTCCTTCGGTGCAATAACCTCCACCCTATACTTGTCAGGGCTTTTATAAAAATGTTTCAGCTTGTATTCCATTGTACTTATGTTGTTTGTGACCCTCATTGTCACATCGCAGGTATAGGCAGAAAGCCCCAAAAGCTTCTTGCCGGCTTTCTCAAAATTCATTTCGGGTTTTATTATCCCGCAACCGGTAAAAACTACACACACAATGACGAACACGCAAACAATCCTGCGATACATAATATACCTCCCGTAGACAAAGCTATCGCCTTTGCAATTATTGTTCTTGTTTTATGTGAAGTTTTCCCGTTATTACTTATATAATTCACAAAAATGTATTATTACAAATAAATCTTTAGTTAACATTCCTTCTAATCTCTTCATCCGGCAATAAAAGCAAATTCTCTATGAATATTTCTCCCCTTTCCATAGGGACTTCCGCTACCGCAGTAGCCGTAGCAAAGTCTTTCGAATGGGATATGGTAATATGTATCACCCTGATACCTTTATTCTCCATATATTGTTTGACATTCCCACCAAACCTGGCTATGGGTTTCCCTTCCGCACACCTTAAAATCTCTATGTCTTTCCATCTGAAACCCCTTAACCCTGTCCCCAGCGCTTTTAATACAGCCTCCTTCGCAGAATAACCCCCTGCAATATGCTGTGCCTTCATATCCTTTTTCCTATAATACTCTAACTCCTGTTCGGTAAACAGCCTTTCAACAAACCTTGGGCTTCTGGATATAGCTTTCCTAATTCTTTTAATCTCAATAATATCAGTTCCTATACCAAATATCACTCCATCACCCTCCATATCAGCTTGTTCTATATTAAGGCAAAAAGCTTTCATCGAGACTGTCTATCTCGTCTGCTCCAATCATTCCGTGGATAAAGGAATAAAGCTTGTTCACCTTTTCTTCCATGTCAACCTTTTTTTCTATAAGCTCTGCAAGACTCTGCCTGATTTCGTTTATCTGATCCTGACACCTTTCGGATCCCGATTTGCTTTCATTGATAAGCTGGTAAGCCCTTTTGATTGTTTCTTTGAGCAATAGTGTATTCTGCTCATTTATGATTTTTGGCAGATTCTCCAGCTCTTCTATAAGTCTGGGGATTTTCCTGTTGATTTCAATTATCTCTCTTTCGGCTTCTTTCATCTTGTGTAAGGCTACCATATTATTGTCCTCATTAATATCCTTTGAAAGATATAGTATCTTATTCATTACTTTCTTTTTTATTATTTCCATATTGTCAAGCTCTGAGGCGCATTCCTTTTCCCTTGCAATAAGCTCCTCAAGCCTGTTAATTATTTTCTGCATGCTCCTGGATTTATTGTCGGAAAAAAGCTGTATCCATTCGGGTACATAAATCAATATCGGTATTTTATTCTTTTTTACTATATTGTCCCTGAAATAAATATCCTTCATCAGCGCTCTCCCTGTCCGTAATACGTTACCCGTAAAAACGGACATTCTTTTATTTTAATATTACTACAAAATTGAACATAATTAAATCCTTTTAATTTGCATGTGACTCTTCAAAAAAAATAATAGTCATGATATAATTAATATATACCTATGGGGGGTATGCAATCTAATTATACAAGGCAGGTGATATTATTGGGCAATGTGTCACTGTTTCTGGCTTTTTCGGCAGGGCTGCTTTCCTTCCTTTCCCCCTGCGTACTGCCTCTGGTGCCCGCATATATTACTTATATAACGGGTTCCGCAGTAGCTGACCTTCGCACCGGAAAGGCAAAACTGCATGCAATATATAAGGCGTTGGGATTTGTCCTGGGTTTTTCCATTGTATTCATAGCCATGGGGGCTTCCATAACTTCCTTAGGAAAGCTTTTGATCGGCAACATGGATATATTCAGGAAAATCAGCGGTGTTCTTATCATAATTTTTGGGATACACATAACCGGAATCATTAAGCTGAAAACCCTATACTACGAAAAAAGACTCGTGCCTTTCGAAAAGCTGGGGAAAAATATCAGCTCGGTACTTATCGGAATGGCCTTTGCTGCAGGCTGGACTCCCTGCGTAGGCCCGATACTTGCATCCATACTGATATATGCGGGCAGTATGGAGACAATAAAAATGGGAATACTGCTGCTTGCCGCTTATTCCTTAGGGCTGGCAATACCTTTTGTTCTTACTGCCTATGCTATCGGGACCTTCAGCAGATACTTCAGAAAAATATCCGGATACCTGAATTCCATATCCATAGCAAGCGGAGTATTGCTGATACTCATGGGCATTCTCATTTATACAAATAAAATAACGTCAATAAATCAATATTTTAACTTTTTTAGTCAATAAATTTAACCGGATGGAGAATAAATATGAAAAAAAATATATTTTTATGGCTGGCAGCCATTATACTTGTGGTTACAGCCGTTTACACCGTCAATAACTACAAGGCCGGGGCAGGCGGAGGAATAAGCCCGGCTAAGCAGGAGCAGCAGACTGAGCAATCAGCTTCCGATTCAAACCCTGCTGATCAGTCAGAAAATGATGAGCAAATAACCGGGCATCAGGAACAGGGCAGGATCAATTTAATGGATAGCTTTGATTTTACTCTTGAGGACTTAGACGGAAACAATGTTGCATTAAGCCAATTCAGAGGCAAAAAAGTATTTCTCAACTTTTGGGCAACCTGGTGCCCTCCCTGTAAGGCGGAAATGCCTGATATTGAGAAGCTTTATCAGGAAACGAAGGACACAGATCTTGTAATACTGGCCGTAAATGTCGGGGAGGACAAAAATACCGTGAAATCTTTTATAGAAAAGAACAACTATAATTTTACCGTATTGCTGGATGTCAAAGGGGAAGTGTCTCAGCTGTATCAGGTCACAGGTATACCTACCTCATATTTCATTGATACCAAAGGTTATCTTGATGGTGGGACAACCGGCTCCATACCACTGGAATCGATGAAGGGATATGTCGACAATCTGGAATAGATAAAACGGCTTGCGCCGTTTTATCTGCTTTCAAGTATTCCTTTTGTTTCGTCAAAATATTTCTCTATCACTTTTTGTATATTTGAATCTTTGATTATGATGGAAATCTCGATACGCCTGTTTGCCGCCCTGCTTTCCTCATCGCTGCCCGTATTGATAGGACGAAATTTGGAAAATCCGTTAGCCGCAAAATATTTCCCATATTTTGCTTCCAGGTTCGGATTTACACTGAACATATAGTTCACTACCTCTGTTGCCCTTCTTGCCGACAATTCCCTGTTATAATCCGAATTCCCCAGGCTGTCCGTATGCCCTTCAATGCTTATGGCATCTATATTTTCCCTTGTCTCCGGATTTTCCAGCACCCTTTCAAAGGCCTTGGAAAGCTGTGTCAGCAGCTCCTTGGCTTCCGGCCTGAGCTTGTATGAATTGAAAGCAAAAACCATGCTTTCATTTATGATAATATTCGCATTGTCCCCTATGGTTACAAGCTCCTGACCTTTTTCATTATATTTCCCCAATTCCTTCTCGACGGATTCTTTAACCTTCTGCAATATATCCAGCCTGAGAAAAGCTATGCTTTGGAGCCTTACCCTGAGGCTTTGCAATTCTTCATTGCTTAATGCTATAATTGCTTTCTGATTCTCTATTTCCTGCTCGGACAATGCCAAAGCTGTCCTTGTCTTATCTATCTCCAGCCTGATAAACCTAAGCTCTCTTTCCGCACTGCTTATATCCGCCCTTGCTATTTCAAGCTGCTGCCTGGCATTTTCCAGATTATTGCCGTATATTATATTCTGGACATAGGCCAGCAGCATAAGGAAAAACAATATCAAAGCCAGGGTAGACATTACATCTGTAAAGGAAGGCCAGAAATCCTGGGCTGCAGCCCCTTCCCCAAAATATTTCCTTCTTGCTTTCATAATCTATCTCCTACTTCCTATGCCTTTTTCATTGCCAAAGGATACCGCCGCCTGCTGTACAGCGGCGGAAAAATCACTCATGGCTTTTTGATTGGAAGCTATAATCTTCGCGGTTTCCATTAAAGACTCCCTCAGGTTAATAAAGCCTACATCCATCCTTTCAATATTTCCCCTCAGATTGTGGTTGAATTCGCTGAAGTCTCTTGTATTGTCATTGAACACCGAAAGTGCATTTTCAAACCTTATAGTTGTTTCCTCAAGGCATTTTGAAGATTTTTCAATATTATCGCTTGCAATAGCAAGTTTATCCGAGAAATCCAATACAGTACCGCGAAGAATATCCTCAACCCTGCTGCTGAACCCGTCAAAGGATTTTGCAATTACCGTACCTATTCGGCTTAGCTCCGATTCCTTATTCAAGAGGAGTTCCTGCTCCACTACATTGTCCAGATAATCCTCAAGCTGGACCATGAGACTTTGCCTTGCCTCTTCTATATTAAACACAATTCCCAGGATTGTAATGATTATCGAACCTCCTACCCCTGCCAGACTCGTTGAGAAGGCTACGGACATCCCTTTTACTGAAGAAATCAGCCCCGTAATAACAGAGTCCATACTGACAAGAAGGTCGCTGTTTCCGCTGTTGCTCAGAAGCTCAACCAGCTTTCCTACCGACAGTGTCAATCCATAGAAAGTACCCAGAAGCCCCAGGACTACCATTAATGAAACGGAGTTTTTGACAAACCTCTCTCCTAATCCCAAACCCTTAAGTCTGATGCTGAAATTTTTCTCTATTATTGCCTGGGTATTTACTTCACCTCCGGCAGCCATGGAAATAGTCCTGTAGTCTTCCACGGTTGCATCCAGTACCTGATTATTTAACCTGCTGCCTTTCCTTGCTGCGGCTGAAGCCAAATCATTCTGAAATCTGCGGTACTTTCTCCTGACCAGCAGCATGGTAAAAAAGGAAATGATAAATATAATTGTTATTACACATATAATTGTATATGCAGTGTAGCCCAGATTGCTTACGGCCTTTGTCAGAGTATCCAATGTATCACCTCATTCTTAATATTAGGTCACGCTCATGCGCCTTTAATGCTTGTAACATATATTTTATAGAAAAAAGGGAATTTAATCAACAAATTAAAAAAAATTCAATGAGAGTCTGAGCAAATTCCGTATTAAATAACTTATGACCTGGGTATCATTAATACTGCTGCAATATGTTATATGATGTGTTAAAAAGCATTGGATACGAAATCGGCGCAAAAGTACGCCGGAGGCGCACTTGAATGCATTATTAACAATATTGTAAAAATAAATATTGTAAATTACTAATCATGCTGTTAAAATAAAACATATAGGCATCATCTCAAAGGCATTATATATCGCCCAAGAACTTTTAAAACCTGTTTAACATAGGAGGGGATACTGTTTTGGGCAGATATTTGATGTATATTTTAATTTGAGGAGGTATACCATGGACAGACTAATGGAACTCAACGGCATTGTTAATTCCTTTGTATGGGGCCCACCTATGCTGATTCTTCTGGTAGGCACGGGCATTTATCTCTCTCTTCGCACTAATTTTATGTCCCTTGGCAAACTAGGCTACATTCTTAGGAACACCCTCTTGAAAATCTTTAAAAAAGAACAAAAGGGTGAAGGCGAGGTAACGGCATTCCAGGCTGTTGCAACAGCACTGGCAGCAACTGTCGGCACAGGCAATGTTGCCGGAGTAGCTACAGCTATAGCTGTCGGAGGACCGGGAGCAGTATTCTGGATGTGGTTTTCCGCTGTAATGGGGATGACTACCAAATTCGGAGAAGTCGTACTCTCTATCAACTACAGGGAAAAGACCCCGGACGGACGTTTTGTAGGCGGTCCCATGTACTACATTGAAAAGGGACTGAAAATGAAATGGCTGGCACTTGTATTTGCAGGTTTTGGAGCACTTGCAGCCTTTGGAATAGGCAACATGGTTCAGTCAAACTCCGTTGCCGCCGCTCTTAATGTATCCTTTGGAGTCCCTCATATAGCTTCAGGTATTATAATAGCAGTTATTTCAGCGGTAGTTATTCTTGGCGGTCTTAAGAGAATCGCCCAGGTTACTGAGCTTTTGGTACCCTTTATGGCTGCATTCTATATTATCGGCGGAATGGCTATAATCATAATGAATATCAGCCATATAGGAGAGGCCTTTGCATTAATATTCGGCAGTGCATTTACAGGCACTGCGGCAATTGGCGGATTTGCAGGCTCAACCGTGCAGCTTGCCATGACCAAGGGTGTTGCCCGTGGAGTATTCTCCAACGAGGCAGGTCTCGGAAGCGCTCCTATTGCTCACGCAGCAGCAACTACAGACCATCCTGTACGCCAGGGTCTCTGGGGCGTATTTGAAGTTTTCATGGATACAATCGTAATTTGCACCATTACCGCATTATCGATAATGTTAACGGGCGTATGGAACAGCGGCGAGACAGGTGCAGCTCTGACTACCTTAGCATTCAACAAGAGCTTGCCCGGTATCGGCGGATATATAGTATCCATTGGAGTACTGCTTTTCGCATACTCGACAATACTCGGCTGGGAATACTACGGAGAGCGCTGCGCAGAATTCTTGTTCGGGCCTAAAGCTATTATGCCCTATAGAGTTCTGTGGATACCCTTTATCGTCATCGGTTCTATTGGCGGTTTGAACATGCTCTGGGATTTGGCGGATACCCTGAACGGCTTGATGGCTATTCCCAACTTGATAGGTTTATTATTCTTAAGTCCGGTTATTATCAAGCTAACCAAGGAATTCTTCTCCAAGCAATATGTGGAAGAAGAGAAAAATGTAAAAGCATAATATTAAGAATAATGACAGGCGAGGGTTTGAACCCTCGCCTGTTTTATTTTATACATTATCTGCCTAACATAAAAAAAACGCATTTATCAAAAATAAATGTGAGGTGATAAAATGAAGAAGAAAATAGCAGCATTTATAGTGATACTCTGCTTCTCAATGTCTATAGTACAGATTTTCGCTGATACAACCTACACAGTACGCTATGGCGACACCATGTGGAGAATAGCACAAAAGCACCAAGTGGGCATAAGTGAAATAATATCAAAAAATCCCCAAATAAAGAATCCTTCATTGATATATCCGGGGCAGAAAATTACAATACCAAGCACAACTGCAATAAATGCACTGGAAAACGAGGTAATACGTCTAACCAATATTGAGCGGTCCAAGAGAGGCCTTGCAGCGCTTAAAGCCAATTGGCAGCTTTCCAGGTGCGCAAGATATAAATCCCAGGATATGATAAACAGGAACTACTTCGCTCATCAATCCCCGACTTACGGCTCTCCTTTCGATATGATTGAATCCTTCGGAATCAGTATGGCAGCAGGAGGCGAAAACATTGCAATGGGTCAGAGAACACCCGAAGAAGTGGTAAGATCGTGGATGAATTCTCCCGGTCACAGGGGAAATATCCTCAGCACAGCCTTTACGGAAATTGGTGTGGGAGTTGCAAAGAGTAAAAACGGAAACTACTACTGGACTCAAATGTTTATCAGGCCTGGAAGATAATATCCGGAATCCCAGGATTCCGGGTCATCTGCTTACACAATTTCTTCCTTTTGATTTTGCACGGTATAATGCCTTATCGGCCGATGCGATAACTTCCTCCGGCTTTTTATATATCTCGCTTTTTTCCGCTGCTCCGATGCTTACTGTCAAATACAGCTTCTTATATGCCCTGCCCTTTGTCACTATTTCTGCAGGTTTTTCTTCAGGCCTTCTTTTACTTCTTTTTATAAAGCCCCTGTTGGCAATATATTCGCGAAGCTCCTCCAGATAGGGTATTGCCTGTTCAGCAGTTTTGCCGGGAAAAACAATAGCAAATTCTTCCCCCCCATATCTGAAAGCCTTTCCCCCCCCGCCTATGCCTTTTATGCATACCGCCACAAGCTTCAGCACATCGTCTCCTACTTCATGGCCGTGAGTATCATTAAACTTTTTAAAATGGTCAATGTCCAGCATAGCTATGGTAAATTTACCCCCAAGATTCTGCATTTCTTCTTTCAGTGCTCTTCTGGAGGGCAATCCCGTAAGTTCATCCGTATAAGCCATATTGTAAGATGCCCTGAGGGCTACTGCCGCAAGCAGAATCCCTGATATTAAAAACATCACAGACGATGCAGCCGCATCCTTGCTTAACAGTAAAGAGGCAAAGGAGAGTATTGTTATACCCATAAAGGGCGCATCATTATTTTTCCCCGTTACGGCCTGTCTGGAAAAAAGGTAAGCTAAGGCAGCCGAAAACAGCAGCAGTGATAAATGTGGTAAATCGGGCATAAATATTATATTCTCGGGAAACAGTTTAATATCAAAAAGCTGAAGCAAATCCGTATCGTTATACCATATTATCCACGCCCCAATGATTAATTCGCAGATTATGAAAAGAAACCTCATTCTGCCCCTGACAGATACTACACCCTTTTCTTTGAGTGCTGAAAAAAGAAGGATATTAACAGGTATATAAACCGAAATCATTGAAATTATCATATTGTAATATCCATTTCCATCAGATCCATGTGGAAAATAGTGCAAAAGAAACAGTTGACTGAGCATCAAAGTCAGGGAACAGAAAAACACTCTGCTCCGGTTGAACCACCAGCCAAAAAACATTCCCATGGCAAACAGCAAATAAGAGGCATATTGTGAAATCAACCTGATTTCAGGCGGAGCTGCCTTCAGCCCTTCTGAAATGAAATATGCGATTGTTAAAAGCAAGCAGTTTATTCCCAAGGATATCAAAGCTTTTGTTGTTTTATTCACTGTACTTACCCTTTCCATGGCTGTAAATGATTATCTTTATAATACCATAAATCCCTATCATCTTCTGCCCCATATAGTTTAACATAATAACCCTTTGCGCCTTCTCCGCATAGCATTGACAGGCAAATGAAGTCTTCACTCCGATTTTTTATCGTCTGCCAGGCTTATGTAATATTCATACAATACCTTATGTTCTATTACCTCAAGTTTCCCCTTTTCACTTATATCGTATAAACCCCTTGATATTTTTTTAAACCACCCATAGTGATTTTTCC
>ERZ795049.4451-NODE-4451-length-13897-cov-13.350455_pt1 | contig 13897 bp, 10 predicted proteins | sample MGYA00375133_ERZ795049 | MGnify/ENA primary metagenome ERZ795049 (study PRJEB30178, sample SAMN05720147) | activated sludge metagenome | isolation source: anaerobic digester from wastewater treatment plant | place: Japan | collected 2015-04-20 ...
ATATGGAGGCGCTGCTCGCGGCCAAATGGTTCGGCGACCTGCGGCGCGTCGCGCTTGCGGAGGGTGCGGTGCTGGATACCGGTGCCGGCACCAACAACGTTGTGCTCGCTGCGCTGGAGGGTGCGGGCACTGCGCGTCGCGAAGGCGTGGCCACGTTGCGTGTGCTTGACGGCGCCGCTTTCTCCGGCATTCTGGAGACCCGTCTCGACCGGTTGGATGTCAGCCGCTTGGAGTCTCCCGCGCAGCCCGCGCCCAATCCTTCGCTTTGGCTCGATGCATCGCGTCCCGGAGGTGTAACGGTCGACGGAACGACCATCACCGGCATCCGGGACTTCTCCGCCAACAACCTGCCGATCGGCTTCACGGGCGCAAACCCCGTGTTGCGTACCGACGAGTTGAACGGGCGTCCGGTGATCGATCTCGGACCCGCTGTCGCCGGTGGTACCGCCCTGACCTTTGACGGTACGCGCGCGAAGGTTCTTTCGGCCTTCGCTGTGCATGGCAGTCAGGAGGGAGGCGGCTGTTTCCTCGGCACGCCCACTACATATCCGTTTTACCGCGAATTTTCAACTGCGCTGGGCACGGCCAATCCCTATACTCCGATCTGGCATTCCGGCTCGGCTGATCCCGACGTGCGGCAGGGCTGGACCTATCTGGATGGGCAAAGCGTCTGCGGCGCACGGCGCGGCTTCTCTGGAGGTTATGGCCTGTTCTCGTTCATCGTCAGACCGCGTACGCCCTATACCGTGCAGACCTATATCGCGGGTGACCGCGGCGGAGTCCGTCCGTTTGGTGGTCTGCGCTTCGGCGAAATCCTGCTGTACGACCGCGTGCTGACCGACGCTGAGCGACAGCAGACGGAGGCCTACCTGAACGCCAAGTGGTTCGGACGTGCCTCGGGCGGCTACGCTGCGCCGACGTTGCCGGTGGTGGGACGTGTGCAGTCGCTGGGCGGTAGCCTGCATGTGGAACCTGGCCGGCTCGCTGTGCTGGGCGAGATCCAAGGAGCGGATGCGGTTTCCGTGACCGGCGGCGGCAAGCTTGCGCTGACCTCCGGCGGTTCGACGCCAGCCGAGTATCAGGTCACGGCGGGTACGCTCACCCTGTCGCCGACCGACGAACTGCACACCGAGTTGCCGGTGACCGACGCACTCGCTTTCCGGGTCGATGCCTCGTGTGCTGAGTCGCTGACGTTCAAACCCGGCAGCACCCACGAGGTGCTCCAGTGGGCCGACGTGCGCGGTGCCGGTTACCCCTACGCCTATGCGTACGCCGATCCAGACCAGCGCTACACCAACACTCAGGTTCTCGTCGAGAACCGTATGCCCGATGGGATTGCCATCACGCCGCCGACCCTGCTGCCGGGGGCGTTGAACGGCAAGCCGGTGCTGGACTTCGGTCAGTACGGCAGTACGCAGTGGTTGCTCTGGAACGCGCAGGTGAACGGCATCCGCACGGTCTTCTGGGTCATCGGCAGTCAGGCGGGCGGTGGCCACATGATGTCCGGTAGCGGTGACCTCAACTACTTCGTGCGCGGTCCCAATTACATCAGCAACACGCCGGCCGTGCTGTGGGGCAGTTGGCTTGCTGTCACCGGTGGCGTCACCCGCATCGACGGTGCGCCGGTCAACGGTCGCCGTATCGGCCTGAACGGCACTGGCTATCAGATCGTCAGCTTGACGACCACAGATGCTGTGTTCGCCGGTGCTTTCGCATGCGACCGGCCGGGCCGCAACCATTCCGACGGCACCCACTGCGGCGGCCAGCGGTTGGCGGAAGTGCTGATCTACACGCGCGCGCTCGACGATACGGAACGCGCGGAGGTCGAGGCCTACCTCGCGTGGAAGTGGTTCGGGCGCGGTACGCCCGGCACGAGCTTCGCGGCTGCGCCGCATACGGGCGCGACGATTGATCTTGCCTCTGATGCCGATCTGATCCTGAACGGCGTGGCTACTGATGCGGTCACCGTCACCGGCTCCGGCTACGTGGCGAATGCCGAGGTGCCGCCGACGGTCTTCCAGTTGACCGGTCCGCGTGTCTTCGAGCAGGGGTTGGTTTTGGCGGATGGTGCCGTGCTGTACGTGGACTACGATGGCGCGCAACCAGCCGCAGACCAGATCACTGTGTCGGGCGGTCTCACCGTGCTCGGCGGCGGACAGGTGGTGGTCGACCGCGTGTCCAACTGGACCAGCGGCCAGCAGACCGTTCCGCTGATCAGCTACGACACCATTAGCGGTGGCGCGTCCTTTGACACGCAGTGGCGCGGCAGCGGTGCTCCCTTCGGGCACAGCGTCAATCCCGGCTGGGTGCAGGACGAAAACCTGCTGAACGCCGTGCTCTATCCGTCCGGCCTTCTGCTCTATCTGAAGTGAGTAATCACTTTTGATTTTGCGGGCCGCCGAAGATCCAGAGCGGCGATCCGGTCTTTTCGGGGGGCAGACGGAAGTAGCCTTCTTTGGCGGTCTTAACATCCTCGACCGTGACAAACGCGTTCGGGTTGTGCAACTGGATGATCTGCATCATCTCTTTCAAATCCTTGCGTTTGGTGACGGTGAGGATCATCTTCAACTTGCCGGACATGCCCTCGATATCGACCAGCGACACGCCGAAGCCTGATTCGCGCAGGTGCGCGATCAGGTTGGTGGTGTCGAGCTTCGGCACGATGCGCACCAGCACTGTGCCCAGCGAGAGTCGCTCGTCCAGCCTGATGCCGACGTAGTTGCCCACGCCGAACCCCAGTCCGTACGCCAGATAGCACATCGGGTTATTGATGTGGTTCAAGATCTGCCGGATCGCCAGCAGCCAAATGATAACTTCGAAGAAGCCCAGGATCGGGGCGTAGATACGGTATCCCTTAGCCACGAAAATCACGCGCAGGGTACCGATGCTGACATCCATGATGCGCGCGACGAAGATTAGCAGCGGCACCACGCACCAAGAGAACACCCATGAGTTTAGGAATGCTTCAGAAACCATAACCGACTACTCCGCCCGCGATGTCTCGGTGATCCCGTGAACCTTGAAATAGGCCTCGGCAACTTCGTTACCCATGTAACGACGCAGGGTTTTGGGACTGGATTGCGACAGGTCCACCATGATCAGCCCGTCCACGACCGAACTGAAATCGGGATCGACGTTGAAGGCGAGCAGGCGTCCGCTGAGTTTCAGATATTGACGTAACAGTACGGGGATGTCCTTGCCGTCGGGTTCGATCTCCGCGACATATCCCGCCACTTGGTCGATGTCGTTGAGATATTCTGTGTATTCCTTGAGACACCACTCCGAGTGCCGCGGTGGCTTGGGCGGGAACTTCGGCTTGACCAGATGCGCCAGATCGTCCGCCATGCAGGTCTGGCGCATTGAGGCGAGGATCATGCAGCGTGAGGCTTCGCGGTACTCGTTGGTAATACTGACCGGGCCGAAGAGCACACGGTAGTGCGGGTTGCGCCCGATGAAGGCAGAGATGCCTTTCCACAACAGGAAGAGCGAGGTGTAGGCCTTCTGGTACTCCGTACGGACGAAAGAACGCCCCATCTCAATGGCCGGCGGGATTTGCTCCATCAGCCGTTCGTCGAACTTGAAGAGCGTGCGGGTATAAAGGCCTTTGACACCGTGTTCGGTCAGAATCTCGTCGGTCAGGCCGAGGCGGTAGGAGCCGATGATCTCTTGGCGGGCGGCGTTCCAAATGAAGAGGTGGTTGTAATAGTTGTCGAAGTCGTCGAGGTCGATCGCGTTACCGGTGCCTTCGCCCACGGCGCGGAAGGCGACTTCGCGTAGGCGCCCGATCTCGCGCAGGCAGGCGGGGATCTGCTCTGCGGCTGCGATGTAGACCGAAAGGTCGCCGGAGGCGATCAGCAGGTTGGCCTCGGGCAGGCGCGCGATTTCTGCGGTCAGCACATCGGCGGGTATCGGCGCGATGATCGGGTCGGGCGGCATCATCGGCGGATTGAGCGTGATGAAGCGCCGCGTACGGTGGGTCTCGCGCTCGGCCAGCAGGTAGGAGCGGAAGCGCATGTACTTGATGAGTTGCACGTCATCCGTGGAGAACGGTTCCAGCGCCTTGGTCGTGAGCGGCGTACCGATGCGCAGGGTGAGCGTGCGGCCTTTCTTGTTGGCGATGTAACGCGGCAGCAGCAGGGTGCGGAATCGCGGATGGATCAAGCCGACCAGATTGAACAGAAAGCCGTTATGGCCCGGGAAGTACATGGGAACCACGGTGGCGTCGGTTTTACGTACCAGCGCGGCGATGCTGGCACTCCAGGCTGGATCGCGTACCCGCAGCGTGCGGCGGTCGAAACTGGAGACCTCGCCCGATGGGAAGACGACCAGCAAGTGGCCTTCTTTCAACCAAGTCAGGCTTTCCTTGATCGGGCGCAAATTGGCTTTGGTCGAACTCTTCGAGGCGAAGGGATCAACAAAGATGAAGTCATCGCGCATTTCCGGGATCGCGCCCAGTAGGAAATTGGCCATGGCCTTGACATCGGGGCGCACGCGGCGCAGCAGCGAGAGCAGGATCACGCCTTCGATACCACCGAAGGGGTGGTTGGCCACTACGACCACGGTACCCTCTTTCGGCACACGTTGCAGCTCCTCTACGGAGAAGTTGACGCGCACGCCGACAGCCTGCATCGCGCGGTCGCAGAACGGGATTTCCTTGGGCATCTTCCAAGCACGCGCGTAGATGCGGTCACAAGCACGCAGGCCGCTGATACTCTCGACCGGACGCTTGATCAGCCGCACCAGCAAGCGCAGCAGTTGCGTACGGAACTTGTGTACGGGCAGTTCAAAAATTTTCGGGGCTTCAGAGGTGGACGGGTCCATCGGGAGCCTTCTCCTGTTGCGGGTGGCGCGCCAGCGCGAGAACAAAGACAAGCGGCAGGCCGAGCCCGCGCACTAACAATGGATGCCATACGCACGCTAACGCAAAAGCCGCCAGCGCTGCGGCTACGCCTGTCCGCCCGGCCTTTTGCGCGGAACCGATGGCGGTGGTCAGCAGCGCCCCAAAGGCCAGCAGTGCCGGAAGGCCGCAGGTCGCGCCCAGCACGAGATAGAGATTCTGGATATCGGGCTCCGCCGGTCCGGTGGCGTTCGGCACCTGTCCGTAAAAAGGCCCCACTTGACGCTGATAGTTGCCGGGACCTACACCCAGCCAGGGATGCGTAAGGATCATGCTGGCGGCAGCCTGCCACTCGGGATAACGACGGGTGGGTTGCCCCGCGCTGTCATAGAGCGCGACCGATTCGAAGTGGCACAGGTCATTCTCGCGCGGCAGGTTCCGCAGGACGCACGCCTGCCACAGAACGAGTACCAGCGCGACGGGGATGAAGACTTTCGCGCCGCGCGCCGCCGCCAGCGCAACCACCGCGATGACCACCGCCCAGTAGGCGGCGCCTGACAGGATCACTGTCAGCCCGGCCAGCAACAGCAGTGCGCAGCCGATACGCGCGGCGATCCCGCGCACGGCACCCAGCGCACCGGCGGCCGCCAGCGGTAACGCCAACGTCATGAAACCGCCCAGCACGTTGCGGTTGCCGAAGGTCCCGCCGACCAGCAGCGGGCTCTCCCATCCGCCCAACACATTCACGATCACGTCCAGTGTTTTCGGTTCGGCGAAACAGGCTGTCGAACGATGTCCCTCCGGCGCGAAGTATTGTAACGCAGCCAGCGCCAGCACTCCCGTCGTGACCACACCCAGCACCGGGAGGAGCGGCGGATGGCTGACAAGGCGCGAACCGATCGATACCGTGCTGTCACGCTCGCGCAGGAAAGCGGCGAAGATCATGGCCCCCACGATAAAGTATTCGAAAATCTGCACCAGTTCCTTGATCGCCTCGCCGCGGTCGACCGCTGTGCAGACCGCTGCGGCAGCGCAGAGGGTGAAAAGCAGATGCGTCCAGTGCGGTCGCACCGCCCAAAGTCGATGCCAACCGCGCGTCAGCAAGATGTCGAGTCCCCACACGCCGGCCGTTGCCGCCAGCAGCAGGTCGGCCAGTCCCAGACGTGGGTTGGCGACCACGGTCCACTGGGTGGGCGCCGTGCAGAGGGTTAGCAGTGCTCCCCACCGAAAGGCCGCCTGTAGCCCGTCTTGGAGGCGCCCAGTCTTCATGGACGAGTTCCCGGGGTCTCGATTTCGACCGGCACGAAACGCTTGTCCGCGCTAAGCAGCACCTGGTCGAGCCGCACGCCGTCCTCACGGTTGTGGAAGGTCAGCGTGTGCGAACCTTTGGTGAGCTTAATCGGCGGCGTGGTACGCGCCACGGGGTATTTGACCCAGTGCCAGGTCTTGTAGGTGGCATCTTCGCCAAACAGGAAGGCAGGTTGGTCGTCAACGTTGACCGTGAAAGAGTTGCTGCACTCGCCCTCCCACCAGACTCGGCACCAGAGCGTGAACACGCCGTCTTCCGGTACGTCAACGGTAAACACGGCTTTGCCGGCCTCGACTTTGGGCGGATTGCCGGCACCTTCGGGAATCTCGAGATAAGTGCCGGAAGCGCCCTCGATGCCATTCGAGACCACGACCATCGGAGCCTCTACGACTGTAGCGGATTCCGCTTCGAAACAGATTTTGACACCTCGGGCCTGTGCCACAACGCTTGCGGCGAAAAGAACCGCGCATGCTATCCACCCTTGTTTCATGGCCCGCATTATACGGTTTTCAACCCAATCCGGCAACCGGAAACAGTTTTTCCTGCGGCCCCTTGCCCCTTGCCTATAACTTGAGCGTTAAAAGCTGAACGTTGAGCGTTAAACGTTTTTTAACTCAGAACGCTGAACGTCGAACTCAGAACGCTGAAGGTGAAAACTCCCTGCCTATCACTTACACCGATCAAAGTTGTCCTCATTTACATTTCCGTGCGAAGCGCGGGCGGCGGGCTAACTCCTAAATCCTAAATCCTAAATCCTAAATTTACCTCTTACCTCTTACTTCTTACTTCTTACTTTTTCCGCGATGGCGGCGCAGGTCGGGGCGGAGGCCAGCAGCGACGTGAAGTCGAGCCGTTCTTCAATCGCGCGCTGTGCAGGCGTAGCCAGATCGGCATAATCGACAAGCAACGCGCCGACCATGCGGTTGTCTCGGAAGACGAAGGCGCGGTAGCGGTCGGGCCGATCCTCCTCCAGTATCAGGTCGCTGTCGTCTTGCGGCTGGAAGCGGCCGATGCTGGTGAGGTCAAGTCCGACGGCCTTGATGGTGTTGCTGCGGGGCAGGCCGTCGAAGCGCGCGTCACCGCCGACGGCATTGCGTCCGGCGATCGAGCCTTGCGTCTGTGAAGCGCTCCATATCCCGTAAAGCTGGCCCTCGCATTCAGCCACGTCGCCGGCGGCATACACGCCGTCAGCCGAGGTGGCGAGCGCGTTGTCGACGACGATCCCGGTGTTGATCTTGATTCCGGCCTGATGCGCCAGCGCGGTGTTCGGACGCACACCGATGGTGAACACCGCGAGGCGTGCGGGCAGACGGCGGCCATCAAGCAGTTGCACAGCTTCGAGCGCTTTCTCGCCTTCGAGGGACCGGGCACATGTCTGCTTGAGGATCGTGACGCCGATTCCGCTCAGGTGGCGTTCCAAGTGCGCTGCTGCGGCGGCGTTGAGTTGACGCTGCATGAGCCAGTCACTGCGTTCGAGGAGCGTGACGGCCGCGCCGCGACGTGCCAGCGCGGCGGCGGTCTCGATGCCCAACACGCCGCCGCCGACACAGACGCAGGGCGTACCGGGCGTGAGGTGAGCGAGCAGTGCGTCCGCGTCGGTGACGGTGCGCAGGCTGAAGACGCCGCCAAGTTCGATACCGGGCAGTGACGGCATGTTGGGGCACGCTCCTGATGTGAGGATCAGGCGGTCGTACGGCAGCACGGTGCCGTCGGCGAGCGATGCCGTGCGCGCGGCGGTGTCGAGCTGCGCGACCTGTGCGCCGCGCAGCAGGCGGATGCGCTGCTCGGCGTACCACGCTTCGGGGTGGATCGGCAGGGCGTCGCGGGTGATCTCTCCGGCTAAGTAGCGGGTGAGGCTGAGGCGGTAGTAGGGCAATCCCTTTTCGGATGAGACCAACGTGATTTCGGTGGAGGGCGACGCGGCACGTGCAGCCTCGGCGGCGGCGAGGCCGGCGATACCGCTGCCGACGATCACGAGGCGCGCGGTGGTCGCGGCTGACGCGGTTGTTTCGGCTGGTGCGGCTTCGGCTTCGATCTTCTTGAAGCATTCGGGCTCCGCGCCGCAGACCGGGCAGGGGTCGGGCGGTTCCGGCCCTTCGTGGACGTAGTTGCAAAGCAGGCAGCGCCAGCGCGTCTGTGCGAGGGCCGATGCGGCTTCTGTGTCCGGTGCCGCATAGGGCTTGAAGTATTTTGGTCCGGCGCCGCAAACGGGACAGCGGTCAGGCGGTTCATTGCCCGTATGGATGTAACCGCACGGGACGCAACGCCACTGGTGCATGGAGGCTTGTTGGTTGCTCATGTCGGAAATCTCCTGAACGTCTTGGTGACGAATGACAAAATGGGGTCAGCTCCGGTTGGCGCGCAGTTCGTCGGCCTTCTCGATGATGAAGTCGGTGAGGGTGGGGGCGATTTCGGCGTTTTGGAGCGCGTAGAGGATGTTGGTTTTGATGAAGTCGAGGGTGTTGCCCGCATCGTGGCGGCGCGCCCGCACGCGGCAGCCGTGCATGGGGCGTCCGTCGGCAATACGCGCACGCAGCGCGTCGGTGATCTGGATCTCGCCGTTTTTCCCAGGCGGGACGGCGTCGATATAATCAAAGATATCAGGCGTGAGGATATAGCGGCTGGCGACGACGAGGTTGGAGGGGGCTTCGGCGGGAACGGGTTTTTCAACCATGTCACGGATGTGGTAGGTGCAGTCGTCGAGTGCGTCGCCGGCGATGACCCCGTAGCGGCTGACACGCTCGCGCGGCACTTCTTCTAGCGCAACGACACAACCGCCGAAGCGGTCATACACGTCGATGAGTTGGCGCGTGGCCGGTACGTCGTCGAGACTCTGCATCAGGGTGTCGCCGAGAAGAACCGCGAAGGGTTCGTTACCTACATGGTAGCGCGCGCAGCGGATGGCGTCGCCGAGTCCGAGCATCTTGCGCTGCCAGACGAAGTGGATATGGGCCAACTCGGAGATGGCGCGGATGCTGGCCAGTTCCTTGAGTTTGCCTTTGGCTTCCAGTTCCAGTTCCAGCTCGAAGTTACGGTCGAAGTGCTCCTCCAAGGTGCGCTTGCCCCTGCCGATGACCATCAGGATGTCGGTGATGCCGGAAGCTACGGCCTCCTCGACCACGTACTGGATAACCGGCGTGTCGACGATCGGCAGCATCTCTTTGGGGGCCGCTTTGGTGGCGGGCAGGAAGCGTGTGCCGAAACCGGCGGCGGGGATAACAGCTTTGGTGACCATAAGAAACACTCGTTTTTTTAACGTTCAACGTTCAACTTTCAATCAGACGAGGATCGGCTTGAAGACGCGGATGTTTTGGGGCGCGAAAGCCTTGGCCAGCCGCTCGTACATGGCCTCGTCAGTGTAGGTGCCGATGATGGCGCCGCCGGAACCGGTGAACTTGGCGGAGGCGCCTACTTCGCGCGCGGTTTCGACCATACGCAGATTGCCTTCACTGAGCCTGAAGATTTGACGGCGGCGGTCGAAGTTAGCGTCCATCAACGCGGCGAGGGTGGGCCAGTCGCCTTCCGCCAGCGCGGCGCGTGCCTGCATGGTAATGTCGGCCCAGAAGTTCATGGCATCCACGACTTCCTTCTCGCCGCGGTTGAAGCGGTCGCGGATGTTGTTGTGGAAGACTTCCGAGCCTTCCGAGAGGTCGGTGCGGTAGGCGATATAGAGCGGCGGCAGGTTGGAAATCTGCAACGGCTCATAGTGGCCAAAGCCCTGGGTTTCGAGCAACGTCTTATCGAAGTCCATGAAGACGACGCCTTGATAGACTTGCGCCACACGATCCTGCAGGCCGGCGGCGATGCCCAACTCGCGGGTTTCGACAGCGCGGATCAGGTTGGCGAGTTGGGGTTTGGGAATCGTAACGTCGTAGAAGGCCAGCAGGGCGCGCATCGTCGCCGTGATGATAGCACTGGAGCCAGCCAGGCCGACGAGGTTAGGGATGTTGGTGTCGTAACGGATCGTGAAGTTGTTGGCGTGCAACTTAATCTCGTGTTCTTGACAGTAGTCGTAGAAGCACTTGATCGCCGACTTGAGCAAGCGGATGCCGCCGTAGTAGCCGAAGAGTCGCACGTCGTCGTGCAGCGATTGGATGCTGGCGAAAATCGATCCGTCGCGACGGCAGGGCACGATCTCCAGATCAGGCGACTCATAGAGCGTAACGCGCGCGGAAAAATTCGAAAAGGTGAAAGCGATGGTCTTTCCGAAATAACCGTCGGAAGGGTTTCCGATGAGCGCTGCGCGAGGATATGCGGTCGTGCGTATGATCATGGCAACAGGGCAGTTAGGAGTTAGGATTTAGGAGTTAGGATTTAGGAGTTGGGATTTAGGAGTTGGGGGAATTGAGAAGTTCTCCGTTTTTCCTGTGCCGTTCAGCGCATTGCGGCGGCAAGTTCCTTGCCGAACGCGCTGCATGAAATTTCGGTGGCGCCCTCCATCAGGCGTGCGAAATCGTAGGTCACGGTTTTGGCCGAGATCACGGTGTTCATCGCCGCGATCAGCTTATCGGCGGCTTCGGTCCAACCCATGTAGCGCAGCATCATCTCACCGGAGAGGATCAACGAACCGGGGTTGACCTTGTCGAGATTGGCGTACTTGGGGGCCGTGCCGTGGGTCGCTTCAAAAACCGCCACGCCGGTGGTATAGTTGATGTTACCACCGGGCGCGATGCCGATGCCGCCGACGCAGGCCGCAAGGGCGTCCGAAATGTAATCGCCGTTGAGGTTGAGCGTGGCGATCACATCGTATTCCGCGGGGCGCGTTAGAATCTGCTGCAGGAAAGCATCAGCGATGCAGTCTTTCACAATGATCTCACGACCGGTCTTGGGGTTCTTGAACGAGCACCAGGGGCCGTCACCGATGAGCTTGGCACCGTATGCCTCGCGGGCGAGTTGGTAGCCCCAGTCGCGGAAGCCGCCCTCGGTGAATTTCATGATGTTGCCCTTATGGACCAGAGTTACTGAGGCGCGGTCATTGGCGATGGCGTAGTCGATCGCGGCCTTGACCAGACGCCGGGTACCCTCGATCGACACCGGCTTGATGCCGATTGATGACGATTCAGGGAAACGGATTTTCTTCACGCCCATCGCATCCTGCAAGAAGGAGATAACCTTGCGGGCGTTGTCGGTCTGGGCCAGCCACTCGATACCGGCATAGATGTCCTCGGTGTTTTCGCGGAAGATTACCATGTCGGTCAACTCGGGGCGCTTCACCGGCGAGGGCACGCCCTGGAACCAACGCACCGGGCGCAGACAGACGTACAGGTCGAGTTCCTGACGCAGAGCCACGTTGAGCGAACGGACGCCACCGCCAACCGGCGTGGTCAGCGGGCCTTTGATCGAGACCAGATAATCGCGGCAGGCCGTCAGCGTCTCGGCGGGCAACCAGGTGTTGGGACCGTAGACATCATTGGCTTTCTCGCCGGCATAGACCTCCATCCAGGCTATCTTGCGACTGTCACCATACGCGGCGGTCACGGCGGCGTTCCAGGCGATCATCGCGGCGCGCGTGATATCGGGGCCGGTGCCGTCGCCTTCGATGAAGGGGATGATCGGACAATCCGGAACCTGCAAGGTACCATCATTAGCCAGAGTGATTTTTTCGCCGAAGGCAGGCAGCGTGATCTTGTCGTAAGCCATGGTCGCTCTCTCCAAAAAGACATGAACGTTGAAAAGTCGCGCCAGTATACGGAATACCGCCGACCTTGGCAACGTCGGAGAGTGGATGTTGAAGCTAAACTCCGCGTCTTTGTAGAGCGCGGCCGACGTCCGGCACTGCCTCCAACAGTGTGCGCGTGTAAGCATGGCGGGGCGCGTCGAGCACATCGGCGGCAATGCCGGTTTCGACGAACACGCCGTCATGCATCACGGCCACGCGGTCGCAGATGTTGCGGACGACGGCGAGGTCGTGCGAGATGAGGATGATGGAGAGGCCGAGGCGCTGCTGCAAGGAACGTACGAGATTGAGGATGCGGGCTTGAACCGAGACGTCAAGCGCACTGACCGGTTCGTCCGCGATAATCAGGCGCGGTTCGAGCGCCAGGCAACGCGCGAAACTGACACGCTGACATTGGCCACCGCTGATTTCACGCGGAAAGGCGTCCAGCACTGTCGTGGGCAGTCCCACCAGGTCCAGCAGTTCGTCGACGCGTTGCGGAATCGCCGCCGCCGGGCGCATGCGGTGGACGCGTAGCACTTCGTGCAGCGTCTGTCGAACCGTCATACGCGGATTGAGCGAGCCCGTGGCATCTTGGAAGACCATCTGCACGGCACGCCGGTAATCGCGAAAGCCTTGCCGCGAGAGCCGGTCAACCGCCTGGCCTTCGAACGTGAGCGTTCCGGCGCTGGCCGGTTGCAAGCCGATCAGTGTGCGGGCGAGCGACGATTTACCGCAGCCGCTTTCGCCGACGATGCCGAGTGACTCGCCGGCCGCGAGGCTGAATGAAACACCGCACACGGCGCGAACCGGCGGCTGGCCGGGCGTGCGATAGGTGACGTACAAGTCTTGAACGGTCAGGAGTGGCATGGCTGTGTGTGCCAGCAGCGCGAACGGTGGCTGTCGGCGGAGTCGATTTCAGGGGGTTGTTCGGTGTGGCAACGCGCGTCGGCCTGTACGCAGCGCGGCGCAAAGGCGCAGCCGACCGGCCAGGCGTCAGGTGAGGGTACGGTGCCGGGGATGTCTTGCAACGGAGCGTTACGCGGAGCGTCAAGCATCGGCACTGCGGCCAGCAGGCCGCGCGTGTAGGGGTGGCGCGGGTTCGACAGTACGTCGGTCACGGCACCAGATTCCACGACTTGTCCCGCATACATCACATACACGCGCGTCATGCGCCCGGCGACCAAGCCGAGGTTGTGGGTGATCAGCAACACTGCCATGCCGTCGGCATCCGCCAGCGTGTCAATCAGGTCGAGTACCTGACGCTGGGTAGTGACATCGAGCGCGGTGGTCGGTTCGTCTGCGACCAGCAACTTGGGCCGCGCGGCCAGTGCCATAGCGAGCATGACGCGCTGCTGCTGGCCGCCGCTGAGTTCACACGGGAAAGCGCGGGCCGCGCGGGATGGATCCGGAAGTCCGGTTCGCGTGAGCAATTCGACGCAGGCTTCGCGGCGTTCGGCGCACGGCAGGTCGGGCAGGCACTCTGCGATCTGATCGTGCACGCGCATTACCGGGTTGAGGCTTGCGGAAGGGTCTTGAAAGACATACGCGATACCGCGACCGCGTATGCGGGTCAGGGCGTCGGGACTAAGCGTTAGGGTGTCTGTGCCGTCGAACAGCACACGCCCCTGCAGACGGGCGCGGTCCGTGGGCGAGAGCCGCGTGAGCGAAAGGGCGGTGAGACTTTTGCCGCAACCGCTTTCACCGACTACGGCGACGCGCTCGCCGGCCTGGACGGTCAGCGAGACATCACGCACAGGCGTGGTCAGCATTCCGTCACGCCGGAACGTGACGGAGAGGCGATCAACTTGGAGTAGGGGGGGCGACATGATTAGGCAACTCTCAACTTTCAACTTTCAACTCTTTTCCGTCCCCGTCATCTTTTGTCAGGGAATCTCACAGGCTCAACATCTCGTATGACAACCCGTCACCCAGACGTCTAGGTTACAAGTCGTCATCCATTCACTGCTACTCACTAATCCGCCCGCTTTACCACCCTTTTAATTGAATCTTTGGTTCAAGTCAATGGCGAAGTAATGGCGTTTCGGTGTCGCGGTCGGGTGGTTGTTGACTTCACGGCACGGATTGACTACGA